>Ga0208951_1000063_pt1 | contig 40551 bp, 42 predicted proteins | sample GreLakmeMI27MSRF_FD_187702 | JGI IMG/M metagenome (GOLD analysis project Ga0208951, IMG submission 187702) | Freshwater lentic microbial communities from great Laurentian Lakes, MI, USA - Great Lakes metaG MI27MSRF (SPAdes) | ecosystem: Environmental > Aquatic > Freshwater > Lake | place: Great...
ATTTTAATATAATTGTAATATTTTAATATAATTGTAATATTTTAATATAATTGTAATATTTTAATATAATTGTAATATTTTATTATACTCATAATATAATTTTATTATGGGTAGTTTTACATTACAACTTTCAGTGGATGACTCTAATAGTAAAACAATAAATGCCAATGCTTTAAAAATATTAATCTTTATGTTATACTACGTATATTACAATACATTTGAAGAACCATTAAATAAACATTTTTTTGACCGTATGACAAATGACCCAGCTGAGCAAAAATCTATATCATTTAATAGTTTGATGGGAAAATTATTGTTGCATATTAACACTAATTCTAAAAATACTAAAAAACCTGACTCAACTAGTGATGAAAATAGTGATGAAAATAGTGATGAAAATAGTGATGAATCAGAAGCATATAGTGAAATAATAAATTTGCTAGCTAAAGAAATGAGTTCTGGCCTTGAGAGAGATTTGTTTACAAATTTACAAGCAACAAAATTAATTAGTGTAAATAAAGCTTTTGCCAATGATGTAAAAAAAACACTTGAACGTAAATTTGATGAGGATGAGGACGACGATGAGGATGAGGATGAGGACGAGGATGAATTTGAAGAGGGAACTGATAATAAAAAATTTAGAACAAAATCAAAATCAAGTAAAAACTACGATAAACAATCACAATCAAGTGCACTGAAATCTATTAAATATGACATTGCTCGAGAAAAAATTACAAAGCGAATAGAAGATAATAATAACATTAGATTATTTAATATACTTAACATTATTAATGCTACTATTGAATCACATAATAGCCAATTAAAGTACAAATTAAGTTTAATTTAAATAACTCAATTTAAATAACTCAATTTAAATAACTCAAAATTATGTTACTTTATTGAAATTTATTTTAATAAAGTAAGTATATATAATGTCATCTACAAGAAATAGAAATAGTCAAATAAACTATAATTTAGAAAAATCTTGTAAAGAGAAAATTTTAAATGAAACATTTTATATACACTCATCAAGTGGTAGACCAATAAGTGATTGTATTCCGTCAATAGGATATATGCCAAGTCATATTTCTAGAGATGCTTTGGCAAATAATGCAATTGATATTGAATCTCAGTTGCGAGGCATTGGTTCAACTAATTTAGAAACCCCTTGCACTGTTGTTGTTCCTAGCATTAGAACTATTGATTTAAAAGATTTTTTTGATAGACCACAAGCAGTTATTATGCCATACCCACTAGTATATGAAAACTATCAACGACCCAGTTTACAATAAAAATAAAAAAATAAGAATAAAATAAGAATAAAATAAGAATAAAATAAGAATAAAATAAAAATAAAATAAAAATAAAAATAAGAATAAAAAATAAGAATAAAAAAATTTATTATAATTTTGACGCATTTGAATTATAATAAATCTATTAATTGTTAGAAATTAATATAGTTAAATCATCCTTTCTAATAGTTCCGCATTTGCTACAACATGTATTGTCCTACCAAACCCTAAATACCCACAAGTTACTGGATTTGGAGTATTATTTTCATAAAATAATATTCCATAAGGAGCAATTATAAAATCTAAATCAATAACTTTTATCATAGTAGGGGTTACACTTTCTATTTTTGAATATACATATTGATTAGAAACCTTATAAACAATTATAGAACCAATAAAATCATTTGCATTGTTTTTAGTAATTTTAGTACCTTCATTTGGTAGTTCGTCAAGATATGCGACAGGAGCATTACCTATTGCCACTTCATAAGCAATTCGCTCATTCATAACTCTTGTGACTCTTGTGGTTCTTGTTGTCATAATTTATAATAAAGATGTTACTTATACTTTTATAAAATAGTATAATGTTTTATAATTCAATTTTTTTTAGCATGGTAACAATTTAAAATTTAAATATTCTTATTTTATTAGCATTTATGATAATAAAATAAGTATTCACAAATTGTGTGCATAATTACCAAAAAATATTTTCAGAATTTTTTTGAAAAAAGGACATTTATAAATGTCCTATTTTATAATGTTTTGCCTTTTATAGTCTAAAAAAACGTGTTTTTCAGTTTTAGACCATAAAGCTTTGAAAAATTTATAGCCTTGAAAAAAACGTTACCATAAATTTTTTAGTATTTTTATAAAAATAATTTAGGAACTTTTTTTGTAAGTATTTTATACTTACAAATGTTGCAAAAAAAGTTCCAAAAAAGTTCCAAAAATTATTGTTGTATTATTTGTGACTATAATACATGTCGTAGTAGTCAATATGAGCGTCATCTTTTGACACGTAAACACACAATACTTACACAAACGCATGATTTTGACAAAAAAAGTTCCAAATTAATCTTTACTTGTGAATGCGGTAAAAATTATAAATATAGACAAAGTTTATACACACACAAAAAAATATGTTCTTTTTTAACACCAACACAATTAACAGATAATAGTTCAAATTCTATAAATTCAAATGTGTTAAATTTATCTAACGAACTAATATTTGAAGTAGTAAAGAAGCAGCAAGACCAAATTATAGAATTAACAAATACAATTAAAGAACTAATACCCAAATTGGGTAATACAACAATAACAACAAACAATCATAAGTTTAACATTCAAGTATTTTTAAACGAAAAATGCAAAGATGCTATAAATATGCGTGATTTTATTCGGTCTATTGAAGTGAGTTTCCTTCAATTAGATTATACAAAGCAAAATGGTTTGGTAAACGGACTAAGTAATGTAATAATAGAAAATATGAATAAACTTGATTTATATCAACGACCAATACATTGCACTGATATAAAGCGGGAAATATTATATATAAAAGAAAATAATGAGTGGGAAAAAGATGTAAACAAAGATAAAATTAAAAATGTAATAAAAGAAGTGTCAACAAAACAATTTTCTGCATTATGTAATTGGACAAAAGAAAACCCCGATTTTCAAAATAATGAGTCAAAGCAAAATTATTATACACATACATTGGTAGCAATCGCAAATAATAAAGAACACAATGAAGAAAAAATAATAAAAAAATTATGTTCTAATAGCTATGTAAAAGACTAATATATTAGTCAAAGACTAATATTAATCATTATTTAGCGTTTATAACCTTATAAACCTCATCAAAATATTTTTTGTCAATAATTAACTCTGTTGTTTGCGTTTTAGTTATAATATATTTGGATAAACATTTATGAAAAATATCAAAATAATCATAACTAAATAATAATTGAAATAATGCTAGCTCATTTTCAATGAAAAAAGCCATAGAACTATTTTTGTATTTTTCTTTTAATACTAGTAGTAAGCTAACAACTTCATTATTATCCTTTAAAAAGAAATATAGGGCTTCAATGTTTTTTGTAATTATAAAATCATCATAATTTTTCATATTTAAAGCTTGTAATAGTTGTGTTTGATAACACAAATTAGCGCAATCAGTTTCTTCAGTTTCTTCATTTTCTAATAATTTATAGGTGCATAAAAAGTCACACTTATAATTCATATTTTTTAGATTGTCAAAAAAACTAGTGTTGCCGTTGTTAATCATTTACTAGTTATTATTTAACATTATTTATTTAAGTGTATTATTTAACATTTAATATTTAACATTTACTATTTTCTATTTAATATATATAAATGCCTTTGCTGCGATTTACTGGACGAGCACGAACTCTTCCTGTTAGGGTAGAACCGGTGCCACGTGATTCTTATGATGATACTATGGTAGAAGAGGCTATTGAGGCAAGGCGACGAAACGATTTAGAAGCACAACGATTAGCAGTAGCACAATCACGAGCAATTCAGTATACCCAAGCACGAGCACAAGCAGCCGCAACACAAGCAGCAACAGCGCAAGCACAGGCAGCGCAAGCACAAGCAGCACAAGCACAAGCACAAGCACAAGCAGAAAGACAAGCAACACAAGCACAAGCAGAAAGACAAGCAGCACAAGCACAAGCAGAAGTAGAAAGAGCAGCAAGAGGAGCAGAAAGAGGAGTAGAAGCAGATGCATTTGTGTTGGATAATAAATTTGATGTAGTAGAAAAAATAATAGCTGATCTACATACTAAATATCCAGTATTGGCATTGGAAAAGTATGTGGATGTTCCAGTTGAAAATCTGAGAAACATACTTCAACAAGACGATATACCAGAAGAAGCAATAAGCACGGAAGTACAAGCGCGTTATAATATTATTGCGATAAGAAATGGACTAAAACAATATAGAAATAATCTAAATAGAACTAGAACTCAGAGTAGTACTCCAGATAAATATGAGTTACAAACAGTAATAATATCAGACGATAAAACAAGACAAGCATTTTATACGTTATATGAAAAGTATAAACTAGCGCGTACAGAACAAAGAGAAGACATAGAAGAAATTCCTGAGGAATTTTTATGCCCGTTAACTTCAGATTTTATGGTGTCCCCTGTTTATGAAAAATTTGTTCCTTATAGACGTACATATGAAAAAACAAATATATTAAAATCAATTATAGCGGACTTTACAAAAGAGCAACAACCAAAGGATCCTTATTCAAGAGAACCTATCTATGCTGATCTATTAACTTCTAATACAGCACTTTTACAAAGAATTGATATATTTAAGCGTAAAATGTACAAAATTATTAACGATTATCTAGCTGCCCAACGTATAGCAACTGGTAAACCACCATGGCCTCATGGACCTAAACCAAGGACGCGTTATTCACTCAGAGTCGGTGGAAAACTAAGAAAGCTAAGACAGTCTGTAAAAAAGAGAAAGTATAAACAAGCAAAACAAACAAAACAAGCAAAACAAACAAAACAAACAAAACAAGCAAAACAAACAAAACAAACAAAACAAGCAAATAGAAGACATGCTAAACTAAGCAAAAAGTATAAAAAACAATATACTAAGCGTGTTCATTAATTTAATCCTTTTTTCTTTAAATTAATATTACTTATTTAGTAAGTAATATTAATAATTTTTTCATTTTTTCTTTTTTAATTTTTTCTTTTTTCAAATTTTCTATTTTTTAGTATCTTGGCTACGAGCAAATTCGCGTGCGCTCATTCCACCACGCTGCCATCCTTTTAGTGCATCGTCTTCTATAATATATGCGCTATTGTTTAATGTTTGCTTTACATTATCAAGCAATGGATAATTAGCATTATCATTAAAGCATTGCTCCATAGTATTGTTAATAGTTTTTTTATTAAGGTCATTTTGTCCTGTTTTTAATTGAAATTCGGTCTCAATATCGCCTAAACCTTTACCTAAATATGGAACAGTTAAAAAAGGACGTGGATTCAAAGTTAGTTTACAAGCAGGGCGACTAATGTGTGTATATTTTAACTCGTTATTTGCCTCAATAGCGCATCCTTTAATACCACCTTCATGCGAACCATTATAAAATACATTGGGTTGGTTTAGGGCAAAATCTTGCGCTTTTGACATAGGACAAGCTGGATAGTAATTTTCTAAATTATAATTAGCATTATGAATATTTTGAACATTACGTTGGTCTATTGCTGGATTATCATTACCAATTCTAGACATTGCATCAAATGTATATGGATAAGCAGTAGTAGTCATTATATATTAATTTAATATATTAAATTAATATAATATTTTTATTAAATAAATATAACATTTTAATTAAAAATTAATTAAAAACAAAAATACAAAACAAAAAATACAAAATAAAAAATAAAAAGTACTATAACATAACATGACGTGGAATATTTCTTGAACACATTTCAACATCGCCATCTCTACAAGATGCCATATTTCCGTAACAAAATTTGGCAAATTCAGCTTGATTATTTGGGATTTTAGTATTTGCTGTTGTATAAAATTGTCGCATTGATTGTTCAAAGTCAAAGTTGTTACTATCAAATTCATTTGAGCCACTATTAAATAATTTTTCCCTAATATTTTCTGAATTATTAAAATTACTCAAAATAAACTTTTTTGTTTCTTCATTAATTTTGTCAACAACAGGTTTTTTATAGGATGGAGCTGCAGTAAGTCTATTTGGATTATCTTGAATTTCAGGTAATAGTATATTCATAGTAGGATTTATTTTAGTAGGATTTGTGAAATTATGTTTGACTTTATCATATGCATTTGTATTTGTAAATAATTCTCTCATGTTATTTTTACCATTTCGCTGCTTTATTATATAATATAAAAAAATTAGTATTATTATGGCAATAATGCCACTAATAAGAATGTTTGTATTGTTTAAAAAAACAAAGCCTATAAATGTTAAAATCATAATCAATCTTGTTATAGCATTAATTTTTTGTTCTTGACTCATATTTTCTTTTGGATACAATTCAGTAATTAAATTAATACTAAATAATAGACTGGGTTTTTCATACCAAATAATATTATTATTAATTTGTTCATCTAACATTGATGATTTGAATGTTTCCTTTATATCCTTTTTTTCTTTGCTATTTTTTAATTGACCCTCATTTTTTGATATATTTGGTTCTATAGTATTAAAAGTCATATTATATTATATTAATGTTATAATTATTTTACTATATTAATTTTATATTTACTTTTTTCTATTTACTTTTTTCTTATTATTGTCTCTTCGTTTAGAGTTTTCATCATTAGTTCTTGGAGTAGGTTGATTTGATTGATTTGATTTTGTAGCTTGATTTTTTATAATTGAATCAATAAAACTTGTATTATGATTCATTTCTTTCATTAAAGAAGACAAGTTTGCAGTTATATCATCTAATTTAACATTGTCATTACCACTATTCTGATTAGAAGCATTTGTTTTTTTTGTATCATTATTTTTTGAACCTGGATTACATGTTTCTGCTTTTTTCTTCATACGTTCTCTCATTTTAGACATTTTAACATTTTGTTCCATCATATTTTGAAAAGCATTTGGGTTAATTTTTCCGCCTTTTGGCATCATTTTATCTAGATTCATTGATTTTAAAATATCATTAAAATTATCCATACCTGGTATATTTTTCATATTTTTAAAAATACTGGCAGCTTCTTCTAAAAGTTCACTTTCTTTTAATGAACCATCCTTCATTTTGCTTGAAATTTTATTATTAATATTGTTAATAAGACCTAATAATTTAGAAGGGTCTTTCATAAACCCTTTTAATACATCATTAACATCATTAATGTTTCCTATAGCTTCCATATCAATATCTTTGGTTGTTTCTTCGGCTATTTCTTTTGCTAAAGATCCTATTTTTCCATTTATTAATTTATTTATATGAGAAAACAATTCATCTTTATCTGGAATCGCATAAGCATTATTATTATCGCCAGTTGCATTGCCAGTTGCATTGCCAGTTGCATCGCCAGTTGCATTTTGTTTATTTTCAAAATTATTAAAATTAGAGGATAAATCATTTAGCATTTCATCAAATAATCCATGCATATTATTAATAGAAATATCAAACATTTTGTTTAAATCTATGTTGGGAAACATAGTGTGTTTATTTGATTTTTTATCTTTACCACCATGTGCATTTTTATTTTTATTGTTACTATCTTCATTTTTGCTATCTTCATTTTTGCTATCTTCATTTTTGCTATCTTCATTTTTGATATCTTCATTTTCGCTATCTTCATTTTCGCTATCTTCATTTTCACTATCTTCATCTTCACCATCTTTTTCATCCTTTTTTTCTTTAAATGAAAACATTTTAGATAATTCATCAATTGTGCTTTCTAATTTGGATGAAAATTTGTTACTATCAATAATTTTAAGTAATTCTAATGAGTTACCAAAAAAGGAAACATCCTCAATAGAAGTAATAATATTAAATAAAATTACTTGTAAATACTTCCATAATGTTTGCTTAGTTTGGCTACTAGTATCATCATAATATAGCTCTGCAAAATCAATATCAGGTAAAAAAACAGTATTAATTAATGTGTCACCTGTTTGTACTTTAGACTTATTTAAAAACATATCTTCATTTTGATATAAAATATCAATACTTCTTAAGGCAAATGTTCCCTTGCAATATTCATATATAATATTAAGTGAGTTAAAGAATTCAGGAGCAATAGTGCTTAAATCAATAGTAGAAACATATTCATCAATATTTACATCGTCACTATAATTGGGTAATTTATAATTAATAATGGTTTGATAATCATTATTGTTTGCTATTTTAACACTTATTTTGTCACCAAAACTAGTATTTAAATCAACAATTAAATCTTTAATAATTTTATAAAAATTAAGTGCAATGATTGCATCATTATTACTAATAGTAGAGATAGTCATTATTATAAAAATAGAATAATAACTTTAAATAAAAAATTAGTTATTAATTATAAACTTTAAATTAATAAATAATAGTTTAAACAAAACAATTTAAAACTTGAAACAAAAACCAATCTATTAGATGCTATAAAAACTAAGCAAACTAGCAAAACTTAACCATAAAAAGAGCGGCACTAATAAAATAGAGGATTTTCTAACATATTTGTATAATATTAAAAATAATGTAAATAATAATGTACTAATAATTTGTATAAAAGCATAAAATTTATTATAGTTCCATACAATAGACCAAGATGATAGAAGAAAGGTCAAAATTGCGTAATAAAACACAAAATTAGGTCTTAAATACCACGAATAACCAATTAATAATAACAATATTGGCCAAACTATAGCAAAAACATATGGCGGCGGCCTAAACCATACTTCTTTTCCACTATCTTTAGATATTGGATAAAAATAAGCAACACTATTAACAGAAACTAATGGAATAAATAAATAAATGCGCTTATCCATTATATAATCTTATTATAAAATCCTAAAATGTTTTTATAAAAACAAATAATAATATTTAGTAATATATATAATGGCCTATACAAATAAAAGAAGTGTTAAAAGAAAACATAGAAAATATAGAAGACGTAGCAAAAAAGGTGGAGTTGTTACGTTTGTAAGAAAACCAAATAATTTACAAGCTATTAACAGGAAGACGTCGCCTATTAAAGAACTTACTGACGCAGAGAAAGAAGCTCTGGCTGCTGATTATACAAGAGTAGCACTAGACAATGCACTTTCTATTTTTTCACGTCAAGAACCAGCACCAGCACCAGCACCATTAATAGGCGTAACTGTTCATGGTAAATCTAAGGCTAAGAGAGAAGGTCCGACTCCCGGCCAAATTAAGAAAGAACAAGAAAAACAAGAAAAAGCATTAGCCAAGCAACTAAAGGAAACAGAAAAAGCATTAGCCAAACAACAAAAAGAAACAGAAAAAGCAGCCAAAAAGGCAGCAAAAGAGGAAGAAAAGGCAGCAAAAGACGTTACTATAGCAGGTATAGACAAGGCATTTTCTAGTATGTTTGGTCAACATTACAAAGCAAGGGGCTAAAACCAAAAAAACACTTACTAAAACAACTTAAAAAGAAGCATTCTAATTAATGGAGTTGCGTTGTTGTTCTAAATTTTTGATATTTACTTCGCCTACTTTATCAGGAACATAATCGTCTGGCGGAGTTTCTATACTATCAGAATGTTCTATAGTAGCATAACTATATAATTGTCTTAGTCCACCACTTCCTTTTGCAGATAATTCATCACTATTTTGGTCTAAAAAACTGTAATTATCAGAAACAACACCACACGACATTCCGTCAAATTTAAATGCGCTTGGTTCCCCATTGTAATTTGTTGCTTTTTGTGTTATAGCTTGTTCCACTGGTTTCAAATAATCACTAATATCATTACCATATAACACTTTATAATTTTGATTAATTATCATTAATGCTGGAACAGCAGTAACAGTATGTGGAAGTAATATTTCTTGATTATTTTCTAAAACAACATAGGTAGCATTGTTTTTCTTTATGCGTTTATCAATACATACATAATGAATAGTATTTTTTTGTCCAGATTTTGATAAAAGTGTCAATAATTTTTTACAATTGTCGCAATAATTACTATAATATAATATTGAACTCATATTATTTATATTACTTTTAGCAATATTTTTTAATATTATTTTTAACTAAATACTTTAACAAAAATAATATTAAATAAAAATTGAAAATATAAAGTCAAATTATAATTATACTATATAATAATGTCGTTTAAAGCAAAAATCTCAGATGTTGATGAAAAAAATGGTTCATTAACATTTACACTAAGTAATGTAAATGTTAGTTATGCTAATGGACTGCGTCGAGTTATATTATCAGAAATTCCAACAATTGTAATAGAAAGCTATCCATATGAGAAAAACAATGTGTCAATATATATTAACAAATCGCGTTTAAATAATGAATTGCTTAAGCAACGTTTGAGCAGTATTCCAATCCATATTGAAACGCCAGACGAGTTCCCACTTGACGAATATGTGTTAGAAGTAAATAAGGCAAACACTACTAATAGCGTTATTTATGTAACAAGCGAAGATTTCAAAATTAAAAATATTAAAACAAATAAATATTTAACAAGAGCAGAAGTTGGTAAAATATTTCCACCAGATCCAATTAGTGGTGACTTTATAGAACTTTTGCGCCTTAGACCACAAATTGCATCAAATATGGATAAAGAACAACTTCATTTAGAAGCAAAATTTAGCATCAGTAATGCTAAAAATGATGGTATGTTTAATGTGGTAAGTACTTGTAGTTATGGAAATACATTAGATTTGGTAAAAATCAAAGATGCTTGGGAAGTAAAATCGGCCGAGTTAGCAAAAAGCTACAGCAAAGACGAGATAGAAACAATTAAGAAAGATTGGTTAATTTTGGATTCAAAGCGCATCTTTAGCGAAGACAGCTTTGATTTTATTGTAGAAACAATAGGCGTATATAATAATTTTAAAATTGTTGAATTAGCAGCGTCTATTTTAATTAAAAAACTATATAGCTCATTAGAAAAAATCAAAGTAAATAACGATTTTATTAGTGTTGCAGAAGACACTATGGAAAATTGTTATATTATTACACTTGAAAATGAGGATTACACAATTGGTAAAATTTTGGAATATAATTTTTATAGTAAATACTTTCTAAAATCAAAGAGTTTGAATTATGTGAGTTTTCTAAAAAAACACCCACACGATACATTTAGTATTATTAAATGCTCCTATAAAGCACAAATTAGCAAAGAAGATATTTTATTGAACCTTGAAGAATGTGTAAACGACGCAATATTAGTAATCAATTCTATAAAAGAATATTTTGCTTCAAAGTAGAGAATAGCTTATAAAAATAGTATATTAAAACTAGTATAAAAATAGTATATAAAAAGTATAATATATACTTTATATATATATATAATATAAATGGTTCTTATGTACACTATTGCAGTAACCAAAAACAAAACAACAATTTATATGAAAGTTCATTATGATTGTTTATCGCAAAAGCAAAAAATGCATAGAGGCATTTTTAAACCCCCTACTAAACTTATTAAACCAAGTGTATTAGTTAAAAAAGAGGATGTTGAAATTCCTTAGCATTAGTGCTATACTTGACTATAAGCAGGCAAGTCCTTGTTATCATCTTCATCTAAGTATATGTCTATTTTTGCATCATTATTTTTTAAAAATGGACTATTATTACTGTTAATGTTAGTGTTAATTGGTTCATTATTAATTTTTTTTTTTAAAAAGCTACAAAAGTTTCCCATATTGTATACACTATTATAGTATATTATTTTTAAATAATTTTTGAAAATAATATAAAATAATATAAAATAATTTATGAAAATAATATAAAATAATATAAAATAATATAAAATAATATAAAATAATATAAAAAAATGTAAATATATAAAAATAATGTTATTAAAAGTATAACGTAATAATATTTCTAATAATATTTCTAATAATCCATAGTGTCACATTCACATTCTTCGCCTTCTGCACAATCACATTCACAATCACATTCACATTCTCTCTCATCTTTAACATTCGAAGTACTAGTCATTTGCGATGACGGACATACATTCATGCTAGTAACAGATGTGTCTACACAACCATTCCCCGAGGAGCCTGTATCATTAGACTCTGGTGTTTTGTGATTCTTAAAATTACAAAGAAACATTTGCTGAGAAGGCGGAAGACTATTTACATAACTAATCACAAACTTTTTGTCAACAATTTTCTTTTCCTGCTTAAGTTCGTTTTTATATTTTTCATGAAGTTTATACATATGTGTTTTATATTCAAAATCATATTCTTTTAATGGTTTCTCTTTGCGAATAAAACAACTAACATAATTCATAAATAAGTTGCTTGTATAATAGTAAAGCGCAAGTTTAAATTTGTTAAAAATTAAGGTGTGTTCCGGATAATATTGTAGAAATTCTTTTACTTTATTTTGCTGCTTTAGTGTTAAATAATTAAACTGTAATTTCGGCTGGTTACCTCTAAGCTTCCTAACTTCCTCATAACTTACGTTCCTAATTTTGCTTCTACTTCCGTCTTTGCTATATAAAAAACACCCAACACAGTGATATGATACATTATTTGACTCATAAAAGTCTTTAATTTCTTGAAAATTAGAAACCGGATATTTTGTAGCCAATTTAACAGTGCTATTTAGAAAAATATATGGTGGAACATTAATTAACGACTGAATATCAATTTCATGTACAATAACATGATTAAGATTATCAAGACTTAGCACATTATTAACTGGATGTGTAATTTCATATATTTTAACTAAATAAATAGCCGGAGCGCTAATTGTCGTAACAATACGATTAAATGGATGTTGTAATACAAAACTATATACGTATTTTTTATCTAGACAATTTAGGTCAAAATTATTACTATTGCACGCCTCAAAAAACATAGAGCGAAATGTAAGATTGTAATAATCTTTAAAATAATTGTTATTATCAAAATATTTATAGTTTTTAACATCATTAAAAAACACAATGTTTGCACCTACACTTGAACGTGTAGCAATTTCCCAAGTCTCTTTAATATTATCATAAAAAACATTAATCATTGTTCCATCAATGTAATCTTCCAACCAACTACTTTCTGTGCTGTATTTATTTACAAAATATGAATAATCAACTGACTTTTCGGGCGCAAAGCACACCACTTTATTATTTCTAATAATGACCGAACGAAATTTAGAAATAGTATTATATTTATTATAATCACTCACTATATTTAGTTCTTTTAGCTTTGCCTTGTTATATCTAATAATTTTATATTCATTGTTATTAAATGTATATTTTTTAATAGTAAAATAATTGTCTTCATTTGTCAATGCATGTGTAACATTAAGATTAATAGAATTTACAATGTTTACCATATAATAATGGTAATACTATTATTACTTAGTAAATCTTTAAACCATTTAAATATACATTATAGCAAAACATAGCATTGCTTAAAATAAATAATACTTTTTTACTTTTTTACTTTTATACTTTATATTATAAAAATTATATTATATTTATTATACTATTATAAATATATATTATGAGTACTATTAAAAGTCAAATGTCAAACCCAGAACTTCCTAATATAGTAAGTTCAGTAAATCTTCAATTGGGAGATATTATTCAATTAGATGCCCCAAGCAATAGCGGTTTACATAACAAAATATATTTTATAAAATTTATAAATAATGCTAAATTAATATTAGTAAACTCTACTGGGTCATTAACATTAACCCTAACACAATTAGGAAAATTAGAGGAAGAGTCAATAGCAAATATACTTATTATGAGCAGAGCTAGTAGTCCTAGTTTTGTTCTCCAAAATAACTTGGCTATTAGAAAATACATTTCCATTTATTTTGGAGAACCATTGCCAAAAGTAGTAAACGGCTTTATAAGCAATATTGAAAATGATATGATTGAAGTAACATTATTGCCTGAAAATGATGTAATATATATTGATTTTGCTTATTCAGGAATTCCAGAAAATTTAAACATTGAAAAAATTGTTGTGAGAGATAAAGTAGATGAAACACAATTAGCAATATTAGATGACACAAAAAGTATAGGCGAAGATGTTATAAGCAGTTCAAGTGACACATTATTGGTTCAAGATCCAAACAGCGAGTTAGATTATGACCTAAAAAGTTATGATTCGAAAGAAGCTATTGAGTCATTAATTATTGACACTATTGAACTTGGAATGCAGTTAGACGATTTAGAACATGAAGTAAATGTTTCAGAAGAAGAACAACGTTATAGTTTAGACAAACAAACAAATGATTATTTGGATAAACTAATAAATGCGTATTTACCCGAACAACGCACCGAACAAGTAATAAAACAAATACATAATGAAATAAATTATTATGTTCAATTACGAAGCATTTATTCGAACTTTGACGCAAATAATTATCCAAAATTACCAAGCGAACGCGGCGAACATTATAAATATTTAAAAGAACAAATCTACAATTTAAACAAAAAAATGTCTTTCTTACTTCCTGTTTTAGACAATGCGCGAAATTTGTTAATAAGTGAAAATGATGATTCTAATGATGACTTAGCAGGAGAAACAGCGTTTACTCATCAATCTATGGGCGAATTTATTGAAGCATTAACGTCAACCTCTTTAAAATGGGCTAACAATAGCTCAAAAGAGAAAATAAATAACTATAAAGAGCACATAAAAGCGCTTAGTCAATTATTTGATAATTATACAAATAATAGCCCAGAAAATATAAATGTAAATGGGCAAATTATGATGATTAACGATATTGTTGATGATTTTTACAATTATTCTATTGTTAAAGGAGGTCTGTCAAAGAGCCGATTTATGATAGACGTATATAATGAAGGTTTAACAATGTTAGAGTCATATTATGTTAACAATAAAAAGTTCACACGACGCACCAAGCTAACAGCAAATGATTATGTAAATATAATTGGCTTTATAAGCTTACCATTGCCATTATTTGAGTCTTCATTAGCAAATACAAATTATACAAATATATGCGACAAAGCCAATTTGAATCTGAATTTTGTAAATATTAGCGATTTTTTAAATACCACTACGTTTTATAATAAATATGTTGTGGAAAATGACAATATGGATAGTTACGTAAACAGTCATACTAATATTCATAATGCTAGTTTTTTAAAAACAATTAATTATTTTACAATTGATAAATCGCTAGACTTGCCATATTTAGAAAAGATGAACTATTTACTTGAGTCCTTTATTCCAACAAATAAAGCATTGTTAAATGAGTATATTATGCTTTATAATCCTGATTCTCTCAACCATCGCAAATATAGTTTACTTAGTTTTATATATGATTTGCAATCGTTAAACATAGATAGCTATAATTTACACTATAATGATTATAAATTTATCAAATCCATTATAGTAAATAATATAGAAGTTTACAAAAAACTATATAAATCAAACGAAGCAAATTTTGGTACATTTTTGCAAAATGTAAAGGCATCAAATAGTTATGCTATTAAAGGTAAAAACGAGAACATAGTTTTCTCATTTGATTTATTGGCAAAAGATTTGAAAGATGAACTTTTTACATTATATAATGCAAAAGAAGAATTATTTAATAATTATGAAGAACTATACAGTTTTTTATACTCTGTAGATTGTGGCGAGTTTTTCTTACAATCATTAAATAAAAATATAATGGATTTAGTTGTTGGAAATTTGCTAGATAATTTTATAAAAGCAAGAGAGAAAGAATTGGCTGAACCAGGACCATCACAAACACAAACACAAACACAAACTAATCCAGACACAGGAGCCCCCCTTTCATCTAAAGATCTTTTGTTAAAAGACTTAGATAATGTGGAGGCCACTTGTAATAGCTATGTCTTGAGTAAGGCATATAAAACCCTTCAATCTCTCGAAAATGATAATTCAAAACTAATATTTTACGATTCAATATACGATAAAACATTGTATAGCATGTTAAATCAGTTTGAAAGTGAGCGCAAATCCATGGATGCAAACGGTTTTTTGCAATTTTTGACTGCAAAGTTAATGACTATTATGAAATTAACAAAAACCAGCGCTTTGAGAGAAGCAAAATCAATAATAGAAGAAAAGCGCGAAATAATAGATGGTGATTATGCGGTATTAAAAGACAAAGCAAGTTCAAAAAACTATATTTATAAGCGAGTTAATAATGTATGGACACTAGACCCAATCTTTGAAGACAAATTTTACATCGAAAACAATCAAATATTTTGCGACTCAAACAAAGAGTGTATAAGCAAAGATGATAAATGTGGTTCAATAAATAAAACCAAAAAGACCAATCTAAGCATAGAGGTTGATAACATATTGAAAACATTTGAGAACAAATACAATTTTAGTATAGAAGAAATTAAGAGCAAAATAAATAGTAATTATGATAATGCTAAACGCAGAATAGCAAATATAACAATTTTAAATAAAGCTAAACGAGAATATAGTAATAATTATTTATTAAGTTTAGAAGAAACATTTGACTCAAATATAGTGCGCTCTCCATATGAAAATGTAAGAAATGGTTTGTTACAAATTAGAGATGTAACATTGAAATATGAATTATTAAAACGGTTTTGCCTGAATTATACGCGTAATGCTATAAGCAATGAAAATGTATATTGGTTATATTGTATAAAAACAGGTGTAAAATTGGTGCCACAATTTTTATTGCGCCTAGCAAACGCGTTTATAACCAAGCAAAATTATTTATTAGAATTAGATACTATATGCGCCGAACAAGGAACAATAAGTGATGACAATAATTTTTGGGTAGACAAACATAGTGGTTATATTATTAAAACAATTGAATTTGACAATGATGAGGGTTATGACGATAAAGGGTTCAAAGTTTTTACGCGCGAACAATTAGAAAATGATTATGCTATAAACTTACAGCCTTTGGCAAAATCAGTAAACCCTAATGCCCAAGTAATTATAAATATTATAAAAGCAATCAGCCAAATGATGGGAATAAATGTATCACATAATCACGAAGTAATAATAAATAATGTGTTGGCGCTTTTAAATTCAAATATTCCATCAAAGCAAAAATATGAGCAAATGTTACTTAAAACAGCCAAAAAAGACGGCAAGGCAAAAAACAATCCATCGTATGATGATATGTATAATTCATCATTATTATTATTAACATTAGCATTTATAGTATATGCCATTCAAATAAATATACCAGTGTTAACGTCAAAGAAGACATTTCCGGGATGCATTAAATCATTTAGCGGATATCCACTAGACGAGGAACAGGACAAAACGTCCATTGCTTACATAGCTTGTATAGCAAACAAAATAAAAAGTTCTATAGTTCCATGGAATAGCATATTAAAAATGTCGGAAAGCACACTAATTAAAAATATTGAACAATTGGTAACAAAATACATTGTAACAAATAAAGAATTAGTAGAACCATTAAATAAGAAGCGTGAATTTTTATTGAGTCAAGGCAATACTAGCAATGCAATACCTGAATATTTATCTATTAACATTTGGCATACTTTTAATCCTCCATTGAACGATATTAAAATAGACTCTCAAGCATTAGAACCATTAGAAGTAAATTTCAAAAATACGTTATTTGAAACATTTTCGCGCGGTACAAAAAATAATATTAAAGAATTAGTCGAAGCAAAAGGCATAAGTTGTGCAAATCATATTATAGAACTAATCCAAAATATTGTGAAAAGTAATAGTCCATTATTAAAAAACTCAAATGATAACCCCTTTTTAGAAAATGCGTGTTGTAATTCGCAAAAAAATACTATTCAATATTTTACAACTGCTAATAAAGCTATAATAGAATATAATAATTTAGCAAGTTTTTATAGTGAAATACTTAAAGGTATTGACAATTTAACATATTCATCGCAAATTTATATTCCATTAAACACGCAACAAAAAATTATTACACAATATACTTCGTTTAGTGAAGAGCTAGTATATAAAGCCTTTATCTATTTCTGTAATTTTTCAAATCAATTGCCTTTAGACGATGAACTAAAAGGGTTATGTATGGATAAACCACAAAATTATGACCCTAACAAACCAATAAGAGAAGTGATTGAATCTCTCAAAAATGAGGGCAAAATTTATAATTATTCTTCGTTTATTGAATTAATACATATTGTGAGCAAAAACAATATTATAAATGTTCCTATTAACTTTACAATAATTAATAATGTAGAAGCATTGCGAATAATAATAGATGCTTACAATAACGCTAATTATTACAAATTAGACGACCTATTTGTTAGTAGATTGGAGTTAATGCTAGACTCGTATTCTATTATTGATGATGAGAATAGTGAACTACGAAAACTAAAAAATTACTTGGGAAGTGCTAATATAGCATTAAAACAAAAAATATTACAAATAGTAAGCGCACAACCAAATATTAGTAAAAGTGATTTAGCTAGCTTTACTCAAGCTATAAACATGTCTATTGATGTGGAAAACATCACTTTTTATCAAAATTATATTTATAATATATTACATATTTTTCCATCAATTATTAGTAATAAAAATGTAAATTATGGAGCCATTCCTAAGCATTGGAATCTATCAACCATCCACTATTCGGATATTTATAATATAATACAAAAATATTATGGGGCGTTAAATACTTTTAGTAACAAACACGAACTAGCTAGCGCATTTAAAATAGTCGCACACAAATTACAATTATTGACACAACTAATGAAAGTATTTTTGTATAATAAGTCATTAATCATAAGCCCTGAACCTGTAAACATAAATAGAACTGCATTGGGTCAAATTAATAGCATATTTGATGAAAAACTAATAATACTTTTTTACAATTATATTTTTTATAATATATTTAATGAGCTTTTAAACATTAGTGAAGACCAAGAGTTTATGTTACAAATTCAAAACGTAGAAACAACTGATTATAATAAAGACGATTTTCTAAAAAACATTATTAGCTATATAATGTGTTATTCAAACATAATGAGCAGCCATTATAATTTAATAAACAATGGCTATGCCAAAGTAAAAGAAAAAATAGTTATGGCAAAAGAAAAAGAGAAAACGCTAATAACAGACTTTCTTAAAAATCTCTCTGATGAAGAACGCGAAATTGAAAATATTTTGAAAAATAACAAATTAGAAAAATGGAATATAGGAATGCAAAAAGGATTGACACAATATGTAAAAGAAAACTATGATGAAGAACGTGAAGCATTAGAAAAACAGGCATTAAAAGAACGGAAATTACAGCGCAATAATAATGTCACAGCAATGAACAAAGAAATATATAATTTAGATTTAGATGAACAAATGCTTAACGATGAGGCTATTGATGCCGAAGAATATAGTATGTCTAACATTCCAGACGATGATGATTTCAATTATGATAACGGTGACGACGATTATGCAAATGGAAACCATGAAGATTATGATTGAAGCGGATATTTTTATATTTAGTAATTTTACATTTAGTAATTTTACATTTAGTAATTTTCCAATATAAAAATAGTATACTTATAAATAATATTTTTATATATAAATGCGTAAAACAGGACGCAAGACATTAAAGCGAAACAACAAAGCAGGCAATCGATTTTTAGAAAGTAAAGTTCACATAGCCAGTATGTATAACGGGTCACAACGAGATGTAACAAAACTGGTATTACGAAATTATGCGGCATCCAGAATCCAGAAAAGTAGACGAAGCCAAGTACAAACAAAGGTAAATAAAAATGATTTAGAAACACGTGCTCCTAATTTTTATAATACTTTAATAAGGTTTGTACTTGTTTTAGAAAGAACAAATCCAGATCCAACTACGCTAAGTCGTATAAAAGATGATATATTAAGAACAATACCTGATAAAACTATAGCAGGCGTCTTACGTTTACCCAATCTTTATAAAGATATAAGCTTATTAATAAATTTACTTACCAATCCTTTTCCACCAGCAAATAAAAAAGAAACTGCTGCGTTAATAGAAATATGTGATTCAATTATAAGAGCAATGAATATTCCATTACATGCTAATTTAACTTTTATAACGGTCCCATTGCGCGCATATAGACAAAATGCATTTGTATCCAGACAAACACCAACACAAGCACAAACACAAGCAGAAGGTAAAAAAAGAAGAACACTACGCAAAAGACGTAGCAAAGCAAATACAAGAAAAAATAGCAAATACAAGAAAAAATAGCAAATACAAGAAAAAATAGCAAATAAAAGTAAGTAATATATTAACAAAATAATACATTAATAAAATAATATATTATTTAGATTGTATATAATGCCTCAAAGTGTGTCATCTAAAAAGTCAGGTTCAAAGTCACGCTCTAAGTCACGCTCTAAGTCACGCTCTAAGTCACGTTCTAAATCAAATTCATATACAAGATTTAGAAAAAAACGCGCGGCAAAAACACTTCAACGCACATTTAGAAAGGCTTTAGTTAATGGAATATGTGCTATATGCATAGGTTCTATGTTTAATAGTTCAAATATTAAAACACTAAATTGTAACCATAAATTTCATAATGGGTGCATAGAAGCATGGCTCAAAGTAAATAATGTATGTCCTACATGTAAACGCATTCAACCCAATAGAACTGGAACTCGAGTCAATACACTTGTAAATGGCAGAACATTTGGTAATATACCGCTTTCTATGCAATAATCTAATGCAATAATTTAATGCAATAATCTAATGCATTATATTATAGTACTATATAATATATGCCACTATTTAATAATAGAAAAACAAAAAAGGTACAAATAATATTAAGAAGTAAAAGTAGAAGTAAAAGTAGAAGTAAAAGTAAAAGCAATTCTTTTACGCGAAAACGTAATCTTATTGCTACACGATTTGTTAGTAAGCTTAATAGTTATAAATCAAAAGTATTAGAACGTAATGCAAAATCAAGAGCACTAACACAAAAACTAAAAACAAAATTAAACTCAGCTATAACTATTATTAAAGAATCACATATATGTCCAATATGCTTATCAAAGATTGACTTAAAAGAATCAATAACAACATTACAATGTGGTCATACTTTGCATAGTAGATGTTTATATAATTATGTAAATAATACTCGCGACGTTGACTTAAGGTGTTCGCAGTGTAGAGCACCTATTCAATTAACAAGTTTAGACCCAAGTAAACTTAAAGAAGAGTTAGCTCTTAAATTTAAATCTGAAGCTACTCATGCAAATGCGGTTGAAACAAGAACTATGTGGGAAGAATCATATGCCCATGTTAATGAATTAAATCATGACATAGAAAACAGTTCAGACAACCCCGAGCGTGTAGCACTTCTAAGAAGCCAAGCAGAAAGAGCATCCACAATAGCCGAGAATGCACATGACATGTATAATGAAGCATTAAGACTTCATATAATAGCATATGAGAACTATATTACTTATATATATAGTAAAAATAGAAACAATGTTAGTGAACGTACTCGTCAAATTTTATAAATTATAAAATCAAAGTATATACTAGCATTTAGCTAACATCCTTTTTAAGACCATTTTTAATACTATAAAATAGTTTCATGCTAGTGTCATATAATAGCGCAACACAAATATTAAATAGTTCTAAATAATAATCCATAGATGCTGTTATAAAATCCCCACTATAATTGCGTTGTGCTATAATATTTGTAGCATATACAACATATACAGAAAATAATAATAATGTAAAACCTAGAAGAGTCTTTTTAAGTATAGAAGATAAATATATAAAATATTGAATTATGCTACTAATTAACAAAATTAATAAGACAAAAAATAGACCAATACTAATTTTATAAGGCATTACAATAGCGCTTCCTATAAGTGTTATTCCAAATGTTAACATTGAAACAAATATACTTATAGAACCTATAAATGCAGTTTTAATGGTCTCTTCATCAACATAAGGTTTTATGTCTTCTAAAATTATTCCCATTGTTACAGAAAAGAGTGAAAATAGTATAAATTTTAACCAAATAGGCATTGGAACTACATCTAAAATAATTATAAAAACAAAACTTAATATATGCGCTCCAATAATAAGTAGTCGGCGAATTGTGTTATCCTTAGTAAGTTCAACGCGGTTAAAATTTATATGAACGTAATAAGTAATGGCTACTTGAATTAACAAATTTATTAAAATTAACATAAAAAAGAATTTTTTAACATATAAAAGCTTAAACAACTGCGAAAAATTGGTTTTAACAATTTTTTTATTACTAATAGTTGTAATGCTTGTGATGCTTGTGATACTTGTGTTATTAAAATTCATAATGTATTACTTTATAATATAATATAATATATTATAAATTAACATAAATTATGTTAAATTATTATATAGTATTATCTTAGTAATGCCAAGCTTTATTTCTTCGTTATTTAAAAACACAAGTAAAAAAAGTAAAAGTAAAAGTAAAAGTAAAAGTAAAAGCAATTCTTTTACTCGAAAACGAAACCTTATTGCTAGTCAATTTCTAACAAATATAAGAAAAACTATTAAGCGAAGACAGCTATTAGACAGCATATATAAAAAAAACAGTGCGAAGAAAATACAAAAATCATTTAAAACCACATTATATAAAGCAGCAGATGCCGAAGTTTGTTCTATATGTTTGGCTAAAATGTTATTTCCCAGACTAATAAGCACGTTGCCTTGTGGTCATAAATTTCACGCAAAATGTATTAAACCAGTTATTGATAATGATTATAATGCACGATGTCCATTATGTAGAGCTCCAATACCTGTATTAAATCAAAATACAAATCAAACTATAAATCAAACTATAAATCGAAATAATATTGGAACTAGGCATGCTATTTATCGAACATCACGTAATCAACACACGTCTAGACAATCGCGTCATGCAAATATAGGTAGTTTACATATTCAATGGACAAGATTGTCTAGAGCAGTAACCAATGCTCGTACTAAATGGCAGAATCAAAGAATTAAGGCACGTGATGCTCAGGAAAGAGCAGACCACGCTAATTTTTTTAATCGTGCAAGATTAACAAGAATAGCAGAACGCGAAGAATTATTGGCTCGAACTTATTTAGCAGAGAGAGATAGGCATATAAGAGAAAGACTTAGATTTGAAAGACGACATGAGCAAATATTAACTCAAATTATTACTAATTCAAGAACTCCAACTATACAGACTAATTTAGTTAATGTAGAAGCCGGCTAATATATATTATTATAAATATATTATAAATATATAATAAATATATAATAAATATATAATAAATATATAATAAATATATAATAAAACAATTTAAAGACTGTTCAACAAAATTATAGTATAACACAAGCACTAATTATTTAGGGCTAAAACACTATTATAACTATAAAAATTCAAAAAATTCAAAAAATTCAAAAAATTCAAAAAATTCAAAAATTCAAAAACAAATATAAAATATAAGGGTTATTATTTAATATTATAAATAATATATAATATTAAGTATGTTAAGACTATTTATTGTCAACAATATAATGTTAGTATCGTTGATTCTATTTTTAATATTATTTGCAATATTATTACTGTATAAACCAACACTAATGTTTGATAAAAATGGAAAGCCTCGGGAGTTTGGAATAGGCTATAAAAACAAAACAATATTGCCATTATGGTTAATGGTAATTATTTTAGCAATACTTATATATTTTGGCATATTATGTTATATAAATTATAATAAACACATAGCTTAATCTGTATTTTCCACATAATCAACGCCGGCTGCTTCAGCATTGTCCAAATCAGTTTGAATTTCTTCTAGCGATTTTTCACAAGACATATTTATTATATAATTATAGCTAACTGAAGTAACTAATACACCAGCTAAAGCATACCATGTAATTTTTCCAAGTACATTTTTTATAATTAATAGTTTATACAAGTTTTGAATATTAGGATTATTTTCATTAGTATTTTCATTAGGATTTTCCGCAAATTCGGTAGATTCACTTTCTCTATCGGTAGCTGCGGGGTTTTTAAGTGTAATAATTCCAGCACTTATTAATGAGGTAATAAAACTATTGAAATTTGTACGATCAATATCTATTTGATTAATAAAATTTGATTTGTTATTTTTAATATTAGCAATAGCTTTTGCTACATCACCATCAGTATTGTTTTCATCATTAAGTATTTCTGTTAGCGTTTTTTCAACACCTAAAATACTAATTACTAAATATCCAATAGTATTAGAAAATGGAGATATCCATCCGGGAAACAATTTTAAAACCACATATAAAGAAAAAAAGATAACAATCCACGGTAATAGTGTAGCTAATAAAATATTAGTCCATTGTATACTTTGACTATTACATAATGCTTTTGAGATTGTTGTATTTATAAAATATGAGCCTATTACTAATATACATATATATATAATATTTAAGAGACTACTATCTTTTGCTTTTTCCATAGATTCAATTGACCTAGCATTTTGTATACTAATTAATGTAAAAAGTGTAAAGCCCAAAGTTATAAAAAAAAAAAATATTAAAGCACTTCCAGGAACAGGAACAGGCGCAGCAGTTGTAGACATCTTATTTATATTATATTATATAAATGTATTAATATAATATAAAATAAATAAAAACATAATATTAAATTATAAAAACTAATTAGTATATTAGTATAATGAATTTTAATATACTTGATTATACTAATTTAAAATATAATTCAGCAAAAAATGGCTCAAATTCTGTAAATGCTAACACAGACAATCCAAAATTAGTAGATAATAGTGTTAAACTATTTTTTAAAGAAGTACTAAAAGGTTGCAATAAATATAAGCAAAAAAATTATAATACTTACTACAATATTATGATGTTTTTTGCTTTCTGTTCAATTTTGGCTATATTATTATATACTCGCTATAAGGGAGCAAACAATTATAAATCTTATTATGAAAAGTCATTGAAAGATAAACAATACATAATGTCAAAATTAGTTTATTATAATCGTCAAAATCTTGATGACCAGCAAAAAATTAGAAACAATATGATAACAAATTTACCTGATTATGGCAATCATCCTGAAGCTAATTTATTACATAAAGCGGTTTACTTTTCTTAAAACATTTAAAACATTTAAAACATTTAAAACATTTAAAACATTTTTTTTAAATGTTTCTAAATTATAAGTTTATATTATAATAACTATGGATACAAATTCATTAAAATCGTATTATGATGAATTAGAACAATATTATAAATTAAAAACAAAATATGAAGAGTTTAAGAGAAAAAAAATTAATGAATTAATTGGAAATAAGGCCATAGATTATAATGAAAAAAAACAAACATTGGCCAAATATAAGCCAAAATGTGTTAATTGCAAAGCAGATGGGGGAACCATTTTTAAAGAGACACCAGAGTTATTGCGGGCTACTTGTGGGAATAGAACAAATCCATGTAATTTAGATATGACAATAAAACGAAAACAGTTTGCGGAAATTAACAATCAATTAGTAAAATCTTCTCATGAAATAGTGAACTATAAAAAAAACATTATATCTACAAAGCTGGATTTTTTATTTAATTATATAGAAGAAGAAAAAGCAGTTGAGTTATTTGAGACATTAAAAGTCGAATTAAATAATAGTCAAGAAAGTTATAATAATTTAGTGAATTTATATGACTCAATAACAAGTAATGAAGAATTAAAAACAATGATTTATGAAAAAACAACAGAGTTTGAACTTAATAAAAAACAATACAGTGAAGCTCTTGAACTATATAAATCTTCGGGTGAAGTTGTATATTTAATAAGTGCTATGGAAATACACAAAACCAAACTCTCTCTTATTGGAAAAGAGTTAATGAATTTAAAATATAAATCATGTTATGTTGAAAAAAATGAAGAAGACAACTATATATTATTTCAAAATACTTATTCATTTGAAGATTTAATGCTTGAAATAACTAAAAAATAAAGTTTTATAAAGTTTTATAAAGTATTATAAAGTTTTATAAAGTATTATAATATACATAAAATGATAGCATTTAAGTTTCTAAACTCTATAACAAAATATATAAATATTAGTGTGTTTTTAATAACATTTTTATTGGGATTACTGTATATTTACTATATTGACTATAATAGAAGAGTAATAGTATATCCATCCCGCTATAATATAGATAAAATAGAATATAAAGACGAAGCAGAAAATTGTTTTGAATACAAAGTGAAAGATGTAAAATGTCCAACTGATAAAAGCAAAATAGAAAATTTGCCGTTAAATTAACTAAAATCAGTTGAATATTCAAGAGTTTTACTTTTTGAACCACATGGAATGTGTTCTTCTACTAAACTATAACATTTTGTTTTAGTGCTGTCACTAGCAAAAATTTTATCACGTAATTCATTGTGCTTTGGACCTATAAATTTATAACAATCTTTAGAATTGCATACTTGTCTAAACAGTGTTGATAATCCTAAACCTAATAATACTGACAATATAATTTTTCCAAGATTAGTATGTAGTAAATTTTTTACAACATTGTTAATCATAATTTATAATAATAATGTATATATTATAATGTATATATTATTATTATAAATTATTGTAAATTATTGTAAATTATTATTTTCACAAAATATATTTATGAAAATAATATAAAAGCAAAACAAATTATAACAGTAGAAGACTATGTCTGATCATTCTGATGTTGAAACATTTGCTTTTCAAGCCGAAATTAATCAATTAATGTCATTAATTATTAATACATTTTATTCAAATAAAGAGATTTTTTTACGTGAATTAATTTCTAATGCATCTGATGCCCTTGATAAAGTTAGACATTTATCATTAACAAATAAAGACGTGCTAAGCACAAATACAGAAATGTATATTAATATTATTCCAGATAAGACAAATAAAACATTAACTATTATTGATTCGGGTATTGGTATGACAAAAGCGGATATGATTACAAATTTAGGAACTATTGCTCAGTCGGGGACTAAAGGATTTATGGAGGCAATGAAATCAAGTGGTGATGTTAATCTAATTGGGCAATTTGGAGTAGGATTTTATTCAACATATTTAACGAGCGAACGCGTTGTTGTTACATCAAAGCATAATGATGATGAACAATATGTATGGGAATCTAATGCTGGTGGGTCTTTTACTGTTAAAAAAGATACTGGCAATGAACAACTTGGTCGTGGAACAAAAATTGTGTGTTACTTAAAAGAAGACCAGCTTGAATATTTAGAAGAAAATCGTATCAAAGAGTTAGTAAAAAAACATTCTGAATTTATTAATTACCCAATTAGTCTTAGTGTTGAAAAAACAGTAACAAAAGAAGTAGAAGATGACGAAGTTGAAAAAGAAGAAGACAAAGAAGACAAAGAAGACAAAGAAGACAAAGAAGACAAAGAAGACAAAGAAGACAAAGAAGACAAAGAAGACAAAGAAGACAAAGAAGACAAAGAAGACAAAGAAGACAAAGAAGACAAAGAAGACAAAGAAGACAAAGAAGACAAAGAAGACAAAGACATTGATGAACCTGAAATTGAAGATCTAAAAGAAGATACAACAAAAGAAGAAATGAAACCTAAGAAAACAATTACAGAGGTTCATAACGAGTTCGAATTATTAAATAAGCAAAAACCAATTTGGTCTAAACACCCTGACAGCGTCTCAAAAAATGAATATGTTGAGTTTTACAAAGCATTAGGAAATGATTGGGAAGAATATTTAGCAGTCAAACATTTTTCAGTTGAAGGACAACTTGAGTTTAAGTGTTTATTATTTGTTCCAAAACGTGCACCATATGATATTTTTGAACCAAAAACAAAGAAACAAGGAGCAATCAAATTATATGTACGTCGCGTGTTTATTAGTGATAACTGTGATGAATTGATTCCTGAGTGGCTAGGCTTTGTAAAAGGTGTTGTAGATTCCGAAGATTTGCCTCTAAACATTTCTCGTGAAATGCTACAACAAAACAAAATTCTAAAAGTAATTAGGAAAAACATTATTAAAAAGTGTTTAGAATTATTTGCTGAAATTAAACAAACACCTGAAGACTACCAAAAGTTTTATGAGCAATATAGTAAAAATATTAAACTCGGTATTCATGAAGATACTTCAAATCGCGAAAAATTAGCGGAACTGCTTATGTTTCATAGTTTAAAATCCGGTGCTACTATGATTTCATTTAAACAATATGTAGAAGCTATGAGTAAAACTCAAAAAGCTATTTACTATATTACTGGCGAATCACGAAAAGCTGTTGAAAACTCACCTTTTATTGAAAAATGTAAAAAGTGTAATTTTGATGTATTATTTATGACTGAACCGATTGATGAATATTGTGTTCAACAATTAAAAGAATATGAAGGAAAACAATTAGTATGTGTTACCAAAGAAGGTGTAACATTTGAAGAAAACCAAGAGGATAAAACCGCATGGGAGAAATGTGTCGAAGAGTTTAAACCATTAACAACTACTATTAAATCTATTTTAGGAAGCAAGGTAGAAAAAGTTGTACTAAGTGAACGTGTTGTTACTAGCCCATGCGTGTTAGTAACAGGTGAGTTTGGGTGGTCTGCTAATATGGAAAGAATTATGAAAGCACAAGCATTACGCGACCCAAATATGACTTCATATATGGAATCTAAAAAAACAATGGAAATTAATCCCACACACCCTATTATTAAAGCATTAAACACGCAACTAAGTGACCAACGAAAGGCAAACAGTGTAAAAGATTTAATTAACCTAATGTTTGAATCATCTCTTATTAACAGTGGATTTAGTCTTGAAGAGCCATCTACATTTGTAAATCGTATTAATCGTATTATTGAAATGAGTCTTTCTATTGATGACGAAGAAGATAAAGAAGACGTAGAAGACGTAAAAGACGTAGAAGATAAAGAAGACAAAGAAGATAAAGAAGATAAAGAAGATAAAGAAGATAAAGAAGACGAAGAAAGTAATATGGAAGAAATTGACTAAAACATTAAAACATATACAAACAATATTATTTTTGCTAATTGCGTTTTTAATTCAATAAATATTTAGGTGTTTATATTAATTAATGTCTTCAAGTGGTTTAACCTATATAAATGAATTGCCTAATCCCAATCCAAATTCTAATATGCAAATAAATAGTGTTCAACAACAACTATTAATGCAACAACAACAACCACAAAACATTGTTTTAAATAAAAATGAAATTATTTCAAATCAAAACAGTCAAATGCCCGGTCCTGCTATTAATCAATTTATACCAAGCGGAACATACAGCACACAAAATCCAATGCAACAAAACAGCAATCACAGCAATCACAGCAATCAAATAACTATGGAAAATAGTGTGCTAAATCAACAACCAAACTATAATGAGCTTGTAAATCAAATACAAAAAGCCAGTTTAAATGGTTCAACTTCATTGCCATCACGAGATATTCCAAATAATTCTATACAGATTTCAAATGATGAACAAATAAAAGCCAATTACATACCACCACCACAAGTACAAGAAGACTATATTAAAAATAATGAAACACCCGATTACTTAATTGAAGAAAATAATAGAAAAGCGCGTAATGCTAATTTTTATGATATGCTATATAACGAAGCACAGCTTCCATTAATAATAGCACTTGTATATTTTTTATTTCAACTTCCAGCTATTAAAAGATATAATAAAAATTTATTACCATTTATGTTTAAGATTGATGGCAATCCTAATTTATATGGGTACATTTTTAATAGCATTTTATTTGCATCAATGATATATATTTTGCTGAAAGTTATGACAAAATTTGTTTAAACATAAAAATTGTTAAATATTGTTAAATATTGCTAAATAATGAAATCAAATAATGAAATCAAATAAAAATAACTATTTAGTTAATTATTTTTATTTTTATTTTTATTTATAGTTCACTATTTTACTACACTATTTATAGTAGACTATTTTGAATAGTGTCTTCCTACTTTCATCCACAAAAGTATGCTAATTGTGAAACCTACTAAAAATCCTGCTACACAGTGGTCGGGGTGCTCTTTTAAAAAGGGTCTAGTTATAAATGGACCAACAAAGAATGTTAATAACGAGTAAAAAATCATAATGGCAATTGACATTGGCGAACTTAGATGAGACATTTTATATTGTAACACCATATTATTTTTTTGACTTTCTTGACTTTCTTGATTTTCTTGATTTTCTTGGTTTTCTTGATTTTCTTGGTTTTCTTGATTTTCTTGGTTTTCTATGTTTTTTTCTATATGTTTTAAAGTAAATTTTAGCCGCAGCCATATCAGGAGGCTGTACTTGGTTTCCTTGTGGAGGCTGAGGCGGCGGGACGGGAGGGTCAACGCCTTCATCAATTGATACTTGATTAAGAACATATAATTCAGCAATAGCAATAGGTATTAAAGTATTAAGTCTATTATATTCAGTAAGTAATAGTGCTACAGTTTCATTATTAACAGAAGGAGCTAAAGCTAAAATATTATTTTTAACTGTCAATATATTTAATAGTACATCATAAACTTTCATAGCCGGTCTAGAAAGAGGATCTCTACTATTATGATAAAAAGGCATCCAATGGTCAAAAATAAATTCTATTTCCTTCTTCATAATTCCATTAACATGTGTTATAATAATTCCATTAACATGTGTTATAGTTTCTATCATATGTGGAACATCATTCCCCCGATGCAAACCAGCAACAACTGATATATCATTTTTTAGTTTATCCAATCTGGCTTTTAGAAATCCAAATAAGTCTCTTGCTGTAAGATTAACTGGAGACATACTATACTATATATATATACTATATATTATAAATTATATATAGTATATAAATAGAAAATATAAAATAGAAAATATAAAATAGAAAACTTATAATACACTTATATTTTTTTACTTGTTTTACTTTTTCTTCCATATTTACAATATTGTTTTTGAGAGAATCCTTTTGGACGCATACAATTTATAGACCTTTTATATTTTAAAGTCCATGCGCCTCCGCGTTTAGTTTTTGTTCCTTTTTTATGTCTTCTTTTTTTACCTTGTGCTTGATTTAACTCATCGCTTTGTCTATTCAATATACTAAGTCTTGCTTCTAGTTCAGCTATTTCTTGTATTAAATCAGTTCGTCGTGTATTTAAATCAATCAATGATTCTTCTGTTGCCAGCATACTTTGTAGTACCCGATTGCTTTCGTCAACTAATGGTCTAACACGTTCTTGACTATTAGCGTGAATCAAGCCACTAATACCAATATAGCGATTGTAACGTTCAAGTATACCGTCACTATCGCCTGGATACGCATTTCTATAATCATCATAGGCGTTTCGTGCACTACGATGTGTGTATCCAATATTACCTTGCGTTTGTTCTCGTGTAGCCAGTGTTCTTTCAATTGTTGCTCTTTGAGTAGCAGTCTGCAAACGTTGTCTAATAGTAACAATCTCAGCATTTGCATCAATTAGATTAATATCAATAGTTCTTAGTTCATCCTTTAATGTTAGTAATCGTGTTGTTAAGTCATTTCTTTCTCTAAATAATGATCGTTTTATTCCTGTTAAAGTTCGTCTTCTTATTGCCGCTAGTTGTCGCAGTGATGCGGCTTCTCCTATAGTATCTGGCATGTGCTATTAATATAATAGTATATAATATATTATAGTTTTTATAGTTTTTTAATAGTTTTTTTAATAGTTTTTATAGTTTTTATAGTTTTTATAGTTTTTATAGTTTTTATAGTTTTTTATAACTTTACGCTTTTATGTGTTTTGTTCCTTTTTACTTTTTACCTTTTTACTTTTTACCTTTTTACCTTTTTACCTTTTTACTTTTTTCCTTTTTACTTTTGTCCTTTGTTTTTTTCTTCCGTGTCCCACGTTTAACGCATCGCTTTGTCTTGCCAACTCCTCGCGCGCTACTTCTAAATCATTTATAGTCATTGAGAGGTCAATTAGTTGTTGATCTAAAGTATAATACGTGTGATATGCTTCATCGTAAGTTCTTTGTGCTAATGCTCTTTCTTCTTGTAAAGGTGCAAGAAGTGTTTGGGTATTAGCGTACATTGCGTCATTAAGAGAATAAAGTTCTCTTCGTAAGCGTTCTATTGTTTCAATATGATATGATCCATTGACTGCATATTCGGCGAGTAGGCGTTCTACTACACGCTCACGTTGTCCAATGTCTGTTTGTATTGATTGTTCCATTTGACTTCTTATTGAATTACGTCTTAGTATATCTGTTAAATCACGCAGTCGCATAGCATCGTCGCTTCTATGATTATTTGCGAGTTCTAATTGTGCTCTAACTTCATCTTGTTTGCGCATACTGGATATTATTAGTGCGTCTAAAGTGTTTATTTCTTTTGCTAAATCCCGTCTTCTTCTTGTCAACACATAGCCTCTATATGCGGGCATTCTTTGCATAAGTGTTGTTGGTCTTAGTCGTGTTGTTATAGGTAATCTTAGTGGAACAACACTTATTTGTGGGTTTTCAATAATATCAGGCATATATATATATTATAATATTATTATAATATTATAATATTATAATACGTTGATGAGTTAATACGTTGATGAGTTAATACGTTGATGAGTTAATACGTTGATGAGTTAACAAAATTATTAGTGTTTTGTTCCTTTTTTACGTCTAGAACGATGTTGTTTTTTACCATGCGCTTGATTTAACTCTCTATCTTGTCTACGCAAGTCATCTAGATTATTTTGTAATTCATCTCTTTCACTCATTAATTTTTCTCTACGAGCATATAAAGTTCTATAGTTATTTTTTGTTTCAGTTAAGGTTCGTAATGCGGTCTCTGCTTCTTCAATTGTTGGTCTAATAACTTGTTGAATAGCAGCAATAGTAGTTCTATGAATATTACTAGAATCATCATAACGACTGCTTATACCTTCCCTATCATTTGGATTGGACACTCTATATTCATCAGAATTGCGACGCGACCTAGCATATGCGTTTCCAAGATTACCATTCATTCCTTCTTGAGTAAGTCGATTTATTTCTATAGTTAAAAACTGTATTCGTTCTCTAATAGTACTAAGCCTGCTATTTAGTAATGTTAATTCTTGAGTAAGACTACTTATTTTGTTATTTAATTTAGCTAATTTAGTTCCTAATTTTTCCATTTTTTTAAATAGTGTGCGCCTTCTATGTTGTGCGCTTGGTATTATTGTTCTTCTTGTTCTTCTTGGTGTTGAATCTTCACTACTATCTGACATATATTATTATAATATATTATAATATAGTATAATAAGTTAATAAATCATTTTCTAGCGTTTTTGCCCTCTTTTCCTTTTTTTATATGTAGAACGATGCTGTTTTTTACCACGTGCAATATTTTCATTTATATTTAATGATAGATATTCGCTATTCATTTCATCAAGTTCGTTTTGTAAATCGTGTTTTTGTCGCGTTAATGTTACTATGTCCTCATTTAAAGTTGTATACTTTTTTTGTGCTCTAGTTAAGGTTCGTAACAATGACTGTGCTTCTAGTCTTAGTGGTTTAATAATTTCTTGAATAGCAGCATTAGTAGTACTATGAAGACGAGTTGCCTCAGTATAACGACTTCTTATACCTTCAACATCAGTGGGATTGGTTCTAGTATAATCATTATAGTGGCGTAACGACCTAGCATATGTATTTCCAAAATTACCATCCAGTTCTTCTTGATTAATTCGCGTTATTTCTTGAGTTAAATAGTGTATTCGTTCTCTAGCACTAGCAGCCGTGTTATTTGCTAATGTTGCTCGCTCACTAAATCTACTTATGTCATTGTCTAATTTAGCTATTATAGTTCTAAATTTTGTTATTTCTCTAAATAGTCTGCGTCTTCTATAGGCTAAACTTGGTTGGTGTGGTCGTGATGATACTCTTCTTTCACTCATATTATAAAATATAATATAGTATAATATATAATAATATATTATACTATAGATTTGATTTTTATAGTTTTTATGGTCTTCTTTTTCTTGTGTGTTTTCTTTTTTTGCCTCTTTTATGTCTAGTGTGATATTGTCTGTTACCATGTGCTTGATTTAACTCTCTATCACGATTAATTGCTTTTTCAAGTTTACGCTCAAGGTTGCTTATGACTCCTATTATATATTGTTGACTTTGATATAAACTATAATGGTGTTCGCTTGCTGTCCTATAAATTTCTTTTGCTAAATTTTTTTTTACTATAATAGAAGCAAGACCAGACTCTACTTGTTTTATTAAAATATTACTAATAGTATCAAATCTTGTTTTTATATTTTCAGTATCTATACCTCTATTTTTTACAAGTTCATCATAGCGTTGCTTTAATTCTTTATATTCCATGCCTAAGTCAGTTTGCCTAAAAGTATGAATAATAGTGCGCCTTAAATTATCTCGTTCTTCTTTTACAATTTCATAGTGTTCACGCTCATCTTCTCTACGACTTAGTGCGCGGTCAACTTCAATAGTTAGTACGGCCAGTGCTTGTCGTTGTTGTCTTAAATCCGTTTCTAGTTCTCTAATAATATTTGCTAAATTGGTTCTTTGTGTTTCTAAAATGCGTGTACGTCGGGCTAGCGCACTTGGCGTGTTTTGTCTTGCTATTTGTCTTTGAGTAGCGGATCTTAAACGCATTATAGAGATTCTACGATCATTAGTATTAATACTAGACATATTATATTATATTAGACTAATATAATATTTTCTAGTTTTGTTTTATAGTTTTTATAGTCTTTTTTTTCTAGTGTTTTTACCTTTTTTGCCTCTTTTATATGTAGCACGATGTTGTCTTTTCTTGCCGCGTCCGTTAATTAATACCTCTTCTTCATTTTCTATATCACGAATAGCTTCTTCTAATATTGTTCTTTGTAATACTAAAGCACCCATTTGTCTCCAAAATGACAGGAATGTGTTATATGAAGCAGTATAGTCACGATAAGCTATGTCTCTTTGTTCTACTAAAGCAGTATATGCTTCAATACGTTTTTCATCTAATATTACTTGCAGTTGTTGGACTCGTGCTACAGAACTTCTAGATGCTTCACTATTAGTAGTGTTATTAGTATAGTGTCGTTTTACATTATCCCCTTCCCGTCGAAGCTCCGCGGCTTCAGCGGTTTGTCTCAAACTTCTTTCTGTGGCAGAATCAGGTCCTCGGTAATTTGCTGCAAACCTCGCTTGCTCATATCGGTCCGCATCTTCCTGCATGCGCGAATGCGCAACATCGTGTTGAATTCTAAGGTCAGTTATTTGTAATCTTAAAGGTCTTAACTGTACTTCTAGTTCTCTTCTTCGCGTTTCTAACTCTCCTAATCCTATATTTCGTGCTTGTGCTTGTTCTTCTTGTTCTTGTTCTTCTATAGAAGGATTAACTGCCGAGTTTCTTAAACGCGATGATCTACGTGTTTGAGAAGGCATACTTATATAATATATAATATATTATAATATATTATAATAAGTTAATAAGTTAATTATTTATATTTGGGTGTAATTTATCAAAATATTAATAAGTTATGAATGCCTAATAACATATTCTTCTGCTCTTGCTAATGCTTGTCGAGCTCTTACATCATTTAAAAATAATCTCCTAAATGTTGGAGAACTTTCGACGTTTTACCCGTATATATTAAAAAATATAAAAATATAATATAATATATGCTTACATTATGCGAAATAATAGTTTATATAAATGATACATTATAACAAATGTTCCAATAAATCCTAATGCAACATAACTATCTTTAGTTAGCTTATTATGCAATCCAAAATATGCAACTGCTATAAACCCAGGAATAAATAGAATATAATGAGCTATATAAAGTAAATTTCTAAAATTAGTTAGATCTAAATTGGGAATTGGAACAAATAACACTATGCCTAAACTCAACACTATTAACAAATAATAAATCCAAAATGGTGTTTTACTTTGATAATAACTAATATATATTAATGACGCACCAATAATTAATATATGCATTATATTAACATATTTCATTGGCAAATATAATAAGCTCATTTTATATAATATACATAGTATATTATTTACAATATAGTATATAAGCTATTATTTTTTAAGAGTTCCAATATAATATTTTGGTAAAATTGTTTTTTTTACATAACTAGGATGGCCGCGTGCGTTAAAAAGTTGCGTTGCGTCTTTGCCGACGGCTTGCATAATAATCTCTCCTCCAGGATGTTTTGGAATCCAAGAACTGATATTATAAACCTTATTTTCAATTAGCGTCCACGCATCCCCCTTTTTATTGTGCTTTTTGATTTCAGCAAGTGTAAACGCTTTCTTTTTATTAATTCCACCAATTTTATTAGCGTCTATTTTATTAGTTCCTTGTTTGCGTGTATGTTTTAAAGTCTTAGTCTTAGTCTTAGTCTTAGTCTTAGTCTTAGTCTTAGTATGTTCTAAAATAGGAATGAGTTTAGCAATACAATTTTCAGATGTCATTAATGCGCCTTCACACCATGCCTGATATTTAGAATAATTCTCTCCAATAATATAAACATTTGGCAAAGGATTTATTAATTTATAACTCAAATAATCAGAATCAACATTTTTCTTCCAATTGGCAACACCAGCGTCCCAAAAATACAGTTTTATGTATTTACTAGACGGAACACTTATATTATATACGCTAAACACTAGATTTAATGTATTATTAAGCGTTTGCTTAACATAATCAAGCCCCTTTTTTGCCAATAAATTATTCCAAAATCTAGCATTAGCACAATCGCTATAGCTCGACATAATTAATCCATTATTAGAATTAATAGGAATTACAAATTGAACTTTACTATTTGTAATTGTTTTTTTAATATTTTTAAACCATGATTCTCCATTTTCAGTTTTATAAACTTCAAAAATGCGCACCAAATTAATGGGATTTATTGAGTCTAAATCTCTCAACAGCGGTTTAAAAATGGTTAAACTTTCTAAACTCTGTTTAGGTATAGCACATATTAAATGGCTACAATAGTATGTTTCCTTGTTCGAAGTTTTATAATTGGAAACACTTATAGTAAATAAATTGGCATTAGCATTATAAGTTACATTTTCAACATGTGAGAGATTACACATATTTATATTATTGCGCTTATAACCCTCCGTTTGTTTTATAGCCATCAATAAATGGTCTATAATTTGTCCTAATCCCCCGTTTAATGTAAAAAAAGTAGATTCTTTATTATAGTCATATTTAAAATAGCCAATTGCATCATAAGCATTTAATTCATTTAAATCTGAAGAATATTCAAAAACAGAAGCCACTTTTTGAGAGAATGAAGCACACATATATTTTGTAAGTAATTCATATAAGTAAAACTTTTGCAATGCTGACTTGCCTAATTTGGAAACTAGTGGACTAAGAAAAAATTTGTATAATTTAGCCATAATAGTGTCTTTGTATTGCGTTTTTTCGTGCGCTTTGTTATTTTCGGCTACTTCTATATACGTTTTAGTATTTGGTATGTCTATAATTTTTGGTTTTAGACCAAGTTCACTAATTAAAGTATTTATAAGTTTATGATGATGACCCAAGCGGCCTGCTCCTAAATCCATTACATATTCTTCGCCATCTATAGTTTCTTTATACGAATATATTCGCCCACCATAACGCTCTCCAGATTCTAATAATAATATTTTTAGATTAGTAAACTGTTTAGACAATTTATATAAAGTATAAAGACCTGCTATGCCTCCACCAATTATTACTAAATCGTAATTTTTGGTATTATTATACTTTTTTTTATTTTTTTGTGTATTAGTCATTTAATTATAGTATATTATTATTAACTTATAGCAACATAATAATATAATATTTGTAATTCTCTCATTTTCTAACCGGACAAACGCCTAATAGCATCCATATAACGGTCAACACTATCTTGTGCACGTGCTAATGCATGACTAGCATCTTCTTCAACTTGAAGTAATCTAATATAAGTTGGTGAGTTTACACCACGCAGTCTTCGACTCATATTAGCTCGTTCGTAGTTACTTGTGTCCTCTGTGGCATTATTATATGCTTGTGTTGCTAATCTACGTTCTTCTTGTGCGCTATTTCTAGCAACTAGTGCCTCTTCATATGTCATATTTGGATTAGCTAAATGTGCGTAATCGTTATTAGGTATAATAGTCCTACATAGCGGACAATTGGCATTACCTGCGCGTAAACTACGCATTATACATTCAGTATGAAATCTATGACCACATGGTAAAGATGTAATAGCTTCGTTTGGTAGCACTTCAGCAAGACATATTGCGCATTCATTAGTTATTTCTAAATTTCTCTTAGCTATCTTGATAGCTCTTGTTTTTTTTCTTGTTTGTTTACCTCTAACGCGTGTTTGAATTCGTGTTGCGGCACTTCTTAGTCGCGATGAACTACGTGTTTGAGAAGGTCGCGATGAACTACGTGTTTGAGAAGGCATATTTATTTATATATATATAAATATATAATATAATATATTATATATTTATTTATATATATATAAATATATAATATAATATATTATATTATATAAAACTATTGAAATATTACCTATACTCGGCAAACTCAACATTACCAATATTGTCTACAATTCTTTGAGCGTTACGCGCATTATTTGTTGCGCGTGTTAATAAATTATAAGTTGTATACCGCATATTACTAACATCTTGTTCAAGTGCTTCATCATCTATATTTAAACGTAAATAGTTACTGTAATTATAGTGCGCTTGGTCATAGAGTCTACGCGCATAATATTCGGTTTGGTCTGCACTATATTGATTATATAATGAATCATTAAAATTTATATTTGGAATTTCTGGAGGGTCAGGTAGTTGTGGTCTTAGTTCTTCAATTTCGTTTTCTAATAATTCTATTTCACGTTGTATTATATATTGTCTAGCATTTCGTAATATTGGATCTAATATTAGTGGTTCGTATTCAGGTTCTGGTTCTGGTTCTATAGAAGGATAAGGTATATTAGTTACAGCTCTCCTACAAATTGGACATTTTCCACCAGTGCTAGTCAATGAATGCCTTATACAATCTTCGTGAAATCTATGTCCACAAGGTAATGCAATACGAACATTAGTATCATTAGTCATAGGTTCAAAACATATTGGGCAATCGTCAACTGTTGCCATAGTACTTTTTACTCTATTCATTACTTTTCTAGTTTGTTTTCCTCGAACTCTTGCCTGAATTTTACGACTTGATTTTAGCTTAATTACTTGTTTTCTGGTTTGTTTACCCCTAAACCGTTTTTGAATTTTTTTAGCCGCCGAACTTCTTAGTCGCGATGACCGACGCGTTCGATAAGTAGTTACAAATTCCATATTATTATAAATATAATATAATATAATATAATATAATATAATATAATATAATATAATATAATATAATATAATATTATACTGTAAATCTATAAACCATAAAATATTGTAAAACATTACATAAGGTCTGGAGTTTCCTCATTACCAAGTTCATTACCAAGTTCATCTACAATACGCGTAACATTATTCCTAAGCACTTGCGCACGATTTAATAAATCAGACGTCATATAATACATATTAGTAACATCTTGATCAACTGGGTTATTATCTATTCTAACATTTCTATAGTTCCGATAATTTTCAGAAGCTTCATAAAATAGCCTTCGTATTTCATCTACAATTTGGCGTATATTATATTGAATATGTAATGCTTGAGTCATATTTGGAATTTCGGGTAGTTCTGGTAGATCTGCCATGCGTTGTTCTAGCATTTCAACTTGTTGTAGACGTTGTACTATATATTGTCTTCGTTGTCTTGGGTCTAATATTGCTTGTGATCGTGCACGTGCTTGTGCTTGTGCTTGTGCTTGTGCTTGTGCTTGTGCTTGTGCTTGTGCTTGTTGTATAGAAGGATAACGTACATTAGTTACATCTATCCTACAAAGTGGACATCTTCCACGTGTGCTAGTCAATGATTGTCTTATACATTCTTCATGAAATCTATGTCCACAAGGTAATGCAATACGAACATTAGTATCATTAGTCAACGGTTCAAAACATATTGGACAATCATTAATTGTTGTACTAGTATTTTGTTCTCTATTTATTACTTTTCTAGTTTGTCTTCCCCGAACTCTTGATTGAATTTTACGACTTGCATTTGTTCTTTGTTGCATTTTAGTTTTTCTATTTCTAAATTTGGTTTGAATTTTTTTAGCAGCCGATCTTTCTCTTGAAGATAATCTACGTGTTTGTGAAGGCATATATAATATATTATATTATATAATAAAATATAATTTAATTTTATGCTATATTATATTATATAATAAAATATAATTTAATTTTATGCTATATTATATTATTTTATGCTATATTATTTTATTTTATAAAGAACTAATACTTTAATCACCTTCTTCCATGTATTAACGCATTAGCACGATTACTAGCATCCATAGTTGCTCTGCTTTGTCTAGGTGCTTCTTGTAATCGTGGATACGTTTGAAACCATGCTTGGGTCCGTGCATCTGCAAGCACTGCTCGTTCACTGTATGGCAAGTTATTAATTAGTATATCTAT
>Ga0208951_1000065_pt1 | contig 40272 bp, 28 predicted proteins | sample GreLakmeMI27MSRF_FD_187702 | JGI IMG/M metagenome (GOLD analysis project Ga0208951, IMG submission 187702) | Freshwater lentic microbial communities from great Laurentian Lakes, MI, USA - Great Lakes metaG MI27MSRF (SPAdes) | ecosystem: Environmental > Aquatic > Freshwater > Lake | place: Great...
CAGCGCAGCGCTGACCAGGGGCGCCAGCGCCAGGAGGCGGCCCAGCCAGGAGGCGCGCACCGCCAGGCGCCTGCTCACCGCCGCGCGCGCCAGCTGGCGGCAGTGCCACAGCTGCGCGGCGCCGAATAGCAGGGCGGCCAGGGCGGAGCAGGCGGCGGAGAGGAGGGGCACCGAGCAGAGCAGGCAGTCGGGCGTCTCCTCAGGGCAGCTGCCCGGCGCGGCTGGCGCCGTCGCGTCCAGCCACCGCGCGCCCAGCCTGCGTCGCAGGCCGCCCCGGTGGCCGAAGGTTTGGTCGTGGAAGGCGATGAGCGTCTGCGCAGCTGCAAAGGGTGTGGCGGCAGCCACTGCAAGCAGCACCAGCTGCGCCCCGCTGCGCGTGCGCCGCCGCGGCGCCCCCTCCCCGCCGTCGCAGGGCAGCAGCGCGTGGCGGGGCAGCGCCACCACGCACAGGGCGAGCGCGGTGAGCAGCGGCAGGAAGGCTCCGTACGCGAGGCACAGCGACAGCCGGCACAGCAGCCCCTGCGCCCACACGCGGGTGCCCACCCAGGCCTGCGGGATGGCCCACCAAGCTGGCAGGCGAAGCAGCATGGCGCCCAGGCAGCCGCAGCCGCAGCCGTGCAGCACCAGTCGCGGGCCCCACAGCGCCGTGAAGGGCGACACGCAGGGCGTGCGGCGCGCGTAGAAGGCCACGTACGCCACGAAGGCTGCGCTCAGCAGGCACAGCGCGGCGGTGGAGCCAGCAGCGGCCAGTTCAACGGCGGAGAACAGCTCCAGCGAAGACGCGCTCAGCACTGGCGTGCGCTTGTGCGGCAGCGACATTCACGCAACTGCGCTGCGCTGATGTTTAGTGGCGACGCCGGTTAGTGGCAAGCTGCCGGGGCGAGAAGTTGGCTCGCAGCAGGCGCCAGCAGGCGGGACCACCTAAGCGCCGCTCACAGTCTGCTCCGCCCGCCGAGCGCGTTCGGAACGCGTGCGTGTGTGTTTGTGTCAACTGCCGCGAAAATGCTGCCGCTCGCAGCGCCGCCTTCCCTGGGCGTGATCCCACGCGCTCGCGCTCAGCTGCCGCGCGCGCCGCGGCCGCGGCTGTGCCTGCTGCATGCGTCACGTCGCGTGGCTTCCGGAAGCACGGAGCCGCCCAGCACGGACGGGCGCGCAGCGATTGCGCCTGCGACGGCTGCACTGCCTCCTGCACGTCTTGTGGGCACCGCGGCGGAGGAGCACCTGCTCAAACAGCTGGATGCGGCTGTGAAGAAAGAGGTGCGTGCGCCGGGCCCGTGGCTGGGCGCAGTGGCGCCGGTGCTGGCCAAGCGATTGCTGACTCGTGTGAATGCCCAGGACTACACGGCGGCCTCGAGGCTCAAGGCTGAGCTGCAGGAGCTGCAGGGATCAGACCCGGTGCTGCTGCTGCGCGCGCGCCTGAGCTCCGCGGTCGCTTCGGAGCGCTGGGCCGAGGCCTCAGCGCTGCGCGATGAGCTGAGGGTGCTGGAGCCCCCTCCACCTCCGCCGCCGCAGCCCCAACGCGTGCCCTGCAGCAGCAGTCGCGTGAGTCACGGCGTGCGCGTGTCCGTGCGCAGCAGCTACCTCCCCGCGCGCAGCGAGGCGGGAAGCTTCCTGTTCCGCTACGATGTGACCGTCAGAAACGAGGGAGACGCGCCCGTGCAGCTGCTCAACCGGCACTGGGTCATCACGGATTCGACCGGACGCACAGATCACGTGCGCGGGCAGGGCGTGGTGGGCCAGCAGCCGCTGCTTGCGCCGGGGCAGAGCTTTAGCTACTCCAGCTTCTGTCCCATGCGAACGCCGCGGGGCACCATGCACGGCGCCTTCGGCTTCCTGCGCAACCCGGATCTGGGCGTGGCGGCCGCGGATGATACAGAGCGCGCCACACAGCGCGCTATCAGCGTGCTCATCGCGCGCTTCGGATGCGACGTGCGCGGCCTGGACGTGGAGGTGCCGGGCTCCACGGACGACACGGAGGCCTGAGATGATAGAAACGTGTTAAAAAAACTGAAGTGGGCAGTCGGCGTCGAGTCTCTGAGGCTCTCCGTCTGCACGTCACTGCTGGGCTTGGCTGGCCCGCTCCGGCGCCTCGCTCTCCGGCGCTAGCAGGCTGGTCAGCAGGAGGTCGTCCGCGGGCACGAGCGCGTGCGGCGTCTCCCCGGCGCGCGTGAGCGCAGCCTTGCTGGCGCCAGCCGCGAGCAGGAGGCGCGCGCAGTCCGCGTGACCCTTGCGCGCAGCCTCGTGGAGGGGCGAATATCCCGCGTGGGTGAGCGCGCCTGCGTCCGCGCCCTGCTCCAGCAGCAGGCGCGCGCACTCGGCGTGGCCGCCCCAGCAGGCGAGGTGCAGCGCGCTGTGGCCGTCCTTGGTGCGCTTGGAGCACGCCGCGCCGCCCTCCAGCAGCGCAACCACCGAGTCGGCGTGCCCGAAGCTGCACGCCAGGTGCAGCGGCGTGGCGTCTGCGGCGCCAGGCGTATCAGCTCCCGCGCCGCGGCTCAGCAGCAGGCGCACGCAGTCCGCGCGGCCCAGCGTCGCAGCCAGCAGCAGCGCCGTGCTGCCGTCGCTGCTCACGCAGTCCACGGCGGCGCCCGCGTCCAGCAGCGCCAGAGCGGCTGGCGCGTTGCCCCGCCGGGCAGCCTCGTGCAGCGGCGTGTCGCCAGCCGCGTTCAGGCTGCACCCGGGCTGCGCGCCGCGGGACAGCAGCAGCTTGAGCACCTCCACGTTGCCGCTGCGCACAGCCACCCCCAGGGGCCCCTCCAGCCCACTCGCGTGCGCTTGCCCCTTGTTCAGCAGCAGCCGCGCAAGCTCCACGGAGCCGCCCAGCGCAGCCACTCTGTGCAGCGGCGTGGCGCCAGACTGCGGGCGAGCGGGGCGCGCGTGAGGGCGGAGGGGCGGACGTGGATAGCACGAGGGCGGGACACGCACGCTGTCCTCAGCCTGCGGGTCGGCGCCAGCCTCCAGCAGCAGCGTCGCAAGGTCAAGGTCGCCGCCCAGGCTGGCGCATTTGTGCAGCAGCTTGCTCCCGTCCTGCGTGGCCACGCATGAGCGTCATACTTCCCTCGTGCTGACAAACCGGACCAGCGCCCTGCACCCAGCGCACCCGCTCCACAGGGACGTTCGGGTCGGCGCCTTGGCCTAGTAGGAGGCTCACCACCGCGTGGTGACCCGCCTGCGCGGAGACGGCAAGCGGGGCCTCGCCCAGGTTCCCATCAAACTGCACATGCGCAGTCAGCACCTGTGTTCCCGCACCCAACGGCGCGCGCGACCACGCCGCGCACCTGCGCTGTGCCGTTCGGGTCCGCGCCCGCCGCCAGCGCCTTGCGGCACGCCTCCACGTTGCCTGAGCGTGCAGCCTCCTTCAGGTCGCTCTCCTTGCTGGAGACGCACCCCATTGCGGGCCAGGGGCCTCACACAGGGAACCAGACCAGGAAAGGCGACGGGGAGGCTGCGCAGTGCAGCGTTGTACGACACAACGACGGAGCGAGCGAGGCAGCGAGCGACGCACGCACCGACTGCGGTACTTCGCACGACAGCGCTCGGGGCGGGCCGGGCTCCTCGGCCCACGGCGACCGGCCTAGTCTTCCAGCGCCCGGCTGCTCTGTGCCTCTGCATTGCGATATCAGGCCAGCCCTGAGCCTGGCGTGCCCAGAATGGGTGCGGCCTTGAGGTAGCGTGCTCGCTCAGCTTCGACGGCGAGACGGCCAGTTGCCAATCGCTTAAAGCCCGCGTGCACTGGCATGGAGGCGTTGGAGGTTGAGGCTGCTGAGGCTGGAGAGAAGAGCACCGAGGAGCGCGAGGCGCTCTTCCCGGCCAAACAGCGGCCGTTCGTACTTGCTCTGCTCACCGCCACCCTGGTTTGCTCCTACACAGACAGACAGGCGCGTCGGAGTGCTCGGAGCTGCGTCACCACTCGCGTGTGCGAGCAGTGTGGTCACCGCTCCCACCACCTCCTTGCATTGCTCTGCTCGCTCTCAGGTGCTCTCTTCGCTCTTCGAGCCCATCAAGGCCGACCTGCACTTATCTGACGCGCAGCTGGGCGTGCTTGGTGGCCTAGCAGTGGCCCTGTTCGGCGCTCTGTTTGGAGTGCACATAGCGCGTTTGGCAGACCGCCGACCCCAGCGCCGAGAGGTGCTGGTCGTCTGCCTGGTCGCCTGGTCCGTCGCCACCGCATCCAGCGGCGCTGCGCCCGGCTTCTACTCGTTGCTGGCTGCTCGCATCGCGGTGGGAGTGGGCGAAGCAGGCTGCATCCCCATCTCCCTGGCCATAATCGCGGACGCGTACCCTCAAAAGAGGCGCTCGCAAGCAATGTCCATCTACTACATGGGCTTGCCCGGCGGCATCATGTTGGGCCTGTTCCTGGGCGGCTGGCTGGCGCAGAGCGTGGGCTGGCGAACGGGGTTCCTGGCGGTGGGCATTCCGGGTCTGGCGCTGTCGCTGCTGCTGGCCACCCGGCTGCGAGAGCCCCCGCGCGGCTTCTCAGATGCGGGGGAGGGGGGGGACGGGGCGCGGCTGCTGGGACATGGTGACGCCTCTCCAGTGCCGGCGCCGCCCCGGCTGAAGGCGCAGCTGCTGTCCATTGCGCGCTGTCGCACGTTCGTCTACGTCCTGCTGGGAGGATCGATGAGCCTGTTCACAGCCATCGGCACCTTTGCGTTCATGCCCTCGCTCTGCGCCCGACGCTTCGCAACCGCAGCCGGGGTCACTGGCTCCGCCCTGAGCGCAGTGATGCTCTTCGGCGCGCTGTGCACCCTGGCGGGCGGCGCCGCCTGCGACGCAGCCTTCCGGCGCACGGGCAGCCTGGGCGTCTACGCCGCGCTGCCCGCGGGTGCTGTGGCCCTGGGCGTCCCATTCGGCGTCGCTCTCTGCGTGGCGCCCAGCTTCGGGGCCACCATTGCGCTGTTCCTGGTGCCCACGCTCAGCGCTAACGTGCCCTCCGGCCCCCTCCGCTGCCTCGTCTCTGCCCTCGTTCCCGCCCACAACCGGGCAGCTGCAAACAGCGTGCTGGAAATCGGCATCGGCCTGGCGGGCGGCCTAGGGCCACTCACCGTGGGCGCGCTGTCTGACGACCTGCAGCGGCGAGGCTACACCCCTGCACTCGCCCTCTCGCGCGCCATGCTCGCCATCCAGCTCGTCGCCATCCCTGCAGCGCTGTGCCTCTGGCGAGCAGCCGTCAATGCGGCGGCGGATGCGCGGGAAAGAGAGCAGCGACTGATGCAAGAGGCGGTGCGAGACCCGCCCGCAGAGACGCGCACGCCCGCAGAGGCGGACTCGTAATACACTATACTACTGCCGGTGACGGATGCACGCACTACTCGCGGAGATGTCGAATCTCGCGCGTTCGATTCATCATCAGTGCGTCATTAAAGCTAGGACTGTTGAGCCAGAAGGCGAAGGCCCAGAACCAGAACAGCCACGTGCCCTGTCATTGTGCTCCCCTGTGCTTCCCTTTACAGACTGCAAGAGCAGTATGTCCACGGCTGCTGAGTCTGAGTTTGCGGCTCGTCTGGAAGGCGCATTGCAGACGGCTCGGCGCTACGAGAGCGGCGGGCTGCAGGCGCAGGCGAGGGCCGCGTTGCCTCTGCTGACGCTTCGCGCGCGCGCAGCCGCGTCGCTGTTACGAGGCGTGCTCGCACCTCCCGGCAGCGAGCCTCCTCCCGAGAGCCTGCACGACGCGTTCGTGCAGGAGCTGCTACGCTTCTTCAAGTCCGACTTCTTCATTTGGGTCAACAACCCGCCCTGCTGCGGCTGCGGGGACGCGACGAGCGCGCTGGGTGTGCGGTCTCCCGCGACCGAGGAGGAGCGTGCCGGCGAGGCTGGCCGCGTGGAGGTCTTCACCTGCACAGCTGGCTGCGGCGCGGCGCACACCTGCTTTCCTCGCTTCAACCACCCGGGCACGCTGCTGCAAACGCGGCGCGGGCGCTGCGGCGAGTGGGCAAACTGCTTCACGCTGTGCTGCCGCGCGGCTGGTCTGCGCGCGCGCTACGTCCTGGACTGGAGCGACCACGTGTGGACGGAGATTTGGAGCCCGGGCAAGCGGCGCTGGGTGCACGCCGACTCCTGCGAGGCGGCCTGGGACACGCCGCTGCTGTACGAGCAGGGCTGGGGGAAGAAGCTGAGCTATGTGGTGGCCTTCTCAGCCGAGTGCGGCGCCGTGGACGTCTCCCCGCGCTACTCGCTGAACTGGCGCGAGGCGTTGACCAGACGCACAGCCGTGAGCGAGCCCTGGCTGGCCACAGCGCTGGCGCACCACGCGGCCGCCGCGCACAGAGCGCTGCCGGCGCCCAGGAGGGCGGCTGCTGTGGCCAGGGCGGGACTGGAGGCGGCGCAGCTGGCCGCAGCGCGCAACGGCGGCGCAGTGCCCGCTGCGGCGGAGCTGCCCGGGCGCCAGAGCGGCGCGCGCGAGTGGCGGGCGGCACGCGGGGAGCTGGGGTCAGCGACGGGTGGCACAGCGGAGCAGCCGGGCGGCGCTGCTGCCTCGCGTCCGCGCCCGGCGGGCCCGCAACACACGCAGCAGCGCGCGACGGAGGCGCTGGCCAGGGCTCTGGCCAAAGCGCTGAGTGAGACTAGGAAGCCGTGAAGGCATGAAGGGCATTGAGTGTAGCAAAGACTGGTCTGGGCGCTGTCTGCCGTGCCTCCCCAGCCTAAAACAAATGTGAGTGGCGCCACGCGTACAGCGCCTTGATGTCCCCCTCGCTCATCTTGTGCTTGCCCACGATGGCCAGCAGAGCGCTCTCCTCGGCTGCGGAGTGAGGCGCGGCATCGGACCCCACGTCGGCCTGCGACTTCATCTTGGTAAGCAGCTTGCGCATCGACTTCTCGTCCTCCTTGCTGAAGAACATGTTCTGCAGGTGAGGCGCAGCGCAGTCAGTGGCGCGGCTAGGCGCACACGTGTGGCGCGGTGCACAGTGGGCACCCCCTGTGCCCCCGAACGTTGACCTCACCGCCTCACCACACTCCCTGCGGCAAGCGCCTGCAGCCCGAGCGCATCGCGCGAAAGCAGCGAGCAGCGCCCGCACCTCTCGGGCCTTTTCACTGTCCTTGTAGACCTCGCCGGTGAACGTAGGCGAGTGTGTCGTCGCGAGAGAGCGCCGGGCAGCGGTGGCGAGAGAGGCGGAGGCGCGCCCGCCGCTGCGCGCCAGTGCGATTACTGAGACGGAGATCATCGAAGTCGCGAAGTTGCGGTCTGTCCAAGAAGCGGAGGGAGGTGGGTCTGCTGACTCGCCGACGAGGCCGCCGTCCGCCGCTGCGTGCTGTGGATGTCATACGACATTCCAATCCCAGTCTCCCTCCGCTGAGCCTCACACACAAATTCTCACTCACTCCGTTTACACACACGCTTTACGGCAGTGCGTTTCGGGTACCGTGCCTTTCATCTTGGCCGCCTCGCGCGATGGCGGCCTCTGCGCTGCCGCCGGCGCTTGCGCGGGTAGTGCACCGCCAGGCTGGAGACATCGTAGCGCGGCTGCTGGCGTCCGACGCTTCGCAGAGCGGCGGCGCGTCGCTGAAGAGCCTCACGCTGGCGGCTGGCATCCGGGCAAAGTCGGCCACGCACGCGGTGTGCTGCGAGACGCTCAAGTACCTGAGCTTGGTGCGCCAGCTGGCGGAGGAGGCGGGGCTGACCCCAGGGGCGCCCGGGGCGAAGCGGCGGCGGGTGGAGCGTGTGTGCTCTGCGCCGCCTGCGCACCTCTTCGTGCTCATCTACGAGCTCCTCTTCGGACGCGGCTGCGCGCCCGACGGCGAGGCCGAGCGCTGCGTGTGCGACGCGGAGGAGGCGCTGCGCGCTGCGCTGCGGAGGCGGCTGGAAGCGGCCGGCGCCTCGGACCCCGCAGCTCTGCTGCCCCCCGCTGTCACAGCCGCCCTGGCCGCGCAGCAGCAGCAGCCGCGCTGTGTGCGCGTCAACACGCTGCGCCTGAGCGTGCCCGAGGCCGTGCGCCTGCTGCTGCTGGCGCTCCCCGGAGTGGACGTCACCCCCGACCCTCTGCTGCCGGACGTGCTGCAGCTGCCCCACGGCACGGACCTGCACGCGCTGCCGCTTGTGGCCAGCGGCTGCGTGCTGCTGCAGTCGCGCGGCTCGTGCATGGCTGCGCACGCGCTGGCGCCCAGCCCCGGGTGGAGCGTGGCTGACGCGTGCGCTGCACCGGGCAACAAGACCACGCACCTGGCGGCCGTGATGCAGGGCCGGGGGCGCGTGTTCGCCTTCGACGCGGACGCGGGGCGCCTGGGGCGCCTCAAAGACGCCGCTGTGCGCACGGGCAGCGAGGGGGTGGTCACCGCGCGCTGCGCCGACTTTCTGCAGCTGGACCCCGCCGCGGAGCCCCTGTGCCGCTGCCAGGCGCTGCTGCTGGACCCGTCATGCAGCGGCAGCGGCACCGCGCTGACGCGCGGCGACGCGCTGCTCCCCAGCGCCCTGCAGCAGGGCGGGGGCGGGGGCGGGGGCGGGGGCGGGGGCGGGGCGGACCTGGGTGGGGGCCCGAGAGTGGCCGCCCTCGCCCGCTTCCAGCTGGCCGCGCTGCGTCACGCGCTGCGCTGCCCGCGCCTGCAGCGCCTGGTGTACAGCACCTGCAGCTGCCACGCGGCTGAGAACGAGGGCGTGGTGGCACTTGCGCTCCCGCACGCCCAGCACCTGGGCTGGCGACTCGCAGCCGCGCTGCCGGGCTGGCACCGACGGGGGCTGCCCGGCTGCGGGCTGAGCGACGCGCAGGCCGCCTGCGTGCTGCGCACAGACCCCATGCAGGACGGCTGCGACGGCTTCTTCCTGGCCCTCTTCGTGAGGGAGCCCCAGGCGCAGCCGGAGCGCGCAAAGCAGGCGGCGCCGGCGGACACCAAGGCGAGCGAGGTGCGCTGGGCGGGCGGGGGCAAGGCGGCCAAGGGCGGAAGCAAAAACAAGCCGCTCTTCGTGTAAGAAACGTCACGTCATCGCTCATTGGGTGCTTAGCGCGCCGCGCCGGCGGGGCGCTTGGAGGCCTTGATGCCCGCAATGGCTGCGTGGGCGGCGGGCAGCGCGTCAGCCGAGGCTCTGCAGTCGCAGTGCGCCGCGCCACGCACCCTCCGCGTAGTTCTTGGCGCCGAAGACGCCCGAGCCGGACACGATGGCGTTGCAGCCGGCCTCGATGACCTTGTAGGCGTTGGCCGGGGTGACGCCGCCGTCAACCTGGATCCAGGGGTTCAGGCCCCGCTTGTTGCACATCTCCCGGATGGCGCGGATCTTATCAACCTGGGACTCGATGAACGACTGGCCGCCAAAGCCGGGGTTGACGGACATAACCAGGATCAGGTCAGCCACGTCCAGCACGTACTCCAGCTGGCTCAGCGGGGTGCCCGGGTTGAGCACCACGCCAGCCTTGCAGCCCAGGTCCTTGATCTGGAGCCGCGTGTGAGCGCAGACACCGCACTCGGGACCCGTGCCCACGCACCATGTTCAGCGTGCGGTGCAAGTGGATGGTGCTGCTCTGCTCCGCGTGGATGGAGATGATGTCCGCGCCAGCCTTCGCGAAGTCCGCCACGCGCAACTCGGGCTCCACAATCATCTGCCCGGGCGCACTGGGAGTAAGGAACCCAGACTTCCGGAAGGCAGTGCGCTGCCGCGGCGCCTCCGCGACACGACCTGCGCGCGGCGGCGGGCTCGCCAGGCCCGGGCACGCACCAGGTGGCAGTCCAGCACCTTGTCGGTGACTGGGCGCAGCGCCTGGACCACCAGCGGGCCGATGGTGATGTTCGGCACAAACCGGCCGTCCATCACGTCCACGTGAATCCACTCCGCCCCGGCCTTGTCAACCGCCTCGACCTGCGCAGAAGGGTGCGCGGGCGGGGCGTCAGCCGCGCGGCGAGCAGGGCAGGCTTGGGAGCTCAGGGCTGGGGATGGGGCAGCCTCTTGCGCCCGCTGCGCTCACGCCACGATGCCGCTGGTGGGGCAGCGGAGGCGCAGGGCCCGCGTCCAGCCAGGGCGGAGCGGGCGGCAGCGAGTGGCAATCAGGGGTGCAGAGGGCGGCGCGCCTGCTCCCCCAGCTTGGCAAAGTTGGCGCTCAGGATGGAGGGCGACACGATGATGCTCTTCTTGTCGCACTTGTCCACTCGCGCCGTGGCGCTGGTGAGCGCGCGGAAAGCGCCGCAGCGCTGCGGGCGAGCAGCCGCGCGGCGAGGCGCGGCGAGGCTCAGGCGTGCGTTCAGGCACTGCATTATGCTCCTCGCCTCACTGCTAGAAGAGACGATGAGGAAACGGGTCGAGCGAGAGAGTCGTACGACCTCTACGTACGTCCGTCGTGACGAGGCGGACTGGTAGGTAGGTTGTAGGTGAGTCATCGGCGTCCGCAGGAGGGACGCCTATGGGGCACAGGATCAGTTCGGGAGGAGGCCGAGGTGGGACGGAGCGGGAGCGCGGGAGGCGGGAGCGCCGAGCGCGGGAGGCGGGAGCGCGGGACAGGAGCACCAGAGCGCTGCCCTCGCCTTGCTGTGCCACTGCAGCACAGGGACAACTGCAGCGCATCTCCCTGACTCCGCTTGCAAATGGAGGACAAGCCACGCTTCCGCCTCGGGTGCGTCGCGCGACTCGACGCCTGGTTGGCTGTGCGTGCGCTCTGTGCGTGCGATACGGGTGGCTGAAACTGCGCTCCCGCCTGCGCAGAGTTCACGTCTCGGATGGCTCGCTCCCCGGAGTGCTGGGCCTCAGCTTCCTCAAGCTGACGCTGGGCTCCTACAAGGCCCGCTCCGCTAAGGTGCGCCCGCGGCCGCGGCGTGCGCATGTGCGGGTGGTGGGTGAGCTTGAGGCGCCCGCTGACTCGTTCTCCTGCTCCCGTCCTCAGAGCAAGGGCACCTCGCCCGCCTGGGACTTCTACACCTCCTTCGAGGTGGAGGACGTGGAGAAGGACAGCCTGACTGTGTCGGTGGTGATCGGGAGCACCTTCGGCAAAGGTGTGAGCCAGCGGCTTGCAGACCAATTATGGCTCACCACTCACGACGCTGCGCTCCCCTGCGCTTCCAGGCTCCTTGGGCAAGCTGGTGCTGCCCGCCAAGTCGGCTCTGTGGTGTCCGGGCAGCCCGCTGCCTGCGCCGGTGCAGTGCCTGCTGGAGGGCAAGTCTGGCGGATCTGTGACGCTGCAGGCTGTGCTGGTGGCCGCACCCGCAGCCTCCGCGCCGCTGCGCTGCCTGGTGGGCAGCTGGAACGTGGGCAACGCGTCGCCGCAGGAGGAGCTGGGCTCGTGGCTGCGCAACCCGGGCGACACCGCCGAGCTGGTTGTGGTTGGCGCCCAGGAGTGCACCTACAAGGAGCGCAGCCCCCACGCCAGCTGCGAGGCGGACTGGCAGGCTGCGCTGCAGGCGTGCCTGGGCCCCGCCTACAGCTGCGTGCGCACCGACAGCATGGGTCAGATGCGCCTCTCCATCTTCGCGCGCTTCGACATCCGCGCCGGCGTGCACGGCGACGACAGCCACTTCGAGGCGACCGGGCTGGCGCACATGCACAGCAACAAGGGGGGCGTGGCGACGGCGCTGCAGGTGTGGGACACCAGCCTGTGCTTCGTCAACTCCCATTTGGCTGCGCACCAGGGCGCCACCAAGCGGCGCAACAGCGACTACAGCGAGATCGTGGAGGGCCTGCAGCTGGGGGAGCGGGGGATGGACATCATGAACCAGTTCCACCACCTGGTGTGGGTGGGGGACCTGAACTACCGGCTGGACCTGTCAGACATGTTCGGCGAGGAGGCGGCCAGCGCCAAGACGCCGCCCAAGGAGTTGTTCGACACCATCAGCGAGCAGGCGGCCAAGGGGGAGTTCCGTGAGCTGCTCGCCTGCGACCAGCTGCTGCGCGCGCGTGCTCGCGGCGACGCCTGGGTGGGCTTCCAGGAGGGCGCCATCGGCCACGCGCCAACCTTCAAGGTGAAGCGCGCAGAGGGGCTGGTGTTCAACGAGCAGCGCTCGCCAGCCTTCTGCGACCGCATCCTCTGGCGCAGCCTGCCCGGCGCGGAGGTGACGCAGGAGGCGCTGTGGGCGGCGCCGCAGGTGGCCAGCAGCGACCACAAGCCCGTGGGGAGCCTGCTGCTGCTGGGCCGCCGGCCACCCCGCCCCGCCTGGGCGCCGCGGCCCCTGGGCCCCACAGCCCCGGTGCCCCGTCTCTCCCTCATGGACGCCTTTCGCAGCAACCGCGCGCAGGCGGAGGCGCTGCCCACCTGGCGCCTGCAGCTGCTGAGCCTGTTTGGGCACGACCTGATGCCTGCCGACTACAACGGCCTCTCCGACCCCTACGTCGCCTTTGCGGGCCCCTGCCTGCCGCGCATGGCTGTGACGCACGTGGTGTTCACCACCCTGCAGCCCAGCTGGAGCATCGACAAGCTGCCCACCCTGGTGCTGGTGGCCCCCTCCGAGCAGGCGCTGCGCACCGAGCACGTGCTGGTGCAGGTGGTGGACTACGACCGCACCAGCCCGGACGACCCCATCGGCTGCGGCTGCATCCCGCTGGCGCAGCTGCTGGACTGCGCGGCGGCTGGTGGGGGCAGCGCCGACTTCCAGGTGCCCCTCACCTGGGCGGGCGTGGCGGCGGGGTCGCTCAACGGCCGCGCCAAGCTCAGCCCGGGGCCCCCGATGCCCCTGGCCGCCTTCCTGGCCGCCAAGCAGCGCAACGAGTACGTGGCACCCAAGAAGGCGTTCAGCGTCGGCCGCGCGCTGGGGCTGGTCAAGGACGCGCCGCCCACCGTGCACCACCTGCACGAGGCGGAGGGGACGGCGGCGGAGGAGGCGCAGCCTGGCTGCGCCTGCTTTGCGCAGCCAAAGCCTCAGGTCAAGCAGCAAGCGCGTCGCAGCGTGGATGGCGAGGACGAGGACGACTGAGGCGCGCCGGCTGGGCTGTTTGAGTATGCATGTGTAACACGCAGTACCGCTGGTTACTTAAACCTCACTGCTGCCCCTGAGCCCGCTTCACTCTCTGCGCCCAGGCTGCGCGAGCGTCCCTTCGCGACTCGAGTGCGGCCTCGTCCGCGGACATGGGCGCGGTGGCGCCTGGCCGGGGTCGCGACGCCCGCTTCTGCGTGGGCGCCGGATTCGCCAGAGTCTCCTTCCAGTTCTTGTTGGCCCAGTAGACCTCCTTGGCGCGGGCGCGCATCTCCTTTAGCGACGCGGGCTCGTCGCTGCGCGCCCGAAAGCGCGGCAGGGAGCGCTCGGCAGGGGCGGGGACGTCCAGCTGCTGCTGCTGCTCACCCCCAGGCCCCTGCTCTGCTGCCGGCGGCGTCCAGGGCGCAGGCAGCGCCGCCGGCGCGTACGGCGTCGCCTCGTCCTCCGGCGGCTGCGCCAGGGCTGGCTGCCAGAGCTGCGGCAGGCGCAGCTGCGGTGTGTCGTCCGGGGCCAGCAGCTGCCTCAGCGACCCCGCCGCCCGGCTCACCAGCGCGGCGGAGCCCGCCATCGCGGCCGCCAGGAGCGCCAGGGAGGAGGCGACGCCGAAGGAGGCTGCGAAGAGCGCAGCCGCAGCGCGCTCGAGCGCCTGAGGCGCCGTCGTGGCGGCGGCAAGCACGCTCAGGCCCAGGAACGGCAGCGCGCTCCAGCGCAGCGCGGACACCAGGCGGCGCAGCAGCTCCTCCAGGTCAACCGGCGCGAGCGCGAGCGCGAGCGCAGGCGCGGGAGGCGCAGCCGCAGCCGCAGCGGCAGCGGGAGCTGCTGGGGGGGCCCGCCGTGTGCGCATGAAGCGCCGCACCGTCTCCTCCGCTCCGTCGCTCACCGCGTCTGCTGCAGCTGCTGCTCTCGGCGACGCAGCGCGCGGCGCGCCGAGGAAGAGGCGCCAGGCGGCGTGCGCCAGCAGCGCAGCTGCAGCCAGGCTCATGGTGACCAGAGCCAGCGACAGCGCCAGCCCCGCAGCGCCCGTCACCAGCAGCAGCAGCGTGCGCAGCGCAGCGGCGGGGCGAGACGCGGCGGCAGCGGCTGCCGCGGCAGCGGCTGCAGTGATGGGCAGAAGCAGGAGCGCGGCGTTCGTTGCAGCGCGCAGCGTGCGCGTGGGAAGCTCAGGCGAGTCCTGGGGCGTTAAAGGGGCCGGCCTCCAGCCCCCGGGCGCGGACGTGGGGCCCGGCGGAGGCGGCGTGGCGAGCGGCAGCGGCGGTGGAGGGCGCGGCCGAAGGTCGGCAGCGGCAGCGGACTTGAAACGTTCGCGAAACGCGCGCGATCGAGCCTCCGTCTCAGCGACGTCTACAGCCTCGCTGATGCGGCTTTGAAGCTCCGCGTCGGCAGCGGCAGCCTTCTCCCACTGCGCTGGCTCTTGCCCGGACGCGGCCCTGGAGACCAGCCTCGGCCTCACCAGCACAGCGGGTCGCAGTGCCGGGCGCGCTGGCACGCCAGGCGCCAGGCGCGTGCACGCCGGGGTCACCGCCTGCATAGCGAAGACGGAGTGCTGAGAATTCAAACTTCGGGCAGGTCGGACGACGACGCACGAGTCGACGACCCACGATGATCGACCACAAACAACGATGTCGTCGGTCGGAGACTCGTCGCCTCGGAGTGTGCGAGTGTCGGGCGACTCGTTCTTCCCCTAAGCGTCCTGTGTGCGTGCGCCTTGCGGTTTTGCTTTGGCATGCGGGCGTGCTGCTGACTGGTGGAGACTCTAGCTAGCTAGCTCCCGGACTGCACTGCGCTGCGCCTGTGCGCTGCTGGCGGCTGAATGGACGAGAGGAAGCGCGCGGACCTGGAGGCTGGCAAGAAGAGGGTGCGTGCTGCGTGAGTGGGCAGGTGCTTTCTGTGCCGCTTCTGCCGATCGCGCTCGCGCTGCTGGGGCTGCCGGCTGCGCGTGCAGCGTCCGCGTGTTGTGCGTGTGGGCGCAGGTGGCTGACGTCGTGCCCGCTCTGCACGCCCGCAGCTTGAGGACTTTCGGCGCCGCAAAGCGGAGTTGCAGGCCCAGCTGGACGCGGCACGCAGCGCCGTCAGCGCGCCCAGCCCCGCCTCCTCCTGTGCGGTGAGCGGCGGGGAGGCTGTGGAGGGGGAGAGGCGCTCCCCTCCTCCCCTTCCCCTTCCCCTCACCCCCGTCGCTGTCGCGCCTCCGCCCGCCACGCCCGCGCAGCCCGCCGCGGGCGCGAGCGACACGCCCGCTGCGTCGGTCAGTGGCGCCGCGCCCGCAAGCGGCAGCAGCAGCGCTGACAAGAAGAAGACGCACGTCATCGAGGGCGGCCCGCGCACCTCCCCCTCCCCCGCGGAGGCGCTGGCGGCGGAGGATCAGCGCGCGGCCGCCCTCAGCGCTGCCCGCGAGGAGCTGGCGGGCCTGGAGCGCACGAGCGAGGCGCAGCGCGCGGCTGCAGCGAGTGCCTCGGTGCGCGCCCAGGAGGCTGAGGAGGCGCTGGAGCGGGAGCGCGCCCACAGCGGCGCTCTGCGCGAGCAGCTGCAGCGCGCGACGGAGCAGGGGGCGCTGCTGGAGGAGCGCCTGCGCGCGCAGCAGGAGCAGCAGGCGCAGGCGGAGAGCCGCGCCAGCGAGGCGCAGCAGGCGGCCGCGGCTGCGCAGAGCGAGCGCGCGGAGGCGCTGCAGCGCCTGGGCAGCCAGCAGGCTGACGGCCCCGAGCAGCAGGAGCGGCAGCTGGCAGAGCTGCGCAGCGCCCTGGAGGCGCAGACTGCGGCCACCGCCAAGGCGCGCGACAAGTTCGCGGCCGCCGTAGCCAAGGGCAAGAGCATCGACGCGGAGCGGGTGGCGCTGCAGGGGCTGCTGTCGCAGCAGCAGCAGCAGCTGGCGGTGCTTCAGAGCGACGCGGCGGAGGCTGACGCGCGGGCGCAGCGCCAGCAGGAGGGCGCGCGGGCAGACTGCGAGGCACTGCGCGCGGCACTGGCGGAGGCGGAGGCGCGGGCGGACCGGGCGGCGGAGGCAGACGGGGGGCTGCAGGCGCGCCTGGCGCAGCAGGCGGCGGAGCGGGAGGCGCTGCTGGGGCAGCAGGCGCAGGCGCATCGCGGCTGGCAAGAGGCGGCGGAGGAGCTGCAGGCGCGCGCCGCCGCGGCGGAGGCTCAGTACGCGCAGGCGCGCGAGGCGCTGCAGCAGGCGACGCAGGCGGCGCAGGCTGAGCGCGAGCAGGCGGCGGCGCAGCTAAAGGCTGCGCTGGAGCAGGCGCAGGCCGTCGCCAGTCTCGCCTCCGCCGACGCCGCGGGCGAGCAGGCGCTGCGCGAGGAGCTGTCCCAGCTGCGCAGCGCCGCGGAGGCGCAGGCGGCTGCGGCGGGGGAGGCGCGCGACAAGCTGAGGGCGGCCGTGGCCAAGGGCAAGAGCATCGACGCGGAGCGGGTGGCGCTGCAGGGGCTGCTGTCCGCCGCCCAGGCGCAGGGCGCGCAGGCGCTCAGCGCAGCGGAGGCGCAGCGCGAGGCCGAGGCAGCGCAGGCGCGAGAGGCGCTGCAGCTGGCGCAGGCGCAGTGCCAGGCCCTGCGGGAGGAGGCGCGGGCAGCCGTGGACGCTGCAGGCCAGGCGGCGGCGCGCGGCGGCGCAGAGGCGGAGGCCCAGCTGCAGGCGCTGCGGGAGCGGCTGGCACAGGCGCAGGGCGAGCTGGCGGAGGCTGGCCGCCAGGGCGAGGCTGCGCAGCAGCAGCTGCAGGCGGCGCAGGAGGAGCGGCGGGGCGAGCAGCAGGCCCTGGAGGCGCGGCTGGCGCAGGCGCTGGCGCAAGGGGACTCCGCGCAGGCGCTGGCTGCGCAGGCGCGCGAGGCGCTGCAGCTGGCGGAGCAGGCTGCGCGGGCGGAGCGCGAGCAGGCCGAGGCACAGCCGGCGGAGGTTGAGGAGCTTCGCAGCGCCCTGGAGGCGCAGACGGCGGCTACGGCCGAGGCGCGCGACAAGGTGAGAGCCGCCATCGCAAAGGGCAAGAGCATCGACGCGGAGCGCAGGGCCGCGCAGGAGCAGCTGGCAGCGGCGCTGCAGCAGCTGGCGGCGCTGCAGCAGCAGCAGGCTGCCGCCGCCTCCGAGCAGGCGCAGTCCGCGGACGCCGTTGCAGCGCTCAGCGCCCAGCTGGCGGAGGCGCAGCAGGAGGGGCAGGCGCGGCAGGCGCAGCTCTCCGCCGCGCAGGCCGAGCTTGCGGGTGCCGCGGAGGCCCTGCGCGGCGAGAGGGCGGGGCGCGAGGCGCTGCAGGCGCAGCTGCTGGAGGCGCAGGCGAGCGCTGCGGGCGCCGCCGCCGCCGCCGGCGAGGCGCTGCAGCTGTCACAGGCGGAGGCTGCGCGCGCGGCTGCCGGGTTGGCCGATGCGGAGGCCGTCGTCCGCGAGGCGCGCGCGCAGGCGCAGGCGCACGCAGCGGAGGCTGCAGCCGCCGGGGAGGCGCTCGCGGCTGCGCAGGGCGCGCGCGACCAGGCACTGGTGGAGCTGCAGGCGCAGCGCGAGCGGAGCGCGGACGCGGCTGGCGCCGCCGAGGAGGCTGCCCAGCTACGCGCGCAGCTGCAGGCGCAGCGCGAGCAGTACGCTACGGCGGAGGCGCGCCTGGGCGAGGCTGGGGCGCGCGAGCAGCAGGCTGTGGAGCGCCTCAAGAAGGCTGTCTCCAAGGGCAAGGCTGCCGAGGCTGAGCGCGCCCGCTGCCAGGCGCTGGCGGAGGAGGCGCAGCAGGCGCGAGCGCAGGCGGAGGCGTCTGTTCGGGAGGGCGAGGCTGGGGCGCAGCAGGCGCGCGCGCGGGCGGAGCAGCAGCTGCAGGCTGCCGCCCAGGCCGCCCAGGCTGCCCAGGCGCAGGAGGCGGCGCTGCTGCAGAGGGCAGAGGCGGCGGAGCAGCGCGTGGACGCGCTGCACCAGCAGCTGCAGGCTGGCCACGCGTCGCTCCAGGAGCGCCTGGAGGCTGCATTGGCGGAGGCGCAGGCGTCGGCCGCGCGGGAGCAGCAGAGCGTGGAGCGCGCAGAGGCGGAGGCGGCGGCGGCCGCAGCCGCAGCCGAGCGCCTCAGAAAGGCCGTCGCCAAGGGCAAGTCCTGCGACGCGGCGCGGCAGACTGCGGAGACGCTGGCCGCGGAGGCGCAGCGCGACGCGCAGGCGGCGCTTGCGTCGCAGGCGGAGCAGGCGCGACTGGCGCAGGCGGAGCGTGACGCAGCCTGCGCCGACGCAGAGCGACGCGTGCAGCAGGCGCAGCAGGCACAGCACGCGGCGGCGGCGGCGGCGGCGGCGGCCAGCGAGGGTGCGAGCGCACTCGCGCAGCGCCTCTCGGCAGCAGAGGCTGAGCGCGACGCGCTGCGTGCCGCTGCCGCCTCCACTCTCGTGACTCCGCCGCCGGGCTCTCGGCGGCGCAGCCAGCCCCCGTCGAGCGACAGCCGTGCCGCCCTTTCCGCGGTGGCAGTAGACATTGATTGGTCCGGCTCCATCGAGGAGGGGGGCGACCGCTCATTCCGCAGCTGGCGCGACGCCGCGTCCCGGGGCGGCACGCTGGGCGGCGCGCTGACCCGCGCCCCGCCGCGCGTGAGCAAGGCGCTGGACGCGGCCGACCGCGGACTGGATGTGGCGTTGCGCTCGCTGAGGGCGCACCCTCACGCGCGCGCGTTGATGGCTGCCTATCTGCTGGCCGCCCACCTGCTGCTGTTTGCCACGCTGTTTGGCGCGTCGCCGGCGGGGCATGCAGTGACGGCGAGTGCTGCGGCCATCGACCGTCTGCCGCACTAGATCTAGTGAGGAGAGACACTGCCGTCTTAAGCGTTAAGCCATACGTTGAGTTATGCCCTCTGTCACTCTCACTGGCGCCCGAGCGCATACTCTGCGCGCCCCGGCGGCGCCCTGTGGTAGACGCGCGCGCCCTCGCTCTCCCTGCGCGCTGCCGCCTTGGGCACCGCCCTGGCTGCCCGCTCCGCATCGTCCACCCGTTCGCAGAGCTGCGCCCACGCCTCCTCCCCCCGCGACCTCAACACCGCCGCCCTGCGCGCCGCAACGGCCGCCGCTGACGCGGCCGCCTCCGCTTTTGCGTGCGCTGCCGCCAGTCTGGCCTGTGCCAACGCCCTGGCGCTGCCGCCCGGCCCCTCCTCCAGCGCCGCAAGCACCCCCTCCGCATCCGCCACGCCCGCCCATGCGCGGCCCTCGATGTCGGCCGCCACGCGCGCCGCCCGCTCCGCCGCCTCCCATTCGGACCGGGCGTGCGCCTCCAGAATGGCAGCCTCCGCCTCCGCAGTCTCCGCTTGTTGCAGCGCCTCCAGCGCTTGCGCCTCGCGCACGCGTCTGCTGTGCGCGTCGGCGGCGATAGCGGCCTGGCCCTGCTGAGCCGCAGCCTCCGCCGCCCGCGGGTCCTGCGCAAACAGAGACGCGGCGCCCCCAAGCTGCAGCGCCTCCAGCCGCGCGCTGAGCGCGGCGGAGGGCTCCGGGCGCAGGCTGCCAGAGCTGGGCACGCGCGCGGGCGGGCGCAGGGGCAGCAGGCCCAAGGTGGAGTGGCTGGGAGGGGGGGTGGGCGCTGCGGCATTGCCCAGCAGGCTCTGCAGCGCCGCGTCGGCGGCGAGCGCGGCGGGCGAGCCCCGCGGCTGCGCCTGCGCCACCGCCTGCAGCGCCGCAGCAGCGCCCTCCTCAACCTCCAGAGCCCCCTGCTCCGCCGCGGCCAGCGCGCAGGCCGCGTGCGCAGCCGCCCCCGAGCCGGGCGCCTCGCTGCAGAGCGACAGCAGCGCGTGCAGTCCCGCCACAGCCTCGAGGGCCCGCCGGCAGCGCGCGCTGCCGGCGATGCTGAGCGCGTGCAGCGCGTGGGCGGCCGCGTGGGCGGTCGGGGCGTGGGGCCCGTCGCCCAGCAGCGCCACCAGGCGAGGCAGGGCGCCCGCGCTGCGCAGCGCCTCGCACCCCGCAGCCCCGCCCGCCAGCGCGGCACAGCAGCCCGCAGCCGCAGCGGTCGTCTCCTCCGCGCCCGCCGCGTGCGCCAGCGCCTGCACCAGCAGCGGGGCGGTGGCCTGCGCGAGGGGCGCGCCGGGGGTTTCCCCGTGGCTGAATCGCGCACGCAGGAGGCTGCACGCGTGCGCGGGCACAGCCGAGGTGGGCGGCAGCTGCATCAGCGTCAGCGCGGCTGAGAAGGCGCCCGGCGCCGCGTCGAACTGGGCGCAGCTGTGTGCGCAGCGCAGCAGTCGCCCGTCGGCCAGCGCGCCCAGCGCTGCGCCGCCTAGCAGCACATCCACCTCCACCTCCACGTCCGCCTCCGCCTCCGCGTCGGGGCCAGCCTCCTCGCCCTCGCCTCCCCCGCCCACCGACGCGGCCAGCAGCTGCGACAGCGCGGCAGCCGCCTCTGCGCCGCCCGCGCCCCCGGCCCAGTCGCCGTCGCAGTGCGGAAGCAGCGCGGCGCACGCGAGCGCAGCCTCGCGCCAGAAGTCGCGGTTGGCGGGCCCGCCGCGGATGAGCTGCGCCAGCGCCCCGGGCGACAGCAGCGCTGCGACGGCAGCGGCTTCGGCGGCCTCCTCCCCCTGCGCCAGCGCACAGCAGAGGGCGGCGAGCGCCTTGAGGCACTCCAGGCGCACCAGCAGGTGGGCGCGCGCGTCGGCGGCGGTGCGCGCCAGGCAGGCGGGCGCGCGCGCGTCCACGCAGGCCAGTGCCCAGGCTGGCCCGCCCGCGCAGCCGGCGTGCAGGCAGCGCGCGGCGCTGAAGCCGCCCTCGTCGTCCGCAGGCAGCAGCGCCAGCAGGTGCGGCAGCGCGCCCAGGCGCAGCAGCGCGGCGCAGCTGGCCGGGTGCTCCGTCACACAGCAGGACAGCGCGGCTGCGGCGGCTGCTGCGGCGGCGCCGGGTGCGCCGCGCGACAGCGTGCGCACCAGCGGCTTCAAAACGCCGGCCCTGTGTGCAGCCTCCCGGCCGAGCGCCCCCAGCTCGCCCGGCACACAGCACAGCGAGCCCAGCGCGCCAGCCGCACCCGCGCTGCCAGCCTGCAGGCCGCGCGCGAGGGCGGGCAGCGCGAGGAGCGCCCCCTGCGCGGCTGCGGGCAGCGCGTCCACGACGGCCGACAGCGCCGTGCAGAGGGGCTCGAAGGGTGCGTCCCCGGCCTCGCTGCCCTCCAGCGCCCAGACCAAAGCCTCCACCGCTCCGCTCTCCGCCAAAGCCTCCGCCGCGTCTCCCTCTTCGCCAAGCGCAGCCGCCAGCGCCACAGCCGCGGCGCACTGCTCCGGCCCGCCCACAGCGCCGCGGAGCGCAGCCACCAGCGCGGGCACATGCGCAGCTGTCGTGGTGGCTGCGAGCGATGCGCTCTGCATCTGCGCGGCCTCTTCGGGCACACGCAGCGGCAGGACGTAGGGTGCGGGCGTCGCCTGCCAACCAGGTGCGCCCTCCGCCAACTGGGAAGGAGAAGCCGCCCCACTCTGCGGCCTCACCTCTTCGACGTCGCCCGCTCGCGGCAGCTGGTCCATCATCGCCAAAAGACGGTCGCCCGTAGCGCGGCGCGCGGCGGCGGCGGCGTCACTCCGCGACGCACCCGCAGCCTTGCTGTGGGCAATTTTGATAGCAGCGTCCGCAGCCGCGCGCACAGCTTCGACCGCAGCCGTCTCGCGGCGGGCCTGCATGCGGGTAGCAGCTGAGGAGCTTGAGTGAGTTCTCCGCTCCTCCGTGTCCTCCTCCACCTGCAGTCTCCAAGCGCGGATTCTCACAGACTGCGTGGACTGCGTGCGTGCGCAGAGCTTGTCAACCTCTACCAGTGGAGTATAGACAACGCGGGCGCGTGACAAGTGATGACCTTGAACCGTACAACCGACGATCGTCGGTCAGACGTTGCTGAGAACAACGTTTTGTCAGGATGGGAGTGATGAGCCCAGCGCCCAGGCCCCACCCTTCTGGCATGCGGGCCTCGCGCCTCGCATCGGCAACCCCTGAGGTCCCGCTTCCTCTGCGCCAAACCCTTCATCCCGACTTGCGCGATGGGCACTTCATGAACTGGCTCTGCGCCATCGCCACCACGTCGGCGGGGCAGACGTTGAGGCGCACATAGGAGGAGGGTGCCGAAATTTCGTCTGACCAGCGGCAGCCGGACTGCAGAGAGAGGCTAGCCGCGATGGAGGCTGGAAGGGAGACGCGCTTGCAGTCGCTCACTTTCACCAGCGGCGCCCAGCCGTAGGCGCCGATGCCGTGAACGAAGAGGCCCGTGCCAATTGCGAGAAGGGCGGCGGACACGAAGCTGTCGAATTGCGCAAATGAGGCAATGACGAGGCCGATGTACAGGTGGTGCAAGTGAGCCTCCCGCAGCTGCGAGGCGGCGCGCGCCGTGAGCAATTACCGCAGGATGCGTGCGCACAGCGGAGGGCACGCACATCCAAGTCTCGTGCGTGTGCAGACTGGGCGGCGCCGACAGCAGCTGCGTAGAAGCCCACGATGCACGCCTGACGCATCAGGTAGGCGGCAAAGGCGCGGCGCGAGAGCGTTTTGCGTGCGAGCACCAAGTGCCAGAGCAGCACTGCGCCGCCCGCTGTTGCGCCCACTGCGAGGACGCCCCATGCAGTCGCACCCCAGGCGTACACATTGGCCATGCTGACTTGCAGCCCGGGCGCCAAGCCGATGGCGCTGAAGACTGGAGAGGTGGCGACAAAGATGAGCAGGAGGGCGAGTGTACGCTGAGGCGAGGCGCAGAACCAGGCCCTGCGCCGTGCGCTGTCGATGCCCACCAGCCACCCGATTGCCACGCCACCCTCCATGAGATGCCCCAGGTCCGCTGCGCGTGCAGTGTGAGCGTCTGCACTCTGTGTGCGTGGTACGCGGGTACGAGGGTCGCACCTGCGAGGTCGCCGCCCAACCACACGCGCCGGCCGTCGCTGGGCAGCCCGGCCTGGGCGATCATGCGGGTCACCACGTACTGCAGCAGCAGCAGCCCCACGAATGCGCCCATGCGCAGCCAGCGCTCCCAGAGCTCGTTGTCATCAGGGTCGGCACTGCGCGGCGCCGTCTGTTCGACCGCCTCGAACGGCACCACATCGCACAGCTCCAGCTCGCAGGTGCTCGGCGCGAGGGTGGTCGGCTCCGCGGGCGCAGGCGGAGCTGTGCTCCGGCGCGCCCATGGCCAACGAGGAGAGGACTCCACAGACTGCTTCCCGCTCGTCGTCGGAAGTCCGCGCGATCCAGCAGCCATGGATGTGCGGCGCGGCAGCGACTGCCAGAGAGCGTGCCTCGTTCCTCGTACAAGGTCGTCGTTTGGCCGAGGGTCCCGTCGGATCACCTGTCACACTCACCACACCAGTATTTTGAGCGGCGTTGTCAAGCGCTGCAGCGCTTAGTGAGCTGGAGTCGCTCCGTGAACGAGGGACCAGCAAGGTGAGCCGTGTAGTCACGTCACTCCTGGCTTTCCCGGTATGGGCTTGTTCTCGAACTGCTCATCAACAACCAACACCTTCTGGAGACGCTGCAGCGTGGCAAGCGGGTCAGAGAGCGAGAAGCTAGGACGCAGGCAGCACGCACCCGAGCTTCCTCGTCCAGGTCGAAGCCGCCCTTGCGGCGCTGCACCACCACAGGCAGGCGCGCGTCCCCGGCGGGCCGTCGCGCGTCCTGCACCTCAGTCTTGCCCTGTGCCGACCGGAGGAGCTCAGCCAGTTACTGCGCGCGCCGGCGAGTGCTGCATGTGCGCGCCTGAAGCAGGTGCGCCAGCCCGAAGGAGCCCAGCACAACCAGCGTCATAAACGGCAGGCCCGCACGCAGCAGCGGGTTTCGCCGCATACTCCCAGCTCCGAGAGACACGGCAGAGAGTAGGAGAGGCGCCGCATGTTGAGAAGAAAAATGTTGCATTGGTCGTACCGACGTGCCTAATACCGCCACCACCACCGGCGGGCCCTGCCACCGCCCGCAAACATCAGCAACGTCTCGGCGTCTTCGTTCTCCACTGTTACTGCAGGCCCATATTGCAAAGCCTTACGCTGAGTTGTGCAATTCTTCAGCAGCATCTATCCATCTAACGAAGACTTGACGATGAGACGATGACACACCTGCACGTACACACGGAAGTGCTGGATGCCCCGGATTCGTTATTATTGCTACGCTTTGGCGTCTCTCTGCTCTGCTCTTCAGTCTGCCCGACCGCCTATCATCTGGTCCTCATTGCGAAGATACTCCCCTGTGTCTGCTTGGTGGAAGGCTACGATGCCGGAGGGGTCCAGCTTGCGGCAGTCCAGCGTGCTCTTGGCGGTGGTGGCGAAACCCAGCGGGATGTCGGTCATGCTGCAGACCACCACACCCGCATAGGCAGGTGTGTTGTCGGTGATGCGCCCCAGCCCGCTCTTCAGCACGTGGTTGCCGTACAGGAAGGACATCTCGGCGGACGGCTTCAGCCACACCTGCGCGTGCAGGCGAGCGTTAGTGCAGGCTTGGCGAGTGAGCGCTTGCTGTGGCAGCTGCTCGCGTTGCCCGTCAGCCAAGTATGCTAAATGTGTTCCACAGCGCGCGAGCGCTCGGTTTGAAGACTGAAAGTTGCTGTCGCATCCTCGGGCGCGCTCTGAAACAGCCACGCAGACTGCTGCGCACGTGCCTTGAACTTGGCGTACTGCGACAGCACGTCCAACGCGCCGATGGTCAGGATAAACTTGTCGCTGTGCGTGAACTTGCCGATACAGACGCCCAGGGCAATCAGGTTCTCGCGCGCAACCTGAGTGGGTGTAGGGAGTGGAGCTGAGAAACGGAGCGCACGCAACAGCCTCGCCGGTGCACGCACGCTGATGGCCCGCTTCATGATGTCCTCCCGCACATAGTACACGTGCTGCGCACGCGGGAGCGCGTCAGGGCCGCCAACTGAGCCGCCACATCGCATGGCGGCTGCCCTAAACAGCTCGAGCCAGGCGCAATGCCGGCGCTGCAGCACTCGCTCAGCCAGGCTGCGCACCTTTTTATGCAGCCTGAAGACGTGCGGCGTGTCCGGCCGGTTCACCAGCTGCTCCACCGATTTGCCAACGTACTTGTGGAGCTTTTCAAACACAGCCTTCAGCTCCTGCGCCGCGCAACGCAGCCGCGTCAGGTAAAAGCTGATGTAGCCAGCATAGCCGCGCAGCTACGCGCCTCCTCGTCCAGGGGACGCATCGTGCGGATGGGCTCTGGCTTTCGCAAGGACCAGTGGTGATGCCTGCGTACACGTGCACGCGCTCCCACGATAGGGAAGTCGATGGAGACGCCTTCTGCACAACTCGAGTCCTCATCCGGACCGTACGACGTAGCGACGTACCGCCTACACTGCGCAGCGCCCCTCCTCGCCCCCTGGTGCTCCGCCTTGCGTCAGCGCGCGACATGGAGGTCATCCGTGCCGCCCGGCGCTTTCCGACGCGCACGGCGGTGGTCGCGTCGTCGCTGTCGTTCTCCTACGGTGCGCCTAGCAGTGGCGCCTGCTGTGCTCAGCGTGTGTGTGACGCTGACTCGCCCTCGCGCGCAGGGGACCTGCTGGAGCAAGCGACACTGCTGGGCGAGCGTGTGCGTGCCGCGCTGGCCGGGGAGGCCGCAGCTACGGCCGCCCCCGCAGCCACTGCTGCGCCTGCGAGCACCTCGCCGCCTGCCAAACGCGCGCGCTCGGCGCTGGTCGCGGGCCCGCGCGTGGGCGTGATGGCTCAGCCTGGCGCCGAGTACGTGGCGGCAATGTGGAGCGCGTGGCTCTCCGGCTCCGTCGCCGTTCCGCTTGCCCTCTCCCACCCACCTGCGGAGCTGAGCTACGTGCTGCGCGACGCGGGCATCTCCGTGGTGCTGGCGACGGAGGAGTTTGCGACGCTGCTGGCACCGCTTGCAGCGGAATGCGGCGCCCAGCTGCTGCGTGTGGCAGCCATGGAGCCTTCACAGGTGCGTTGCTAAAGACGTGGCTGCCGTGCACCCAGTAACGCGAGCCTGCGCCTGCGCCTGCGTTGCTGTAGCATGCGCCGTCGCTTCTCCCCGCCTCCGTTGCGCCGCTCCTGCGTGCCTCACGTGCCCGCTGCGCGCCCCCGCAGTTGCCGCGGGTCGCTGCTGCGCTGCTGGGTGGTGAGGAGTCCGATTCGAGCAGCGGGGCGCTGATCATTTACACCAGCGGCACGACGGGTCGCCCCAAGGGCGCGCTGCATACGCACGGCAGCCTGGCAGCGCAGGTGTCCTCGCTGGTGCGTGCGTGGGAGTGGAGCGAGAGCGACCGCATCCTGCACCCGCTGCCTCTGCACCACATCCACGGCATCGTGAACGCGCTGCTGTGCCCGCACTCCGTGGGCGCAGCCGTGGAGTTCTCGCAGAAGTTCAGCCCCTCCGGCCTGTGGAGCCGCCTGCGCGCGGGCGTGGCGGGCAGCGCGCCGCCCGTGAGCGTCTTCATGGGCGTGCCCACAATGTACGTGCGCCTGCTGCAGGCGCTGGACGGCCTGGGGCCGGGCGCGGAGAAGGAGGCTGCTGCGGCTGCTGCGGCTGCGCTGCGGCTGACCGTGTCGGGCAGCGCAGCCTGCCCGGTGCCGCTTATGAGCGCCTGGGAGGCCGTGACGGGCACGCGGCTGCTGGAGCGCTACGGCATGACGGAAACTGGCATGGCGCTCTCCAACCCACTGCGGGGTGAGCGCAGGGCGGGCTTCGTGGGCTCGCCGCTGCCCGACGTGCGCATCAGGGTCGTGCCCGAGGCGAGCGCGGGGGAGGCACCGCCCGCGGGCGCAGACGCGGACGGCGCGCCTGAGGATGGCCCTGGCGAGCTGCGCCTGGCCGGCCCCGCGCTCTTCGCGGGCTACTGGGGCAAGCCCGAGGCCACCGCAGAGTCGTTTGACGAGCAGGGCTTCTTCCGCACCGGCGACACGGTGGTGCGCCAGGGCGGCGTGTGGTGCATCCTGGGCCGCACCAGCGTGGACATCATCAAGTGCGGCGGCTACAAGCTCTCCGCCCTCGAGATTGAGGCGCACCTGCTGGAGCACCCGGCCATCGCAGAGGCGGCGGTGGTGGGCCTGCCCGACGAGGCGTACGGACAGGTGGTGGGTGCAGTGCTGGCGGGAAAGGCCGGCACTGCGCCGCCCACGCTCGCTGAGCTGCGCGTGTGGGCGCGAGACATCATGGCGCCCTACAAGGTGCCCACAGTCGTGCGTGCCCTGGACGCCATTCCGCGCAACGCCATGGGCAAGACGAACAAGAAGGAGCTGGCAAAGCTCTTTGAGGAGGCGCCGCAGCAGTAGGCGTCTGCACGATCCGTGCGCATGCATCTAGTTATCTTCAGCGTTCGTTCCATAGATTTGATTGGTGGGGCGTCGGTGAGCTCAGAGGCCGGACAGGAAGTTGGCCGTGCGCAGAGCGCGTTCATTGAGAATCACCACAGCTGCGGGCGTGACCCAGCCTGAGAGCAGCGCAGCGCGCAGGGACTCGTTCACGTCCACGCCCGCCAGGAGCGCGGAGGCGCAGACGCCGTACTGCGCTGTGCGTGGCACAGCAGCCTCTAGAGCAATGGCGAGCCGTGAAGCTTCACCGTTCTCGCCGGCATCTCGCCCCTGCAACAGGCTCGCCGTCAGCCGCACGCGCAGCGCCTCTGATGCTGCGGAGCCGCGTCCACCGCTGCCGCGTCGCCGCGAGCTGAGCTCTGCGTCCAACGTGCCCTCCTGCAGGCTCCGCGCCGGCGGTGGGCGCATGGTGGGTGCAGTGGGTGCATGGCCATCCTTAACCCGCATGCGTTCCACCTCCTCCTTCCATTTCGCCACTAAATTGGTCGCGACGCGGGAGACTTCCGCGCTGGTGCTGCGCTTCAGGGCGCTCACCGTGCGCCCCAGCATCGAAGCCTGCAGATCCGCCGTGCTGATTACCAGCGAGGAGAGGAGCCGCAGCGCGTCCAGCAGCTCGGGAGCAGAGGCGCCAGCCTTCTCCAGCTCTCGCTTGAGGCCCAGCAAGTCCTCCAGCGTGAATGACAGGCAGGAGAAGCCTCTGAGCGTGACCACCTTCGCACACGACTCTAGCGTGCTCTGTCGCGGCGCGGCGCGGCGCCGGCCAGCGCCAGTCGCAGCCGCCGGCTTCACGCCGCGCTGCACAAAGCGGTCCATCACCCGCGCAACGCACTCGTCAGTAGCGTACGAAGGGCGCGTGCAATAATAGGTCGACATCCTGTAGTTCCTGCCTGTCGTACGAAAGTTGACGGTGTTGACCTTACAACGTTTCCTGAACCTCCGCTTCGCTATGACTGGCCCGCAGTCGTCTGAAAACGAGGAGGCGGCGTGCGCAAGCACGTCGCCGGCGAATGCAGACCTGTCGCTAGCCCGCACCGCGCTCACCGCCGCGCTTTCAGCGCTGCTCAGTGACGACACGTCTGAGGCTGGCGCCGAGCGCTCCCTCCTGGACGCGGCTGAGGCGATCCAAGCTGCCGTGAGCTGCAGTCATCCGAGCGCTTGTGAGACTCCAAGCAACGATGCCAGCTTGGACCAGGTGCGCCCTTGCTGAACAGCCGGGGAGCCTTTGGCTCACTGTGTCACGCTCTCGCAGTGCCTGGGCCTTGTCAGCCCACTGCTCAGCACGCCCGCGCCACCGCGTGGCCGGCTATACAACGAGACCAGCAGCGCCTGGTCGGCTGGCTCCGCGTCTAGAGTGGCTGAGCACGGTTGGGGAACGGCCAGGGGGGACGCCGCGGTGCAAAGCGCTCTGGCGGAGCTTGCCAGCTCTGCTCGCGAGGCCCGGGAGGAGTGCGCGACGTTACGCAGCACTCTGGCCAGAGAGCGAGACCGCAACAGCGACCTGCAGAAGGCGCTCGCGGCGCTGAGCACAGCCTTGCAGACGAAGACGGAGAAGCAGTGGTGCACAGGCAGCACTCTGTCCCAGACCCAGAATGCAGCTGGGCAGACTTCCGCAGAGGAGGCGCTGGCGAGGGAGCGCGCCAACGTCGCCAAGCTGCTCGCAGCGTTGACCTCGGCCTACGGGGAGGTGGAGCAGTTGCGCATCGAACTCGGCGAGGCGCACAGGCGGGCGCCGGCGGGCGCGGAATGAGACTGAACGATGATCTGCATGCTGCGCACTCAATCTCCTGCGCTTACGCTCGCAGCGAACACAAGCTTAGAGCACCGCATTCTATCAGCGCGACTCTGCCGACGAGTATGACCCTCCTGCTCCTGCTCCTGCAAGAGTGATGTCATTCAGTCGCGTCGCCCGCCGGTTCTGTCGCGTACTACGCCAGCCGCCCTCTGCCACGTCTCTCGCCCTTCCTGCGCACACACGGTCAGCTCGGGATAGACACCACGTGCAGCTGCTACTAGAGCCGTCTAGGCTGAGAAGACTGCGGGTTGACGCGTCACGCGACGCTGGTTTCTGAGCAAGCAAGGGCGCTTCCCTAGCGGCGGCCCTAGCATGGCGGCTAGAGGAGAGCTGCCCGGCTGGGCTGTCGTGCTCGCTTTTCTCTTGGCGGACCATCTGTCAGACAGTGCTACGTCGGGCATGCCTTCTTCAGCGTGCAGAGCTCCTGAGGCTGCTGAGCTACGTATGGCAGCGCGCACTGCCGTGCCGCGTGGGGGTTGCAGCCTCGGCTGCGACTGTGGAGGTGCTATGCCGCCAAGGCAGCGCTGAGACGCTCGCAGATGGTGGGCTTCCCGGCGCGAGCGGTCGTGCGGTGGCTGCTGCTGGTCTGCGCCGCTGCTGTGACTGCCGGCGTGCCGAGCGCGTGCCCCTACGCTGACGGTACGTGCTTGGCGTGCCGTCCGCGACGTGCCATCCTGTCTGCGGCTCACACGTCTCCATATGGCCCAGGCTCGCTGGTTGACGACCTGCTGGCGGCGTACCCGCTGCTGCCGGTGCACGCGCGGGCGCAGGCGGTTGCTTTGTCGGGGCTGGCTGGGGCAGCGGAGGAGGCTGGGGGGTCGTTTTCCATACTGCGTGCGGCGCTGGACGCGTCATCGACGCGGTGTGCGGGGAACTTCACGCTGGGGGGTGGGCAGACGGTGTTCGCGGCCACGGACAGGGCATGGACGGCGCTGGAAGGACAGCTGGGCAGAGGTGCGTCTGAGATGCAGCACGCTCCTCCACCGCCACTGAGCCACGCCGCTGACACGCAGGGTTGAGCGAGATCCTAGCGGACGGGCAGCTGCTCTGCGCGCTGCTGTCCTACAGCGTGGTGCTTCCCTGCAGTGGCGCGTTGACGTCCGAGTCGACCTGCGGACCGCTGGCAACGCGCTCGCTTGTGGACCAGCAGGCGCTGGCCACCGCATTCAGCGACCCCGCGCTGCTGCAGTCGGATGCGGCGAGCGGCACGCTGTATATGGCGGTGCAGCAGCGCTGGGCCAAACGCTCGCTGCACGTCACTGGCTACCTGAAGCGCGGCGCCGCGCTCATCGTGCCCGACCTCACCCTTTGCGAGGGCGCGCTGGTTGTGCATGTGGTGGACGCGGTGCTCGTGCCAGCCGCCGCGCTCTATGCCAGCATTGAGAGGCGCCTGCAGCTGCTGCCAGAGCTCTCCATCACCGCGGAGGCGTTCGAGCGCGTGCGCCCCTTCAGAGTCGCCGCTCCAGAGATCCAGCCGTCTGCCTCCTCGCCGTTCGTGACTGCGCAGGTGGCCGCCAACATCGCAGTTGAGCCGCTCATCCCTCCTCCGCGGCTGCCGGCTGCGGGCATGTGCCGCGCCGGCGTGCCCCTGGCCGAGAGCGTCATGCGCACGCTGCTGGCGCCCACGGACGCGGCGTGGAAGGTGTTCTTCGAGCGACTGGGGCTGTCGAAGGAGGCCGTGTTTGCAGACTTGACCTTCCTCCTGTCGCTGCTGGACTATCTGGAGGTGGAAGTATTGGGCCTGGACCGCCCCTACAGCCCGGACGGGCTCAGCGCGGGCAGCCGCTTCTTCAGCTACGATTTCTTTCGCGGCCAGCTGCTGCGCTCGCTCATCAGCCCCGTCTACCTCCCCTTTGGCACGCTTGTCACTGCGTTTGGCATCACCGTGGACGTGCTCCCGCTGGCGGGCAACGCGCGCACCGTCGCCTTCCTGGGCCAGCCGTTTCTGGCGAGTGAGGGGAGCAACGCGGCAAACCTGCTGGCGCCCGACCTCATCGCCTGCAACGGTCTGGTGCATGTGGTGGATGCGGTGCTCATCCCGCCAACACTGACCACGCTGCAGCAGGTTGGTTGGCTTGCAAGCGCTGCAGCGCCTCTTGCTGACTGTTGCGTGCAGATTTCCTTCCGACCGGAGCTTAGCGTCTTCAGGCAGCTGCTCTACTCGCCCGGGCTGGAGTTTGTCCGCCGCTCGCTGGGCACCGAGAGTGCGTCCCGCCCGAAACTGCTTTGCTCTCTCCTCACCCTCCGCTCTCTGTCGCAGTCTATAGCCCTGGCGGCTTTGTGCAGCGCGCGGTCTCCATCGCGGTGTGGGTGCCCACCAATGGCGCGCTGCTCACGGCGCTGGCGTACCTGGGGCTGAGCTTGGACGACATTCTGGTCCCGCTGATCGACCCAATTGCCGCGCTGGCGGTGCGCACGCAGCTGGTGGTGTACCACACGACGCCAGACGCGCTGCAGCGGGGCTTGGGGCGCGCGCTGCGGGGGGAGGTGCTGCGCACGCCGCTGCTCGCGCAGGGCGACGTCCTGCAGTCTCTGCTGCTCTCGCCCATTCTGCAGAAGCCCTGCAATGTCTTCCTCCTCACCGCCGCGCCACTGGCGCTAGTCGTCTCGGTGCGCGGCGTGCAGTCACACAGCGCAGCGCTGGCCGCTCCGCCGCCCGGCTACCCAGCGCCATCACGCGACATCCTCCTCAACGGCCGCCTCAACTCCGCTCGCGTTATTGTGCCGGACATTGTGAGCGTGAACGGCGTGCTGCAGGTGCTGGACACGGCGCTGCTGCCGCCGACGCAAGAGGTTGGCATGACAGTGCTCGCACGCATCGAGCGCACCCCTGGTCTGGCTGTCTACGAGAAGGTGGCGCTGGCGCTGGGGCTGCAGCTGGAGCTGGGCGGACGCTGCCTTTCCGCGGGCGATGTGTCCGTCTGGGCGCCCGTGGACGCCGCCTGGGCCGCTTTTTTTGTGCGCCTCAGCCTGGACCTGGAGACGCTGCTGAGCGGTGCCAAGCTGCCGCTGCTCTACGACATCATGCTTTACTCCTGGATCACCGCCGATGCGGCGCCGTCGCCGTTGGAGCCGCAGTTCATCGGCGGAGGGGAGGCGTACGCGACGGCACTGCAGAAGCAGTGGGCGGTGCCCGCCTTTGTCCGCTTCGACCGCAACGACACCGCCCCGCTGCCCCTTAGCGGCGGCGAGGTGCTCACCAGCCTGTTCATCAGCGGTGGAGACGGCCCGCCCAAGCTGGTGCCCCGGGACGCGCGCGGCAACTCGGCGCAGCTGCTGCCCCCGGAGCTGCTCAAGGGACAGCTGGCGCTCAACGGTGACCTGCACGTCACCGACCGGGTGATTGTGCCCGGCGGCGCTGGGGGCCCGCCCCTGTGCCGACTGGCGGACTTTGAGTTCTTTGGCGGCCGTGCCTTCGAGTCCGCCTGGCCCGCGGGCGTGCAGCCGATCGCCACGCCGCCGCTGCCCCGCGCGCGGGAGCTCCCCGGCTGCGCTGCGCTGCCCTGCACCTACCCCGTGGGCGACCTGTACGCGCGGGGCACCCGTCTGTCGCTGGAGATCACCGCCACCTACCAACACCTTGTGGCGCTGTGCGACCCCTGGTGCTCCCCGGAGGCCTACTGGTGGTGCATTCCCTGCACCGGCGCCTACGGCCAGACGCTGGCCATCCTGGGCGGCTGCGCGCCCTACCAGCTGCTCTGCGGCGGCGCTCTCGCGCTGTGGGTGACCGACGCGGGTGAGCTGCGCTGGGGGGCGCTCACCTATGCCACCACCTTCGGGCTGGCGGCGCCAGAGCTGGGCGGTGGGCTGCGGGTGGTGGACGTGTCGGTGCCAGGCCGCGGGATGGTGTTGAAGCACGGCCAGACCTTCAAGGTGTTGGCCACTTTTGACAACGTCTGCCAGTGCGTCAAGCTCTACGTCAACGACAAGCTGCGCGGCATCGGTGATCCTGCCCAGTTTGCGCGCTTCGGCTGGCCCCGCTTTGCCAACGTGACGGGCAACACGCACGAGAAGGTGACACTGGGCGCAGCCTGGCACGCCACTGGCGGCGGGACGCAGGGCACCACCAGCCCCGCCGTCTCCGCGCTGCTCAGCGCGCTGCAGAGCGGCGGCGTGGGCAGCACGCCGCTCAGCGCCGCTCAAACGGCGGCGAGGCTGCAGGACATCAGCATCCCTACCTTCGGCGGCGCTGCCGTGTGGCCCAGCGACCCGTTGCTGCAGGGCGCGGGCGGCGGAGCGCCAACGCAGCTGTACCTTCCCTGGAAGGGCACCATCCAGGCCGCCTTCCTCTGGCTGGACAACTTCGGGCAGCGAAGTGGCATCATCTACCCGAGTGCGTGCCTGTACCCCGGCCCGCCGGAGCCGTCCGTGCCAGTGCCGCCGCCCAACGCTCAGCCGCGCGTCGCCCCTGCTGCCCCACCGCGTCAGCCGCCTCCTCACCCGCCGCCATCGCCGCCGCCATCCGCGCCGCCGCCATCGCCTGCGCTTGCACCGCCTGGCGTCGACGCAGGAAGCTGTGGCGGCATCTGCGGGCTGTGCACAGGCTGCATAGATGCAGCTTGCGCCTGCTGCTGCGACGCCGCCTGTGCGGACATGGGCGACTGCTGCCCTGACTACCGCGTGCTGTGCGTTGCCAGCGGCAACGCGACCATTCTGGGCGTCAACGCGCTGCTGCGCGAGATGGCGCGGCTGCGGCCCGTCAGCGTCGCTTCGCGCCGAACGACTGCTCCCTAGGCTCCCTCCTCTAGGCTCCCTCCTCTGGCTGGCTGCAGAGCATGGCTACTCTCTATCTGAAGCTGTGATGCAGCACCCACGCATAGACTCACACCTAATAGCTAGCAATAACGACTTGAATAAGATTGCGCGCTGTGCACAGCAGCGAGCCGCCGTCACCCCGTCGATGTGCGTGTGTGCCGAGGCTGCCGACTTTGGAATTGCAAACTCACCGCCTCGCCTGTGTATTCTTTGCCTGCAAATCACCATGCAGGTGCTCACCGCGGATGCCTGTGTTCGGCGGTCATGCGCCCGCGACCTGCTATCAGTCGCGCTTGGTGAAGATGGGGGCGTGCCGCCCGAACGCGCTCGCGCACTGGACGCCTGCCTGTTGAGACTCGCGGCGCCGCCTGCGCCAGCCAGCCTGCGGCGCTTTGCGACACGAGTCGCTGGAGGCGGCCATCGTGCGCTGCTCCGAACGCTCAGCTCATCTCGCGTTGCTGTTCCGGACGTTGAGGAAGCAGCTGCGTCACGCTGCACCCTGTGTCGGGAGCCTCTTGGGCGACGCTTTGCGAACGCCAGAGTCCAGCGGTATTTCTCGCAGCTCTTCCTTGCTGCTGCGAGTCTAGCGGCCCAAGTTGGCCTGCCGCTCTCGCTGTCACGCTTCGACCTCTTCCACGCCCACCTCTTCGTTTCAAAGACTCAACTAGGACGGCGCTGCCTGGGCCTGCTGTTCCACGCGCGCGAGTATCCTTGCGCGGTGCCATTTGCAAACACACTGGGTTTCTGTCAAGAACACTCCCACCTCCTCTGGGACGCTGCGCTGTCCGCGAAGCGCAACCTGCTCTACCTAGTGCCTGCGGTGCGAGACCAGGCGCCGTTCTTTGCCGTTCTGGACGCGGGCGATGGCACGCTGCTGAGCAGGGAGTTGCTGCATCCGGGTCTGGCGCCTCTGCACACCATATTGGAGGAGGACTTTGGGCAGGAGCTGTGCGATCTGAACTACCTGCACCGAGCACCGCGGCTGCCCAGCGCGAGCCGCCTCTTCGTGTGCGCCTAACTGTGTCAACATCCACCGCTCGCTTGAGTGGAGTGACCATTCAGTCCATGTCATCCGGGTCTAGCCCCTGGTTGCGCAGCCAGTTGCGATAGACCTCGAAGTTTACGCCGTGGCCGCGTGCATAATCCTCCGGGTGGCCACCCTCCAGGTCAACGCCACGCACGCTGTAGTCGCCCTCCGCGAGACCCAGGAGTCCGTGCCACTCCACAAGCTTGGCAGTTAGCGTCGGCACGCTGGCCGCCAGCGCGTGACCATCCGCCAGCTCCAGCAAGCGGCGCTCGGGCACCGGGTCGCTGGGCGCACCGCGAGCCCGCATGTTCACGCTCGCGCTCCGCACCCACGTCAGACTGTCCTCCGGCTCCGCGAATCCGTCCTCCGTGCCATGCGCCACGTAGGCGCGGCATCGCACAAAGGGGAAGGCGGGGAAGGAGTCCACATCTGCAAGCGTGCTGAAGTGCACCGGCGCTCCGTCGAGCTGAGCCGTGCCCAAGCTGCGCCAGGCCGTCAGCCCGCGCTCGCCGCCCACAGCGCGCTCCAGACAGCCGCGAAGGTTGAAGGTGGGTGACATCAGGAACAGGCTGTCCACGCGCTCCGGGTGCCGCTCCGCGTACAGCGCGCACACCAGAGCGCCCACGGAGGCGCCGATGAGGCGCAGCGGCTGGTCGCCTGGCAGGGCGGCGACGGCAGCCTCGAAGGCTGTCAGCGCTCCAGACAGAGTCCAGGTCTCAGCTGGGTGCGCGGCCGGCACGTGCAGCGTCACCCCGCGCGGCTCCAGCGCGTCGCGCAGGATGAGCGCCGAGAAGCCGTGCGCCTCAGCAGACAGTCCGCCCGCAAACACGTAGCGGTAGCTGGTGCGCGGGTCTGGGCCCAAAGGCACAGTAACGGACGGCTGCGCCGGCTCCTCTCCGCTCGCCACCCGCGACTTCCACCGACTAATCCAGTCAGACGCGTCGCCGCCTGGTGCTGCACTGGCAGCACAGCGCAGGGCGAGCAGGCGATGCGGCACGCACTCTCTTCTGCGCGGCGAAGCATAACCTGCTGTCGAACGGCGGTCGCGTCGCGCGGCCTGTGACGCGCCAGGGCGCACGCTGGGGCAGCACAGCGCGGCAGTCCGCATCGGAAAGGCGGAGGGACGACGCTGAGCCCCAATAAGGCGGAAAGGCGCTGACGACGACAACAAACAGTTGAGGCGCTGCATCCGCAGCCTTTTCATCTATCGTTGCTGGCTTACACGCGCACACGTCTGTGCTGAGCCAGCAGGGCGATGACGGCGATAAGCAGGGCGAGCAGAGCAAGCAGGTAGCGCCTTAAGGAGAGGAATACTGCGCGGAGGACGCGCAGCCAGGCGAACAGCAGCGAGCCTCGCGCATCCTTCAAGACGGCGGCGATAATGGCGTCGTTGCGCCAGAAGATGGACCGCTTCTCCTGTAATAGCGAAGTGCGCTCCTCCGACGTCAGCCCCTCCCCCAGCGCATCCACCGCAGCCTTGAGCGCACGCCTGAAGCGCTCCCGCTCCTCTGCGGGCAGCGCGGCGCTGAAGTCGAAGAGCGCGGAGCCTCTGCCCGGCGGCAGCAGCATGGCGCCGCGTAGCAGCTTGTCGAGCGCCTGTCCTCCGGCCAGCAGCGCCAGGTACAGCGTCTGTGCGTAGGCCACCAGCAGCAGCGGCTTGGCTGTAGCGAGCGCGGAGACTGCAACCACGTAGGCAGCCGTCTGAGGCAGAGGAGGCGCGAGCGGCCTGCCGCCGCCGTGGAAGGCGATGTCTGCCAAGAAAGCGTGCGAGCGGGCGAGGCGCGAGAAGAAGGGCGCATGCAGCGCGTGCACGCGAGCGTCCCGCGAGGCGCCTTGGTCTAGAGCGTCTTCCAACGCACGGTAGACGTAGAAAAACTGCGACAGCAGCTGCGTCCACAGCGCCGGGTCGCTGAATGCCAGCGGCGCCTTGGCTCGAATCAGCGCGTCGCTCGCCGCATGCACGTCGCGTGTGCCAGCAGCAAGCACGTCCGAAAGAGACGCCTCGGGCGATGCCTGTGCTCGCGCGCGCACGGCGGGCACCGGGCACAGGAAAGCGATTGGCATGCGTGACGGGCTGTGTGCCTATTTGTTGGCCGCGGCGAAGAACCCGCCGCCATTTTGATGCGCAGCGAGTGTGCCTCCTTCGGGTCTCTGTCCTGCAGGATGCGAGGGACCCTGCGAGTGCAGCCAGAGGAGCCAGTCCTGCGCGACGTGCAGCTGCACACGGTGCGTTGGGCAACGCAGAAGCTTGCCTTGGAGCGCTGACCGCCTCGCAGCCCGCGTCACAGGCGGTGACTCTGACCAATTGTCTAGACGAGGCCGTGGAGCTGACCGTGCGTGCGTCTGCGCCAGAGCGCTGGACAGTCTGGCCTGCCGCACTTCGACTGGAGGCGGGTCAGAGCGCAGGCCTCGAGCTGTCGCTCCTGCTGCACAGGGCGCTTGCTTCAGCCTCGTACGGCTCGGTGCACACAGACTCCTTTTTGCTGCGCGCTCCGCAGCTGGAGCGCTCCCTACGTGTGGGCTTCAGCCTGAGCGCGGAGCGGCCCGCGTTTGAGCTCACCGCAGACGAGCTGGCTGCAGAGCTGACGGCGGACGCCGCCGAGCCAGCGGGAAGAGGCGCAGCGGAGCAACCGGAGGCGCTGGAGGCTGCGCAGTCAGAGCAGCCCAGTCCGGCACCGTCTCCGCTTGCTGGCAGGGCAGGGGACGACACGCTCGCCCTGCTGCTGGCCGAGCTGGACGCGGCGGCGTCAGAGGCTGCAGTCTCGCAGGATGAGGCTGCGCGTCTCCGAGCAGAGGTTGCTAGCGCGGAGAGGGAGCGCCAGCGGCTGCAGCAAGAGCACCGAATGGAGTTGGAAACCGCGCGCTCTCGCGCATCCGTGGCTGAGGCGGCTGCGGTGGCGGCAGTTCGCGAGCTGCGCGCCGCGAGGGAGGAGTCTGCCTTGCACGCAGCCTCCTTCGACACGTCCGCCTTGCGCGCGCGCGCTGAGCAGCTAGAGAGTAGCCTGGCCAGAGCCACCACTGCGGCGGAGGAGGCTGAGTGGCGGCTTGCGGAGCGCGAGCTGGGCGCAGCCTGCGAGGCTGGCGAGGCGCGCGTTCAGCGAGCAGCCTTCAACGACGTCGTTGCGCAGCGCGACACGGCGGAGCAGGAGCGCGACGCGCTCTCCGTTCGCCTGGCGGCGCTCAAGGCTGCGCTGGGCACGGGCAGCGCACTGGAGCACGTTGCGGCTGAGCAGGAGGCGGACGAGCGCGCGGCCACCCCGCACCACACGGTTGCTGCGCTGCTCATGCGGCATGCGGATGCCGCGCAGGCTGCGCTGCATGCGGTGCAGGAGCGGCTGCAGAGGCGCGCAGACGTGCCCGGCGCAGCACGCGCGGCGGCAGAGGCTGCGGGCGCGCTGGGCGCATTGCAGACCACGCTGCGCGCCTGCGCAGAGCCGCCACAGGAAGAGGCGCGGCTGGAGGGCGAGCGCGACGCGGCTATTGTGCGGGCGGAGCGGGCAGAGGCGCTGACCAAGTGCGCGGAGGCTGACGCGCAGGCCGCGCACGACGCGCATGCCGTGCTGGCGGCGTCGCAGGCGCAGACCCTGGCGGCGTTGGAGACTGCCCGCGGGGACGTTGCCGCGCGCGAGCTCCAGCTCAGCGCCTGCCAGGCGCAGGCGAACGAGCACGCGCGCCTGGCGGCTGCGCTCCAGACTCGCGTAGAGGCTGCTGCTGCTGCTGCATCGGGCGAGCTGGAGATTTTGCGCAACTCCGTGCAGCGCCTCCGGGCGGATGCACGCGCGCGAGAGCGCAGCAACGCAGAGGCGGTGGCGCAGGAGCGCGAGGAGAGCGAGGCCGTGGTCGAGGCGGAGCTGCAAGCGGCTGCCGACACGCTGCGTAGCGCGGTTGGGCGCGTGACGGAGCTGGAGGCGAGGTTGGAGCAGGAGACACAGGCGGCACAGGAGGCAACGCGCGAGGCGGACGCGCGGCTGGAGGCTGCGGCGAGTGTTCAGAGAGAGCTGCAGGCTCGGCTAGAGGAGCAGGCGGGTGTGCGCACCCAGCTGCAGGCGCGGCTTGAAGAACATGCGTGTGCGCGGAGAGATCTGGAGACGCGGGTTGAGGAGCAGGCGGCTGCACGACGCGAGCTCGAGTCCACTGCTCGCGACGCGGCGGGCCTGCGCGTTCAGCTGCAGCTGGCTCAGGCTGCCCAGGCGGCCGCCGTGGCTGCGGAGGAGGAGTCGGCGCGTGCGCGGAGCGAGCTGGTGGAACGCTGCCGCTCCTACCGCAGCCTCGCTCAAGCGAGCGACGCCGACGCGGCTGCAAGCAGCGAGCGATGCGCGGCGTTTGAGTGGGCAGCCAAGCGCGCGGAGGATGCCGCGGCCCAGGCGGAGGCGGAGCTGGCCCAGGCGGCGGGCGAGGCTGCACGCAGCGCGGAGGAGACGGTTGCGCTCAAAGCCGCGCTCGCGGGCGTGGAGCGGGCGCTCGCGGCGCAGCGCAGGGGACAGGCTGGCTCCCATGCACAGGCGCACGCCGGACTGCTCGAGGCGGAAGCTGTGCGCAGCGAGCTCGCCCAGACTCGAGCTGAGCTCTCAAAGGCTCGGGCCGCGCGCGCGGATGCGGCTGCTCAGGCTGCCGCTGCCGCAGCGCTGGTGACGTCAGAGCGCGCAAAGCTGGGCGCCGCAGAGGCGGAGGTGGCGCGGCTGCAGGAGGCGCTGCGGGCGGCCAACGCCCGCGCCGAGAGCCTGCGGGCGCAATGCCGCACGACTGCGGAGGGCGTCGAGCGCCTGCGCGCGCGGCTGGCCGACGGCGCCGCCGCAGAGGCGGAGTGCGTGCGGCTGCGCGAGCGTCTGGCGAGCGCCGAGGCGGACAAGGAGCGCCTGCGGCGCATGGTGGGCGAGAGCAAGGCCAAGGCGACGGAGTTGGCTGAGGCGAAGGAGAAGCAGATGCGCATGGCGGCCAAGGATGCGCTGGCCAGGCGGGAGGTCGAGCTGAGCGCGTGCCGGGCGGAGGCAGGAGCCGAGGTGGAAGCGTGCCGGGCGGAGGCTGGAGCCGAGTTGGAGGCGTGCAAGGCGGAGAGCAAGCTGCTCGTGGCGAGGTGCGAGGCGGAGTCGAGGCTAGTACAGGATTCGGCATGCGCACTCCTCGCCGCGGTGCTGGCGCTCTCGCACCGCCTGCTCAGCGTGGTGGGCGCGTACGCGGGCGGAGGCAGCGAGGCGCTGACTGATGCGCGCGGGCTCCTCTGCGAGTACCACGCCGTGGCCGCAGCTGACCTGGACCGACGGAGATGGATCGGCGGCACGCTCGACAAGCTGCTCTTGCTCTGCTCCGAGCTGGCGGAGGCGAGCGAAAGCGTGGCGGGTGCGATGTGCGATTGATTGTTCGCATCCCACTCCGCCTCGCAAGTAGCCTTGCGCTCCTTCCAATGCGCTTTTGGGCACACCTCCTCGCTGAAGGCTAGCCCGCTGCAGGTGTTGCATCGCTTGGCCGAGCCTCCTATGGTCGCGCCACCAGAGGCGCACTGCGGCGCCGGCCTTAACACGCTGCCGCAGGTTTAGGGTTTAGGGTTTAGGGTTTAGGGCGGAAACCCATTTGTGGTGTTTTGGGTTCAGGGTTTAGGGTTTAGGGGTTCGGGTTCGGGTTCGGGGCTCGGGTCGGGGTGGGGTTGAACGCAGCGTTCCGCGTCGCTTGCCGCCAGGGGTATTGGGCATCATAAACAGACCGCGCGTAGTAACCA
>Ga0208951_1000066_pt1 | contig 40204 bp, 36 predicted proteins | sample GreLakmeMI27MSRF_FD_187702 | JGI IMG/M metagenome (GOLD analysis project Ga0208951, IMG submission 187702) | Freshwater lentic microbial communities from great Laurentian Lakes, MI, USA - Great Lakes metaG MI27MSRF (SPAdes) | ecosystem: Environmental > Aquatic > Freshwater > Lake | place: Great...
GTATTCTATCGTCCGAAAGGCTCCGAAAAGGCATCCGAAAGGGGGGTCCGGCGGCATCCGTCGCCTCCATCCGAAAGGGCCGAAAAGGGGATCCGCGGCGGGAGGGGCTTATTCTACTGCCACTGCGCACTGCCTCCGCACTCCACCCGGCCTATCGTTAAAACCGTGCGATACTGTAGACGACTAAGAGGCGAGCTCTAGGGCACTTTTTTGCGTGAGGCGGCGCGATGGCGTTGCTAGCCGCTGCGCCCGTGCCTGCGGGGCGGCTGTCGAAGGAGTCTGTCCCTGTGTGCTGTGAGGCGGAGAGCCACACTGGCTGCGAGTCTGCGCTGCCCGAGGCGCCGGTTTGTGGCGAGACCGGTCCTGCGCCACGCACTCTCTTTCCTGACGGCGGCATTCCGCACGCGCCCACGGTGGCGACGCCCACAGCCAGCGCGTCGAGGCCGCCCGCGGCTAGCAGACGCAGCGCCGATGCAGCGCACCCACCGCAAGCCCCCTCCACGGCCACGCCCAGCAGCTGCGTGCGACGAGCCACGCTGCCCGGGCCTGCATCCTCGGAGCGCACGGAGGCTATGCCGCCACCCGTGGATGAGGACGACTCCTCTGCTGAAGACGCCTTTCCTCCTTCTGCCCACAGCGCCTTGGCCCGCGGGCCTCACCAGCCCACCGCTTGGGCCTCCATGGCTTTGTCGCTGGGCCTCGCCCCCTCGCCGCTGCGGCGCCCCCAGCCTGAGCGCTACAAGCGTGACCGTGTGTACAACACGCTGTGGGGCGTGCCTCGCCGCCTGGAAGAGATGCAGGCCTACAGCGCGCTGCTCTGCGTAGACGCGCTCCTGGCCACGCTCGTGTCGCTGCCGCTGCGCACAGCCGCGGCAGCAGTGCGGCTGCTGCGCAGTGGAGGGAGCGCGCGGCGCGAGGCCACTGAGCAGCTGTTGTCTGACGGAGTGCTGGTTGGCATCTTCGGCGTCACTGTGTGGGTGCTGTACCGCCAGGACGTGGGCGCAATCTACCACTTCATCCGCAGCCAGGAGATCGTGAAGCTGTACGTACTCTTCTCGGTGCTCGAGATCTGCGACAAGCTGCTGTGCTCCTTTGGCGCGGACATGCTGGAGGCGCTGGCATCCAGCGCCGCCAGCCTGGCGGAGCTGCCGGAGGGCGGCACGTTGGGCGCCTTCTGCCTGGACGTGTTCCTGCTCACCGCAAGTGTGTTGGCGCACTCGCTGGTGCTTCTCACGCAAGCAATCACACTCAGCGTCGCCGTGAACAGCCACAGCAACGCGGCGCTGGCGGTGCTCATCAGCTCCAACTTCCAGGAGGTCAAGGGCTACGTCTTCAAGCGCATGGACGCCGGAAAGGTGGGCATGCTGGCCTGCCAGGACGCGGTGGAGCGGGCGCACCTCACAGTGCACCTGCTCTTCATGTGCGCGCAGCACGTGGAGGCGAGCCGCAGCGTGCGCGCGGGGCTGGCGGCTGCGCGGCTGCGCGCGGCTGCACCGGCGGTGCTGCTGTGCGAGCCGCTGATCGACGTGCTGAAGCACGCGTTCATGGCCAAGTTCAACGACATTCGCCCCGAGGTGTACGGCGACGTGCTACGAGAGCTGGCGCAGCGCGCGCGCCGCGTGCAGCCTCACCAGGCACACCTGGTGCTGGGCTTTGTGCCCATGGCGCCCGCGGCGCTGCTGCTGCGCGCGCTGCCGCCGGCGGCACAGGCGGTGGGCTGCGGCGGGCTTTGGGGCGCCGCGGGGGCGCTGCTCCTGCTGCTGATGGGCAAGGTGGCCACCGGGGTGCTATCTCGCCGCGCGGCTGCCTGCATCCTCAGAGCAGAGCACCTGCAGCCGCGCGAGGCGCAAGTGGAGCGCCAGGGCGTGCCCGTGCTGCAGGCGCCGCCGGCGGGGCCTCACAGCAGGGGCGCAGCCGCCACGCCCAGGTTCTATGGCGCCGCCTCGCCCGGGCGCCGCGAGCAGGCGCACAAGCGCCACGGCGCGTGAGGCGGCGACGCAGTGATATATGGTATGGGCCAGTGTCCTTCCTTCAGCCTTCTTGCTCAGAGCAAAGCACCCTGATACAGGCTCTCCTCGCCCTTGCCCAGGCCCCTGACGGCGCGCTCGCCAACCCCGAACGCCGTGGCCCGGTTGAGCGCGCGCACCGTGGTGTCCCGCCGGTCCCGCAGCTGCGCGTCCTCGGGCGCCAGCACGCACGCGCGCTCGCAGTCCTGCAGCGCCTCCCGGTAGCGCTGCTGCGCGCAGCGGCTGCCCGCGCGGTTGGCCAGCAGCAGCGGCACGCCAGGGGCGCTGTAGGCGCCGCCGGTGAGCAGGCCCAGGCGCTCCAGCGCCTCCGAGAAGAGCGCCTCCGCGTCGCTGTAGCGCCCGCGAGCAAACAGCGCGCCACCCTCCGCGCGCGCGCGCAAAGAGATGGCCATCTGCTCAACCAGCTCCCTCAGCGCCGCGCTGGCGGGAAACCAGCTGGTCAGCGCAGCGCAGGCGGCGCAGCCGCGCGTGAGCCACCACGCCAGCCGGCGTGCGCACCAGTCTGGTCGCTTGGCGGACAGCGCCATGGTGACTTCCAGCGCCTCCTGGAGTGCCTCAGAGGAAGAGGTGATTGCGGCCAGGCGCTGGCGGGGTCGTGCAAAGCAGGCGTCCAGAGACGCAGCCTCGCAGCACGCGCTCACAGCCTCGCGCCGCCGCCCCAGGCCCAGCAGCGCGGCGGCGGCGTTGCTGGCGTAGGCAGCCGCAGAGGGGTCCAAACGGCGGGCGCGCGAGTACCTGTGGGAGGCAAGCACGGTCTCAGAGTGCTTTCTCACGGCGCCGCGGCAGGCGCACTGCTCCAAAGCGTCCTCGTATCGCCCAGCCGCGTACAGCCGGTTACCCTCCTCCTTTGCCTCCTCAGCCTCCTGCATGGCGACAGGGGGGGTAAGCGCTGGCTTCTCACTCTGCCGGAACCGCGCACCAGGTTCAAACCAAGCAGTTGCGCGTCGCTGGCCTTCTGGTGCGCCAGCTCTTCGGGGGAGGGGTCCGGGTGCAGTCGCCGCAGCAGCTGGCAGGCGCTGGCCGAGGCTGAGCGCACAGACTGAGCAGTGGCGCGGAGCCCCGCGCGCGCAGCCTCAGTCGCCTCCAGCACCGCATCCGACACCGCTCGCGCGCTCTCGTGCACAACCTCCTGCACCGCAGCCGCCTCCTCGCGCACGCTGGTGGGCACCAGCGAGCCCCCCCGTCGCGAACCGCAGCTGCTGGCCACAGCCTCGCCCAGACGGGCGCTCAGACCCGGCGCGCCCAGACCCGGCGCGGACGCGGGGCCAGCGGGCGCAGACGAGGACATTGGGCGCGCACAGACTGTCGCCCGGCGAAAGCAGCAGAGTACACTAGCGGCGAGAAGCGAGAAGCACAGCTGCAGTTGCTGGTCAATCAGACACACGACTCTTCTGCGCCCAGCCGCCCACACGCCCAACACTACTCGCAGGCCGAGACTGGTTTCTGATTGGTCATAGCGTCGTACGTGGTACGACCTACGACGATGAAGCAAGCGCAGGTTACAGATCTCGCTCCTTCGCTCTCCCCGCGTATCCGTGCACCCCTGTCCGTGCTGCGGCGGAAGGCGGAGAGGCTGCGCGATGGCGAACCCGATGGTTGCTGCGTTGATAGAGGAGAAGGTGCGCCAGGTTGCCGAAATAATGGAGCAACAGGTGGACGACGAGCTGCACCGTCTGGAGACGATGACGGAGGATGACCTGGAGAACGTGCGCCGCAAGCGGTTGGAGCAGATGCGCCGCGCGGCGCACAAGAAGCAAGAGTGGCTGGCCCGCGGCCACGGCCAGTACGTGGACATCCCCGGCGAAAAGGCGCGTGCGCCGCCGCTGCCGTGCGGAGACGCACCTCAGCTGTGCTTGTAGGAGTTCTTCGCGGAGATGAAGGGCGAAGAGCGGCTGGTGTGCCACTTCTACCGAACCTCAAATTGGCCGTGCAAGGTGCGCGCACACGCAGCTTGCGCCACGCACGCCGCGCCACGCCCAGCCCTCCTGCACACGCAGCGTGTTGTGCGCCTCAGAACGACGCCCCTCAGCTTGTGGCCTTTGCGCGCTGCGTCGGTCAACCCTGCACCTCTGAGCCCCCACCCTTCCTTGCCGCATCACCAGGTGATGGACAAGCACTTGCAGGAGCTGTGCCAGCTGCACCTGGAGACCAAGTTTGTGCGCATAGACGCTGAGAAGAGCCCTTTTCTGACGGAGCGCCTCAAGATCTGGATGCTGCCCACGCTGGCGCTGGTGAAGAACGAGAAGGTGCTGGACTATGTGGTGGGCTTCGACGACCTGGGCGGCAAGGACGATTTCACAACGGTGCGCGGCTGGCACTCTGTGCTCCCTCCTGACAGCAGAGCACTTGTCTCACGCGCGCGCGCCTTCGCTCCGAGTGCAGGAGCAGCTGCGCATGCGCCTGGCCGCGGCGGGGGTGATCAACTACGACGGCAGTGGCGCGGCAGCGGCGGCCAAGGCCAAGGCTGCGCCGCCAAAGGCGCTGCGCTCCTCCAGAGACGACGGAGACGAAGATAGTGACTTTGAATGACACACTGCCGCCGCTCACCGCTCTCATCATCGCCATCTCCAACATCGCATCGGATTTGTGTTCACGGGTTCACGCGGCGTTGACTTTTTGCCGGGTTTTTGGGAACCTGCAGCCCAGATCCTGACTTCCGTCCGGCCGGCGCCTCCTCCGTGGTGGGCCTCCTGCAGCGCAGTGGCGGCCGGGCAGCCCTCGCCCCTCCCGGTCCTCGGTTGACTCGCCCGTGGCTGTGCGCGCTGCAGCGAGCTGGTCGGGCACGAGCAGGGCCGGCATGGCAGAGGCCGAGTCCACTGCTGTTTTCCGGACAGGCGCCGCGTCTGAGTCCATGCCGCGTGCCACGCCTCTGCCGCAGTCGTTCAGCGCGGACCCGCTGTGCGACGCGGGCGGGCCCGTTGGCTACCGGTTGACGAGTAGAACACTCTGTGTCTCTGGCTTTCCGCCTGGAGTGCAGGACGCCGACTTCCGGCAGGTTGCCGCTCGCTTCGGTGACCTCAGAGCGCTGCACTCGGAGGGGCGGACCGTGGGCATCGTGCTGGTGCGTGGGTTACCGTAGGGGAACTGCGCACTTGAAAGCGAGAGAATGGCACCTGCTCGCTTGCTCGCGGCCCCGCACCCAGCCTAGCGCTAGCGCGTGTCGCCCGGCGGCTTTTTCCTGGGGCTATGAGGGGGCGCGGCGGGGCTGCGTGGGGTCGCTCCCACAGGGCCTCCCTAGCCCACATGTTCCGCACCCTTAGCGCCTCGCGCTACCTACCCTGATCTCCGCGCCGCGCTCACCCCACCCGCCCCGCGCGCAGATCTCCTTCTTTGACGTGCGCCACGCGGAGGCTGCGAGCGCGGCGCTGAGCACGGGTGCGTCACTTGTGAAGCGTGCCTGCCTTTGTGGTCCTCAGGCGCGCCCCTTCACAGGTGCCTGGCCCGAAGCTGGCGCCTGGCTGTCCGTGACTGCGGTACCGCCGCCGGAGCACTGTCCGGGCTTCCAGAACCAGGGCTGCTTGGTGCTGGCCGGCTGGCCCAGCGCCCCCGCCAGGGGCACCCCCTGCGCCCGCACGGAGGCCCTCACGGGCCTCCTCCACTCCTTCGGCCACGTGCGCGCGCTGCGCCCCGCGCCGCACGCGCAGGGCATGGCGTTCGTGGAGTACTTTGACTGCCGCTGTGCGGAGCTGGCGCTGCACTCCCTCTCCCAGTCGGACGACTGGGGGCTGCAGCCCGAGTATGCAAGCATGCCGCGCGCGCCCCCGTCCGGCGTGGACGGCGGGGGCCACGCGGAAGAGGCTGTGCCCGCGGCGGAGCACCGACGCTGTGCGTCGCTGCCCGGCGGGGCACCCTACGCGCAGGCGGCGGCGGCGGCGGCGGCGCGCTCCCCGCACTGGTCGGCGCTGCCGCCGCTGAGCTCCTGGGGCTCGCCCCAGAGCCCGCTGGCGCCCCTGTTTGCGCCCCTGTTCGCCCCCGCGCTGCCCCTCGCGTGCCCCATGTCCCCCTCCGGGGCGCCAGGGCCGCCACGCCACGCGCGCACGCCCAGCAGCGGCGGCCGCAGCAGCGGCGGCAGCAGCCAGGACGGGCCGGGCTCCTCGGGCGGCCCGGTTGAGGCGCGCTTCGCCTTCAGCGCCCAGGAGGCGGCCACTGTCGAGGGGCGCACCACGCTGTGCCTGCGCAACATACCCAACCGGTACACGCGCACCACGCTGCTGGAGGACCTGGTTGCGCTGGTGGGCGACCTGTCCTGCCTGGACTTCCTGTACCTGCCCGTGGACTTTGCGCGCGGCAGCAACCTGGGCTACGCCTTTGTGAACTGCACCAGCGCCGGCGCCACGCTCACGCTGCACGCGCAGCTGGACGGGCGCCCCTGGCCCCGCTTTCGCAGCCTCAAGCTCTGCCTGGTGTGCTACGCCAAGCAGCAGGGCCTGCCGCAGCTCATGCAGCACTTCGCGGCGCAGCGCTACCCGGCGGAGGATGACAGAGCGCTGCCGGTGCTGGTGTGCAAGGACCCGCACACCGGACAGCTCAGCCTGCAGCCCATGGGCACGCGCGTGGTGCCGGGCTGGGGCAAGAAGCCAGCGCAGCCCGACGCCGCACAGCAGCCGGACGCACAGCCCGCGGCGGCGCCAGAGGGGCCGCAAGCAGAAGCGCCAGAGAACCCTCCGCAGCAGCAGCAGCAGCCCTCGCCGCAGCCGCTGACGCCCACTCCGGGCACTGCGGGTGCACTGTGAGCGGCCTGCGCAGTGTGATATACGACGCGACGTTCGTGTCTCAAGCCAAGCGCCTCTCGCCGTCGCCGAACACCCCGAACTCGCCGTCAGGCCCCTGGCCCCTGCCCGCACCTGCTCGATTCATTCCTCGGTCTGAAACTGGTCCCGTCAACAAACAGCTGCCACTTCGCAGCCTCCAGCCGTTAGAGCGACGACGCACAGGGGGGGCACAACTTGCTCTAGTTGAAAAAAAGCGTGCCGCACTCGCGCAGCCTGCACAATCGTCTGTAGTTGCTCCTGCTCCGGCCCCTCACGCGGGCTTGCCTGTCATCTTGCTCCGCGGCGGTGTGCTGGGTCGCCCACCCGCCAGCCCCCCAAAGCCGGCCACGATCTTCTTCTCGGCGGGTTTGAGGATCTGGAAGCTGCACATCAGATTCTCGTCAACCGTCATCATGGCGCCCGCGTTGTCGAACTCGCCTGCAGCAGGGCGGGCGGGGGCGCGTCAGCAGCGCTCCTGCGGGCTCGTGGCCCAGGAGGGGGGGCGCACCGCAGTAGTTTGGCGCCGAGAAGACTGTGACGAGCTGGCGCTTGCCGAAGAACTCGTAGCCGTTCTCCACAACCTGATGCGCGCGCACCACCAAGTCAAAGTCGAACTTTTGCAGAAAGTCGGCCACCACGTCCGTCCCGTACGTGTAGCTCACGCCCCGGTCGTTTTCCCCCCACCCGGCCACGTCCCCGTCCGGGTCGCTCCACAGAAAGTCGCACAGCATGCCCACATCCGGGATGTCCGTGGGGCGCTTGATGGCCATGATCTGCTGCATGTCCTTCAGCTCCGGGCTGGGGCCTCCGTGGATGCAGAAGACCTTCTCGTCCACGATTGCCGCGAAGGGCAGGCAGTTGAAGACGTCGCAGAAGACGCGCCAAAGCTTGATGTTGTACCGCCGCTTGCACTCATCGTAGAAGCCGTAGATGCGGCTGATGCTGCTGCACTCGTGGTTGCCGCGGAGCATGAAGAAGTTTTCGGGGTACTTCACCTTGTAGGCGAGCAGCAGGCAGATCACCTCCAGCCCCTGCTTGCCCCGGTCCACGTAGTCACCCAGGAACAGGTAGTTGGCCTCGGGCGGGAAGCCGCCGTACTCAAAGAGGCGCAGCAGGTCGCTGTATTGGCCGTGCACGTCGCCTGAGGCCGCGGCAGCGTGAGCAGGCGTGGTTCTTAGGGGGCTCAGGGGCCTCACAGCGCAGGCGCGGGGCCAGGCGCAGCGAAGGCGCACCGCAGATTTTCAGGGGCGCCTCTAGTTCCAGCAGGCACGGCTGCGCGAGGAAGATGTCTCTGCGAAGAGCAAAAGGGCGCTTGAGCCCGTGGTGCAAAACGCGCAGTTCGGCACGCAGAGGCGCCCAGCGTGCCAGCCGCGCGCACATGGCGCGTGACCGAGCACGCGAGCGAGGCGCGCGGCACAGCCAGGGCGTGCGTGGGCGCCTTGGCGGTCCCTGGAGTCCGAAAGTAGGGTTGGAAGGCCCGACGCGGCCCGGGGCCGGGCCGGCCCGGGCGCGTGCGAGCAGCGCCTCGTGGGCTGCCAGTGCGCGTCGCCGACGGGCGGCGGGCGAGCACGCCGCCGGCGCGGCCGAGCTCCGCGAGAAGCCCGCCTCGCCTTGTTTGAGTGCACTCTGCCTCACACGCACCTCGCGGCCGCGCAAAGCGCGCGGATTTCACCCTCCGTCAGGTTCACCGTCCGGTTGCTCTGCGGCCCGCGCACCGCCAGCAGGCGCTCGATGATGCTGTCGATTTCGAGCGACATTGATAACTTCGGCGCGCACGCTCACGCTCTCTGCAGTCTCACTGCATTGTGCGCACGCGCGCTGCGAAGCTCAGGCACCACCCAACGTCGCCTGCCGAGCAGTCGCGACAGAGGTGATAGGCTCAGCGAGGGAGTGGAGGTGCCTTGGCAGCTCGGCGCACCACGTGGCGGGAGGGACCAACGGACCCGCCTGAACGACGGCGGCGGTCCTCGGCGGCGGGCCGCGCGCTCTCAAGAAAGTTGCCGTAGTAGTACGAGACGACGAGAGCACAGCCCTGTCCGTCCCGTCCATGGAGCGCCTGCGTGCCGCTGCCGCGCACCCTTCATCGTCAGAGCGCTTGGCTGCGACGGTGCGCCCTCCCTTTGACAGTGCCTTGCGCGAAAGCAAGCGCCTGACGCTTCTGCTCCGCCGCAGCTGCGCAGCGCGTGCCTGGCGCGCGTGCGCGAGTCGCGCACCACGCTGCTGACAACTCTGCGAGGTGCCAGCGCGGCTCGGGCGGACGGAGACGCTGCCGGCCTGCTTGCACAGCACGTTCGACAGCTTGTTGCGCAGGAGCTTTCCAGGGCGCGCGCAGACGATACTGCGGGCGTCTCCTGCGCAGGTGTGCGCACAACGCGATGCACGTATGCCCTTCACGCTCACGCCCGCGCCCCGCCCGCTCCCGCTCCCGCGGCCGTCGTGGCAGACGTGGACCAGCCAATGTCGGCGGAGGATGCGCTGTGGGTGCGCTCACTCCCCTCGTTGCAGTTTCCGTGTGCTGCTGCTAATCAAGCTCCTCCTCCTCCTCTCTGCACAGTCCTCGGACGGTACAGCCCCCAGTCACACCGTGTTCACGCGCCGCGCGGTGCGCATCGGTTGCTTTGGCAGTGCACCGGCGCTGACGCAAGGCACCTTGCAGGCCACAGTCGGCGAGCAGGCGAGCCCGGAGGAGGCTGTAGCGCTGTCGCGTGAGCTGGAGGACTTCATCACAGCCTCCCTGCGCGAAGAAGGTGCGCCGCGCGGCCTGTTCGTCCCGCGCACACGCTCACACTCACGCGCTGCGCGCCGTGTGGTGTGCAGAAGCCGCCATCTTGGCCGAGTACGAAGCGTCGCAGGCCTTCGATCATGCGGCGGTGCAGGCGGCCGCAGATGCCCTAGATTTGTGGGAGAGTGAAGAGAGCGGCGCTGAGAGCAAAGGGAGCGACGAAGATGTCGCCGTGCTGTGCCCCGTGTGCCGCATGCGCAGGCTGCACGCGCTGCGTGGGGTCATCTTCTGCGCATGCGGTGGCCTGCGCCTGGAGCTGAGCTGCGAGGGGCTGGGGCTGCCGCAGGTGTCACAACTGCTCGGCGCCGCTTTGGAGGAGCACCTGCGCGGGGGCTGCGCGCACACGCCGCGATTTGTGCAACAGCAGGGATGGGGCGGCACGGAGAATTTGGTGGCAACCTGCCGAGCCTGCCAGGCCTTCGTCACGGTGCTTTAGAGACCGCGCGACAGCACAGACGAGTCACCCTGAACCATGAAGCCATTGCAGCGTCTGTCACTCGCGTGCGTGCTTTGCTGTCGGTGATGCAGCATTTGGACGTCAAGAGATATCTGCAGCCCAATGCGTGGTTGCGTGCCCAAATCAGCAGATCCCAGAATGATCGGCCATTCTGCGTCCCTCTCGGCCTCTCACGTCAGCGCTGCTGCGCTGCGCTGCCCCTTGCCACTGCTGGCGTGTCCGCTGCTGCCAGCGCGCGTGTGTGCCAGTCTGGGCGGTGGCAGTTAGGTCAGCATGTCCGCGGAGGCGCCCCAGTTCCCCTACTCCTGCTCGCGCTGCGGCAGCTGGTCGCCCGGCTGCGTGGTGGTGGTGGCGGCCAAGCACGGCGGCGGCAAGCACGCGTTCAGCGCCAGCTACGACGGCTTCGGAACCGTGGAGACTGCGGCGGGGGAGCGCGTGCACCTCATTCAGTTCCGCAACCGCTGGCCCGACATCGCCGCGTACGACCTGGAGCTGCGCTTCACGCCGGCGGCCGCTGAGATCTACTGCGCGCCGGGTGGTGGGGTTGCGTGCGAGAGCACAGGGCCTGGACAGGCCCCACCGCTGGCATCCGCCGCTGCCAAGAAGCCCTCCCCGCCGCCCCAAGCGCCCGCGCGTTCGTGCGCGCCCAAGGGCCTGGCGCCGCAGCGCAGCCTGCGCAGCCTGCGCGAGGCGCTGGTAGCGTGTAAGGACGTGGAAGCGGCGCAACAGGGCAAGACAGCGGCCGCCGCGCCCGCTGCGGCCAAGGGTGGAAGCAAGGCGCCCGCGCCCGCAGCCGCCGCGGTGCTGGTGGTGCACGCCACGGTGTCTGAGGAGGCGGCCAACTGCGCGGCGCTGCCTGGCTGTCGCTCCGTGCCGCCGCCGCTGCCCACGGTACCGCCCGCGGCGGCGGCGGCGGCGGCGGCTGCTGCTGCGGCGGCGGCGGCCTCGCCGGGGGCGCGTGCCAAGCGCGCCGCGCCCGCCGACACCCCCGCAGCAGCAGCCGCGAAGAAGAAGGCTGCTGTCCCACGCGGCAAGGTGAAGTAAGTGAAGCGCCTGTGCACATTCACCACACGCGCTACGCGGTCCGTCTGTCTATCCGTGTGTTGAGAGAGAGCCATTTGTCACTCAGTAGACTGACTCCCACTCCTCAAGCAGCACCCCCCGCGCCACCACCTGCAGCGTCTGGCAGCTGGGGTCCGCTGCGCCGGTGACCTTGCCGCCCCAGGCCAGGGTGGCCTCCAGGAAGCGCAGCGCGTCCTCCGCCAGCACGCCGCCGGGGAAGGCCACCGGGATGCCCTGCAGCGGGGCGCCGCGGGTGAGCGCTGCCGCGCGGGTGGGCGGATGAAACCAGGGAATGAGGGAGTGCCGTACCGGTGGGTAGGGGCACAGCGTCTCGGCCGACACGCGCCCAGCCGCCAGCGCCAGCGCCACAGTCTCCCGGGCGGCGAAGAAGGCTGTGCGCGGGGCGCACGCCATGGCTGGCTGCGCGGGCAGCGGGGGCAGCGGGGAGTGCAGGTTGTGGTCCAGGAAGCTTCCTGTGGTGTTGGAACCGCTGAGCAGCGCCCGCGCGTGTAGCCCCACCAGCGCATCCACCAGCCGCTCTCCGTCGCCGCACCCCTCGTTGCCGCCGCCCAGCACCAGCACGACGCAGCTGTGCGCGGCGAGCTCGCAGGCGACGCCCAGGCGGGAGAGCGCCTGCTGCGCCAGCCAGCCGGTGGCGCAGCCCAGAGAGCGACAGCCCACAGTCAGGCGGGTCACGTCCAGGGCGTGCACCCCCGGGCGGCCGCAGTGGGCGTCCGGGGAGAGCAGCAGCAGCTGCGGGGCCCTGCGGGCGAGCGCCGCGCGCACAGCAGCCGCGCCGCGCACAGCCGCAGCCACGCCCGCCGCGCCCGGCGAGCCCGCCCCCGCCTGCGCGCGCGCGCAGTCCAGCGACGCCAGCAGCAGGTAGGAGGGGGAGGAGGACTGGAGGGCCAGCAGCGCGGCGGAGAGCCGCGAGGCGGGCACCCGGCAGCCGGCACCCGCGTGCAGCATGCTCGCCTGCGTCAGCGCCCCAAGCGTCTTGTGGGTGCTCTGCACCGCCAGGTCGGCGCCGCAGGCGAGCGCGGGCGGGGGCAGCTGCGCCGGCTGCGGGGCAAAGGCAAAGTGCGCCCCGTGCGCCTCGTCCACGCACAGCGGCACCCCTCCGGGCGTCCCTCCCGCGTGGCCGTGCGCCACCGCAGCCAGAGCTGTCACGTCAGCGCAGGCGCCGAAGTAGCTGGGCGACACCACCAGCGCCAGCGCCACGCGGGGTGTCTGCGCGCCCGGCTGCTTCTCGCGCCTCCGCGCGCCCTCTCCGTCGCACCACGCCTGCGCCTTGGCCAGCGCCTCCCCGAGCGCCTCGGGCGTGCAGCAGTGCGCCACGGCCAGCTGCGGGCAGACGGGCACGTCTGCGAAGAAGGGGCGCGCCCCCGACAGCACGCACGCGGCCACGGCGCACGCGTGGCTGTTGCGCGCAAGCACCACCGCGTCGCCAGGGCGGCAGGACGCCAGCAGCGCCGCGTGCACGCCCACGCTGGTGCCGTTCACCAGGAACCAAGTCTGCGCTGCGCCAAAGCACTCTGCCGCAAGCGCCTGTCGCTCCCTCAGAAACTGCGCCCGCTCACAGCGCCCAGCGCCACACGCGCCTGCGCCTCCGCGATGCAGCCCGTGGGCGACGAGAGGTAGTCCAACCCGTCCAGCTCGGTGAGGTCGTGACGCAGCGCAACTGGACCCACCACGCTCAGCAGCGCCTCCGACGCGCCCTGGCCGCGCTGCACGAGCCTGGGAGTGAGCCGGGCGGGCGGCGGTGGCGCGCAGGGACGCGCCTTGTGGCCGGGCACGTGGAAGGGCGCGGCTCCATCCGACGCTCGCTCACGCAGCGCATCGACCAGCGGAAGGCACTCCCTCGCACTCTGCGCGCGAGGTTGGGAAGCTCGTCGCCTCACACAGGGGCGCACAGAGGGCGCGAGGAGCAGCATAGTGCTGTTCTATTGTGCGTTCAATCGCCGTCCCGAACTCTCCCGCACAGCGTGCACTCTAACAGCCTCCTCCTACGTCTTCCTATCTACAAGATGGCCAGCTTCATGGTGAGCTGCGGGCTGTCGCCGCTGGTGGCGCGCCCCAGTCCTTCGCGCTCTGCCGCGTGCCGCGCCACCGCGCCCCGCTCGCGAGCCCCCAAGGCGCGTGCCCGTGCAGCCGTGCTGGCTATACAACAGCGCTCCTGGCTGCGGCCATAGTAGTCGCGAGGCGTAAAGTACACCCTGATCCGGTTGGTGACGAGGCCCCTTCTCCAGGCCGCCGCCCTGCGCTCCACGACGGTCGCCGTCGCCGCGCCCGAGCTCGCCACGCTGCCCCAGGGTGCGCCGCCTTGTTATTCGTCCGCGCCTCGCCTTCGTCCCGTCAACCGGCCGCTCACTTTTTCCTCCCTCCAGTGCCGGCCTTCGTGCGCAAGTCGGCGCCCCTTTCCGGCCCCACCGTCAGCCGCGAGGTTGTGCGCGGCCTGGAGGTGTCTCTGGACGAGCACGCGGCGAGCATCCCCGCTTTGCGCCGCTTCCACTCGCTCCTGGAAAACCTCCCTGCGGACGCGGTGGCGGCTCGCCTGCGCCCCGTCTGGGCGGAGCTCTGCTACAACCTGGAGAGCTTCAACCCCGTCTTCACGGCGGTGCTGCTCAAGGTGCAGTGCACCATCGGGCAGAGCGACTACGAGCGCCGCGATGCAGCCCTGCAGTGCCTCATCGTGCCCCTGGCGGGCGAGTACGGCCTGGCTGCGGAGTATCCGCTGGGCAAGACGCACCGTCGTCTGTTCAGCGACTTTTACGCGTCCGTGACGGGCGAGAGCCTGGAGGCTCTGCTGGCTGCGGGCGCCCCCGCGCCGCACGCCGAGGCCTTCTTCGCGGCCATGCTGCGCGACACCGCCACCGGGGGCGGCCTGGGCGACGCCATGGAGCAGGCGAGCTACGCGCTGGGCTACAACCTGGCGGTGGAGTACCTGGCCGCCTATGAAAAGACCTGGATGCTGGACGCCTTCCGGGTGCTGGACACGCGCGTGCTGCAGCCCCAGGGCAAGAAGCTGGACTGGGTCTTCCTGGAGGTGCACGCGGTGGGGGAGCCCATGCACGCGGAGCTGGGACACAACGCAGTGACGGCCATGGTGCCGCAGCAGCACGCGCACATCCTGCAGCGTGCGATTGCGGACCACGACCGCGACTTTGCAGCCTTCTACAACGCGTTGGCGGACATGCTGGAGGCGTAGAGCCTTTGCGTGTGATTTCATCTTCAGTTCTTCATTCGTTTCAGGCGTGTGTTCGCACAGCAGAGCGCCGCGGTGATGGCGCACGGGATGGCAGCGAGGACGCTTCGGCTAAGAGCTCCGCGATAATCTGCTCTTGCGCCTCAACCAGCCCCCAAAGCTCCGTCACCAGCTGCGTTTGCGTCTGTTGTTGCGATCCCCGGGCCAGTTCGGCGTGCAAAGAGCGCAGTTCTTCGTCGAGCTGTGCAACCGTGGCCGCGTGGGTGGCATTCATGCGACGCACCTCGCCGCTGCTCACCAGCTGCAGCACGGCCAGCGCGTCGCGCGAGCTGGCTGCAGCAGCCTCGCATCGGTGCGCGTGTTGCTCGAGCGCTGCGAAACGGCCTCGCGCCTCGGCCAGCGCGCCGCCACCGCTCCCGCCGCGAGGCAGCAGCAGCGCCCACGCCTCGTCGCAGCGCTCAGCGCACTGCTGCGCATGCTCCCGACTGGCGGCCAGCTCGGCCTGGCATGCTGTTAGCGCGCGGCACGTGGCACAGAGCTCCTGCTCCTGCTCCAACGCACGCGTGGACATCTGTCTATGCACGCGCGCGTGCCAGAACAGGCGCGTGCAGCGTTCGTCGGTGAGGCGAGCACAGGTAGAGCGACAGAAGCGGCGAGGGCGCGAGTGTTGTACTGTTGTATTTCCTACACGCGCGCGTGCTACATGCTACGCGGTCAGCTGTGTGCGTCCCGTGGCTGCGCCGCTCAGTCCTCCATGGCCGCCGCCGCCGCCGCCGCCGCCGCCGCCGCCGCCGCGTCTGCAACCTCCTGGGGCACGCGCGTGTGCACCCACCCGCTCTCTGCGCACACCCAGCTGAGCTCCAGCTCGAAGGCCTTGTCCTTTTCGTCGTGGCAGCGGTGGATGATCTTGGCCACCTCGCAGGCTGCTTCGCGGCAGGAGAGCTGCGACAGCTGCAGGCGCTCAATCTCCGTCTTGGCCTGCTGGCGCGCCTTGCCCACGGCGGTGCCGAAGTAGCGGTGCACCTCTCCTGCGGGGTCGATCATAAAGAGCGACGCGGAGGAGGGGCCGCTGGCGCCAGCCTCAGGCGTGTCTGCCACCGCCAGCAGCACGCTAGCGCCGAAGGGGCGAACGCTCCAGTACAGCGTGTACAGGTGCACGAAGGCGGCCAGGCGCTCGGCCAGCACTTGCGCGGGAATGCGGTCACCGTAGAAGCTGCAACGAAAGCGTGAGCATGGACCATAGCAGCGCCAGGGGCCACCACGCGCCTGATGTACTGCGCAGCCTCTGCGCGCGCACGGTTCACCAGCTGTCTGCCGTCGGGCCCGAGCCCCGCGACCGCCTGGCGCACGAGAGGAGCGACGCGCTGTTACGTCACACACACACACAGCGCAGGCGCAGCGTGGCGCACCAGGCCCGCGTGGCGGTCCACGTTGTGGATGCGGCGGCAGGAGCCCTCGCAGAGCATCTTGGAGAGCACCAGCTTCTCCACGCCCTTTACGAGCAGCAACACGAGGTGACGGGGGCCACGCGTCAGGCCCTTGCTCCCGCACGTACGCACAGCCTGGCTGGCCCGCCGGAACACGCACCAGCACGACGCCGTCCTTGCAGCGCAGCCCCACGGCGGTGCTGGCAGTGCGGGGCGGAGCGCTCAGCGTCAGTAGGGTTGTCTCCTCGTGCTCTGCCAGCGACACCAGGGGCTGCGAGCAACGCACCCGCTGCTGTCCACAGCCTTCATTGCGTACTCGATCTGGAACACCTTGCCATCCGGGCTGTAGGTGGTACTTGACAAGTCGTAGCTGCGAGCGCGCAAAACGAAGGGAGTCAGAAGCGCTTCGGCCGCAGCGTCGCGCCAGGGGCGGTACGCGTGCAGGTGCGCGTGTGACCTGCTGCGCTGCGTGCAGACGGGCGCAGTGCAGCGCAAGAGAGGGGCAAACGCACCCGGTGCCTATGCTCGACATGCTTGCGGCACAGCGACGGGTCTCTCACACGCGACTGCCGGGGGTGTCTCGGGTGCTCCCGGCTCGCGGGTCGCGGCCTCGCGCGACGCGCGTCGTACGTCGTTTCGTCGTACGTCGTACGGCGTCGTTTTGGGTCAAACAACGCTCCCCTGTTGCACGGTTGCATGCGCCTCGCGTGCAGCCTGCACGCCGCCGTCGCTCGCACGCCGCCTCGTGCACGCGGCGCAATGGTCGCAGGCGCCCCCAAGAGGGCTGTTTTGGCGCCGGAGGCTCTGTTTAGTCACCCAGAGGGGTGCGCTCCTGTCGCTCTGGTGGACATCGGCGCCAACCTGGGAGACGAGGCGTTCGCGGGTGACGTGGAGGAGGTGATGAGCAGAGCCGCAGCGCAAGGCGTGCGGCATGTATTGATAACAGGGACGTCTGTCGACAAGAGCAGTGCTGCGCAAGCGCTGGCGCACAGACTGGGCCCTGGCGCGTGGTTCACGGCGGGCGTGCATCCGCACGACGCGAAGGGCTGGGACGCAAGCACGCGTGCGTCGCTCTGCAGTCTGCTGAGTGATTCTCGCTGTGTTGCAATCGGCGAGTGCGGCCTGGACTTCAACCGCAACTTCAGCACGCCGCAGGAGCAGGAGGCTGCGCTTGTGGAGCAACTGGAATTGGCCGTGGAGCTGCGCAAGCCTCTCTTCCTGCACTGCCGCGACGCCGCGCCTCGCCTGCAGCACCTGCTGGCGGCCTATCTGCCGCGCCTCTCCACGCCCGTGGTGCTGCACTGCTTCACCGGCAGCGCGGCGGAGGCGCGCGACTTCCTGGCGCTGTCCCCGCTGGTCCACGTGGGCGTCACAGGCTGGCTATGCGACGCGCGTGAGGGCCGGGCGGAGGCGCTGGCCGACGCGGTGCGCTGCGTCCCGCTGGACAGGCTGCTGCTGGAGACGGATGCGCCCTACCTGGTGCCCAGGAATATCGCCGTGTCGGCCAAGCTCAAGCCCAGACGCAACGAGCCGTGCCTTCTGCCACACGTCGCTGCCGCTGCCGCCGCAGCAAAGGGGCTGAGCATGGCGCAGCTGGCGGAGGCCATCACCGCCAACGCCATACGAGTGTTTGGCCTTTCGTGATATGCCAGCGTCCGTGATCTGGCATCGAGATTGCTGTTTGTTGACGTCGTGAATCGCATCAGACACTCGCGCTCCTCTCCTACTCCACCGGCTGCCTGCCCACACGCGCACCACATCACCATGCTGTCGCAGTTCGGCGCGCTGACGCTGGCGCAAGAGACGCAGTTTGGCGAGCTGCCTTGGGATTTCGTGGCTCTGCTGCTGATGCGCCTGCCCTTGGACGCTCGCCTGCGCGCGCGCGAGGTGTCGCGGGGCTGGCGCGCGCTTCTGAACGAGCCTCGCTTCTGGCTGGTGCTAGACTTTTCACGTGGCAGCGGCGTGGTGGCGCGCCTCACGCCGGCGCTGCTGTTTGCGGCGGGCGAGCGAGGGCGCGGCCACCTGCACACGCTGGACCTGACTGGCACTGAAGGCTTGGACGCTGAGCACCTGGTAGAGTTCGCGGCAGTGCATGGCCAGAGCCTGCGCTCTGTGGCGGCGACTGAGTCGCAGTTCAGCGCCAACCGAGTCACGCGCCTCTGCCGCTCTGCGCCCCTCTGCACGCTGCACTGCTATGTGTTTTGCGCTCCTGCCGAGGCACTGCCCCTGCTTCGTTGTGAGGCGCCGTGTGCTCTAGTGCACATCGTCTGGCTCTGGGTCCGTTTCTTCGACGAAAACGAGCAGGCGGTGCTTGACTTGGCTGCAGCTCTGCCCGCTCACCGCGGGAAGATCAAGAAACTCGGTGTTTCTTTTGCTCCACTGCAGAATGTTGCCGTGGCTGATGCGCTGATGCGCGGCGTTGCAGAAGCTCGCGTGAGCGACGTCACCTTCGTCGACTGCAACCTTAGGCCTGCATCGCTGCATCGCTGCCCGGCCTTACCCGGCTGCTGCAGGCTGGTTGCGTGGAGAAACTGGACATCACAAACTACGAGCAGGCGTTGTTTGTGCGCTGGTGGGCCATCAGACGCTGCGAGAGCTTACTTTGAGCTACTGCCGTGTGGACAACACGGACGACGCTCGACGCGCCGCCGGCGAGCAGCTGGCATCTCTCATCACGCACAACAGCGGGTTGCAGAAGCTGAACTTGGAGAATTGCAGTCTTGGTGAGGCCGGCCTGGCGCCCATCTTCGAGGCGCTGCCCCGCTCCAGCACTCTCAAAGAGCTGGTGTACTACGTTGCCCCCAACGAGACCAGCAGCCCTGTGTTTGGATGCGACGTAATCTTTGCTGCGGTTCGCGCGAACTGCGGCCTGCGGACCTCCCGCTTTGGCCACTTTTGGCCGCCGGAGGCGCAGGCCCTCGTGGCGGCGCGCACGCAGCCGGATGGAGGCGCAATCGTAGCCGCCTGAAGCAGCGATATCAAACGAGGACCTTTGGCTCGTGCGCTCGCCGTACAAACATGAATCGCATTCGCACGCCGGTTGAGACAGACGAGCAAGATGTGGGCAAGATGTAGAGCTATGGTTGCGTTGCGTTGCATCGTTCCGTTCGTTCGTTGAGTGGATGAGTACAGTGCTCCAGTCCATCGAGTGCGCCACTCAGCGGGCATTGGACTGCTCGCCTGTGCGGAACACAAACTGTGCCTCAGGCGTGAAGCCCGAGAGCACAGCGCGCGCGGAGTGCGTCATTTCGGTCGTCGGCTCCACAGAGGGCACGTCGGGAGGCGGGGGCGGGAGCGGGGGCGACGGCGGGTCCTCTGGCTGCTGCTTGCCCTCGCAGGCGGGTTCTTTGGGGAGGTCCTTTGAGCGCACGCGCGCGGCGCGCCGCCGTGCCTGCGCGGCGCACCACCCCTCGATGGCTGCGCGCGCGCACAGGTTGGGCAGCACCTGGTGGGTGCTCATGCGGCGTCGCGTCTGCGGCTCCGTCCCAAAGTCGCGCACCCACCGCAGCAGCGCGGCGCGCTCGTACGTGATTCCGGCGGGGCTGACTGCCGGCTCGCTCATGGCGTTCAGCGTGATGGGGCAGCGCAGGTGGGCGGGGAAAGAGGGCGTGTCCGCCATGGTGGGCAGCTGCAGGGGCGGCGGAAAGTGCACAGCCTCGCGCGTGCGAGGCGCTTCCTCCTCCTCGCTCTCCTCCTCCTCCTCGTACTCCTCCTCCTCGTGGTGACCGTGCACGTGGTGCTGCTGCTCATGGTAGATTTGGCTCATCGCCGCGCCGAGCGCCCAGAAGGGGGTGTTCTGCATGGTAGGGTATTGGGCGAATCCGGAGCGGCTCATGCTGGCCAGCTTGACCCAGGGCCGGGCCTCCTGCAGCATCTCCCAGAGCGTGATGGCGCCGCCGTCCACAAGCAGCGCCAGGTCAGCCACGAAGTTTGGCAGCCAGGGCAGCACCAGCGACATGAGCATCAGCGCTGCGAAGCGCGAGAAGGCGCGCGCAAGCGCAGCCTCGGCGGTGGCGCCGGGGCGCGCCAGCGCGAACAGCAGCAGGTTCTGCAGCGCCAGCAGGTCCAGCGCCGCGCGCAGCAGCGCCCAAGCGGCCACGCACAGGGCCAGCCTGCCGTTGGCGCCGCGACGGCTGCGCAGGCACAGCGCGGCGAGTGCCAGGCGCGGCGCGAGCAGCCAGCTGACGGCGCAGCGCAGCGTGGCTGAGGCTACCTGCCCGTCGCCCTGGGGATGTGCTAAAAGGAACCCCAGCGCGCCCGCGTCCCCGCGGCTAAGCGTCAACAAGCAGCCTGTGCGCGGCGCGTGGAGTGCGGAGAGCAGCAGGAGCGTGCGGCGGGGCCGGGAGGCAGCGCGCCAGCTCCACAGGTCGCTCACCGCCGCCGGCGGGACCGCCGCGGGGCCCTCGTGCAGGCCGCTCACGGGCTGCACCCACCGCAGCGCCTCTGCCAGCGACTGCGGCGCCGCGAGTGAGAGTGGGCAAGTGGGCGCTATCTGACTGGATTCTGACAGCGCTGCCGCCGGCCAGCGCGCCAGGAAGCCCAGCGTCCCGCCCAGCGCCAGCCACAGCAGCGGCGTGGGCGTGCGTCGCCACAGCGCTCGTCCGGCGCCCGAGAGGCCGAGGATGAGCCAATGGACGAGCTTGCCGAAGGCGATGCTCACTATGAAGGGCAGCACGACCACGGCGCACAGGCAGGTGAAGACGTTCCAGAAGCCTCGCTCCCTGGCGACAGCAGCGAGGCCAGTCAGGCACTGCACGCGAAACGAGGCCGACAAGACTGTCCGCACCGCTGTGTCGCTGCGCCTCCACCGCCGACCAGGTGGCCGCGGCCCCACGCCAGGGAAGCGTGCGGCATCTGGTGACGGTCGCGCGGGCCTCGCTCTGCGCCCAGCAGAGGTTTGCGCAAGCGCTGACCACTGCCGCGCTGGTTGCTTGCGGGGCGCACAGGCTGACGCGCAAAGAGGCGCAGAGCGAGGCGCTGGAGGTTCGCAGCCGGCGAGCACAGGCGGGAGTACGCGACGTGCGGGGCGGACAGAATGCCCCCAGCGTCCCAGCGATCTAAATCGTTGACGCACGAGGCACGACGACGGTTCATCACTCGCACCGCTTCCTCTCTCGCACGCCAGCGTCGCAGAACGCGCGTGTGAGGGAGCAGTTTGATATAGCCGGATGCGCGCGTGCCCCAGCAGTCCAAAAGCATCTCGCTCGTTGGGATGAAGCTGAAGCTGAACGGCCGCTCACCCCCCCAGCGCCGCGTTCATGGCACTGGTGACCTCGATGCCCACCTGCGCCGCCGCCTTCTCGTGGTCGTCCTTTGCGTTGACCAGCTTCTGCTGGTAGTCTGCCAGCCCCTGCTTCACAGCCTCGTGGTCCAGCTGCTCCAGCGGCACAGCCTCCACGGCGCACACGTCCGTGCTGCTGTCCGCGTGCACGAAAGCGAAGCCGCTGCTCACGAAGTACTGCGCAGAGAGGGGCGGGCGAGTCAGCGAGGAGCACGCGGCTGCTGCCCAGCTCCAAGCGCGCGAGAGCACGCGGCAGCGCAGCACCCGCGTGCCTTCTTCACGTTCTTGTCAGCCTCCAGGTGCACGGCCAGCACGCCAGGCTTGAGCTGGGCCACCGTCGGCACGTGGCCAGGCAGCACGCCGAACTCGCCCGTGGTTGCGGGGATGGACACCTGGTCAACCTGGAGAGGGCAAAAGCGGGCGCGGGCGTGAGCCCGGCGCGCGGGCGCGGAAGAGGACCGGAATGCAGGCTCTCGCGCCTTCTGGCCCTGGAACTCGATCGAGTGCGGCAAATAGAAGTTCAGCGTCACCTTGTCGGGCGTGCCCGTCGCCGCCGCAGCGGCAGCAGCCTTGGGCACTGCGGGCGCGAGCGGGCGGTGCCGGGCCTCAGTCTCAGCTCCCTCTCTAGGTCTCTCTCCAGCAAACTGCCGCGCCGCGCCCCGCGGGCACGCACGGTAGTCCGCCGAGAAGCTGGGCGCCGCCATGGTGGAGGGCGCGCGCTGCGCGAACTGCTCCAAGAACGCCTTGGTGGCTGCGCTGGTGGTTGCAGCCTCCTCTGCGCCCGCAACACGCGAGGTGCTCAGCTGCCGCGCCAGCCGCGTGGCGCCACGCAGTTGGCGCATGATAGCGTGGCACGGAGGCCCCGGAGGCGAGAGGGCTGCCCCGCTGACGTCAGCACCGCATGTAGGACGGCGTGGAGGGGCCCGCCTGCATGTAGAGAGAGGCGAGACGAGAGGCGAAGACGCTGTTGGTGTGTTGGACGCCTCTGCTTCTTCAGAGTGAGCAGCAGTAGGTGAGAGTTGTCATCTCCGCACAGCCGCGTCACTGGAGGTGCAGCTGGCCACGCAGTTGGCCTTGCGCTGCTTGCCCGTCCTGGGGTTGGACACGCCTAGCCAGCGCAGCATGTGCTTCTGGAGGCGCGTGTCCCTGAGCACCCTGGGCGAGGGGAAGGTTCTCACCCTGTCCGGGAAGGCGGCCTGCAGCAGCTCCACCTGCTGCGCGTACAAGTCCCAGTACAGCCCCAGCGAGCGCGCCGCGTCCGGCCCAGCTGCACCGCAGGGCAGCTTCGGGTGCGCGGTGGCCCAGTAGCGCTGGTCGCTGCTCCAGCCGCTGGCGTTAGCACAGTCGCTCCAGAGGTCTGCGCCCTTCTCCTTGGCCAGAAAGCTGGCGACCACCTCCGCGCGCGGGCGACGCAGCACCAGGAACACGGCGCCGGGCTCCAGCGCCAGCACGGCGCGCACGTGGGGCAGGTAGTAGGAGGCGACGTCGGCCACCAGTGGCACAGCCGGTGGCGCCCCAGGCTCCACCGAGAAGGCCGCGCGGCGCGACAGCAGCGCCCGCACGCGCGCCCGCACCAGCTGGGCCGCCTGAGAGTCGCTGGCGGGCGTCCAGGGGATCACCGGGTGCGTCTCGTGAGTCACCGTCTCTGCGCAGCCCGGCTGAGCGCGCAACAGCCTGGACAGCGCCACCGTGCCGCAGCGCCCGGTGCCCAGGCCCAGCACCAGCTGCACGCCCCGCCCCGCGCGCGCCTCCGCGTCGTGCTCCTCGCTCCACTCAGCCTCCCCAGAGGCCGCCTCGCAGGGGCCCACCATGCAGCGGCACACCCGCCCCAGGACCCCGTCCAGCGCGCTCAGCCACGGCGCGGCGCAGCGCACGCAGGTGGACGGCAGCGCGCGGCCGGCGCCGTCATACAGCCGGTCGCACCCCAGCGTGGTGGACAGCGTGCTGCCCCCCGCCTCGGGCGACGAGGCGCCATGCCGAGGCCACAGCGTGACGGCGCCCAGCAGCGTGAGCAGTGTGAGCAGGAGCAGTGCCGCTCGCAGCGACACCCGCATTTGCTAACGCAGGTGCACACCGCACAAGCACCACCACTGCGCAGCCATCATGCTGCGCCCTCGCCGCAGAAGTACAATGCGAGGGGCGAGCGAATGTCGTACGACATGCTGGGTGGCGCCATGCGCCACATACTTACAACCGAGCGTGTCCTCCTGTCCTAGCGACGACGTGCACGACGTCGTACGAAACAGCACCCAGCCCCGCCCCTGCGTGTGTCTGGCTGGAACCATGGCCACTCCGTCCGCGTCTGAGCTGTTTCCTCTCATCGCCTCTTTCCTGGAGGGCGTGGGTGCGAAGACTGCTGCGGCGGCCGTGCGCGCCGACCTGAAGAAGCTCAAGGAGGTTAAGGCGCGTCAGCCGCAGCCTGACACGAGGCACTGCGCTGGGGCAGCACTGCTGCGGGCACTCTGCGCTCCGGTGTGCAGCGCACAGCTCTGAGAGACGTGCCGCGTGCGCAATGCAGGCCCGCCAGCCTCCGGCGCTGGACACGGACCTGCTGGGCATCTACAGCGCGTATCTGGACGCGAGGAGCGGGTGCGCGCGTGGCCGCCGCGTTGCGTTGTCGAAGCAGCCGCCACGGCTGCAAGTCTGGGTGTGCCCCTGTGCTCTGGCGCTCACGCTGGCGCGTGCAGCACCAAGCGCAAGGCTGCGGAGCCTGCGTCCAACGGGCCCGGGGCGGCCAAGAAGAGCAAAGCTGCCCAGGACAGGTGCGGTGGGGAAAGACGGCCGGCGGCTGCGCGAGGCTCGACGCTCATCGCTCGCCCCCCCAGCAGCAGCAGCGAGGAGGAGAGCAGCGAGGAGGAGGAGAGCGAGCAGCAGCCCCCCGCCAAGCCGGGTGCCAAGCCGGCTGCCAAGCCGGGTGCCAAGCCGGCTGCTGCGGCTGTGGCCAAGCCTGTTGCTGTTGCTGCCAAGCCTGTTGCGGCCAAGCGCAAGGCGGCCCCTTCCTCGTTCTCCGACGACTCCAGCAGCGACGACAGCGACAGCGACGAGCCTCCCGCGCCCCCTGCGGCCAAGCCCGCCAAGGCTGCCGGTGCTGCCAAGAAGGCGCCCCCCGCGCCCGCGCCCGCGCCCAGCAGCAGCGACGAGAGCGGGAGCATCGACTCGGAGGAGGAGAGCGAGGAGGCTGCGGCGGCGCCGCCCCAGGCCCGGCCCCTCGCCGCCAAGGCTGTGGCTGCAAAGCCGGTGGCCGCCCAGGCCGTGACTAAGCCGCCGCCGCCGCCGCCCAGCAGCAGCGACGAGAGCAGCGACGAGAGCAGCAGCGAGAGCGAGAGCGAGGAGGCTGCGCCCCCGAAGAAGAAGGCTGCTGCTCCCGCCGCTGCAAAGTCCGCCCCCCCGAAGCCCTCCGCCCGCCCCTCGAGCAGCAGCGACGCCAGCGGCAGCGAGGAGGAGAGCAGCGACGACGAGGACGACGAGCCCGCGCCCACGCCAGCCGCCAAGACCAAGAAGCCAGCCGCTGGCGCCCCCGCCACCGCCCCCGCCGCCCTGGCTGCTCCTTCCTCGCAGCCCCGCGAGCGCGCCCAGGGCGTGCCCTTCCAGCGCGTCAAGCCGGAGGAGTGGACCAACGTGCTGCCCGGCATCGGCGTCGACAACAGCTACCGCGGAACCTTCGGGGACGCCGGCTACGGCGCCAAGGCGCAGCAGAAGCTGGGCGTGACGCGCGGCAAGGGATTCAGAGCCGAGATGACCAAGGCGAAGCGTGGCAACTACCGTGGCGGGGTGATTGACGACGCGGCTGTGCACAGCATCAAGTTCGACAGCGACTGAGCGACTCATGGCGCGCGTGTGATGCAGATGTAGAAGCGCGCTAGTTGATGGTCTGGAAGCCCGCGGCTGCGTGCGAGACGTAGCGCGAGACGCCAGCCCCTTCTGTCCAGCCCCCGCCGGCGACGCCCGAGGCGAGCTCGGTCGCCTTGGACACGCAGAACATGGCCCCGTCGCTCACCAGCCCGGGCAGCTCCCGCCAGAACTCCAGGTGCGGCACAACCTCAACCCCGCGCATGTCCAGCTGCTTGTATCGGAACGCGGCGCCGCCCACAAAGTACGCCCCGAAGCCCGTGAAGAAGAGGCACAGGAAGGTGTTGCCCCACGTCCAGCCCCCGGTGCCGGCGCCGGTGAAGGGGCAGGCGGAGGGGTGCACCATGGTTGTCGCGTACGCACAGTTCCCCAGGTCCGTGATGGTGGTGGGGAACACAGCCTGGCCCAGCGCGCCGCTGGCCGGGCACTGCACGGCCACGGAGAGGCTGCGCCGCGCGCCGTTACTACACCCTTGGCTGTCGCCCTTCTTGATGGTGTAGATGATGCCCGCCGTCGGGTCCGCCGGATTGTATAGGCTCAGGCTCACGTCCGCGCCGTTGCTCCACTCGCCCACAGACCAGCAGTAGCTGTTGGCGCTGCTGGTGTACTGCTGCGCCATGAGCGCGGCGCAGCCGTTGCCGCACATTTGCGTGCTCGCATCCTTGCACGCCTCTGGGCACATGCTGAACGCGTTGTTGCCGCACACGGGGCGCTGCGCCGGCAGGGTGGTTCGGAAGTTCAAGTTGCCGCAGAACTGAGAGCAGGGGAGGGAGCGGGAGCAGGAGGGCGTGAGTGAGCGTGAGAGGAGGGTTTCTCGCGTGTGTCGCTGCACGCGCCTGCCACCACCAGGTGAACGTGGTGTACTGCCCGCCCGTCACGTCCAGCTTGTAGTAGCCGGTGGGGCTGACCAGGCCCTGGCCGTACGCGCTCACCTTGCTCTGTAGACGGTACGTGTAGTCCTGCTTCTTCGCCTAAAGCGCCGGAAACAGCGGCGGCGTGACGGAGTCAGCTCGGCACGCAACGGGGAGAGCGGAGGGGCGGGCGGGCGACCGGCAAGCGCGCAGGCCGGCCACGCGGGCTCACATGCTGCGAGTACTCCACCCGGCTGGAGGCGCCCGACGCACGCAGAACAGCCCCAGCCTGCGCGCAGCCCGCGTCCGCCCGCCCAAGGCTGCGACTGCGGCGCCCGGGCCTCTTTCACGCGTGCCTTGTAGGTGAAGGTGCACTTGTCCGTCGCGCGCTGCGCTCCTTGCCCACTGCTGGCAAAGCGATCACCTCTCGACGGAGCCTGCGCCTGCGACAGCGCAACGCCAGCCAGCAGCGCCACCAGGAGCAGCGCCGCGGCCCCTCGCGCCATGGCTTGCACGCGGCGCGTGCGGGGTACGCTGCTCTCGGTGTGACCCGCAGCGACGGCGCGGAGCCGCCTCGCACAGGCAGGCGAAGGAGGCGCTTTGAAGCTTCGTCCGACAACCGACACTTTCGTGCGTACAAAATGCGGGGCCGCCTGCCCGCGAGCCCGCCTCGTGGAGTCACAGTGTTCCCCTCGGAGTTCCCGCGGCACCCCTCCTCGGCGCAAGCCGCTCTCACCGCCCCGTGCCACGGTGAGTCACTGGTTTGGGCGATATGGCGGTGTTGGCCTCCGCAGCGCCGGCCGTGCTCCGGACGATGGAGACGAAGGCTAGCAGCCGCGGCCCGCGAGTCTCCTGCGCGCCTCAGCCGCTGCGCACCGCCCGCGCCCTGACAGCTGAGTCGCCGCGGCTGGCTGGTGCGCGGCGCGAGAGCGGGAGCGGGCAGGGTGCGGGCGCGTGGTGCGGGCGCCGCCGCGTGCTGCAGCCTCCGCGGGCGGCAGCCGTCCCGGCTGCGGCAGCCGTCCCGGCGCCGTCCAGCAACAACGGCGCGGCGGTGGCTGCTGCTGCGCCGGCGTACTCGCCTGAGGCGCGTGCACTCACCCCACCCTCTGCGCTGACGTGTCGCTATCCGCGCCCCGCGCGCTGCGCCCGCGCCGCCGCACCCCCCTCGGGTCCCAGTGCACGCCTGGATCCGCGGCTGCTCGCTGCCGCGGCTGCCGCGCTGGCTGCTCCTGCTTGTGCGCTGCTCCGGGCCTTACTCCCGCTCCCCGCCCTCCCAGTTCGTGCGCCACCGCCTGGGCGTCTTCCTCTCCATCCTGCTCGGCTACGCCTGCTACTATCTGACGCGCAACAGCCTGACGTTCACGGCGCCCGTGATGGTGGCCACTCCAGAGTTGGGCCTAACCATCACCAGCATCGGCTTCATCACCTCAATCTTCCCCCTCTGCTACGGCTGCTCCAAGTTTGTGTCGGGCGTGGTGGGCGACATGCTGAGCCCGGGGGTGATGCTGGGCACGGGGCTGTTCCTGACTGGCCTGGTGAACATTGCGTTTGGCTGCTCCTCCGCTCTGCCCGTCTTCTGCGCGCTGTGGGCGCTCAACGGCATCCTGCAGGGCTGGGGCGCGCCCGCGTGCGCCAAGATCCTCACAGCCTGGTTCGCAACCAAGGAGCGCGGCACCTACTGGGGCATGTGGAACATCGCCCACAACCTGGGCGGATTCACGGCGCCCATTCTGGCCGGCAGCGCCGCGCGCGCGCTGGGATGGCAGTGGGGCCTGTGGGCGCCGGGGTGCTTGGGAGTGCTGGTGGGGGCGGTCATCTTCGCCACGCTCAAGGACAGCCCGGAGGCTGCGGGCTTCCCGGCTGTGGAGGACGCCAAGACGGCGGCGGAGGCCAAGGCGGCCAAGGCTGCGCAGCTGGCGGGCGAGCCGGGCGAGCCGCAGCTGAGCCTGCTGCAGAACCTGCGGCAGAACGTGCTGAGCAACCCGTACATCTGGGGACTGGCGCTCACCTACTTCTGCGTCTACATCGTGCGCCAGGGGGTCACCTCCTGGTCCGTCTTCTACCTCATCAAGGAGAAGGGCGTGGCGGACGCGGGCGCGGCTGCGCTGCGCGTCTCCGGCCTCGAGGTTGGCGGCCTGGCCGGCTCGCTGCTGGCGGGGCGCCTGTCGGACGCAGCCATCGCGGCGGGCGGCCCCGGCGGCGCGGTGGGCAAGCGCGTCAAGGTTGTGGTGCTCTACCTGGTGGGCGTGGCGCTCACCCTCCTCGCCTTCCGCGCCACGCCGCCCGGCGTCGCCTGGCTGCAGTCACTGGCCGTCTTCTTCATCGGTTTCTTCCTCTACGGACCGCAGATGCTCATCGGACTGTGCGGCGCCGAGATCGTGGGCCGCAAGTCTGTGGGCGCCTCTGAGGGATTCCTCGGCTGGGTGGCCTACCTGGGCGCCGCCAACGCGGGCGTGCCGCTCAGCATGCTGGTGCAAACCTTCGGCTGGGACGCCTTCTTCGCAACCATGGTGGGCGCAAGCCTGCTGGCCATCCTGCTGCTGCTGCCGCTGCTCAACGCCAAGAGCTTCGTGCAGCGGGATGAGGAGAAGCGCAAGCGAATGGCGCTCGCCTAGGGAGGGACAGAGCAAGCAACACACACACGGAACGGGCGGCGCGAGCGGTCCTTGTAAGAATTACCCACACACACGTTGTCCGAGCTCATCGCATTCTGTAGGCTTGGCTGCCGTCCAGCTGAGCGCGCTTGCCACTGAGTTGGTACTCGACTGCGATGTCCAGGTCGCGGCAGTTGCGCGCGTTAGGCACGCAGGTGAGTCTCCCGCTGAGCGTCTCGCCCGCGCACACAGCCACGCTCTCCTCGGGCAAATAGAAGACCGTCTGCTTCCAGTGCGTCCCTTTGGCACGCGGGCCCGTGCTGAACGACAGGGGCTTGTGGCAGGCGGTGAACTGGACGTCAAAGTAAGCAACCAGAGCGTGCAAAAAATCGTTGCGAGTAGCCTTGAGCGTAAACGCCGCGTCGATGCACGCATCCTCTCTGCGCATGGTTGCGATGTCGATGGTCTTGATCACAACTGTGTTGCTCAGCACCTGCTCAGCGCTCACGATGTCCACCAGCGGGTCAGCCAACGCCTGCGCCTTGATTGCGCTGAAATCGAAGCCGTAGACATCGTCCCAGAAGTCCAACTTCTCAGCGCGATACTGCGCATCCTCGATGGCGCACAGGTGCAGCGACGCCTTGTCGGGGAAGATGAGCCCGCCCGGCGCCAGCCAGCGGTCGCGCGCAAGCAGCACAGTGTCCAGCATCGACTCATAGAAAAGAAAGTAGCCCATCCACTCGCTGATGATAATGTCAACCTATCGTTGCATGTGAGCAAGAGCTGAAAGGCACAGACGCAAACATACTTGTTCCACGGGCAGCGTGATCTCCTCAATCTTCTCTTTGATCACAGTTACGCGGTCCGCGTAGCCGTTAGTCGCCACGATGGCCCGCGCGGTGTCGGCGATGTCGCTGCAGTCCACGGCAAAGACGTGCCGGGCGCCAGCCTTGGCTGCAAAGAGCGACAGGATGCCGGTGCCGCAGCCCACGTCTAGCACCACCTTGTCCTTGAACAGGAACGCGTTCTGTAGAGCAACAGGCGCGTGGACAGGCGTCAGGGGTGTGTTCCCGCAGCCGCCGTGCGCTGCGCTCTCTCGGCACGCACGTCGTAGATAGCCCGCTGGTACGTCTTGGTTCGCACGTCATCCTTCAGCATCTCCTCGTGGATACCTGGCAGCAGCGAGGGGTGAGCTCGCGCCGCCTCCGCATGGAGCTCGCGCCGCCTCCGCATGCCGCATCTCAGGCGCTCACCAAAGTGCGCATAGCTGTCCGCGTAGTAGTCTGCGCTCGTCTTGGTATCCGCGGCGTCCTCCATTGGCGCAGCGTGCGCGTCAGGCAGCTTGCTCGCAGACGACGTGCGAGGAGTGAGAGACAGAGGGTGATAGTCCTGTGTGCGCACGCTGAGCAGCAGAACGTTGCGATATCAGTTGGAGAAAACAGGCAGATGCGATAGGCGAGCGAGGGAGAGAACGCTTTTGAGACAAGTCTCGGGCGGCGGGACTATACCTGGGACTGCCTGCTGCCTGACGACCGTCTGTCGCTCCGACGCGTGTGCAGCGGTGGCCTCCTGCCGTGCTCAGGGCATTGCTCAGGACATGCTGCACCAGGGTGCGTATTACATCAACACTAAATTGCGGCGGAGGCACAGCTCGCATTGTGCATCAGGCTTTGGCCTCGGAGGTGGAGGTCAGCGCAAGCACATGCTCAGAGATGAACTCTGCGGTATACATGCGGATGCGCGCGCAGGCGTGAGCAGGCGTCACGCGTGTCAGAGAGCAGCTGCGCGCACCCTTGAGCTGAGCGTAGGCCTCCTCCAGCTGTGCGTTGACCACCACAGCGTCAAAGAAGCCCGGCTCATCCACCTTGCGCATCTCCTTGGCCGCGTTGCCCAGCCGGATGGCGATCTGCGGCGCACACGCAGCGCCGTCAGTGCCTGTGCCAGGCGCACCACCCCCTCCCCGCGCGCCTTGTCTTCAGTCTCCGTGCCTCGCCCGCGCAGGCGCTGCTCCAGCTCCGCCATGGAGGGCGGCGCAATGAAGACGAAGCGGGCGCCCAGAGCCGCGCGCTTCACGCTCTCTGCCCCCTGCACATCCACGTCCAACAGGCACACCTTGCCTGCGTCGCGCACCACGGCCACAGCAGCAAGCGAGGTGCCGTACACGTTGTCGTGCACGTGCGCGTGCTCCAGGAACAGCCCTGCGCGCGGAGTTTGAGACGGCAACGCTGCAGGAAGGGGCGGCGTTGCGCACCCTTCTCCACATCCGCCAGAAAGGCCTCTTTGGAGGTGAAGTGGTAGTGCACCCCGTCAAGCTCGCCCGGGCGGGGGGCGCGCGTGGTGTGGCTGACGCTGAAGCCGAAGAGCTCGGGGAACTCAGCCTGGCAGCACAGGCAGCGGTGAGAGAGCGCTAACGCAGCTGCACCGTGGCCGGCGCACCGTGAGGCGAGCGATCAGCGTGCCCTTGCCCACGCCGGAGGGGCCACACACCACCAGCGGTGGCGGCGCGCGCGAGGCGGACATCTGGGGCGTAGCAGCGGAGGGCGGGAGATGCGTCACAGGAGGAAATAGCCGCTGGCCCACCGCGTGGTGTGTCGCCCGCACCCCTCACGGGGCTGCGCAAGTCACGCGCTGCAGAGCCGCAGCGGGGGTGCCCGGAGCGAGGAAGCTAGACGCAGACGCTGGCAGCCAGCATCTGAGCCTCCTTTGCCACAGCGGCTCTGCCCGGGCCTGGCTCTGGGCACGCGCACGCGCGCGGTCCGCGCACACAGGGCACGAGGGCGAGCGAGGCTACGTCTACGTACGACCTCCCGTTGTTGGGCTCCTCGCCCCAGTCGGTCTCTCCGCTGGCGCCTTGCGCCCAGTCCATAGTGCGCACACACTGAACTGATGATTGACTCGTACTCCAGCCTGGATCAAGATTTGTACTCACAATGCCACCCGCGGACAGTCCTCGCGTCTGCGCGCCTGCGCAGACGCTTACGCGCAGCCGCGACGCTCGCCGCGGCCTTGGTTGCGCAGCCGGCCCGGGCGCTTACACGGGCGTCAGCTGGGTGTAAAAGAGGCCGGTGATCTTGATGTCCTTGGGGGTCTTGGCACCCAGGTCGGTATCGGAGGGCTGGATGGACTCGAAAACGCCCGCAATCTCGTTGGTCACCGGGTCATACTTGGCAACGTTGAACACGGCGGAGCCCTTGAGCACGGCGGTGCTCTTGTTGTTCTCCTTCTGCAGCTCCTCGCTGTCGGCGCGCGCCGGCAGCGCTACCGCGTTGTCGTACCCGGTGCTGGCGCCGCGGCCCTTGGGGTCCAGGAAGCTGCTGCCGCGGTAGCTGGGCACGTTGAAGTCGCCGCTGAAGCTGGCCAGCGTGCCCTTGGCCGCAAGGTTCTTGATGGTGAACAGGAAGGGCACGCGCTCGCCGCCCGGCAGCTGCACGGTGACTGCGGCGTAGTCGATGCCGTCCTTCTCGGTCAGGCTGACGTCGCCGTTGCTGCCAATCTTCATGTCACCGCTGATAGCGTCCAGCGTGTACGTCAGCCGCGTCATCAGCTTCGTCTTGACGAACTCGCCCTCACCGCCCTTGAGGCCCTCCTCCTTGACGGTGAAGCTGGTGGGCTCCAGGCACAGCTTGTCGAACTTGTAGTCGCCGCCCTTCACCTTCAGGTCGCTGCTGCCAGTCTTGATCACCGGGCAGGTGCTCGCCAAACCGCTGCCCTTCACCTGCAGGTACGTCAGGCCCTGCAGCTCGTCGTAGGTGAGCGCCTGCGCGGACTGGGAGCGCCAAAGGAGGGCGCGTCAGCACGGAACGGAGAGCAGAGAGCACAATCGGCGACTGCGCGCCGCCCGGAAACGGCCGGCTGCACGGGCACGCCGGCGCGCGGCGGGGCGACGCAGACACCGCTGCGCACGCGCGCCAGCAGTGGCGTGGCGAGGCGGCGTCGATCGAGCGCTGCTCCGAGAGCTCTGGAACCTAACCCGCCCGTCACACTCGCTGTATCCACGCACCCCAGCCACCAGCGTCGCCGCCAGCACCGCGGCCGCGGCGAGCTTCGCGTCCGCCCTGCGCAGCGGCGCGGGATGCGTGAGCGGCGGCTCGCGGCGGTAGTTCGGCTTGCCAGCTTTCGGCAGCTCGTCACGGCGCGGCACAGCCCGTCGCGGCGCGCTGCAGGCGCTGCTGAGACGCGTTCGTCTGAGCCTGCGCGGCCAGCCAGCCGTGGAGGCTGCAGGCGAGGACGCACTTCTTGGGCGCGAGCGCAGCAGACTTCGCCGCCGCGGCCTTGCCAGCCTTGGCCGCGAGCTTCACCGGCGCCGAAGACTGGGCAATGGAGTTCATGGTGAGACCTAGGGGCGTCGGTGTGGCTGGGCGGTCGAACATGCAGTCGAACACACAAGACTATCCTGTGCGGCAGGCGTGATGTGGCGGCCCATCATTCAAAGGGCGGACAACGTGGCGGCTTGGAGCTGCCCGCGCGCCATGCCAGCCAGCCGCACGTGCGACAAGTTTCAATGCGGTGGCTCACCCCAGTCTTGAGACCCTTGGGCTCTTGAGGTTGACGCTGAACCGACGCCACCGCCGCCTCCCCGCGCTGCAGGCGGCGCAGGACCCGCTCCTGCGCACCGCGCGCAGCGTGAGCGGGGATGCGCGAGAGCAGGCGCGACGGACGGAGAGGTAACAGAGCGGACGATGGAACCTACGGGCGCACGCACCTCCAGCTGCGCTCGCGTGAGCGGCTGCGCGTCATCCTCCTCATCCTCCCCGCGCCGCTGCGTCTGCGCCAGTCCGGGCTGATGCGCGGCAGCCAGCTCCGTGGGTTGCGCGTGCTGTTCGGGGGTGCAGCGCGGGGGCGTTGAGGGCAGCCGCCTAGGCTGCTCCTGCCGCGCCGCAGCGGCGGCGCAGCCGCGCTGCGCCACGCCCGCGCCCATCGCGCCCACGGCCGCCTCGATGGCCTCCAGCGCGCGGCCAAGCTGCGCATCATCGCCCTCGCACGCCGCACCCACTGCGGCGCAAGGCACACCGTCCTGCTGGCTCGCCAGCGCCTCCGCCAGGCGCACCACACCGCTGCGCAGCGCGCGCAGGCACGCGTGCGCGTCCCGGCTTCGGTGCTGCATGCGCCGCGCGGCGGCCTCCGCTGCGGTGAGCCGCGACTGCTGAGACTTGAGCGCGTCGCGCCGCCGCGCGTACGCCGCGCGCCCGCACGCCTTGGTGCGCTCCAGCTGCATGCGCAGCGCCCCGGCCAGCCTCTCCTCCGCGTCCAGCTCCGCGCGCAGCGCCTGCGCTTGCGCCACCAGCCGCGGCGCGCGCCCCTCCAGCTCGCCGAAGCGCTGCGCCAGCTCGGCAGCGCCGCCCACCTGCAGGCGGGAGCAGCACAGCGCCAGCTGCTGCGCCAGCTGCGCGCAGGGGTCTGGCGCGGCTGCGCAGGCGGCGGCAGTGTCTGTCTGCGCGCCCGCGCCCGCAGCCGCAGCCGCGCGCGCGCCGCAAGCCTCCGCCTCGCGCCCCGCCTCCCTGGCGCAGCGCCGTTGCTGCTCGCAGCGCCGCTGCGCGTCGCGACAGGCGGCGTCGCTGGCGGCGCGCTCCTTCTCAGCCACGGCAGCGCAGCGGGCAACCTCTGCCTCTGCTGCCTCCCGCGCCGCGTGGGCCCCCCTGGCCACGCTCAGCACGTGCTCCATGCCCCTCCGCTTCGCCTCCACGTCCGCGTCAAGCGTCCGGCGAGCAGCCTCCAGCGCACAGCGCTCCAGGCGCAGCGCGTCGACCTCCTGGCGAAGCGTCCGTGCGCGCGCAGCAGCCGTGTTGCGACGCACAAGCAGCTTGCCGTGCCGCGCGGAGGCGGTGGCGCGGGCGGCAGCCAGGGCAGAGGAGCGCACGCAGGCCGCCTGCTCGCCGCCCACTGCCCGCCGAGCCTCGCCCACGCAGCTCTGCAGCTCGCGCACCACCCCGTCCAGAGAGGCCAGCCGGCGGCGCTCGCAGGCGAGGCGGCGCTCGAGAGCCTGCGCCTGGTGCGAGCGCGAGGCAGTCAGCGCAGTCAGACGGTCAGCCTGAGTCGGCCGCTCTCTGCGCGACACCACGCGCCTGCTCCACCACACGCGACGCGCCGGTGACGGTGCTGGCGGCTGTGGAGACGCCACTGGGAGGGCGACGGGGCGCGCAAAGGGTCAGCTGTGCGCAGTCCAGATAGCAACGAGTCACGCCAACGTCACAGCGCGCCTGCAGCGAGCCTCGCGCGCAGCCTGCATGCCGCCGATGCTGGAGCGACGCGGGCGCGGCGAAGCGGATACGCGAGGGACGTGGAGTGGCGTGAGACGCGAAGAGGTGCAGTGCCGCCGTCATCAGAAGGTGCCCTGACTCGCTGTACGAACACCGCCGTCCGCTCGCAACTTTTTGACTGTCAGTGTTGCGCTGTTCGAACACCAGCTCCCCTCCGCCTGCGCGCTTATGCCGGCCGTGCTGGCTGCGCCCCATGGCGTTGCGCTGCCTGTGCGCTGCACGCGGTGTCTAAGCACAGGCCGCGCAGGCGCGTTGCAGCCCCGGCGAGGCGCCCACGTCCGCACGCGCTCACTCTGGTGCCCAGGCGCTGCGCCCCGCCGCCTGGCGCTGCGCTGCGCCGCCTCCGCCGTGGACCGGTCCCTCAACCCGCGTGTCGCCTCGCTCAACGAGAGCAAGACCATGGCGCTCACAGACCTGGCGCGCGCCATGAAGGAGGAGGGCAAGCCGGTGCGGCCTTTGCGCGGCGAGTGTGGGTGCACAGGCTCACGCTCTGGCGCGTTCACAGGTGATTGGCCTGGCCGCCGGTGAGCCCGACTTCGACACGCCAGCCGCCATCGTGGAAGTGCGTGCGCGCCCCCGGGCTTGTCCGCGCGTGCGGCGCCTGAGCGCGTTCGCCAGGCTGGCGTGGCGGCTCTGCGTGAGGGGCAGACGCGCTACACGGCCAACCCGGGCACTCTGGAGCTGCGGCGGGCCATCTGCGGCAAGTTGAAGAGCGAGAACGGGTTGGAGTACACGCCCGGGCAGGCGCGTTGCACGGCTGTCACCAAACACGTTGCGCTCTCGCCTCACACCCTGCTCCTCTCAGGTGGTGGTCACCAACGGCGCCAAGCAGGCCATCGCGCAGGTGGTTCAGGCGGTGAGCGGCCCTGGCGACGAGGTGCTCATTCCGGCGCCCTACTGGGTCTCCTACCCAGAGATGGTGCGCCTGTCGGGCGCAGAGCCGGTGGTGCTGCCCACCAGCCCAGAGCAGGGCTTCCTCCTCTCCGCGCAGCAGCTGGAAGCTGCGCTGACGCCCCGCAGCCGGCTGCTCATCCTGTGCACGCCCAGCAACCCGACTGGCGCCGTGTACCCGCTTGAGGCGCTGCAGGCGCTGGCGGCGGTGGTTGCGCGCCACCCGCGCCTGCTGGTGCTGTCGGACGAGATCTACGAGCACATCATCTACCCGCCCGCAGTGCACCACAGCTTTGCTGTGCTGCCCGGCATGTGGGAGCGCACAGCCACCGTCAACGGATTCAGCAAGGCGTTCGCCATGACCGGATGGAGGATGGGCTACCTGGCGGCGCCCGCCTGGATCGCAGCGGCGGCGGCGGGCATCCAGGGGCAGACGACGAGCGGTGCGAGCAGCATCGCGCAGCGTGCGTCGCTAGCGGCGCTACAGCTGGGACACGCGGGCGGAGAGCCGGTGGCTAAGATGGTGGCTGCGTTTCGCGGGCGGCGTGACTACGTGGCGCGGCGCATCGCAGCCTGGCCGGGGGCTGCCATGGCTGTGCCAGAGGGGGCGTTCTATGCAATGCCTGACCTGAAGGCGTACACGGGCGCGGGCGTGAGCGCGCCGGGCTTCGGCGCCATCCCGGACACGGACACGCTGGCGCGTTACCTGCTGGAGAGCGTGGCGGTGGCTTTGGTCCCTGGGGAGGCGTTTGGCGCGCCCGGCACGCTGCGCATCAGCTACGCAGCCTCCATGGAGGTGCTCACAGAGGCTATGGACCGCGTGGAAAGGGCGCTGGGGGCGGTGCAGCCACAGCCAAGGCGATAGTGAGCAATCCGAGCATCCGTGTCGACATGTCGACGTGTCGTTTAGCGCGAGGCTTGAGCCGTGAGCAGCGCACTCGTGCTACAACACGCAATACGCAACACGCGCAGCATAGCCATGCAGCGACGCTCAGGCCTCCTTCCGCGCAGCCGCGAGCTTCTTTCGCGCCCCCAGCGCTTCCGCCTCGAGCCGCGCCTCCTCCTCCCGCTGCTCTCTGGACTTAATTACGTACTCCATGAAAAAGACGGTGGCCGGCACCGCCAGCAGCAGCCCCCACACGCCCAGCGAGTGCTCCGCCAGCACCAGGACGACCAGGACGATCAGCGGGTGCAGCTTCAGGTGGGCCGCATAGATTGCCGGGTTGACCAGGTACGCCTCGATGGCGTGCGCCACCACCACCAGCACCACCACCGCGAACAGTCGCCCCACGCCGTACTCTGTGAGCGCCACGAAGCCGATGGGCGCGGTGCTGATGAGCACGCCCGCCACGGGGATGAAGGAGCAGAAGAAGACGATGGCTGTGAGGAAGGCGACTCCGGGGAGCTCCAGGAAGACCATCCCCGCAGCTGTGAGCGCTGTGTTGACGCACGCCACCAGCAGCTGCGCCTGCAGCGCCTTGCCGAACAGGGCGCCGAAGGAGGCGAGGGCGGGCGCAACCTCGGCGTAGATCCAGCCCAGGCGGCTGGCGCGCAGCGACTGGGCTCCCAGGCGCACCGCCGGCATGTCCCACACAATGACGAAGGAGAGCACCAGCGACACCAGCCCCTGCACCGTGAAGCGGCTGGTGCGCGCCAGGCCGGCGCTGATTGCGTACACGGCTGCGCTGGTGTGCTGCTTGAGCGCACTCTGCAGCACGGCGCCAAAGTGGGCGGAGCGCTCAGCGCCCCAGGCGCCTACCGCGCTCTCCTCAACCTCCGCCGCCAGATGGGCCAGCACCTCCGCCGTGGCGGCGGGGCCCTCCGTCAGCGTGCTGCTGCTCACCGTGAGCAGCGTCAGGAACCGCTCCAGCTTGCCGCTCAGCGCGTCGCCCAGCGCCGCGCGCAGCTTCTCGCCCAGCAACACGTACGGGTTCTCCGCCTGGATGCGCGTTACCAGGTCGGCCCCCTCGCGCGTGATGCTCGGGATGGTGACCAGCCCAAAGCCAACCACGCCCAGAATGATGAGCGCGAACCACGTGAACGTTAGCAGACGCCGCCGGTTGGGCCAGCGGGTGGAGCCCAGGTTGATGACGCTGTTGCCCAGGAAGGAGAGGATGAAGGTTGCGCCCGCCAGCTGTGGGAGGCGGAGAGGCGGACAGTGAGCCGTGGGAGGGGCACCTGCGCGCGCACGCACCCCCATGAAGTCGCTCAGCGTGTACGCCACGCAGGCTGTGACGAACCAGGCAGCCACGCTGCGCCAGGGCACGCCCAGCACCTGAGGCGCTGCGCGTCAGAGGGTGCGAGTGCATATAGCCGCGCTGCTGCGCAGCCACGCGCCAGCAGCGCCACCAGCTTGTCCACGGTGATGGGCTGCGTCATGACGAAGTCGCCGCGGGAGTCGCGCAGCAGCTGCGCGCCGCTGGGCTCGGCAGAGGCGATTGCAGCAGACACCTGCGAGGCGTCGCGGGCGGAGGCACACGCGACCCCGCCGCGGCGCGAGCACCCAGCCCGGCCTGCACTTGAGTGGGCGGGCGACAGGAGCCTGCGCGGCTGGCGGGGCGCGCCGGCGGGGCTGTGGCGGGGCTGGCACTGCGCAGCAGCCGCCTGACGAGGCCGGGATGCCCTCGCCGCCGCACCTGCGCAGCCAGCCAGCGGGCGCGTTAACCACCGGTGGCGGCGCACACGGACGTGCGTGCTGCACGCACCGCCTGTGGCGAAAGCAGCCGCCGCGGATCGAGTCCCAAGATGTGCCGCCATATCTCAAGCCTCAGCGCCTGCACCCCGCTTGCACGCGTTCCCGGTTGATACGCGCTCGCCGGAGGTGACGGCTTTGAGCCGATGTCGTACAAAATCGAACACGTTACGACGCGACGAGCCGACGACGTGAGATAGATCAACGTTGCCTCCGCTGCCCGAGAATGGCTGCCCAGGAGGGCCTGGTGTTCAGACCCACGCTGGCGGAGGTGAAGGGCACCTCGTTCGAGGCGTACGTGCGCAGCATCGAGCCGCAGCTGGCGCGCGTGGGCATTGCCAAGATCGTGGCTCCTGCCGGTTGGACCCCGCGCGCCAAAGGCTACGCGGATGTGGACTACCTGGTGCCCAAGCCAGTGCGCCAGATGGCGACCGGGCGGACGGGGCTGTACCGCACGTGCCTGCTGGAGGAGAAGGAGCTGCGGGTCGCCGGCCGCGGCGGCTTCGCTGAGAAGGCGACGGCAGCGGACGCGCAGGCCCCGGGCGGCGAGGGGGCGGATGTGGACGTGCGTGCCCGAGCGCGCAGCTGCGGCGGGGCGTGGGCGCGGGCGCCTTGCGCCCCTGTTTGTGGACGAACCCCAAACTGCCTGTCACGCCGCCGCGCGCCCCGCGGGCTGACGCGTGCCGCCCGCGTGTTGCCCTGCAGGCTCTGGAGCGCGCGTTTTGGAAGAACGTGTGCTACCAGCCGCCCCTGTACGGCGCGGATGTGGAGGGCAGCCTGTTCGACGCGCAGTGCAGCGCCTGGAATGTCGGCTCGCTGGGCACTCTGCTGACGCGCACGCTGCGCGGGGCGGGGGCGCACATCCCGGGCCTCACGTCCCCCTACCTGTACTTCGGCAGCTGGCGCGCGTTGTTTGCGTGGCACACGGAGGACTACGACTTGTACAGCGTCAACTACCTGCACTACGGCGCGCCCAAGACCTGGTACTGCGTGGCGCCGCAGGACCGGGCGCGCTTCGAGACGGCTGCGCGGGGCTGCGCGCCGGAGCTGTTCCGGCACTGCCCCGAGTTCCTGCGCCACAAGGAGTTGCTGCTGTCGCCGCAGCTGCTGCGCTCCCTGGGCGTGCCCTTCACCCGCATCACGCAGCGGGTGCGCGAGTTCGTGGTCACCTACCCGGCCGCCTACCACGCGGGCTTCAACCACGGCTACAACTGCGCGGAGAGCACCAACTTTGCAACCCCCGCCTGGGTGCCCTACGGCGCCAGGGCGCGCTCCTGCTTCTGCGCGGAGGGCACCGTGCACATCGACATGCGCATCTTTGGAGTGGCGCCCTCGCAGCCGCGGCGACGCAAGCGCGGGGCCCAGGGCGACGCTGCCGACGCAGACGAGCAGCAGACGCCGCCCAAGGCTCTGCGAGCCACTGCGCCGCTCCAGCCGCCCCAGCCCCTGGCCTCCACGCCGGTCTTCCCGGTGCTGCATGGCAGCCCGCTCTGCGAGCGCCGCCTTTCCGTGCTGGGCGCATCCGCCGCGGCGGCGCTGCCCTTCGTCTGGAAGCTGGCGGGCGTGGTGGTCAGGAAGGCGGGCGAGGCGGGCGCGGCGGCGGGGGAGGCACTCACGTCGCTCACCTGAGTAACCTGGCGCCTGGTGCCCGTCAACGAGGGTGCCTGAGAGCAACAGGAGATCGACGAGCCACAGCTGAAGCATGCGCAGGGCGCACCCCGGCTGCATCGACACGAACGAAAGGCGTCACGCACGGCCGCACGCGACCAAGCATCGCCGCAAAGCGCCGCTCAGGCTCCGCGATGGAGAGTGGCCGCGCAACCGCGCCGCCCGCCCCTTGCCCCCAGTGCGCGCCGCATCGCGCGCCTGCAGCAACCTGCCGCGCACAAGTTGAGCGGCGATGGCGGCGGTGGGCAGGCTGGCGTTTTGAGCACACTTGGCTCTGCAGCACGCCCTCTCTGCCGCTGCGCCGGCGCGCGCGCGTGTGCTGCGTGCGTGTGTGGTGTTAAATAACACCAGGTGTGTGGTTTTTGTGTTTTGGAGGCGCTGCGTGCTCCAGCGAGCGGCTGCGCGCTTAC
>Ga0208951_1000067_pt1 | contig 40058 bp, 36 predicted proteins | sample GreLakmeMI27MSRF_FD_187702 | JGI IMG/M metagenome (GOLD analysis project Ga0208951, IMG submission 187702) | Freshwater lentic microbial communities from great Laurentian Lakes, MI, USA - Great Lakes metaG MI27MSRF (SPAdes) | ecosystem: Environmental > Aquatic > Freshwater > Lake | place: Great...
TTTTTTTTTTTTTTGTTTTTTTTTTGAACTATCAATTGCGCTATAAAATTTAGTAAACATTTTATCACTTATTACATTTTTATCTGTAATGTTGTCTAAATTAAAAATATAGTCATTTTTGTTATGTCTTTTTGATGAATTATTTAAATCTTCAAAATTAAAACCTGGTAATAATGCTAAATTTGTGAGTTGTTTATTTTTTTTATCTAAAGCATCTATAAATTTTAACATTTTATAATATTTTTATATATATTTATATATAAATATATATAAATTCAAATAATATATTCAAATAATATATTCAAATAATATATATATATAAATGGATTTACAACCATTACCGTCATTACCGCCATTTAAAATGGTAAATATAGAAGATTTAAAACTATATAAAAAATATGATAAATATGATGATTATTTAAGAGAAACAAATAAAAGATATTATGATAGTTTAGATAAACTTAACTTACAGGACAAAAATGGCAAAACTGTTGATGAACAAATGGAAGATGCAATTCGTTTTTTTGCATCAAAAGGGGTAGGCGAATTGACCCAAATATTACAAAATTTTAATATAGAAGATGATATAAACAATGGTCTAAAACAATATTTTGGCTCAGAATATAGTAGTATGAATGAAAGTATGCGGAGAACAATAGCTAAGAATAAATTAACTAAGAATGAATTAACTAAGGATGATTTGGACTTAGACTTCAGTGAGATTATAGAAATATATGATAAATTAAAAAACCCTCTCCCTGGTGATAGGTTAAATAGAGATGATAGATATATTTATAATACATTGAATGCGTTTACAAAAACCACACCGTCTACAGATAAATTCTGTGTTTTTAGATGTTATCAAAAATTAGTTAATGGAGTACCATTGCTTACACCAGAAGGTGATTTGGTACCTTATATTTATTTAAATCAATTTACATCAACATCTATATTATTACGATTCAGTGATTATTGGTGTACTCCTCCTCCTATTAATACCTTTTCAAATTCAACAGACCCATACAGACCAAATACGGGAGATAATACTTTAATTTGTATAGAAATACCTGAAAGCACTCGAGGTATTTCTCTAATTAATTATGCTGGAATGATTCCAAATATGCTTATGTCTGATTATTCTGAATTTGAATATTTGCTTCCACCAGGTGGTTTTTTATCACTCACTAATCGAACATATCGCTACACTAGTATTAGTAGAGCAAATTTAAGAACCACATTGAATATAGACCCAACGGAAAATGACCCATTTCCACATTTACCTATAACATTTGAGATTCCTGTTTATACGTATATGTCGAATGTTGCAAATAATCCTGATTATAAAACTATAACTTATAAAAAATACAGTTATATATTACCCAAAGTTAAAAATATGTTCTCAAGAGCTAGAGAATATATAAAAGACCGAATAAATGTTATTAAAACTAAGACTATGACTATGACTAAAACTAAGAAAGAAGACGATGTTCATTCTGATTACGTTGCATTTGAAGGAGGAAAAAGGAAACAAACTAGAAAGAGAAAGACTAGAATACAAAGTAGAAAGAGAAAGAGTAGAATACAAAGTAGAAAGAGAAGCATTAGACAAAAAAAGAATAAAAAATAAAAATTTTTATTTATAAGCACGTCTAATATTTGTAGTAATATTATGTATCCTCTTTGATTTAATAAATTCTATAAGTTCTTCTTTTATTGAAACCGAATTGTATGTTTCGAAAAATTCTTCAAAACATTGCTCTAAAAATTTAATACTTAAAGGGTTGGTTTGTTTTTGTTCAACAAAACTTAATTTTCCATCACTAATATTTATATTTGGATATTTAGCATTTTTTAAATCATAATAGGTAATAATGCTTTTTGTTAGTTCGCTTTTTTCATCTCTTATTTTCATAATTTGACTGTTTAATTTTTTATGTTGGTTGTCTAAGACAACCCAATTTTTTATACTATCTTCAATATTCATTACTTAGTTAAATTTACTAATTTATATTTAATTACATTTATTATAATTTTTTTCAAAAAAAAAAAATTATAATTTTGTTAGTATTTATAACCTTTAATTTATAAGTTATAAATTAACGTCTGCCTCTGGATCTTGATGATCTTCTAGATCTTCTAGAACCTCTTCTTTTTGTTTTACCATAATAACCGTTTCTTCCTGTAAAACCATAACTTGCTCTTCCTTTTGCAAATTGAGTAGCACCAAGTAACGCAGTAGCGCCTAATACATCCATCATATAACCACCTCTTCCTTTTCTTCCTTTTGTTGTTCGCGATCTTCTTCTTCTGCGACCACCTACTAGTGATTCTTGCATCGACAAATCATCTGTATCTTGTTGGTGCTTGTTCATTCCTCCCATTGATTCGAAATTCATTTTTTTATATATTATAAAAAGATAAAAATTATTTTTTATAAATAATTTTTAAATTTTATTTAAATATCTAAAATACTCCTAAATTATATATTTTTAATTACATTTATTTAGACAACGATTGTTTTTTTAACTTATTGTTATATTGAACCAATAAAATTAAAACTCCTAAATGTAAAATAAAACTAGTAAATATAAAAAATAAAAAAAAACATAAATATATATGTATTTCTTTCAAAAAATAATCTAAAATTGGGTTTATTACATTTTGCAATTCTTTTTTTGTTTCTTCTGCTTTAAGAAAATTGATGCAATAATCTGCTAATGTTTTTTTACACACCATATTATTTATTACATTTTATTATTTATTACATTTTATTATTTATTACATTTTATTATTTATTACATTTTTGCGTGGAAATATTAATTCCTTTTTCTAATACTTAATATAAATTACTAAATGAATACATTAATTTATGATATTACAGATAATTTTAATTTTAATAATTTAAAAGTTGAAAATCCTGCTTTAATAAACGCAAATAATTATTTTAGCAAAATATATAATAATAACAGTAATAAAAATTTTTATATTAAACTTCCTAAATGTAAAACAAAAAATGGAATTATTAATTCCAATAATAAATGCTTTTGCGAACTAGAATTTAATAGTAATGAAAAAATTGTTGCCGAATTTTTTGAAAATCTAGAAGAATTTTGTGTAAAAGAAATATGCCATAATAAAGCATTGTGGTTTTATGATTCTGATAATATAACAAATGATGATATTCAAGAATATATTACTCCTATTATGAGGTCATATAAGGGCGGCAAAAAGTTTTTATTAAAAACAAACATAAAACAAGATAAGATTATTGTTTATGATGAAAATGAAAAAAAAATAAATATTGCAGATTATGATGTCAATAATGAATTAATACCGTTATTAAATATAAATGGTATTAAATTTTCAAAATCAACTTTTATAATTGATATTCTTTTAGTACAATTTATGGTATTATATCCATATGATAGTTTTGAAAATCAGATACTAATTAAATTAAATAAGCAAGAATTTAATTCAAACACACGATACGGTGAAGACAATCAAGGCAGTGAAGACAAACAACACAATGAAGACAAACAACACAATGAAGACAAACAAGACAGTGAAGATAAACAAGACTGTGAAGATAAACAATACAGTGAAGATAAACAAGATTGTGAAGATAAACAAGACTGTGAAGATAATTTAGAAATATATATTTCAAAAACAAATAAAATAGATAATTTAGAATTATCAAAAAAAATCCTAGCGAACGATTCAAAAGAAATTATCTCTGGTGGTGTAGAAAATAAAATTACACAATTTAACAATTGTCCTAATAAAAATAATTCTTTCAAATATTTAATCAATAGTTTAGAAACAATCGAATGTAATAAAGATGGTTCTATTGAATTAAATAATTTAGATACTATTGCTGAAAATACAGAACCTATTGAATTAAAAACACATGAGACAATATATTTAGAATTATATAAAAAAGCCAAGCGAAAAGCAAAAGAAATAAGAAAAAATGCAATTGAAGCTTTTTTAGAAGCAAAAAATATTAAAATGAAATATAATTTAAATACAATTCTTGATGATTCGTCCAGCGATGAAGAGAATGAATTATTAAATCTAAATTAGTATTCTTGTATATTTTTAATTGTTTGTTTTTTCTCTCATAATTATTTTTTATATTTTAATGTTTTTTATGTTTTTTTTGTTTTTTATGTTTTACAATTTTTAATGTTAATGTTAATTTTAATTAATTAAATATTATTGAAAATTTTTTATTGTATATTTTATATAAAATGACAGTTGTGAAGAAGTTTACAAAAGGACTTAGACCGGAATACATTTTTGTAATTATTGCTTTAGTTGTTGTTGGTTTAGCTTTCTATAATTATTCTTCAGAAAAAAATATGTTTCGATCACCAATGACTTCAGGTTCATCAAATTTAGGATTTTCAGACGGTCAAAATGGTGCTGCTTCAACTGGAACTGGTTATCAAGCATTTAATGATTCACAAAATACAAGTAATATGGCCGCTTCAGTATCGTCTGGAAGCGATGTAATAAATAGAGCAGCATCTAACCCCTCTGACTTATTGCCCAATGATACGAATAATTCATGGGCTAATTTAAATCCTGTTGGAAATGCTGATTTAAAAAATATAAATTTATTAAATCCTACACAATTAACAGGAATTAATACACAAGGTTCAAGTTTAAGAAACCCAAATTTGCAATTAAGATCTGAACCTCCAAATCCAAGAACGAATACTAATTGCCCATGGAATATTTCAACAATTGAAGGAGACCAATTTAGAAAAACATTAGAAATTGGTTCTTAGGTCAACATCGTAAATTTTTTTATACATTTATTAAATTTTGTAAATTTATTATAAAATTTAATATTAATGAATACAATATTTAACAACAATATTTTTAATATTGTTTTAGTAATATTTATTATAATAATTGCATCTAGATTATATTTTAGCAGTGATAGTTATAATTTAAGATGTATTATATCCGATGTTAATGGTAATAAATATTGTGTTCGCGATAGAAATAAATTAGAATTAGCAGCCGATAGATTGGCACATGTAAACAATAATTTAAATAAATTAGTAAATCATTTGTCAAAAAAGTATCCTGAAAAAGAGAATGTTAAACGACTCGTAAATGGTTATAATCCTAAGAAAATATATGAAACTTTACCTACCAGTGAATTTACTGCATATAGTGAAAATAAAGGCGAAAAATTAGCGTTTTGTTTAGATACTGAAAAAAATAGTAAAGGGCGTTTAATTGATATGAATACACTAATGTATGTAGCATTACATGAGGTTAGTCATATTGCTACTAAATCAATTGGTCATAATGATGAATTTTGGAATAATTTCAAATTTATGATTACAGAAGCAAAAGAAATAAATATTTATAATCCAGTTGATTATAAAAAAGAACCAGCGCGCTATTGTGGTATGAATATAAGCGATAATCCTTATTATGATGTTAAATAATTCAACATAAGTATTTATATAAAATTATATAAATTTATAAATAATGTCATAAATATTATAATTTAGACTTGCATCTCTGGTTTTTATTATATTTTTACTGTAAAAATATAAATTGTATTTTTTTGTATAGTCTTCTAAATTAGGAAAATAACTATCACAATCGAACTCTTTTTCAATATAAGTAATTATTATTTCATTAATGTTAAAAATTCTATTGTTATTATTGTGATTAATTAAGAAGAGTTCGTATATTTGTTCCCCACCAATAATCCATACTTCATCATAGTTTTTTGATTTTACAAACTCTTCTAAATTTTGTAAAGTTTCAAATGTTTTAACAATATTATTATTGTTTAATTTATTAATAACGAGTGATTTAGACAAAATCAAGTTATCTCTATTTGCTAATCCGTTAACATTATTTATACTTTCATATGTTTTTCGCCCCATAATAATAGCATTATTTTTATTTCCAATTGTTAATTTTTTAAATTTTGCCATATCTTCTTTAATATTCCATAATAGCATATTGTCTTTGCCTATACCATTATTTTTACAATAGGCAACAATAATATTTACAATCATATTTATATAAAATTAAACTCTTATATTTATATAAATGTCAAATATATTTAAATTTTATATTAATAATGCTAATCAATTTAGTAAAGTATATTTATTTATTAGAAATAAATATTTACCAAATCAATTATCTTTACCTGAATTACCTAGTATTCAAGAATTAAATACTAATTATAGCGAATCTTCTGTTTTCTTAAAAAGTAGTATATATGAAAAATATTTTAGAAATGATTTTAATGAAAACGATTTAATATATATAAATACATTTAACAGTAAACTTATTTTTGTTGATAATGTTATTAATATTGATGATACTATTGAAACAATAAAATTGAAATTTATTCAAAATATTAATGAGAGTATTGATGAAGATGAAAAAATTTGCTTTGAAGAAATTTATATGTATGGCCTGGCGCCATCAATATTAAATAAACTCGAAATGTTTAATAATTTAACAAACAATAATAAAATAGATTTAACACGAAAAATGTTAATAGACTATTTTAAAAATATTTATGAAGGTTCTACTATTTTAAGCAACTTAGAAATTAAAGAGCATTACAGTTATGATGATATTAATTATATTAATATTACAAACATTAATGAATATAAGTCAATAGGTCAAAGTTTTATAAAATATTATGCCAATTTTATTGTTAATCCTTATAATTACGAAAAGAGTCTAACAAAACAATCAAGCGATCTTATAACTATAAATAATTATAATATGTTATTTGAATACAATGTAGACAATACAATATATGTATGTTTGGCAAGTAATTTTTTTAAACTAGAAAATAACATAGAGGACGATGAACTATTAATTAAAATATATTTTAAATCATTATATGTAAAAAATATAATAAATATAAAAGATTTTTTTATACAAAAGACAGAATTACAAAAAAAAACGTATCAATTATTTAATAGTGAAAATTTTATCAATAAAAATGAATTTATATTTTTTTTAAAGACAATATATGCTAAATCTAGTAGTTTAAAATATGAAAATACTGGAATAAAATATATTAATATAAATATTCATAGCACTATTAATTCGAATATTTCATTAGAAACAATATTCAAATTATTTAATAGCAGTGAATTATATCCATTTATTAAATATAATCCAGGTAAAAAATTAGAAAATTTATATCGTCTGTATTGTGATAAAACAAGTAATAAAAAAAAAATACCATTGCTTAGTAAGACATTAATATTAAAGTATGCAAAATTTTTAGGCAAAGCACACACAATAACATTTTATGTTAATTCCAAAGAAGAATTGTTCATAAATAATGTTAGTGAATTTATAATTGAATTAGAAGATAGTGGTATTATTAATCTAAAAATAGACTTTAAAAATATTATAAGTATTGAAAATATAAACATTTTGATTCGTAATAATGTGAATGCCATTATTAAATTTATTAAAAATTTAATAGTTAATAATAGTATTGAATTATTTGATAATTTACATGATAATAATATTGAAATAAATTCAATAAACTATGTTTCAAATATTAACATTAAAGGAAATCTTAGTTTAAAAAATATAAGTAATTGTATAAGTTTTTTATTCAATGTAATAACAAATGATACAAAAGAAATAATAATGCGTTATAAACACGTTTCAAATTTTAGTATAATGAACTCAGAAGAATCATTTATAATTGAACTTATTAAACAAAAATTTACAGAAAGTGAAATTTTAAGTAAATTAGAAGAAAATTATAAATTATCATATGAAGAATCAAGAGCAAAATTAATAAGTGTTGTCAACTCTTTAAATTTAGTTCAAAATACATTCAACTATAAAAAATTAATAATTAAAAACAATCCTGGATTTTTAACAACATTAAAAAAAACAACTTCAAGCAATCTCTCAATTATAATAGAAAATATTGACAATATTAATTATTTAAGAACCATAACTATTTATATTGATTCTATTGTTAAAATTTTATTAAATCAAATAACAGATCCTTTATTAGAAAAATTTATTAAAAATATGTGCAAAAAAGTTTTACCAAAAGAAGAACTTGAAGAAAAAAAAATAGATATTGCAGAAAGTGTAAAATCTACTGAAGTCATTAAAAATGTTGCTCATTTATTAGAAAATGACGACGAAGATGAAATAAGTTCAATGAATAATGATTTATTAAATATATTATTAGACGATGAAGATGAAGATGATGATGATGATGATGATGATGATAAAGAAGATAATGAAGAAGAGGATGAAAATAACAAAGAAGATGAAGAAGCAGTTATTCACGATTCTGCGACATTAAATGAAAAAATAAATACAGGATCTCTTGAACAAGATGTTGAACAAGATGTTGAAGAAGATGTTGAACAAGATGTTCCACATGAGATTAATGAAGAATCTGTAAAAGAAAAATTTGCACATGATATAAAAGAAGACAATGAAGAAGGTTTTAAAGAATTTTCAGAAAAAAGTAATCCTATATTAAAACGATTAATAAATAAAGAACCAATATTATTTAGCACTGATAAAAACAAATTTTATACTGAATATTCCCGATTATGTCAAGCAAATATAAAAAAACAACCAGTCATATTAACACAAGAAGAAAAAGATAATATAGATGAAAAAGATAAAAAAAACGGAACGAAATCATATACTGAAAGTTATCCATATGGAACAAAAGAGGGAAACGTGTATCATTATATATGTCCCAGATATTGGGATTTAGAAAAAAATATTAGTTTATCACACGAAGAAGTAGTGAGTAAAAATTATGGAAAAGTTATTACAAAAAAAAATAAAGATGGAACTTATGATGGAAATATAATGGAATTTACAGATTCAAAACATCATCTTGATGAAAAAGGAAACTATATAAATCATGTCCCTGGTTTTTTAGATGAAAAACATAATAGAGATGGTTTTTGTTTGCCTTGTTGTTTTAATAACAAATTATGGAATAAACCACAACAAAAACAACGACGAGATAAATGTTTAAATTTAGATTATAAAATTAATACTGAAGAAAAAAAAGAATATTTTAATTACATTAAAGGACCAGAGAAATTTCCATTAGAAAAAGGTAAAATTGGGTTTCTTCCAATAAGTATTCAAAAATTATTACAATTTGATAATTTAGATTGTGTATCAATGCAAACTCAAAATCTACTAAAAACTAATCATAAATGCTTACTGCGTTATGGAGTAGAAAATAGCAACAATCAATCTTTTATTGGTTGTATTGCTGATTTATATGAGTCATTAATATTAAGAAATAAAAAATCTATAACCATTAGTGAAATGAAAAATATTATTAAAACTAGTATAAGTATTGATACTTTTATAAAGTATAATAATGGTAATTTACCGCATATTTTTATTTCTAAAAATTTTAATGAGGTTATTGATACAATAACTATTAAAAAATATGAATCAAGTAAGTTATATCAGGAAGTTATAAAATCTTCAAGTACTAGTGATACGACTCCAAATAATGACAAAATAATTTTATTAAAAAAAATAATTAACAGTTTTGAAAATTTCTTAAGATATATAGAAAGCAATTTAACAATAGATTATACTTATTTATGGGATATTATTTGTAAAAGAAATCCACTACTTTTTCCAGATGGATTAAACTTAATTATATTAGATATTACAAGCGAAGATATAACAGATAATATTAAAATTATATGCCCTAAACAAAATTACAGTGATGAATTTTTAGATATAAAGAAAAAAAGTTTATTATTAATTAAAAAAGATGACTATTTTGAACCTATTTATTTAATAAATAATACAGTTAATAATTATGATTTTACAAAAGTATTTCCATTTACTAGCAATAAAGAAGATAGTGCACTTAAAAACTTCAAAATTATTTTAAATAACATTAGAAAAGCAATAAATATGAACTGTATTCGTAAAATAGATACAAAAAAATATAATAGCTCAATTTATAATTTTAAACCTAATATTTCATTAGATAATATAATTACTATTATATTAAAACTAAAATATGAAATTACTTATCAAATAATTGATTATAATAACAAAGTTATTGGAATAACAATAAGAAAAGAAAATGAAAAAAAATTTATCGAAAAAGGATTTATTCCGTGCTATCCTTCTGGATTATCTAGTAATTATGAAGAAATTTCATATAAACTAATAGACGAACTGGATACCGAGGATTATAATGATTATATTAATACTAAAGAATTATTGCAAAAAATATATAAACTAAGCGACTATAAAATTATATGTAAACCCGAATATAAAATTGAACAAGAAGGGGTAATAGTTGGCATCCTTACTTTGGGTAATCAATTTGTAAGATTGAGTAAACCAGAGCAAAATAACGATGATGATTTAATAACAATAGAGAATAAAGATTTTGTTTTTGTTGATAAAGAAATACAAACTAAATATTATAAAAATAATACTAGAGATGAGTTGATAACTAATATTAAATTGGAAACATTGTTTTATAATAATTTTAAAAATACTTTTAAAAAAATATTAAATATTAACATAAATAACAAAAAGAAGAATGAGCTATTACGAATAATAAATAATAATTCAACATTATATTTAGATAAACTTTCAAATATTTATGACATATTGAAAAGAATGGGAAATAACTATATTATATTTTCAGAAGACATGAAACCTATGTTAGATAATATAAAATTATCTTCGTGTTTTGATGATGAAAAATGTCCCAGTATAATTTGTAAAAAAGTAAACGCTACTTGTTCACTAATAATACCTAAAAAAAATTTAATTAATAATGAAAATAATGAAGAACTATATTATACTCGTTTATCTGATGAATTTGTTAGATATAATAAATTTAGAAATTTTATTTTTGAAAACAGCAATGTATATAGTTATGGGTCGGTTGAATATAATATTTTAAATAATGAACTTTTATTGTTTCAATCATCATTAACCCAAGAATTTTTTAGGGACCTACCATATATCAATAAAGATAATAATTATGTTAATAAGTTTGATACATTTGATACATTAGGATATGAAAATACAGATAAAATGTTAAATTTACAAACTTATAAAAAAGAAAAAGGAGAAACAATAGTAATAGAAGTTTCAACCAATACAGATAAAGAAATTATGAAGCAAAATAAAATGTTTCAAGAAAATCCAGAAAAATTTAAAACAATTGATGAATTAAAACAAACTAAAGACGACGATGAAGATATTGAAGATGAAATTACATCAGAAGACGACGATGTAGAATTAGATAAAAATATAAAATTATTGACTGAGTATACAGATAAAAACCACTATTGTTCTTTCAGTAAAAATAAAATAACAGAGGATTTTAGGAAAAATTTTAAAACCACAATACATCAACTGAGATATTCATTGGATGATAAAATTTGTTCTTTTCAATTAATTTTAATAATAATTAAATATCACAATAAAGAGTATATTAACTTGACTATTCAAGAATTGAGAAAAAAACTAATCAGTTTATATAAAAATAATAGTAATTTTGATTCCTTATGTCATATTTTATTAAAAAATAATAAAAAAATAATTATTGAAAAAGTTATAAATGAAGAAATAACAATTGAAGAGTGCATATTGAGTAGTGAATATTATGTAACATATATTGATATATACTTAATATCAAAAGAGTATGACTTACCTATAATATTGTTATGTAATACTATTATTGATAGAACTATTACGGAAGAACATTATATCATATTTAATATAAATAGATTATCTAATAATTATTTTTTTATAAAAAATCGCACTCTATATGATAGAAAAAAAGTGCATAATTATAAATTAATTATTAATGCTTCAGATGTTATTTTTAATATAGATGATGATTTGCAAGATAGTTCTGAAGACTTACAAAATAAATTACAAAATGATATCGCTAATTTTAAAGATGTTCTTGGTAATTATATAGATAATTATGTTATAAATGATAAAAAACAAAAACCAGAAGTTGCAAAGCCAAAAGTTGCAAAGCCAAAAGTTGCTAAGCCAAAAGTTGCTAAGTCAAAAGTTGCTAAGTCAAAAGTTGTTGTGCCAGAAGTTGTTGTGCCAGAAGTTGTTGTGCCAGAAGTTGTTGTGCCAGAAGTTGCTGTGCCTGAAGTTGTTGTGCCTGAAGTTGTTGTGCCAGAAGTTGTTGTGCCAGAAGTTGTTGTGCCAGAAGTTGCTATGCCAGAAGTTGCCAACTCTGAGCAAACAAAAAAATCAAAACGTTGCCCAAATGGTACTCGCAAAAATAAAAAAACTGGATTGTGTGAAAAAATATGATAATATTTTTATAAATTTTATAAAAATAAAAATTATTTATTATTATAATATTTGTTAATTTTGTAGAAGTAAATATTTAAAAATCTAATTCGTAATCATTACTTGTTCCATTATTGATATTTTTAATAGAAGCAACACTTGATTCAATCAATAAACTATTTGTGCTGCACTCATTTGAAGTTTCACTGCTTATCTGATTTAATAATGATTGTTCATCACTATCATCATTTGGTTCTAATGTAGTTGATTGCGGTTTAATAGACATTAAGAAGTCATTATCGATCAACACTTTAAAACAATTAGTTCCATAATATCCTTGCTGTCCGCACATAATATTTGCCGATACACCTTTCATATTATCTAACTCACCATGTTTTGCGGCTTTTAAAAACATTTCAGGTGTTTCTTCAAAAGAAGCTTTAGCAATAGCACCAATATCGTCATTGTTAATACCATGCCTAAAAATTGAAACCATCTTATCATTACAAGTCATTCTGTCTGCTAACATAATTAAATGATGGTAATTAATATATGTACTATCAAACTCGATAACCTCTGAAAATTCGTCAAATATACTTTGCCTAGCAGCCTCAATACCAAATGTATTATAAATTTCTATAATATGGTTTGAAATAGTTCTTGTCTTATCTACAAAATCAAGGGCCAAAATATCTAATAAATTACTACCTACCGTATCTAAAACCCATAAATCTTTTTTGATATATTTTGTATCAATTTCCTCAAAATTATCTGTAATTTTGCGCAATGTTACTTTGTTAATATTTTTTACTCCGCGTAAAATAAGATTATCTAGCAATTCTTCTTGTAAGTTTCTTAATAAATATATTTCATCACTTTGATCAAGCGATTCTAATACATTTTTGTTCTTCTTTTTCTTTAATAATTGAAGATTTTTATTTATGCGAATTCTAAAAATTAATTTTTCCGAGTTATAATCACTATACATACATGTTAAATTACTATAACTATTCATTAAAGCAAAATGAAGATCATCCATTGATATATTTTTATCTAACATTTCTATTTTGTTCATATACATTATAATAATCCATTTTGATTTATCTTTGCTGCTGTCATAACTAGAATTACAATCGTCTAATAGTTTCTCAAATTCATTATATTCTTTCATTAATTCAATATCTTCAGTCATTAATGTATTTAAATCATCTGGATCAAAGCATATTTCTATTGATTCCACAAGCGAACGCAATTTTGTGTTCTCAATCTTAGAAATATATGCTTTTGTTTTATTTTGGTCATAACAATCTAATTTATTTAAATAAATTGTGCATGATAAACTCTTTGGATTATCGCTTAACGATAATATTTCTTCAATACGAGGAACACCACGAGTAACATTAGATTTTGAACCAACACCAGCAAAATGAAATGTATTCAATGTTAATTGAGTTGTTGGTTCGCCAATACTTTGCGCAGCAATCATGCCAACCATTTCTCCAGGTGCCACTAGTGCTTTCTTATATGCATTATTTATTATTGTTATTAAAATATCAATTGATTTGCGTGTTAATCGTTTGTGCATTAATAATTCTTTTGGACTTAAATAATAGAAGTATAATACTTTAAATAATTCATTTGGTTTACAATAGTTTAATAAGTTTAATTTTTCAAAATTATCTTCAATAATTTCAAACACTTCTAAGGGTGTAATATCTATAATTACATTTTCTTCTTGATTACCGGCAATATTATTAATAATATGAGTAAATGATACCGGAACATTTACCGATGGTTTATAAACTCGATTAAATATTTTAACAATCACATCTTCGCGTGCTTTAAGGATGAAATCAATATAATATTTGCACTTTTTATCTAATTCTGTTTTTTGCCTTTTAAATTTACTGTATGCTTGTTTCGTATATAATGTTCCATAAAGCGAATCTTTTGAATAATCATTTGGCATTTGATAATGACCATAAATCTCTTCAATAGTCATATTAACAAAAGGAACTGGTTGCGACTCCACCCTTACAGGATCAAAATTATCATTTCCATAACTATATTGAATAATTTTATTCTTATTGTTGCGAACAGTCATATCATAATGAACCATCAAATCTTCTAATCCTTTAATCAATCGTCGCTGAATATATCCAGTTTGACTAGTTTTACATGCTGTATCAATTAAACCTACACGACCACCCATAGCATGAAAGAATAACTCATCTGGATTTAATCCACCAATAAACGAATTTTCTACAAATCCACGCGCATTAGGAGAATCATCATATTTAGTATAATGCGGTAATGTTCTATCTTCGAATCCATACGGAATTCGTTTTCCATCTACGTTTTGTTGCCCCAAACAAGAAATCATTTGTGAGATATTTAAATCGCTACCTTTAGATCCGGCATTTACCATAATAACAAAACGATTAGTGCTATCTAAATTTTGACGACCTAATTTACCGGCTTCAAAAGAAGCCTTATTTAAAATGTTGTTAATGCGTGTTTCAAATTCATCAACATTTGAGCGTCCTGTTTTATTATCAAAAATACCTAAATGTGTTTCGTCTATTAAAGACTTGACTTCTATTTTTTTCTTATTAATTGTTTCATTAATTTTATCATTTGTTTCTCTATCAGCAATGAGATCACTAATTCCTACACTATAACCATGAACTTTCATATATTCAGTTACAATGTCTTGTAAATTATTAATAAAATCGCAAGCAGCATCCACGTCATAATCATTGTAAATTCTATGAATTATTCCACGTGTTGTATCACCTAAAATGCTTTTTTCAATATGACCGCGCTTAATGGTTCCCTTATTAATTTCTAGTACATTATTTGATTTGCTATAGTCTTCATTTTCACTATATTGCTTAGTCTTATATTTTAAAGTAATATTTGGAATAATTTGACTTAATAATGAAAAACTGCTTCGTGATTGTTCATCAAAATTTATTTTTTTTAAATCAATAGTTTTAAGGTGAGCCATTAAATTCATTGCTGTGCGAGAATTAAAAGTAATATCTTCTCGTGTAAATAAATAACTACTTAATAATGAATCTTGAAAAATACCGACAATAGATTTATTATTTGCAGGACTAATAATTTGATATTTTACAGCAGCCAAAGTTTTAAGTTCTATTTCAGATTCATCATCTTGAGGCATATGTAAATTCATTTCATCACCGTCAAAATCTGCGTTATATGGTTTAGTATCAGCAACATTCATTCTAAAAGTGTCACCTTTATACATTATTTTAGCAATATGACACATCATTGACATTCTATGAAGACTTGGTTGACGATTAAAAAGCACAGCATCACCATCTAACATATGGCGATGAACAATATCACCTAATTCCAAATTAATTGAATCGCGATCAACATATCGCAAACTAATGCAATCGCCATTTTTTCTTTCATAAATTTTTGCCCCAGGATACACATCAGGACCATTTAAAATTAATTTGCGCAAATAATTTTTATTTTTGGATGTAACAATAATAGGTTTTGTTAAATTCTGTGCAACTTTTAATGGTACACCTAATTGACTAATAGATAAATTGGGATCAGGTGTAATAACCGAACGAGCACTAAAATCAACACGTTTGCCCATTAAATTACCCCTAACTCGACCACTTTTGCCATTTAATCTTTCTTTAATTGCTTTCAATGGACGCCCTGATCGCTGAGCAACAGCAGCAACACCAGGTATTTTATTGTCTACTAATGTAGCAATATAATATTGTAAAACAGTAGTCCAATCATCAATTACATTTGATGCTGAATTTTGCTCTATTTTTTCTTGTAACATTTTATTTGCTTTAACAATATTAATAATAATATGTGTTAAATCATCCTCACTTCTTTGCTGTGCATCATGTTTAATTGAAGGTCTTACTTGTGGTGGAGGAACTGCTAAGACTTGACAAATCATCCATTCTGGACGCGACCAAATTGGACTGAATCCCATAAAATTTACATCTTCATCTGATATTTTTTTAAAAATTTTCAACATCATTTCAGGAATAATTTTCATAGTCATTTTTGTATCTTCTTTTTTAAATTCATAATTATTAAATTCTTCTTCTTTATCATTCCATTCGGCAATAATTGTTGCTAAACCTTCTTTTCTTATTTTCGGCTGTAAACAACCACATCCATTATGTGAATCTTCACCACAACGATGTTTTTTACTTGCCAACGCAAATACTTTGTTCCATCGTGTTTCAGCATTTAATTTCAATAAATAATTATATTTTTCTTTATCTATTAACAGTTTGCTACATTTAATACATAGACATCTGCAAATTTTCATAATTGTTGATAAATATTGAATATAATAAACTGGTCTGGCTAAATTAACATGACCAAAATAACCAGGCGTTTGAACATAATCTAAACCATCAGTAGGACATATCATTCCTGAATCCAAAACTCCCATTCGTGGATCAAATAATCCACCTAAAACTGGCTTGTTATTTATATGAGTATCTCTATTGGTAATTTCTACAACAGAACCTTTTTGTATTTCATATGGACTTAAAATACTAAATTGAATACCGATGATTTTAGATGGTTTTTTATTTTCAAAATCAGTCATTCTTTTATAATAGTTAAATAATATTTATATTATATTTATTCAATTTTTAATTTTATAATGCTTTAATAGTTTTTTATAAAAAATAACAATAAAAATTATTTATTTATAAAAATAAAATAATTAATTTATAAAATTAAAAATTGAATATAATTTAATAATATATATAAATACTATAATTATTATGCCTCATAAATATAATACTAGAACTAAATCTGGAGCTCTTACCCCATTTCTTTACATTGATGATAATGATAGTAATAATAATGATGACAATGATGATGATTATTATAAGGGACGCAACCTTGCCCCATTTCTTTATAATAATGATGAAGATGACACATATAGTTCTAGTTCTAAAGACAACAATAGCAGTTCAGAATCCAGCGATTCTGATAATTCTGATAATTCTAAAAAATATAATGCCAAAAAAATAAATAAATGTGACTATTACAAATTTTTGAACGAGTTATATCCGTCAAACTATAGTAAAAATAAGTATATTGATGCAGTTAAAAAAACCATTGCTAATAAAGAATCGGTAAATAAGCGTTTTAAAAAGTCTCATGGTAATTTTGTAAATAGTTCTTCAAACTCAAATTTAAATAATTTATTTACCAATAAGATTATAAAAAAATCTAGAAAAATTTCTAAGAAAAAAAAAGTAGAAGACGATGAAGACGATGAAGACGATGAAGATTATCAACATGATGATGATGATGACGATACTAAATATGAGAAAAGTTTATTAACCCATGGATTTAAAAAAATGTTTGACAATATTAATGGTTCTGACAAAAATATTAATATTATTTTAAATTTAAAGAAAGGTAAAAACAATATTTATAATAATGAAAATAATAGTCCAGATCGAATGCTAGGTAATTCAATATTTTCAAGTATGCATTATAATAAAAATAATCGTTGCACTGATAATGAATGCGAAGAACAAGAAGAAGATGAAGATGAAGATGAAGAAGAGGAACACGAAGAAGAGGTGGAAGATGAAGAAAAAGACTTGTGTAAGAAGAATAAAGATGATATTGTTCCTGCACCACTAAAAGTATCAAGTAAAAATTATAAAAAATTTGATAATATTTTAAATAATGAAGAAAAAGAATCAGAATATTTTAAAAAATGTTTATCGTCTAATTTACAATTAGAAGCAATTGCTAAATTAGAAAAAATTAAAGAATTAACTAAAATTAGTAAACCTTATTTACTTCATTTAGTTGATCTTGATATTCCAGACCAATATAAAGCATGTGCCTTAATAAAAATTAATACTATGCGTTCAATGGGGGGTTATGGAAATAGTGAATATTATAAAATTAAATCTTGGGTTGATGCCTTCTTAAAAATCCCATTTAATAAATATAATAATTTACCCATCAGTTTTGCCGATGGAATTGAACAATGTCATGATTTTATGGAAAAATCTAAAAAAATATTAGATAGTGTTACTTATGGATTAGAGGATGCAAAAATGCAGATTATGCAAATGATTGGTCTATGGTTAGTAAATCCCAATGCTATTGGTTGTGCTATTGCCATTAAAGGACCACCTGGAACTGGTAAAACAACACTAATCAAAGAAGGTATTAGCAAAATTTTAAACAGACCTTTTGCGCTTGTTGCGTTAGGTGGTTGTGGTGATTCTGGATTTTTAGATGGATTTGATTATACATATGAAGGCAGTAAGCATGGTAAAATTATTGATATACTAATTCAATGTGGTTGTATGAATCCAGTTATATTATTTGATGAATTAGATAAATTAAGCGATTCATTTAAAGGACAAGAAATTACTGGAGTATTAACACACTTAACAGATAGTACACAAAATGCTAAATTTAGTGATAAATATTTTTCAGAAATTAGTATTAATATGTCAAAAGCATTATTCATTTTTAGTTATAATGAGGAAGCAATGGTAAATCCTATTTTAAAAGACAGAATGTATAAAATTGAAACAAAGGGTTACAAAACTAAAGATAAATTGATTATTGCTAAGGATTATTTATTACCAAAAATTAGAGAGGAAATCAAATTTACTAGCGAGTCTATTGTTTTCAGTGATGAAATATTAGAATATATTATTAATGATTTTACAGAAAAAGAGGATGGTGTTCGTAATCTAAAGCGATGCTTGGAAATTGTTTATAAGAAATTAAATTTATATAGATTAATGAAACCTGATATAAATTTATTTGAAAATAGCGAAGGTTTAAAATTAAAAAATAAGATTAGTTTTCCGTGCATTTTAACTAAGCAAATGATTGATGATTTAATTAATAAAGGATCACAAGACACTATTCCATATGGTATGTATATTTAATAAAATTTTATTGGTGAATTAGTCTTATTTGAAGTATAATAAATATTTTTTTTATAGCATACACTTAATTTGCTTAAAGGCTTCGTGCTCTTCTTGTAGTGATTGCCATATTTCTTGGTATAGCAATTTGTGGCGGTCTTACTATTGCCTCTGCTCTGCGAGTAGTAGTATTTCTTAGTGTTGGTTGTATTTCAATTCCAAATTGCGACATTCTATAATCATTTAATGAACCATTCATATAACGTCTCATCAAACTATTAACATTACTAATACGACTAACTGTGTCAAGTATATAATTTCTTAATGCCAAATATCCATCTATTTTAAGTTGTGATTGTAAAAATTGAGGTTCATTATAAAATCGAATTATTCTTCTAACTCTAACTAATGTGTCGTCTAGTAAGGGCAACATATTTTGTTCATCATTAAACTCATAATGTATATTTACGTTATTAATAAAATATAATAAGCGTCTTTCTGCGTTAGAAAAACGTAAATGCATGGGATACTGATTTAATAGACTAGTTATTTTTTGTAAATTCTTGTCACGAACTCTGTCTTGAATTCTTGACGCAGAAAATTCTCTAAATATTATATCTGATACTTCGCGTGGTATTCCGCGTCTATCTAAATCTCTTACTGCTGACCTCGTCTCTCTAAAACTTCGCAATGAACCAGCTTTATTTTTTAATTTTTTAGGATGTTTTCTGTTTTTATGTGTTTTTGGCATATTATATAGTATTATAATATTTTTAATAAAAAGTATTTTTATATTATGTTTTATTTATAATAACTTTATATTAACTTGTAACTTAACTTAGTGTTTAATAGCTTCGTGTTCTTCTAGTTAGTGCTCTTGCTCTCTCTGTGCGTGGAGGTCTTACAATAGCGTCTGTTCTGCGAGTAGTTCTATTTCTCATATTTGGTTGTGTTTCAATTCCTAATTGTGCTCCTTGATAATCATCTAAAGCACTTTGAGTATAGTTTTGCATATTATTTTCTAAATCTTCCATATTGCCTATTATTAATCCTATAAAATCTACAATATCATTATAACCATTTTCTGCTAATTCACGTTGTAAAAATCCTGCTTCATTATGGAATCTTATTAAATGATTAACTTCTTCTAAAACAAGGTTGATTTGAGTTATCATAGTTAGTAATACAGATGGAATATTTTTACGTCTATATTCATATGATGTAAATACGCTATTAATAAATGCTTTATATTGTCTTACTTTAATAACAAGAGTTGGATATATTCTAGCAATGGATTGTGTTAGCTCTTCTAATTGAAGTTGATATGCTTGTATTGATGCTAATAATTCGCGCGATTCTGCTTGTGCATTTTTTCCTGCTTTATTTTTATTTTTTTTGGCATAGCGTTTATTTTTATGTGTTTTAGGCATAGTTATTATAATATAAAAATATTTTTATTAAAATATAAATAGGCCTTCGTTATTAAATTATTCGTCATATAACCAACTAAAATAATATCTCTCGTCTTTAGTATGTTTAAGATTAGCAAATTGTAAAAATACACTAGCATCTCTACATAAAGCCAGTAATTCTCTCTTAAACTCAACAAACTTTGTTGTATCAAAATTATTATTACTATAATAATACGGATTTTGTATTATTGCATGTGTTATAAATTGTCGTTTTTGAGGTTCTAGTTCAAACGCTCCAATAAAATATGGACCATGTTTTAAATTTACTGTATTCGGAAAAAAACCTATATAAAAATAAGTTCGAGAAGAATTTATGCTTCCGAAATCGCGCATTTTAAACATATCTTGAAACATAAATGTAGGAAAATGATTAGGTTGATGTATCATTTCATAACTCCAAGTTTTTGCCCATTCAATCGACGATTCTGGAGTTAATAATTTTAAATCTTTAGAAGTTGGTTCTCTAATATATTTTTCGTAGGAATTATAACTTGTTAGTAATTTATGTGTTTCTGTTTGACTATTGTTTTTATAATAATTATCTACAAAGTTAGTTATATAATTTTCTACATAGTTTTCATCAACACTGTTTTTTTTTATATGCTTTTCTTCAACATCAATATTTAATGTTATATTACGTTGTTTTATAAATTCATAAAATGAGTTACTATTACTTATATTAGACATTAGTATATTGCTTCTTTTATTTTTGCATAATTTTGCACTATTACTTAAATGAATATTATGTGTAATAATAAAAGCATTATTACAGATTATATTTAAAAATACTAACACTATATTATAGTAATACATATTATATATATATTTATATTTATTATTTTTAAATATTAATCATAATTATAAAGTTATGAAAGTAAAGTTATGAAAGTAAAGTTATGAAAGTAAATTTGTGAGATTATTAAATTCATTTTTCTTCTCAACAGGTAAAGGTTCGTGGTCTATAATGTAGTTAGCGTCATGTTTTACAAATTGACTTTCACTTTGTTTTAAAACCGATGTTGGAGAAAAGTATATATTTTTGTAATCATCGTTTTCTTGTATAAATGAAATTCGTGATTTATTTGTTCCACGTGCTAATAAATAATTTTGCTGTTCCGGACTAATACAAGCGCACCCTTTAGATGTGCTATATTCTGTATTATAAAAACAACATTCTGGTAAAAATTTATTATCTTGCAAAAAAATTTTTGTTGGATCAATTTGAACATTATTATATGAATTGAAATTTAGTTCTGGGTGTTTAAAAACTTTAGACAGTTCTCTAATATTATCATAATAATTTTCATTAGAACTTCTTGATAAAAAATTATTATAGTTTTCTAAATTCTTATTTTTATAAGCATTTTTATAGCTTTCAAACCCATATATTATACCCATTATAAGAAATATTGTAAGTTTATCAAATATTAATACAAATATGATAATAGCTACAAAAACTTTCATTATTTTATATTTAAATATATGATGATTAAAAACTTTTATTGCATTTAATTTATTATTTAATATCATGCTATACTTTAAAAAATAATTGTATAATTTATGTATTGAATTGTTTAATTTGAATGTCATTTTATTGCTATTATATTATATTATATTATAGTAGTATTAAATAAATTGTTGTTATTAAATATTATTACTCTGGAAATACTTTTTGAACAAATCTATTAAATAAAACATACATTATCAAAACAATTATTAAAAAAATTACTGCTACTATAAATCCTATAGTATATGCGATAATTACAACTACAAGTAATGCTGCCAAAATCCAACCTATTAAAGGAATACTCATTAAATTAGAAAATAATATAACTACTATAACAAGTGTAAGTAATAATCCAACTACCATAATAGATGCTGGTATAACCATTGTTAATAACCATCCCATTACAAAAACGACAAATATTAATCTAAATGCTTTCATTAACAATGTAAGTGTATGGAATGCCACATTAATTGAAGATAATATTTTTCTAAGAAATTCATTAGTGTTCATGAAAAAAAATTTAATATTTATTAAAATAAGTGAAAGTTTTTCCATAATCATTTTAAACAATTCTAAAAGTAAATTGAATAAATACACAATAAATTTTTGAAGTCCTATAAATGCCTCATGTATTGCACCATATATTCCTTCAACAGACTTTACTATATTATCTATTGGTTTTTTTGCTTCTTCGGCTATTTCTGAATTTAATATATTTAAACATTCATTAAAATTATTAATTATATAATCCAATTCGTGGTCTTTTGATTCTTCACTATTTATTACTGATGCAAATGGCATCAATATTGGATTACATTTATTTTGAGACCATGAACTTTTATATGATTTTATAGTACCTGTGATTATAAAATATAGTGCTATAAAAATTATAACTATAAAAATAATAATTGTAAACCATATATCATTACTATAGATTTCACTATATTTACTGTCATCAAAATAATTATTTATTTTGTTAACTATATTTTCATCTGTAGTTGTCATATTAATATAGAACACTAAAATTAAAATACATATTAATTTATATAAATTATACAAATTATACAAATTTCTATATTTTAAAGAACTTTTTATAATTTTTTCCCAGTAAATATTCGAAACGCTGTTCCTGGAAGATCTCCTACTATTGCTTCACCTAAACTAGTACTTAATCCTATTAAGTTATATACTACAGTAATCATTGAAGTTATTTTACCAAAAACATTAGATACAGTAATAAGAGAATTACTTAATCCACTGACTAACATTTTAAATCTATTTCCTAAATCTTCAATAATATTAATTGATTCATCTTGTTGAACATTTAATCCTAATTTTAATGATTCTAATACTTCTGTAAAAACATTTCCTGCTTCCGCAAAAGTATCAAGCGTATCATAAACAGGAGCTAAAAAAGATTTCATAAAATCACCCTGTGTTTCTTTTGTACATTCTTGAAATGTTAATATAGGGTCGAACCCAACTAATCCAGCAAAAGGCGTCACTCCTGGATTGCATTTATATTTTTCCCAGTTATTTTTAAGTTGTGCTAATCCAACACTTAATGTTATAAATAATTGAATCAGGCAAAATATTAATACAATTAAAAAAGCATTACCTATATCGCCTAATCTCATTAAATATTATAATTATAATATAATTATAATATAATTATAATAATAACTACTAATTAATATTTGTTATTAATTAAATATTTTTTGCATATTAACTATTCTTTGAACATAGTGAAGCAACTGTTTGGTTTGCTTTTTGGACTGATTGTGATACAGGATTTCCTGCTCCGCCTATTTCTCTGATATAATCTGAATTTTTTTTATCCATATTTTCTTTTGAAGAACAAGCAGTTTTATAAGATATATTGTCTTGCAAAACTTTTGCTTTAGTTTTATTATTTTCTAAAATGGAATCTATTTTGTTTACAACCTCTGAAGATGTGCTATTACTATTACCTTCTATTAAATTATAATTTCCTAAATATAACATCCATATTAATAAAGTTATTAATATTACTATTACTAAATTATAAATATTATTTGGTTTGTATTTTAAAACCATTAAAATACTATAATATTTAAAATAAATATAATATTTTAAATATTAAAGTAATTACTAATAATATAAATATAATGGGCGACTCAAATATTTTTAATCCACAACAAAGGTTAGACTTGGCAGCATTAATTAAAGCGAACGACACCGATGATTGTACAGAAGAAATTCGCTCAAAGAAACAAAGCATTCTAATCAAAAATGATGTAAAACATATGATGGTGTTAAAGCAAAAATATGAAAGATTGAGCAAATCTAATCCTAATGAATTTGATGCTATTTGTGTTAAACAATGTAATTTTTTATTTAATAATTATACTGATTTATATAATAAAATAAAAAATGATAATTTAAATTTAACTATTTTAGATAAAGTTTTAGATATATTAAAAAAAATAGAAGATGGAGAATTAAACCAACACGAGGGTTCTTACTTAGTTGGAAAATATCTAAAAGAAATGTATATAGACAGTGCGCTTAAAACAAAAGAAAAATTAGAAGCCAAAGAAAGAAATAAAAAGGTTCCAAAAAAACCTTTTGCTAATATTGAGAAAAAAATAAGTTATAAAGATTTTAAATTATTGAATACTAAATAAATATTTCTTATATATTTTAACTACATTCCACATAGTTGTCTTCTTCTTCAAGTTGTGTGATTTTACTCTTTAAAAGTGTAATTTCATCTTTAAAAGTTCTATTTGTTTCTTCTAAATTCATATTTTCTTGTGCTAATGTTTTATTTTTGCTTGTTAAATCGTGAATAACACATTTTAAATTTCTTAATTCTTTATTTTGTGAATTAACAATATCTTGTGGAGAGCAACAATGTCCATGAATCTCAATATGCTCTTTTTGACTTTTAATAACCCAATTTTCATGTTTTTGAGTAGTAAAATGACTATTCACAAATTGTGAACTGACTTGATATGTTCTATTCATACAAGGACATCTAATTTTCGGACCATATTCTTTAAGTAATTCTGGATATGTTTTATCACGTAATCCTTCTGATTTTTCGTCATATTTTAAACAATATTCGCATGCTGTTTCAACAATCTTGGTATCATTATTAATCATAATTTTTATTAAATATTCAATTAACTATTTTATTAAATATTATAAGTTTTCAATTTTATTTAATATATTCTAAAAAATACTAATATAAAACATTTAGTAAATAATATTTAAAAATATTTTTTTTAATACGATTAGAAGAAAAAATATTTCATAATATGATTACATACTTATTCTATAGAATGAAGCATACTAATATTACATATAATGCTATAACTAGAGTAACACTTATTGATAATTCACTCATAAAAGATTTAGAAATTGCTAAAACTAGAAAACTTAAGATTGCTAAAATTAGAGAAGGCAAAATGGAAAAAGTAATTGAAATGAGTGAAAGTCATAATGCAACTCCTTATAAAAAAAAATAAGTTCAAGTTATTCTCTATTATTAAAATATTAATATCTATATATATAATGGGTGATGATTATTCTTTATTAATTACCAGAGTTAATGAAATAATTAGAAATAAAAATTGTGAAATAACTATGATACAAGATGATGTTAATACTTATACGTTTATTATTACAAAACAAGATTCATCAGAAGAAATTGCTTATGTAACTATTAGTAGAAAGAATCATGTGGTAAAAATACACAATTTAAGAGAATTTGTAAATAAAGGCACAAGAAGAATATTTACAACTTTGAGAAAAGGTATAAGTAAAGTTCTAAGAAGAAGAAAATTTATAAATAAAATAGTTGATTTGTTTTATATAAAGACTGTTTATACTAAGAAAAATTATGAGGGGAACTATTTTGCCACATTATTACTTATTTATGGAATATCCACTCTCAAATTAAAATACAAGCATATTAAGCATGCTACATTAAATGATTGTAGTGATAATAGCTCTGATATAGAAAGAAACTTATATCATATGTTGGGGTTTTTTCCACTTGGTAAAGTTTCTTTACTTTGTCCTCCTGAAGACGCAGGAAGCGAGACTGAACCATCACAATTGGTATTAGACGATATTGAAAAACAAGCAGACCTGATTTTGTTTCCACAAAGAGCAAGTGATGCACTTACAAAGATTGAGACTAAAACTGTAGAAAAAGGCGCTGCTCTTATTAAAAAAGTGCGAAAACAATCGCAGAAACATAGACGTCGCCGTAATATTAGAACACATAGAAGGTAAGTTAATTTTCAAGACAATCTCTCAAATAATTTAGAAAAATCTATTATTTTATATTATTTTCACACTATTAAGTTAAAATAATATAAAATATATTATAAAATATTATAGTATATTAATTATGAAAACTAACAATTATACTTTTATTACATATGGATTGTTAACTTTATTAATAATATTTATTTATTCACTCAGTTTTAAATATAAATTCAAAACAGCACAACAATTATCATTTAGAGGATTTACAAATGAAAATTCTAATAGAGAAAATTTTAATAATAAAAAAGATTCAATAATTAAAGAAGGATTTACATATGATGACAATGATACAAGTACTACGAAAAATGGCGATGTTTTTAAAGTAATAGAAAATAAACTAAAAGGGTTACTTCAAGAATTAGGAGGAAATGAAGGTAAATCTGAAACAAAGAAAATTCTAGTAAATACAAAAAAAATATGCGATTTAGAGTGTGCAAAATGTATGATGACTATGATAAGTGATAAAAAATCAGTAAAAACAATTGATTTAGAAAATATATTAGATGATGAAACAAATGAAAATTGTATAAAATGTAAAAAATATACAGAATTATCTACTTCTATTAAATCTATTATTGACAATTTATAATCAATAATTAAACGCTCAATTTCTCGTGTGGTTTTCTATACACATAACGTTCTTCAAAATCACCTCTATTTACAGCATTCAATGTATAATTTTTGCCTCCCCAATGTGGATCCATAGGATTTACACTTTTATTGCCTGGTTGATGAAAAATTTTATCAAGTGGTGTATCCGAACCAATATCTTGATTTTGTGAATCAAAACCATTAAACATATTAGTGTTAAATACCTCATTATTATCTTTTGTAGCATCTAAAATTTCATCTTGTGAATTATTATTTAAAAAATCTTTGATTTGTGAAGGCACTCCTCCTTCATTTTCAAAAATAGATGATTTCACTTGTATCAATTCATTATTTTGTGCATCAGTAGAATATTGTAAATATAATATTGGACAACTTATATTTTGATTATTTTGCCATTCTATAAATTTAGTATAATCTTCTAAATTATTAAATGTTATTGGATTTACTCCAGAAGCTATTTTTTTCTTAGAATTATATAAATGATACTTTCCATCTTTTTCGATTAACATATTAGGGCATTGTCCTGTTGGTGTATTTATATTATTTTCCAGTGTTTCATAATATTTATAAGAATTTATATAATAATATAATCCTAATATCATAAAACTAGTAATTATTACTAAGTTTAATTTATCATTAAAAAATAAATCAACATTCAATTTCATATTATATTATTATATTAATAATATAATATATTATTATATTAATAATATAATATATTATTTTCACAAACATCTTGTAATTTTTATTTTATATTTAATATATAATATATAATATATAATTATGCCTTTTAAAATATATGATAATACTGTAAATAATGAAGAATTAAATAACTTATTAAAAAACAATACCTTATTTGTTGGTGTATTTAGTGAAACTTGTTCTTATTGTAAAAATATGGAACCAGAATGGAACAAATTTAAATCACTTGCAGCAAAAGAAAATTTAAATGGAACTATTTTAGAAATTAATGCCAAATTATTATCATCTATTAATAATCCTTTAATTAGCAATAATGCCAATGGATTTCCAAGTTTATTTATAATCGGCAACAATAAATTTGTAACTAATTATGATTCAGAAAGAACAGGAGAGAAATTCTTACAATTTTTTAAAAGGTATATTCATAATGCGCGAAAAAATTCAACTCTAAAGAAAGGTGGGAAAAAAATTAAAAAAATAAATCCTAATTTTATAAAAAAATCCAAAAATTATAATTCAAGATTGAAACTTGGTGAAAATATTTCATTATGTAAATATGCTAAGAATGGTATAAGTGGATGCTCAACATGTTGTTCTCAATTTAAAAAAAGAAAAACATATAAAAGATGTATAAAAAGATGCATGAAATAGTATATTTATCGTAATTTTGGATTAATACATACATCCATGGTTGGGAAAATGTCTCCTGACATACATTTACTTTTAGATGATACTTTCGCACAATGTCTTACATTATTTTCTTTGCCGATATAACAAAATCCGTGATGTTGAGATTCATTAGTACTAGGCTGAGGTAATTTGTCTTCTTTTTTTATAATTGATTTTTTTATATCACTTGGCATATCTTGTATACGTTTTTCTATTTTTCTTTCATTTTTTAAAACACTTTCTTCATCGTCGCTTTCATCTTCATCTTCATCTTTTTCTTTTTCTTTTTCTTTTATAGGTGTTATTTTATCTTGTCTAATAGTTGATTGAAGATAATCAATACCTGCCGTCGAAGTGCTTGCTACGAATTTTACCGAATTATTAAACATATCTGTAATTAGATTTAATAAAATTTGTAAAAAATTGGATGATTCGCTTGCTATTGCTTGTGTTCCTTGTGATGTATGTTGTAATGTAGTTTTAGCAGTATCTCCAGATACCATGGCAATTATATATGCAAATGGAGATAATAAACCAGTTACTATATCTGTTCCTTGTGCTAAATAGTTAAATATATTAAATCCCAAAAACGCAAATACTAGTATAATAAAAATCCAAAAAAATATACTTTTTTTATTATCTGTTTTTACTTCATTATAAATTGGTTCGCTATTTATCATATTACCTATTGGTGTATTTGAAAAAGTATTGATTGCTTGTTTAAAGTTATTTTCACTTGAATAATTATTATTCATTATATATTATTTTTATATTATTATAGATTAATTATAATTTATATTTGCCTAATTATAAATTATAATATCTATATATAGTAATTGTATGATTTTGAATACAAAGAGATTAAAAAATAAATTTCCTAAATCAGTTAAATCACTTAACTCAATTAAATCAATTAAATCAGTTAAAATACGTTCTTTTTCGCCATTATTAAATAAACACTTAAGGATACGCTCATTAAAAACATTAAGACCTAATTCTTTAAAACTATGCGAGGGATTGTTAAGTTTAAGAATAAATAATGATGATTCGGCATCATGTAAGCCGTATAATCATCCCATTGTTCAAGAAATATTGCTTCATAATTTAAAATCGTCCAAACATTTAGATGTTTCAAGATTCATTCCACCAATTCAATTATTATCAAATTGCTGGTTTAATACAATGTTTGTATCTTTTTTTTATAGCGATAAAGGGAGAAAATTTTTTAGATTTTTTAGAGAATTAATGATTACTGGCAAAAAATTAGATTCTACTTTGATTCCTTCAAATATGGCAAAACTTCTCTTCATTTTAAACTTATTTATTGAAGCCTCATATAATCAAAATACTAAGTCTCTAGAACTATTTAAAACGCTTAATGCTTTAACTAATAAATTAAATACCAATTTCTTTATATATCATATATATCAAATTATTAATAATAATCAAAATTCAATAGATCCTACTATTTTATTCAATAATAATGATAAATTGTATGATATACCTAATATAAAAGACGCTGGAAATCCGCTTTCTTATTATGAGACTATTTTGAAATATTTAAATTACGATACTTTAAAATTTATGAAACAAACTTTTACAACTAAATTAAATGTTAAAGAAACCATTACACGAAAATTTCAAAGTGTGTCAAATATTATACCTGATATTATTATTATAGAAGATTTTCAAAGCAAGTCTATATATGAAATCTCATATAAATTGATAGATGAAAAAAATGTAGTTTATAATTATGTATTAGATTCAATTATTATAACAAATAAAGATCATTTTTTCCCTGAAGCAAATAGTCATTTTGTAAGTGTTTTAACAGTAAATTCTCAAGAATATAAATTTGATGGAAGTAGTTTATCCAAGTTAGAGAGATTTGATTGGAAAAAAATGATAAACACTAATAAGAATTGGAATTTTAAAGAAAATAAAAAGTATAAACCAGAAGCATATAATTTTACAAAAGGTTATAGAATAATGTTTTACTATAGAAGTTAAATATTGTTATGAGTTATTCTGCAAATTATATAAATGAATAAATTTAAAGAATAAATAACTATTTATTATATAACATATAATAATGTCATTTATAACTCAAGAACTGAATGAAGTCGAAAATTATTTAAAACAAAATATTGGAAAAAATTTATCTTTACGAAAAATGCATAAAGATTTAAAAATTTCTCGCAGAAATATCATTTTATTAGCTAAACAATCAAAAAATATTACTCCTGTAAAACCACTGGATGTAGGTTCACGAGCTTTTTTTTTACATGTTTATACATATGAAATGAAAAAGTAATTACAGGTTATTTAATAACTCCATTTTTTCCATAGTTTTTTCTAAATTAGATTTATTTAAATTATTAAATAAATAGTCAGTTTTTGGAGACTCTTCATTTTTCTTTATTTCTTTATATATTGTATTAATCTTTAATACAATAGCCTCTACTTCTTCGCGTTTATTTATAATATTAATAGTAAAATTAACATTTTCAATTAATAATGCAAAAGCATAATATATTATATATTTTCGTTTTTTTTTTACACTATTATTATATTTAATAATAAATAATTCAAATAAATTTTTTATTATTTTATGTTTCAAGTTATTATTATTGTCATTTTCATTGTCATTAGTTTCAATTATATTATATTTTTTATCTAAAGTATTAGGATTGCTATAATAAAATAAGATATCCCATATTATCCATATAATATCATGAGTATTTCCATCCGGAGCAAAACTCCTATTTTCGCATACACATTTTTTCTTTTTTTTGATACAAATATTTTCATATTCTATAATCCATTCATACCAATAATAAACATTTATAATGTCTTTATTTATTAGATTAAATATTAGTTCATTTATTGGTATTATTAACTCTTTAGGGTCATCTTCTTTTAATATTTCTTCTATATAAGTAACATTAGGTGCTTTAAATTTTTCACTCATGCAAGTCAAATCAAAAGAATTATTTTTATCTAATTTAACATCGCTTATTACATTTTTCTTACTTGAATAACATAATACACATATTATTTCACAAAATATTTTCCTTATTTTTTCATTATTTCTCATAATTAATATATCTTTAGTATATCCATTTTGTAAAATATTTATAAAATTATTATAACGCATATTTAAATATAATGTTAATTTAGGATTACCATTATGTATATATTTATATGAATAATATAATATTATATCCCATAAATCTAAATAATGACCAGCACATATGAATTCAGCGCTCCAATAGCAAGCATTTTCTATTTTTTCATCATACAAATTTTTTAATAGTTCTAAGCGAGCTTTAGATTTTTGAAATTTTGAAAAAGTAATGTTTCTAAAAGATATGCGAACATCATTAATATAATTTGTATCCATTATTTTGGTAATTATAGTATTATTAATTTAACTTACATAAAAAATATAATATTAATACATAATAATAATATTATTATGAAATTTTTCGAAATATTAACGGAGAGAAAAATTTACACAGTGTTCTATAAAACACTTACACACTTTCTTAAATTATCATTATTACATAAACTATTTTTATTTATGCTTATATTAACATTCTTTTATTTACTAAATAGAAAATCAATCGTTTACGAGAATTATGACGATATGACATCCGGTAAAAGATTTGATAGTAAATTTGATGATGCTATATATGATAGTTTTTATACAAAATATTATGATAAAATTTATGAAAATAAGGAACGAGATGTAGAACAATTAAAAATTATTGTAAGTTATGCTAAAAATAAAAAATTTGTTAAATTTTTAGATATTGGTTGTGGAACTGGATATCATGTTCATATGTTAAATAAAATGAAATATGATGTTGTCGGATTAGATAAATCAAAAAATATGATAGAAAAAGCAAAATCGAAATACAATAATTGTGAATTTATAGAAGGAGATATACTCAAAAATAATTTATTTGATTACAATTCATTTACACATATATTATGTTTAAATAAAACTTTTTACATTATTAAAGATAAAGAACAATTTTTTGAAAATTGCGCATTATTATTAAGTCCAAATGGAATATTAATAATACATTTATTAACTAGAGATAAATTTAAACCTTTTATTCTTCCTAAAGATAATACTGTTTTGTATAATCCAGAAAATCATAATAATGCTATTACTAAAACTATTATAAAATTTGATCCTAATTTAGAATATATATGTAATTATGAAATTTTGAATACTGAGGCAAATTCAAATACAACAGATTATTTTAATGAACCACATTCGTGCTATCATGAAAAATTTGAAAATTTTGAAACTCACAATATTCGTAAAAATCTAATTAATTTATATATACCTACTATTGATGAAATATTAAAACTTGCTAAATCAAAAGGTTTTGCTATTAAAGATAAAAAATCTTTAGATTCTATTGGTCATGTCGATGAATATTTATATATTTTTAAAAAAATATCATAATCATATAAATATGAATATTTATATTCGCACAATTTATCTAACATATTTACTTGCTCTAGCAAATGAATCTAAAACAAATAATATAAATATTCCCAAAAATAAATATAATATTAATTCTTCTGTGATATAATTTGTTTTTTCATTATGTTGTTCTTCTAATAAATGTACTATGTAATCTAATTTTGATATTAATTTGTTATTATCGTAATTATGTGTATTAATATTTTGTGATAATGTATCATAGTTTAATTTATAACTATCACTGTAATTAGATAGTTCATTTTTTGGTGAAACTGAACTATTTAATACATTTGAATTTTCTAAATTAGAAGTATTATTATTCATATTACTATATGAATTGGCATTTGTATTACTACTAGTATTTGCATTTTGCAATTCATTATTAAAAAAATTATTTTGCGGTATATTATTTCCGGCTTCTCTCATTTTTTGTATTTTTGCTAATTGTTCATTCAAACTATCAGTAAAAGATGTGCTTATTGATTCGTCTATTATATTAGATTGGTAATTTGTATTATAGTTGTCTTCTTCTTCAGAATTTTCGTGAATTTTTGACATTAAATTTCCTAAACTGGTAATCTTATTTTTCAATACTTCACTGTTTTTAGTATTTGTTATGTTTGATTCATCAAACTCTACAGTTTTCTTATTTTTTAGAGTTTTATTATTTGATTTTTTATATAATTTAGATTCTGATAAATTATTATTTTCAGAATCTAATGGAGCCGGATTTAATTGAAACATATTATACTATTATAAAAAAATAAGATTATATTATTTTCAAAAAACTACTAAATAAAGTAATTAATTTATCTATAAACTAGTTATTTTAGTAATAAAAATAACAAATTTAGTGTTTAATATAATTTTCATCTTAATTTTCTTTAAAAATTAAATTATTATTATTATATAATAACTACATTTACAATGATGTATGATTTATATAAAAATTATAAGAGTTTTTTAAAAAAACATAAATTTGATATCTTTATGAGAGATATAGGGACAAATAAATTATTGATAGGTATTTTTATGATTTTTATAAATATAGGTTCGCGATATATTGAATTACGATTAACAAAAGGACAAGAAATGATATTGAAAAATATTGCTCGTGAAGTATTAATTTTTACTATTGCATTTATTCATACTAAAGATTTAATACTATCTTTTATTATAACTGGTATTTTTATTATATTAGCTAATTTTGTTTTTAATGAAAAATCTAAATACAGCATATTACCAGATAAATATAAAAATTTAGCATCAATAATAGATTCTAATCAAGATAATATTATTTCAGAAAATGAAATAAATAAAGCATATGATACATTAAAAAAAGCACGTGGTCAAATAGATGATTATAAAAAAATAAAAACACTCGAATCTTTCAACAACATGAATTATAAATAATTAATTACAATTACAATTACAATTAATTAGTTGTAATTCATATTGTTATAATATTTTAACTATATAGTATAAATATACCATACTATTATGTCGGAAAACTTTGAACCGCAATTTATAACTAATAGTTATAACATTCAAATAAATATTGTATATAATACAAAAGATAGTGACGAGACCGATGAGACCAATGAGACCAATGAGACCAATGAGACCAATGATACTAATGATACTAATTATTATATAATTGACAATATGAAAGATATTTTATTAGAAGAATTTTCCAATAAAGATAAATATGAAAGTTTCAAACAACATTATCCCAATGGGAAGAATCTTATATATATTGTAGATGATTCATTTTATCTTGATAAACGTATAATGGATAGTATTAGCAAGAATTTAACAGATAATTTCCCTAGTTATTTGAGTAGCAGAGAAATTCAAAAAAATTATTATATAAATAATTTAACAAGAATTGCCGATGATACAACTATTAGTCAAAATGATAAAGATTCATTGTTTCAACTTATAAGGCAAGAATTTACAAAACTAATATCATCTGCTTACGCTTCAGATACAAATAGAATTAGTGCCATTACTAACATTAATGGGTTAGTTGATGATCCATTTTTTTCTCACCCAGAGAGCGGACTCGGAGGTAAGAATTTTCACGAAGCAATGAAGACAAAATATTACGATACTATTAGACTTCAAAATTATCCTCTTAAAAAAATATTAGATAAATTTTATAATATTAATAATAATAATAGTCTAGTTAATAAATATAAATATGAATATTTTTTAAAGACAGAAACTATTAGAAGTATTTTAAAATTTATAAATCAAAATAGTGCTGATGAGCAAAGATCACAATTAAATAATAATCAAACAAAAGAAGAAATATATAATAAATATTTCAAATATGTATTTCCTAATAAAAAGGATGTACTTAATTTAAGTGATTCAGATAAAGATAAAATTTTAATGTTTTATAATGTTTTTTATATAATTAAAAATATTTATTTGCTAGATGATACTATTATTAATATAACCCATAGAACAAAAAAAACTACAACAAAAAAATATTATATTTCTAAAGTTAGTTTGCTCGATTTAAAAGAAAATAATACTCACTTTAAAATTGAACAAAATACAGTAACAATTTTTATAAAAGCTACTTTAAAATATATTATTGAAAATCCTACATTACAAATTAATTATTTAATAGATGATTTAGAAAATACAGAGCAAAATTACTTATCACAATCTAATATACTGCAACCCAAAGATATAAGTAGTAATTATTCTAGTTATAATAAAATATACATTCATGATAAAATTAAGTATAAAGAAAATACTTATATTATAGATGAAGTTATTAAATCTCCGTCCATAAAAAAATATATTAAAAATAAAGAGGAACTCTTTTTTAATACAAAAGCAATAAAATTATTAGATTATTTTATTAAAAACAAAGTAAAAAAAAATCCACAAGATGATATAATTAAGTCAAATATCAAATATTTATTACATAGTATTTTTAAACTGTATAATAATAAACAATTCAAAAAATATTATATTGCAGATACGTATATTCAATATATTGATAGTTCTAAAAATTATTATAGTATTAAAAAGAGTTCTAAAATAACAGAAACAAATCCAAAATATGAAACCATTTCCGATATATTATGGCAATCAACAGATGCACTAGCAACAACAAAAGCAGCAATAACAGAAGTGCAAGCGGCAATGAGAGTAGGAGCAGCTGCAGCAGCAGCTAGAATACTGGCAGCAACAACAGCAGCAACAGCAAGAACAACAGCAACTGCTGCAATAGCAGCAAGAACAGCAAGAGCAGCAGCAAGAGCAGCAGCAGCACCAGCAGCAGCAGCAGCAGCAGCAGCAGCAGCAGCAGCACCAGCGCGGTCACGCGGACAACAAGCACCAGTTCCGGTAGAAGAACCGGTAGAAGTAGCAAGAGCAGCACAAGCAGCAAGTTCAGCACGAGCAGCACAATCAGCAGCAGAAGCAGCAGAACTAAAAGCAATACAAGCAGCAATACGAGCAGAACAAGCAATAATACGAGCACGAGTAGTGCCAGGAGCAGTAGAACCAGAAACAGCAACAATTAGAGCAACAGCAGCAGGAACAACGGCAGCAAGAACAGCAGCAGCAGCAAGAACAACGGCAGCAAGAACAGCAGCAGCAGCAAGAGCAGCAGCAACAGCAGAAGCAGGAGCAGCAGCAATACTAATACAAAATATAGCAAGGAAAAAACAACTAGAGAGAGCAGCAGCAAGAGCAGCAGCAGCACCAGCAGCAGCAGCAGCAGCACCAGCACCAGCAGCAGCAGCAATAGCAGCAGCAAGAGCAGCAATAACAGCAGCAAAAGCAGCACTAATAGTAGCATCAACCGCATCAGCAGCAGCAAAAATAACAGCAGAAAAAGCAGAAACAGAAGCAACAAAAGCAACAGCAGCAAATACAAGAGCACAAGCAACAACACAAACAATACAAGTTGTAGCAGCACAAGCAACACAAAAAATACAAGCATTACAAGCGGCACAAATAGCTGCTACATGCCTTAGAGAGTGTTTTTACGAGACAATTAAATCCTCCGATGCGCGCCTACTTCAGGATATATATAAAATTAATTTAGTTTTTAGATGTTATTCAGATAAAAATGGTAATAAACCTACTTTTATGCGTAAATTAGTAGCCGAAAATTGCCTGTCTAGAGCGCAAAATTTTGATAAGGTTTTAACAGATGTATTATATAAACCATTTAACATATCAGAAAATTATTTATATAATAAACTTTCTAATATTACGAAAAAAAACCAATCGAGTGTAGTAATTAAAAATAAAGATAAAGATAAAGATAAAGCGGTTCCGAAACAAGTAATTCCAAACGCAAATATTAATATACAACCTATTGAAGCAGATAATGGAAGACTAGAACAAAAATTAACTAATAAATATAATAATAATAGAACACGCAAAAATAGTATCCGTTAATAATAATTTATAATAATTTATGATAATTTATTATAATTTATAATATAATTTATTATAATTTATAATATAATATTATTATATTATAAAATAATCAATGATGAATCTTATAAATACTTTAAAAAAAAGATTGTCATTTAAAAAACCACTTGACTCCATATTGTATATTCTTGCTTTATTAATAATATTTTATTATTTTAATAAGTATGTATTAACTAATATGAATGTTGAAAATTTTGAAAATGATGGGAAAAAAAAAGTAGTATATTTTTATATGAATGGTTGTCCTCATTGTGATTCGTTTTCTCCTATATGGGAAGAGTTTAAACAAACTTCGCCACTAACTACTCATAAAATAGAAAGTGCGGATGCCGGAGAAATGATGAGCAAATATAAAATATCCGGTTTTCCAACTATATTATTATTGGATGAAAATAATAATAAATTAAAAGAATTAGAAGGAGACAGAACAATTGCAGGTTTAAATGCAATGATTAGTAATTATATTTAATTAAATTTTTAAATATTTTATAGAATTGTTGTATGTTTTTACTAATATATGTAATAAAAATTGATTACATTTTTATTTTTAATGTATAAAATAAAAATGGATTCTTTTTACAAAGAAAACATAACTGAACATGATTTATGTAATGAAACATATAGCATAACTATATTAGAAAAAAATATTAATAATTTAAATAAGAAAGTAGTGCTTAGCACACAACAATTAACAGCAAAATTTTGTGTAAAATTTATTTTAGACACTGCTATTGTATCTGGAAATCAAGAAAGTGGTGTTTATACCAAAGAGCATATTTTGAGAATGCAAAAACATATTACAAGTGAAGAATTTGATAAATGTTGTTTTGAATATTTTATTATTGAAAATATTCAAAACACCTTTTAGAATAAACTTAGTTATACAAAATATTCAAAACACCTTTTAGAATAAACTTAGTTATACAAAATTTGCCAATAGTAAATAATAATTTATTATATTATAGTATATTATAATGGTTAAAGCAGGATTTCTTAAAACTATTAAAAATAATATGTCTTTTTCAAAATCTTTTATAATTTTAGGATTATTAGTAATATTGACTATAGTATTATTTTCTTCACATAATAAATATTCAATTGAAAATTTAACACCTAAACCTAATATTAAAGCGGAAGTATATTTATGGGTTGATCCTCGCCCTTATGGTTCAACACATAATGATTTGGTTCTGCGCTGGTTGGATTTTACAAAAGAGTATGGTAATATTCCCAATATTACTTTAGGAAGAGGAAAAGCGAGTGAGTTTACTAAATATTTAGAACTAGATAAATATCCTGAATTGAATATAGATACAAATGAATCTCTTAGACCTTTAAAATCTGTTGATCTTACTAAGGACACCAAATTAGTTCCATTTATTTCAGTCTTTTTTGTTGGTACTGAACAAGGTAAGGCATATAAAAAACCACTTGGTTTGGTTACTGGTAAAGAGGTGTCATATGATAATATTTCTAAAACAATCAATGGTATTAGTGCAATGTTCTATGATTCATTATATGATAGTGATGTTAATGTAGCACCTACTATTCCTGCTATACCAAAAATACCAGTACCAGAAACATCAAAAGAAATTCCTGCTATTCCAAAAGCAACTCCAACAGCAACGCCATCAATGTCGTCAATGTTTAAATTTCCTGGGTCTTAATTATTTGTAAAAAAAATTGATATTAACTATTAATTTATAATATAGATTAAAAACATTAATATATATTATTAAGAGCAGTAAAAATATGCTTACTAAGTTAAATGATTTGGTGTTGGTGAAAATTGTGTCACGACCATCCAAATTATGTAAAACTCCTTATGTTGCTGATATAGAACTAGACGATGGTTCAATTGTTCAAGCACATTGTGCTTCTATGGGTTGTTGTGGATTATCCGAAAAAGAATCTTATGTATATGCATCCCCTATGAAGTCTAATTGTGCGCAAACAAAATCTAAAGTTTGCTCTTATAAAATTTATTTGGCAAATTTTTGCGAAGAAAAAATCATTAATTCACAAATACATATTAACAAGCAATTAATAGGCGTTGACCCAAAATTAGCCGAGACTTTGGTAGAAAATGCACTAACAAAAAATTATTTGAAAACACTTACAAATATTAAAACCTATAGGCGAGAAGTTAAATTACTCAATTCGCGTTTCGATTTTGCCGGTATAGATGAAAATGGTAAATATTTTGTGTTAGAAGTTAAGAATGTTCCACTTGCTGATTATGCTGATGTGTCTTCAACTGATCGCAAAAAAATGATTAAGCATGGTGACTTTACCAATATTCCCATTAATGAAAAAATCTCATATTTTCCAGATGGCTATAGGAAAAAGAAAGGAGCGGTTGTAAGCGAACGTGCATTAAAACATATTAATGAATTAGCAGAAATTACTCATTCAAAAATTATTAGACCTATTATTTGTTTTGTTGTTCAACGAACAGATGTTACCAGTTTTCAAGCATCTGTGTTAGACCCAATTTATAAAGAGGCATTTAATGAAGCAATAAAAAAAGGTGTAGA
>Ga0208951_1000070_pt1 | contig 39583 bp, 40 predicted proteins | sample GreLakmeMI27MSRF_FD_187702 | JGI IMG/M metagenome (GOLD analysis project Ga0208951, IMG submission 187702) | Freshwater lentic microbial communities from great Laurentian Lakes, MI, USA - Great Lakes metaG MI27MSRF (SPAdes) | ecosystem: Environmental > Aquatic > Freshwater > Lake | place: Great...
AGACCTCTAAATATAAGGCAACTTATAGCCGCCAAGCCGCAAAAACGCTTATAATAAGCTTATAATTGTCACGGATCCCATATTTGCCATCCCAGCATTATTACCGCTGTCCCTCCGCACTCCATATCTTTCGCCATATCTCCTAAAGTCCTCTCGTGTCCGCGCCCGCAGAGTCGCGAGAAGCAAGTTGTAGCGACGCAGCGCTTCGCGCGCCGCCGGAGAGGCGGCAGGTGCGACGAGGCAGTGCAAGTTGACCGTGACCCCCGCGCCCACTCTCTCTCGTGCGGCCGCGCCGCTGCTTGCCGCGCCCGGGCGCCTCGCAGCCGCGCGCGGTGCAGCAGCAGCAGCGCGGGCGGCTGGCAGCAACGCGCGTGCCTCGCCCAGGCCTTCCAAGCGCGCCAAAAGAGCCGCTGAGGACCACTCTCCCGTGCGGCCCCGCAGCACCCCTTTGCGGACGTTCTCAACGCACTCGCTAAGACTATCACGTGCAGTCTGGCGATGGCGCAGCCGTCTGAGCAAGCTGGGTGCGTGCGAGGCCGTGCGAGTCGTGCGCCAGAAGAAGGGCGGGAGCTGGCGCAACCTTGCGCCCTTGCCCCGCCTTCGGCCTTCTGCCGCCCCTCCGCCCGCCTGCGCCGGCATTGCCAGACTCACACGCACACGCACACGCAGGCTGCCTATCCCTGAGCCTGCGCTCTCCTCCTCGCCCCACTGGGTGTCCCTCTCAAGCACTCCTCCGTCGCCCAACGCGGGCTGGATGCGCAACTCGTGGGACCGCAGCAGCGGCAAGCCAGCCTTCAACATCAGCGGCTCCTGCACTTCTCCCTTTTCCTACGAGGCGCCCGCTGAGCCCGCCCTCACCGCCGCCGCCACGCCCCAGCGCAGCGGCGCCCGGCACCCGTTCGGCTTGGAGAACCTGCTGGTGACTCTGCCACCCGCACAGCCGGATGCCGAGTTTCAGGCACCCACTCCGCGCCCCGGCAGCGCCCCGACCGCTCAGCTTTGTGGCTCTCCGCTGGCGCTTGGCGGCGGCGTGCCGCTGACCATTCAGGAGCAGAAGCGCTGGTACCCTCAGCCGGCGGCCATGGATGAGGAGCACGGTGAGACTCTGCGCGCCAAAGCTCTGCACCCAGTCTCGCCCGTGCTCGTGGAGCGCAGCCACAGCTTCGGCGCAGACCGCAAGGAGAGGGCGGAGGACTGCGTGATGGCCACGGACAGCGACGCAGACTAGAGCAGAGGCTGGCAGTGCAGTCGCGCGCGGGTCGTCGAGCTTGCTCCGACCTCTGCTGCTGCACAGGTAGCCGCCAAGGATGGCCAGGATGGCCAAAGATGACGATGCGCGCGCTGTTGGATGCAGCCCCCGCAGACGACGACGAACCCACGCTATGCTTTGTTTTGTTGCCCCGTTGCAGTCACATGACTCCGGGTGCTGAAATGCTATGTTCATGATAAGCTTGCAACGCAGGCACGCGAGGTAGGCCTCTCTCCTTGCACCACCACGTGATGATTGATCAGCAGGTTGTCCCGCCATCGCAGCGCCCCCGGCGAATTCATATGGGCTCGCTGCTGCAGCGGCGCAGCAAGGAGACGCTCATGGACAGCGCCTGGCGCTATCGCGGCTTGGCGTTGCTGGTCTCTGTGCCGGTGCGTGCTGCAGCGCGAATGCGTCTCTCGTCTCTCTGAGCACTCCGCTTTCCTGCCAGGTGTGCCTCATCGCCTTGGTGCTCCTCTTCATGCCTCGCGCGCCGCCCTTGTTGTTCGAGTCTGGCGGCGGGTCGCAGGCTGGTGCGGGTGAGGGGGCGCGTCGATACGCGGTGGTAGTGGATGCGGGCAGCACAGGCTCTCGAGTGCACGCCTTCGCCTTCAGCGAAACCAAGGGCGGTCTGGAGCTGTTGGGTGACACCTTCCAGCAGCTCAAGCCGGGCCTGTCTTTCTTCGCGGGCGAACCGGAGGCTGGCGCTGCAAGCCTGCGACCGCTCCTGGACGCAGCGCTTGCCGCTGTGCCCGCGTCTGCGCGCGCGCGCACCCCCGTGGAGGTGCGCGCCACCGCCGGCCTGCGCCTGCTTCCGGGCGAGCAGGCTGAGGAGCTGCTGGAAGGTGCGCGCGACGAGGCGGGGAAGGCGCACGTTGCTCATCTGGAGCTCACTCACTCGAAGAGCCCGCTCTCACGCCTTGCGCCTCGCTCACCCCCCGCAGCTGTGCGCGAGGTTTTGCGCAGCTACCCTTTTACGTTTGGCGCGGGTAGCGTGAGCGTGTTGGGCGGCGCCGACGAGGGCGCCTTTCAGTGGCTCACGCTCAACTACCTGTTGGGCAACCTGGGTGGGCCCGGCATCGCCCGCACGGTGGCTGCGATCGACCTGGGGGGCGGCAGCGTGCAGCTGGCGCACGCGCTGGACGAGGGGGCTGCAGACAGCGCGCCCTCAGGATACGTGCAGCACCTCAGCGGCGGCGGGCGGACCTACCAGGTGTACGTGCACAGCTACCTGGGCTACGGCCTCATGGCTGCCCGCGCGGCGGTGCTAGCCCAGGGAGGGATCAAGGAGAGCCACCCCTGCCTCGCGGAGCGGGTGTCCTACACATACGGGTGCGCGCCATCGCGCGGCACGCATCGCGCATCGCGCATCGCGCATCGCGCATCGGCACATCGGCGCAGCGCTTGCTGCTGATGTTGCTGCTCCCGCGGCTGACGCGACGAGGGGACATTTCAGGGCGGCATCCTTCAACGGCAGCGGCTCTGCAGCCGCGCACCCAGCATGCGCGTCGCTGGCCGTGGCCGCCCTCCACGCAGACAAGGCTTGCGATCCCGCGCCCGTGGCGCAGTGCGGCTTCGATGGCGTGTGGGGCGGCGGCGGTGGCGACGGCGCCGCGAAGTTCTACGTCTCCTCCTATTTCTTCGACCGAGCCTCACAGGCGGGCGTCCTGCCACCCAATGCCATCGAGGCGCCCATCACACCGCTCGCCTTCAAGCTGGCTGCAGACACCGCCTGCGCTGCACGCGATGCCGCCGCCAGGGTGCAAGCCTTCCCGTTGGGGCCTGAGGGATCGCCTGATGCGCAGCTGTTCTGCCTGGATTTGACGTACTGCCACGCGCTGCTCACATCCGGCTTTGGGTTGGAGGATGAGACGCCCATCCGCCTGGTCAAGCAGGTACGCTATAAGGGCAAGCCCGTGGAGGCTGCCTGGCCATTGGGCGCAGCCATCAACAGCCTGGGCAGCTAGGATGCATCTAACAGCGGTTGGGGCGGACGCGAGTGCTGTGCCTCATCACTGGTCAGCGGTCAGCATGCTGACCTTGCTGCTGGCCGAGTGAAGATGTGCGCGAGGGAGACGGTGGTACAGCTCGGCGAGCGGAGTCTGATAGAGGTGTGTCCTACGACCGTCGGGTGAAGAGGCAGCGAGCCACCGATGGCCGCACAATGCACCTGCTGCTGATGAATCTATCGAAAATCCCTAATCGACCAGCTTCCCAGATTCGTCCGCTCCTAGTGTGCTCTGTCGCTCTGTGTTGGTCGCTTGGCGTGGCACAGCCGCCGGTCTGTGCAGGCACAGCGCATGTTCTGCTGCCTTAGGCTTGAGCTCGCTGCGTGACGTCCTGTCCTTGCCGGCGAGGAGCAGCGCAGGCGCTCCTAATGCGCCTCAAGCACGTGTTGGTTTCCCTGGCCGTGTTCGGCCTGGTTGGTTTGTCGCTGTCGCTCCTGCGGTTGGACGCGTCTGCTGCTGGATCAACTGGAGCCTCCCAGGCCTTGCCTCGCCGCTCCGGCGCCTTCCCGGTGCGCCCCGCCGCTAGGGACGCCTCGGCGCGCGTGCGTGAGCGCGAGGAGCCGCCCAAGGCGCAGAGGGGGGTAGAGGTGCTCAAGACGTCTCCAGCTGAACCGTGGAGCAGTCGGCGCGACCAGGTCGTCGCGGCAATCGCGCACGCCTTCGACGGCTACGCGGCCCACGCGTGGGGCCAGGACGAGCTGCGTCCGCTGTCCCGGTCAGGCAAGAACACGTTCTGCGGCACGGGTGCCACGATCGTGGACTCGCTCAGCACGCTGTGGCTGGCCAACCTCACGGAGCGTTTCAACAAGGCCGCCGACTGGGCCCTGAGTCGGGACTACGCGCACACGCTGAACGGGTGCAACCTGTTCGAGACGAACATCCGGGTGGTGGGTGGCTTGCTCTCGGCGGGCGCGCTATCCGGTCGGCCCGAATTCTTCCGCCAGGCCGAGGTGGTGGTCAAGCAGATGCTGCCTTCGTTCAACACACCCTCCGGCCTGCCCTGCAACAACTTCCCCGGCGGCGCAGACTGCAGCACGGCGAACCTGGCGGAGGTTGGCACGCTGAGCCTGGAGTTCGTCTACCTGTCTCACGTCACCGAAGACCCAACGTACGCGCGCGCGGCAGAGCGCGTGGCACGATCTTTGGCGCTCGCGCGCAACGGCAGTTCATGCGAGCTCACCGGTCTCTATGCCTCCAACCTCAACACGCACGACGGCAGCGCGCTGGGATGCAGCGGCAGCGTGGGCGGCGGTGCTGACAGTTGGTATGAGTACATGATCAAGCTGTACCTGCTCACAAACAGCCACGACAGCTTCGATTCGTACCGCCGGATGTGGGAGGCGCACACGGAAGGGGCGCTCAAGTATTTGGTGCGCTGCTCGGAACACGGCCACTTGTTCGTGACCACTTTCCCGGGGGGCAGCACTTTGGAGCACCTGGCGTGTTACTTTCCGGGCAACCTGATGCTGGGCGACCACGCGCGATTCCACAAAGTTGCCGCCGGTCTCACTGAGAGCTGCGCCGCCCTATACACCGGCACGCGCTCGCACCTGGGTGCGGACGGGGCCTCCTGGAGCTCGCCGCGTGAGGGCGCAACCTGTTCGCATGCGCCCAAGAAACACACGGACTTGGCCGCCACCGGCGACATGAGCATCAGCAGCCCCTCCAACCTGCAGCGCCCCGAGGTTGTGGAGGCGCTCTTCCACATGTGGCACTACGGGGGCGGGGACGACTACTGGCGTGAGATCGGCTGGGGAATATTCCAGGCCATGGATGCCAATACGCGGGTGCCAGAGGCGGGCTATGCCAGCGTGGTGAGCGTGGACGCCGAGCCTGTGGTGCTTGACGATATTCAGCAGTCGTTCTTCATCGCGGAGGAGCTCAAGTACATGTTGCTGCTTTTCAGCGAGAAAAACCAGGCGCTAGATATGGACGCCTGGGTGCTCAACACTGAGGCGCACCCGCTGCCGCGATTCACGCCGCGATACAACAGCACTTTGGGGGACGTGTGCACCTCTGCACCTTTGGTATGCTCTCAGGCTGCAGGCAGTTCCTATACAACTATTTAACAGCAAACAAACACCAAAACAACTCAGTCCGTCTGTGAGGGCCAATTCAGCTCAACAGCGTCTCACTCAGCCAGCAGATGGGGGTGGTCCTCCCACCACCCGTCTGCGATGATGTCCACGTGCTCCACAACCACGCGCGTGCGCAGCCTGCTCACGGGTGTGCCGTCCGGCTGCGTCTTCACCACCGTCTGCTGGCGCAGCCTGTGCAGCACGCTGCCTCGGCGGTGCCGCGCCGGCAGCGCGGCATAGTTGGTGCCGTGCTCGCTGAACAAGATCTCGTTCTTCTCGTCAGCCAGCGTGCCCGCCAAGCGAGCCTGCGCCTCCTCCCGGCTGCGCCCAGCCGCAACGAGCGCCCAAAACACAGCGTTGTATTGGTTATTGATGTGGCAGTCAGCTTGGCGCCAGCACAGGTAGTCCCGCAACAGTGTGTCGGAGGGGTAGCACACCTGCGTGCATATGTGAGCACCGCGACATAGCAGGCGGAGATTGGAGCGTACCGCTCGAGCGTCAAAGGCTGGCGCGCTCTGCAGTGTCGTGCCGGGCAGGTGCTCTGCCCAGCGCAGCACGTAGGTGGCGGCGAAGAGGGAGACGATGACGGAAGTGAGCTTGCTGCCAAGCGTGGAGAGAGAAAGCCTTAGCGCAAGTGTCGCCCGGCGGCCTCTGCTCACACCACGTGCCTCGCTCGCCGCTCGTACAACTGCGAGTGCTTCTTGAGCACGAAGCTGAACTCGTCGCTGTGGCCAAAGGCGAGCACCACGTCCGGGAACTCTTCCAGAACAGCCTCCGTTGCAGGAGCTGGAGCTGTCAGCCGCGCCCGCGCTCTCAGGCCAGCGCCGGCGCCGGCGTGCCTGGGCGCACGCGTTCATGAGGTGCAGTCCTCGGTCGTCGTTAGGCTTTGCGAACCCGTGAGCCTCTGTGAACCTGCCATGAGAGTACGCCGAGGGTGAGACTCCTTTCCCCATCTCCGCTGCCAGGCCAATACGCACTTGGTAAACCCCTTGCCATCCACCCGCACCACCACCCAACACTGTGGCAGCAGCGCGTCCGGCTGCTCGAAGGAGCGCACGTAGGCCCACCGTGAGTTTGCCATGATCCTTCGCACCAGGGCTCCACTCACACCCTTCTGCGCATGACTACTGGTCAGGGCCGCTGCGATAGGAATGCCGAGGGTGTTCTACTCACCATCCCGACAGCGTCAGAATGTCGTACGACGAGTGGTGGAGTGGACCAGATGCGGGCGCTCCTTCGCTTCCCTCGCAATTATTCGCGGCCACCTGCACTGAGCGCCATACGTCGTGGTGGAATGGCCGTCAACCTGACTCCCGCTGTCAGCTCGCCCTTCACGGTGCAAGAGACAGAGATCATGCTGGCTCTGCTGCGCGAAAACGCGCCCGTGCCGGCGCACGAGCCCAACGCGACTCGCAGGTGCGCGCTCTGGCCTTCTCCAGTCCGTTTGTTTTGCTCACGCGCACATGTAGGCGTGACCACGTGACGTACTGCTTCGCTCAGATGTTGCGCTTCTGCCACCTGGCATCCTCCGGAGTGGAGCCTTTCCGCCAAGCCCAGTTCGGGCTGGCGCTGGGGCGTGTGCAGGAGCTGCTGGGCTGTGTGGGCGGCAAAGCTGCTTGGTGGTGCGCTTTCGAGCCACTGCTGTTGGCCACTCCGCCCCTCTTCGCCGCCGTCGCGGCACGCACTCGCGCCTATCTGGACCTGCTCGGCCTGCCCCACCCTTCGGAAGTATTCCTCAATAAACGCTGAACTTCGCTGCTGCAACGCTGCAGAAGAAGGAACGACTTTGCAGCACGTCGTGCAGTGCAGCACGACTGCACTGTTGCTGCACCACAGCATAAGATGCAGTGCACAACAGCATGAAGGGCGCGCCCGTGGTGAGTCACAAGGGTAAGAAATCATCATAATCACCCTTACTCCTTCCTATCCCTCGCATCTCTCTCTCCGCGATGGCGCTCTCCCTCCCGCGCACCGTCGCGCAACGCGCGCAGCCGGCCTCGCGCCCCGCGCTGCGCCCCACAAAGTCGCAGCCGCTGCGCGCGCGCACATGGTCAGGCTCTCGGGTGCGGTTGCCCAAGTCTCCCTTCCTCGGCCTTCCGCGAAGCTCTCCGCCCGCCGGCTGGGGGGGCGACTGCGACTATGGGCCAGCCGACCCCGGGAGTCAGTATAGCCAAGGCTATGACAGCCCGGACCCTCACGCGGCGGAGGTGCCTGCCTTCTTCGACTCAGACGCTGAAGAGGATACGGACCAAACCAAGGGCATCGAAACCACCGTGCACCCGCTGCTGCTATGCCCCCGTGCGATGCTGCGACACGTTGACACCCACGACCTGGCGCAGATTGCGGAGGCGCTCGCGGCGGAGAGTCGAACGCTGACTCTGCTTGCGGCTGACCACTGGAAGGCTGACCGGCGCAGCACTGAAGATTTGATCACGCTGTATCCCACCGCGCTGAGCAAGTGGAAGGTGATTCCTGGCGCCATGAGCGCTGATGGCCGCGTGGAGCTGGAGCGGCACATGCCGGACGGCACTCGCGCGGTCATCTGCGGGCCAACCAACTTGTACGAGTGGTGATGAGGCGATGGTGCTAGACGCTCTAGGAAGCGACATTTGTCAAGAATGCATCTCTGCGAGTTCTACCATCAGCGTCTCTCTATAGCTCTTGGTCCTCTAGTTCAGGCAGCGGGAAGCGTAGTATGGCTGCAACGCCGGAGAGTTGTCCCAGCTGCTCTCCGCTGACGTGCGCCGCCGAGAAGACGTGCGCCTGCCCTCCCCCCGCACGCACCCCCTCTACCAGCTCCACCCACCCCTTGCGCTGCGCCGGGTCGCTGGTGCGAAACAGTGCATCGGACAGCAGCAGCGTCTGCACGGCGCCCAGCTCGTGTGCGGCGCGCACATGACCGGGCCCGTAGAAGGCGCGAGACGAGTCCACGGACATCTGCATGAAAAACGCGTCCAGAGCGCCAATCTCTGCGCTCGCGCGGGTATCCTTCACCCGAGACGCCACGGCGGGCTCCTGCATTGCCTCCTGGAGCGCGTGCTTGTAAGCTGAGGAGGCGTGCGCGGTGATGAACTTGCCGCGAGCCTCCAACAGCGGCCGCAGCTCTCGCTTTTGAGCCTCCGCGTGCAGATACCCAACCAGCGCATCCTTGGTGAACCCAGGGCCGGCGACTAGCAGGCAGCGCAGTGTCGCCCAGTCGACGTGTCGCAGCAGCGCTTGCAGGATCTGCTCGAAAAACTTGTTCACCGCCCGGTCAAGACCAAGCGCCGCCGCGCCACGCTTGCGGGGCATGGGCACCTCGATGCGCGCGCGCACCAGCGTGGTAGCGCCGCCCACGAGACAGACGTGAGCGAGGCCCTCTTGGACGAGAACTGCAACCAGGTCTGCAGACGCGGCAGGGTCGCAAGCGCTGCGCAGGCGCTCCACATGTGCCGCGTCCCAGCCGTCCTTCTCGATGGCCAGCGGGCGGGTGACCTCCAGCTCCAGTGAGTGGTAGGCTGCGCATCGCAAGATAGGGAGAACGACGACGTTCAGCTGTCAGCGCTGCGTGTGCGCTTCAGCGCAAGCGAGCGCGTCACGCACCGCCCAGCTTGACGTGGTCGCACTCGGTGAGGTTGCGTCCGCGCACGCGCAGCTGAGCCGCGTCAGCGTCATAGTCCACAGCCTCCACCGCCACCGTGAGCTTCACTTTGACCCGCTCGCTCTCACGCTCGCCGCTGGCGCTGTCGTGAGACACCTTGCGCACGGTTGTGGCTTGCACCCGGTCGCCGGGTGCGATCAGGTTGTACAAGTGCCACATGTCCTCTGCTTCTTCAGGGCACAGACGCACGCTCGCAGGCGTGCCGTCTGACGGAGGAAGCTTGCTGACGAGCTTCATGGACCGGACCGTCGCAGGCCGTTTCAGACTGCTCGAGGTGGCCGCGCTTCAGATGCTTTCAGCGACAGTGCGGCCCGATGACTCTGGCTGGCAGCATCTGCGAGGTAGAGCACCTGCGATGGCGCATGCGAGGCGCGATGGAGCGAGGAAGCCTGGCGATATTTGGTTGCAGTGTTGTGCGTGACATGGCAGTGACACATCTCTGGGCGCATCGCCGCTCTATTCACTCCCGAGACTCCGCTCAGAGTCCAAGAGCCATGAAGGTGCGTCCGCCTTGCTCCCAGCAGCTGCCTCCTGCCCCTTTCTGCTCACGTCACTCCGTCCCCGTCTCGCCCCAGATCGTGGACAAGATCAACCAGAAGATTGCCAAGGGCGAGGTGCGTCGTCGACCGGCTGCGCGGCGACCGTCCGCCGGCTGAGCCGGAGCTCTCCTTCTTAAGACTTTCTTCTCCTTCGAGTTCTTCCCGCCAAAGACGGACGACGGCGTGGAGAACCTATGGGAGCGCATGGACAGCATGGTCTCGCTGCAGGTGCGCCGCGTGTGCTCAGCCTGGCTGGGGAGAAAAGAGGCAGCTGTGGATGGCGCGGCGGCGCGGCTGCTGCTGCACTGCGCCGCACGCCGTCCCCGCCTCCTGCGCCACGCCGCTGTGTGCGGCACACACGGCTGGTGCTAGTCTGCTGAGCTGCAGAGCAGCGGAGTTGAGCGCACGCAGCTGCCCGCCTTTTTCAATGGCGGCTCACCGTCCCCCCTGCCACGTCCCCGCAGCCCATGTTCTGCGACATCACTTGGGGCGCAGGCGGCTCCACCGCAGACCTGACGCTGGACATTGCGAGCAAGATGCAGAACATGGCACGCCACGCAGTCGCGCCTCCCTCTCACCGCACTCGCTCACGCGCGCCCCCAGATCTGCGTGGAGACGATGATGCACCTCACGTGCACCAACATGCCTCGTGAGAGCCTGAAGAGCGCGCTGGACAAGGCACGCGCGTAGGTGTCCCTTTTGCGAGCTCTGCGCTGAGACGAGTGACACCGCAGGTCAAGGCTGAGGGCATCCAGAACATCTTGGCTCTGCGAGGCGACCCGCCCAAGGGGAGCAGCACGTTTGAGGCTGTGGAGGGCGGGTTTTCGTGCGCGTTGGATCTGGTGAAGTACATCCGTGCAGAGTACGGGGACCACTTCGGCGTCACAGTGGCGGGCTACCCGGAGGCACATCCGGACGTCATCAAGGAGGATCCGGAGGAGCAGAAGGCGGCTCACGCAGCCGACCTGCGCTACCTGAAGCAAAAGGTTGACGCCGGCGGCGAGGTTGTGGTGACGCAGCTCTTCTACGACGTGGAGCTCTTCCTCAAGTTCGTCGCCGACTGCCGCGACATCGGCATCACCTGCCCCATCATCCCGGGCCTGATGCCCATCCAAACCTACGGCGGTTTCAAGCGCATGACCGGCTTCTGCAAAACCTACGTCCCCCCAGCTGTCTCCGAGGTGCTGGAGGGCATCAAGGACAACGAGGAGGCCTGCCGCGCCTACGGCATCCAGATGGGGGTGGACATGTGTCGCCGCATGCTGGCGGCTGGCACGCCGGGCGTGCACCTGTACAGCCTGAACCAAGACAAGAGCGTGGTTGGCATTCTGCAGGGTTTGGGCCTGGTGGACGTCTCTTGCCCGCCCAGGGCGCTTCCCTGGCGCGCCTGCGTCGGGCGGCGCAGCGGCGAGGCTGTGCGTCCGCTGTTCTGGGCCTCCCGGCCACGCAGCTACCTGGCTCGCACCGCCGCCTGGTCAGGCGACGGCTCAGACGCCATGGGCGCCCTCCATGCTGACGTGAGCGCCTCCGCGGTGATCGCGCAGCGGCCCCAGAGCGACAAGGGCCTGGCGGCTCGCCAGGCTGCTCTAGCCGCCTCGCCCGTCGCCGCCGCCGCGGACCTGGTGCCCGCCTTCCGCGCCTTCCTCTTGGGCGCCGCGCACGCCTTCCCCTGGTCCGAGAGCGGGCAGCCCAGCGGCGAGCTGCGCGCCGCCGCGGAGTGTGCAGCGCCTCTGCTGGCCTTTGGGGCGCTGGTCCTGGACGCCGGGCGAGCCCTCCACTGCGCCCCCAGCGGCGCCGCCGCCACCCCTGGCGGGTGGGGCTCCCCGGGGGGGCAGCTCTACCAAAAACCCTTCCTCCACGCCTTTGTGCCAGCCGCCAAGCTGCCTTCTCTGGTGTCCGCCGTAGAGGCCCTGGGCGGCTCACACCTCAGTGCCACAGCACAGGGGTGCGTGAGCGGCAACCTGGAGGGACGCAGCGCCGTGGCGTGGGCGGTGCAGCCACGCATGGAGATTGTGCAGCCGCTGGTGGCTGACCGCGCAGCCTTTGCCGCGTGGGCCTGCGAAGCCTGGGCGCTTTGGAGCCTGGATTGGGCGCCGCTGTTCCCGGAGGAGGATGCGACATCGCGGGCGATGCTGCAGGCGCTCGCCCACTCACACGTACTTTTCCTGGCACTGGGAGAGGACACGCAGCAGGGGGACGCGCTCTTCACAGCCCTCTGCGGCGCGCTGCAGTGAGCCGAGCCGCACGGTACCTGGTGTGTGAATACGTAACGAGCCCCGTTGTTTTGAGCCGTGTGGGGCGCAAACAGAACAGGCGAGTGTCGTACGCTTCTGGCGTCTTTCTTCGAATTCTCAGGCTCGAATGAAGAATCAGTGAATCACACCTTGCCGTTTGCACTACCTCCGGCTTCCGCTTGTGTGCTTTCACTTGCCTCAGCAATGTCCAGCAAGGTGCCTCTGCCGCGCGCCGTGGCGCCTGCAGGCGCAGAGAGCATGGCTGCAATCGCGACTGCGCAGCAGCTTGCCTCCAAGGCTGCCAAGAACAAGAAAAAGCGCGACGCCGCCAAGAAGAAGAAGGCCTCAGCGCAAGGCGCAGGCAATTCGGAAGAGGCGGAGGAGGGGGAGGAGGAGGAGGATGCTGCGCCGGCCGTGTCCAATGCGCCCAAGGCCCCGCCTCCCGCGATCGCGCCCGCGATCGCGCCCGCCAAGCCTGTGCCCAAGGTGCAGCCTCCCGCGTCGGCGCCCGCTGCGGCCACGGCGGCGGACCTGTTGCCTGCGGACCCGTGGGCAGAACCCCTTGCCAACGCCACCTCAGCACCTGCGCCCGTGGCACCCGCGATCCAGGCTCCCAAGCCCGCGCCGGTGGCGGCCCCGTCCGCGCCGGTTGTCGTCGCCGCGCCGGTCGTGGCGCCCGTGGCTGCGCCTGTGGCGGCCTCCGAGCCGCTAGGCGGCGCATTAGCCACCCCTGCAGTGCCTGAGCCCACGGCAGCTGCGGCCACGCCGCAGGAGCCTCAGTCTGTGGCGGCGTCGGTGTCCACTGCGGCCGTCGCTCCAGCCTCTGAGCCTGTTGACGTGGCCGTGCCGCTGACGGACCGCAAGAAGCTGGAGAAGGAGACTCCAGCGACGCTGGTCACGCCCGTCAAGGAGCCCAACACCACCAGCGTGCAGGAGGAGGAGCCTGCCACGCCGGCCAAGGACGCAGACGTAGCGCCCGCCAAGGCCGCAGCCGGGTGCTGCGTCATCTCCTAAACGGGCAACGCTGTGCGATACGCCGCGCAGGCTGTGGCGCCAGCTGCAGCGATACACATGCGCTGGTGAATGAAGGCTCGAATGCTCTTGCAAAGAAGGAGATCCTCCGTTGCTCCCGTCGTCATCAACACAAGTCAACACGCGTCGCTTCGCTCTGGACCCGCTACATTCATCAGGTTACACTTGCATGAGCTCCTTGTTCTTGGCTTCTGAGAGGTCGTCAACCTGCTTGACAAAGGCGTCAATCTTCTTCTGCATCGCCTCCTTGGCGGCGCTGAGCTGGTCCTCTGACAGCAGCTTGTCCTTCTCCAGCTTCTCCAGAGCCTTGAGACCGTCGCGGCGGATGTTGCGCAGCGCAACCTTGCCCTCCTCCGTCAGCTTGCCAACCTGCTTGGTCAGCTCCTTGCGCCGCTCCTACGGCCCGGCCGCGGGCGCGTGAGACCCAGATCGCGCAGCACCGTGGGTGCATCACGCGCGCACCTGCGTGAGCTGCGGGATGTTGAGGCGGATGATGTTTCCGTCGTTTGAGGGCGTCAAACCCAGGTCACTCTGGTTCAAAGCGCGCTCAATGTCCTTGATGGACCTGCGCACAGCGTCTCAGTGCGACGCGCGTGCGCTGCGGAGTCGCTGAGAGCGCACGTCTTGTCAAAAGGCTGGATGGTGATCGTCTGCGCGTCTGGCGTGCCCGCGTTTGCCATCTTCTTCAGCGGAGTGAGCACGCCGTAGTACTCAACCTGCGCCGTCGGGTGTGGTCAGCACTGAGTAAAGGATACGTCTCAGCGGTGTCGTGCCTGAATCCGGTCCAAGATGCTCGTGTTGGCGCGGCCCGTGCGCACGGTTCCGAAGTTGCGGCGCGTGCTCTCCACAGTCTTCTCCATTTTCTCCTCCTGAGCAGGGCGAGCAGGTCATCAGTGAGCACAGCTTCCGCTGTCTAGCGGCTTCCTCAACGCACCGCGTCCATCTCGATCAACTCAGCCTCCTCCTCGCCCGCGCTGGCGTCCTTGGGCGCGGCGCGGAGGGGCTGTGGCGCTCTGCAGCAGTGCAGAAGCGCGTTGTGTCAGCGGCTTCCCGTGCGCTCTCTGGCAGGCAGAGCACGCGCCTGCGGCAAGCCAGCTGCGAGTGCACCCGCGGCGTGCGTGCCAGCGTGACACGCACGGCCGGCGAGGCGGCCGCGCGCTGCGGTGTTGTGCAAGCGACTGCACTGACGCTAGCAGGCGACGGCCTGCGCAAAGCAGTGCAGGGCGCGACAGCCGATGCAGCTGCGGTGCAAGCCATCGTGATACCGGACGCGCACACCCAAGGCGTCTTGCGCGTGGCGACTCCTGTCTCCGCGTTCTTTGGTGGTGCGTACGTGGCGGCAGGCGCGCGTTTTGATCAGCGTCGCAGCTCGCAGGTCGCACGAAACCCAGGCGCTCTGCCTGGCAACTGGTTGCTGTGTGTTGGACGCTGCGCAGTGTGAGAGAAGAGCCCAGAGCATGAGAACCGCGGTGACGCTCGGCTAACCGGTCTCGCGCTGCGAGCGGGAGCACCTCAGCGCTCACCTTGCGGATGAACTTCCTGCAGTCGGTATGCCACACCACTCTGCTGCGCACTTTCGCCCAGTGGCGACTGTTCTGCGCAGCGTTGAGGCGCAGTGCCGGGCGCGCGTGCGAGTCGTGCGAGTTGAGCTCTCGACGCAACTGCGCTGCTCTCCCTGCGCGCCTTGCGGGCGCTGAGACACGCGGCCGCGCGCAGGTGGGCAGCCTGTTTGGCGTGCGCGCGGAGGAGGAGCATGTGTCCGCGCCCCGGCGTCGGCGAGCAAGTAGCACGGGGGATGATGACCAGTCCGACTTGTCTGACGACGGGGACGAGAGAGTGTCGGCCGCAGGCACCTACCAGGTCATAGTCAAGGCGCGTCTGCTCCCACCTCGCTCTGGTTGCGCCTCGGAGCGTCTCCATCCTCCACGCAGCGCAACACCCTAGCGCACGCTCTCGCGCGCTCATGCCTCCTTGTACTCCAGGTGGTGGAGGCCAAGAACGTGTTTGCCATCCAGCGCTTCTCCTTTCAGCAGCTGAGGCGCAACATCATCAGCAGCGACCGCGTGCCCAGCGCCTTTGTGCGCCTGCGACTGCTTCGCGGCGACGGCACCGTCACGCCCGCGCAGCGCACCACGATAAGGCGCAACACCAGCACGCCTCTGTTCGAAAGCCTGTTCTACTTCAACGACATCCACGTGGCTGAGGGCGAGCTGTGCACGTGCGTGCTGCAGATGAGCGTGTACGACCGCGGCCGCCTAGGGCCTCACATGCTGGTGGGATCCGTGGACATGGACCTGGAGAGCGTCTATCAGCTGCCAAACCACGAGCTGTGGCGCCAGTGGGTGACGGTGTTGGAGCCACGCGGAAAGCGTGACGGGCCACAAGGACAGCTCAAAGTGTGCGTCACAGTGCTCGCCAAGGGTGAGCGCCCTCCAGACCACGGTAACGAGGCTGATGACGACGACGACGGAGCTGAGTTGGGGGAGATGGGTGACCTAGGAGGGTTAGATCTCTCCGCGCTCGGTGGTCCCGCCAAAACCGAGGCCACCGTGCCTTTTGCGATGCGCGTGTGCGCCTTCGCCGCGGTGGACCTGCCTCGCATGGATTGGACGCCCGGCAGCGGCGTGCAGCCGTACCTGCAGCTCAGCGCCGGCAGCAAAGCGTCTCGCACGCGCAAGCGGCACGGCAGCAACCCGCAATGGCGACAAGAGCTGGCACTCACGCTGCAGCTGCCTCCGGACGGCACTGGCGCGCCGCCGGTGCGCGTGACGCTATATGACCAGAACCTCACGAGCGCCGACGTTCCCATCGCCGCGCTGCGCTTCACCTACGCAGAGGTGAAGTCTCACTTGGAGTACTTCCGCAAGCCCCGCTGGTACCCGCTCTACGGCGCGCCCCGGGAACCTGAGCAGGAGTTCCACTTGCGCAGCGGTGCAAAGCTGGCACGCCGCATGAACAACGGATTCGTCACCGGCTCAGACTACCGAGGCGCAGTGTATCTGTCCCTAGAGGCTGGGCCTGAGCAGTCTCTCGCGCCGCACAAGCGACGCGGGCTGCCCATGCCCGACATCAAGCAACCCGTGAACCTCATCTTGCTGGCCGAGATCCTGCAGCTCGACATGGTGCTTCCCGAGGAGCGCGGCCGCGGCTGCGAGGTGTCCGTGGAGGTGAGCTACGGGCTGACGTCCGTGCGCACGGCCATGTGGTACGAGGCGAAGATGATGCGCGAGGCCGGGGGGGATGTGTTCCTGACTTTGGGAGAAAAGCTGAAAGCCTGTAACGCGGCGGTTCCGCCGCCGCTGGAGGGCGACGACGCAGGGCGCAGCGCGCCTGACGTGTTCGTGAACGTGTGGTGGAGCAGCCCGTCGGTGAAGAAGCGCCGGGTGGCATTCGGGCGGGTTCCCGTGGAGGCGCTGCTGCCGGCTGCGGAGACAGATTTCCCGGAGGAAGCACCGGAGGCGTCCACCGGCGGCGCGTGCGCATTCCAAGGCTGGCTGACGCTGTACAGCGACGCGCTCAGCCTGCGCAAGGGCAGCAGCACCGTGCGTGCGGCTCGCCCCGTGGGCGCGGCGCTGGTGCGCCTGCAGCTGACGCGCAAGCCGGGGGGCAAGGTGTACGTGCTGGGCGTGACGGACGTGGAGGAAGCCCAGAAGCGCCTGGAAGAGGAGAAGCGCCTCAAGAAGGAGGCGGCCCAGCAGGCTGGCGAGGAGGAGGACAGCGACGACGACGAGGAAGCGGCCAAGAAGGCGTCCGAGCGGCGCGCCCGCGGCCCCGGCTTGTTCGACCCGGGCGGACGCTTTGGCGCGACCCCAGACCCGGAGATCGTCCAGGCCATCGCCACGCGCCCATTCAAGCTGCGCGTCTACGTCTACCAAGCGCAGCACGTGCCCGTGGCGGACGCGGACGGTGCCTCAGACCCCTTCTGCGTGGTGCGCTGCGGACGAGCCGTCTCGCGCACACAGGTGTGCGGCAACACAACCTCGCCAGCCTGGTTCGCGGAAGTGCCGCTGGAGGTGCAGCTGCCCGTGTGCTCGCGGCCGGACATGCTCTCCTTCGGCGCAATGGTGCACAACGCCAAGCATGTGGACCGCGCGCGGCGACAGCTGGTGCAGACGCTGTACAAGAAGCAGATTGCGGCCAGGGCGGCTGTGGCAGCTGGTGTACGGGAGGATATGGCCCCGTTGGCGGACCCAGAGGCTACAGTGGGAGGAGGACTCACCCTGGAAGGGTTTGAGGACGCCTACGAGATGTCCACCCGCGTGCCTGGCTCCACCCATCTCGGCACAATGGAGGATGATAGCGACGACGATGCGGACGTTGCGGCGTACGCCGACGGCGACGTGCTCACTTGGGCCGTGCCCAGAGTCAACATCACAGTCTACGACAAATCAACCCTGGGCGATGAGCCCCTCTCCGTGGTCTCAATACCAGCCAGCCGCCTGTGGGGGCGCAGGTCCAGCGGCGGCGTGGACGCAGACGGACAGATCTTCAGGGCGCTGCCTCTGCAGTGGTACAAGATGCGCGCCTTTGAGTTCAAGGGCGCGCGCCTCAACCAAACTCCGGAGGGCAGCGGGGGGCAGATCTTGGTGTCGCTGTCGGTGGAGGGCCCCCTGGACAGCGTATCTGCGGTGCTTGACCGCGAGGCGATGGCGCGCAAGGAGCTGGGTAAGAAGCCGGTGGTTCCGAGCACGTACCAACCGAGTTGTGCCCCCCTGGCGGGCCGTCACGCGGGGGATGGCGCGCCGGACATTCACGGCGTGGGCAACATCGACACCCAACCAGCAGAGCTGGACATTCTGGTTTTGGGCGTGCGGTGCATGAAGCCGATGCTGGGGCTTCCCGTCGTCAGTCCGGCGGTGGAGTTTGAGCTCAACGGAGTGCTGCCCGTGATCAACGGCAAGACGCTGGCGCGCACCAAGCACAGCGGGCGGCCCACCGGCCCAAACGCAAACTACCGGGGCGAGCTGCTGGTGGTGCGCGGCAACTTTCCAGTGGAGGAGAAGTGCAAACCCGGGCTCACCATCCGCGTGCGCGACAAGCGCCTGGGCACCAGCCCCATCGTTGGAACCGCGTCGCTCACCCCGCTGCCCTCGCACAGCGGCCCCGGACCCAGCGTTGCCGAGCTGGAGGCTGAAAACGACGCATGGGCATTCATGCGCAAGCCGGGGGGCAGCGCCGCCACGAGCAGCAAGACGCCCAGCATGAAGAGCGGCCTGTCGCTGCTCAGCGGCACGGACGACGGCAAGGGGCACAAGCGCGCCAAGGGCGCGCCGGCGGGTGACCTGCAGGTGCACGACGACGGCGGCTTTGACCCGCACGGCATGGGCGAGACGCCGGACTACCTCAAGGGCCGCAAAATCCTGGCGCACGAGCTGGAGGACGTGCTGGGCCCGCCGCCCTTCTTCACGGTGCCTGTGCGGCGCTCCGGCGGCCTGGGTGGCGGCGGACCGGCTGGCGAGGAGGATGTCTCCGAAACGGGCTTCGTCAAGTTCTGCGTCCGCAAGGTGCCCCTGGTGCTCGCAACCGTGCCCGGGCGCGTGTCCAAGAAAGACGCGGAAGACCAGGGGTTGTACACGCGGATGGACCACATGTCCAGCGACAAGCCCTTGGAGCCGCTCATGGACCTGGTGCGCGGCAACCCTGAGAAGTTCATCGTGCGCGTCTACATCCTGCGCGGCCTGGAGCTGCGTCCAGTGAACAGCGACGGGCTGAGCAACCCGTATTTGGTGGCGACATTGGGGACCCGCACTCTGGGCGGCCGCACAGAGGCTGTGAAGGACACGCTGTACCCTCCGCTCTACCGCATGTTCGAGTTCAAGCCCGCGCTGCCTGGCGCGGGGCTGCTCACCATCCAGGTGCTGAACGCCAACGACAGCGCGCTGCCCGGCCAGAGCGACGCGCTCATCGGCGAGACGCATATCGACCTGGAGGACCGCTGGTTCAGCGAAGAGTGGAAGAAGTACCAGCAGATGCCGCCTTTGGAGCGACGCACGCTGGCGCTCAAGCGAGGGGGCGCCGCGCAGGGCCGCCTGGAGCTGTTTGTGGAGATCTTGGACGCCGCAAACAGCGGCGCGCCGGCGCTCAACATCACGCCGCCGCTGCCGGAGCAGGTTGAGTTGCGGGTGGTGATCTGGCAGGCGCGGTACATGGAGAACAAAAAGGTGATCCTCGCCCAAAACGACCTCTTTTTCCGCGCCCTGGTGCAGGGCACCGACCGCATGGGCCGCCCCGTGCTGCTGGACAAGGCCACCGACATCCACTGGTTTTCCTCCGGCGGCACCGGCTCCTTCAACTACCGCTTGACCTTCCGCTTTGAACTGCCCCTAGCCAACCCAAAGCTCAAGATCAGCGCTTGGAACAAAGACATCGTGGGCACCACCGACGACACAATCGGTGAGGTGACCCTCCCTCTGGGGGACATGTGCGGGCGGCTGATCCGGCAGCTGCGTGCCAACCGCGCGGCTGGCGACAAGAAGGATGCGGTTGAGATCTTGGAGCCGCAGCCGGACGCCGTCAACCAGGGCAAGAAGTGGCTGAAGATATACCACCCCAGCGCCAAGAAGACGAGCAAGGGGGAGTTTGAGCTGCAGTACTGCCTCCTCACCGCCAAAAAGGCGGATAGCAGACCCGTGGGCGAGGGCCAAGATGAGCCCAATCGAGACCCAGTGCTCCCCAAAGCTGACCGAGCCACGCTGGATTTGCTGAATCCTTTGGGGTCACTGATGACGCTCATCGGGCCGGAGCGGCTGCGCCAGTTCCTGTTCATCGTCATCTTCACGCTCGTTATCCTCGCCAGCGGCGGCATCGCGCTCGTCATCGCCAACGACTTCTTGAGCGCCGAGATCCAGAAGAAGCTCCTGGGGGCAAACGCCGCAAAGGTGCGCGCGGCTTGCGACGTGAGCGCTTGAGCGTGCGCTGACTCTTGACTGTCGCAGGGCTGAGCGGCGCGCAACAAGGACACAATAAGAAGTACATACATCAATAAGCACGCGACATACTCTATGCGTGCGTCTCGGCACGCTGACACTGCCAGATTTGTGCACTGCACCCTCCGTCGCATAAGTGAGGATCCACCGCTGTGTCTCGGCGTGCCTTGCACATCAAGCAAGAGATGAACTGCGCACCGGGTCGCGTGTCAAACCATCAACGCTGCGTGCAATACACACATAGCTCAACTCAACTGCTCAACTCGCGGCCCTCATTCCTCAGAGTAGGCCGCGGCCTGTTCCTTGGCGTTCGCCGCGCGGCGCTCCTCCTCCACAGCCGCCTTGGCAGCGGCGGCGTCGTACAAGGACGGCATGTTGCCGTACAGCAGCTCCGCAGGTACCGCCCGGCCGAACAAGCTGCACTGCGCCTGCTGCTGCAGCAGTGCGTCAACCAGCACCAGCGCCGCCATCGCCTCCACCATGGGCACCGCTCGAGGCACCACGCACGGGTCGTGTCGACCCCGAGCGCGCAGCTCCGTCGCTTCGCCGGCGCGTGTCACAGTTTGTTGGGGCTGAGTGACGGTGCTTGTGGGTTTGAAGGCAACTCGGAACACGATGTTCTCCCCGTTGCTGATGCCACCCTGGATGCCGCCAGACCGGTTGCTGCTGGTGCGCAGCAGACCGTTGGCGTCCATGTAGAAGGGGTCATTGTGTTCGGTGCCCTTCATGCGCGTGCCCGAGAATCCGGAGCCAATCTCGAAACCCTTGGTGGCGGGCAGCGACAGCATTGCCTTGGCCAGCTCAGCCTCCAGCTTGTCGAAGACGGGGGCGCCCAGGCCCCGAGGTACGTTGCGGCACACGCAGGTGACCACTCCACCGCAGGAATCGCCCCGAGTGCGCACCTCATCAACCGCGGCAATCATGCGCTCTGCGATGGCGCCATCGGGGCAGCGCACGATGTTGGCCTCCACGTCCTCCATGGTGAATGTATCGAGGTCCACATCGGGGGCTTCCACGTTGCGCACTGCGCTCACAAACGCTAAGATCTCAACGCCCGCAACCTGCGCCAGGATCTTCTTGGCGATTGCGCCGGCGGCCACGCGCCCGATGGTCTCGCGCGCCGAGGAGCGACCGCCACCCTGCACAGGGCCTATTCGTTAGCGCAGCTCCACGGGAACGCACAGCGAGTCCAGCGCACCGCAATGGCGCGCACGCCGTACTTCATGTCGTACGTGGCGTCCGCGTGGCTAGGCCGGTACGCCACCTGAGCAGAGGAGAGCATAAGAACTCCGATGACACGTAGGTTCTGGAGCATGGCCACGCACCGACATCTCGCTGTAGTCGTTGCTGCGCTGGTCCTTGTTGCGCACGAGGACGGCGATGGGTGTGCCCAGCGTCTGGCCGTCGGGCGTGAGGCCTGCGCGAGGGCGTAGGGCTGGAGCGTGAGTGCCGGCGCAGGCTGCGCAGCGCCTGTGCGTGCCTGACAAGATCTCGCACGTGTCCTCCTCGTTGCGTGGTGTGGTGATGCGGCTCTGGCCCGGCCGCCGGCGGTCCAGCTCGAACTGTGTGCAAAGGGCGGGCGGGGGGCGTGAGGGCGGGCCGGGCGCAGACGCGTGGTTGGAACGCCGCCGTGGCTGTTCAGCGACGCGCCTGCAGCTCTGCGTTGCTGAGCTGCAGGCGGGGCGGCACGCCGTCCACCACGCAGCCCACGCCGCCGCCGTGGCTCTCGCCAAACGTGGTCACACGGAAGCTCGTGCCGAACGTGTTGGCCAGCGCGCGCGTCACCGCACCACACGCGGCGCGTCGAGGGCGCACAGGACGCGCGCACAGCGGGCCGAGAGACGCACAGCGCGCGCTGCTCATCGCGCCCGGCATGCTGCACCAACCAGCCGCCACGGACGGGCAGCAGCTGAGACACGCGGGGGTCAACACGGAGGAGACGGAGGACAGAGAGTGGCTGGTCAACTCAAAGTCGTGATCAAAGCGACAAGCGCCACTGATGAAAACCGTAAAAGAGCTTACCTTCTTAACTCAACACTCAGCGCTGGCCGCGGCCTCCTCCGCCGCCCCGCCCCCCCGCAAGTGCACCCCCGTTGCCGCGCCCTCCACCTCCAGCGCCATAGCCGCCGCCGCCGCCGCCCCGCCCCCCCGAAAAGCCACCTCCGTTGCCGCCGCCGCCGCCGCCTCCGCCTCCGCCCTGCGGCGCCCCCCCCTTCCAACCAGACTCGCCCTTTGTGACATTGAGACCTGGAACGCCCCGGAGTCCCATCTTGCCCACGATCTTGGCGTCCAAGGGCGGCGGCTGCGGCAGGCCCAGCACTTCCCGTCCGTGCGTGTTGGCCTGCGCCACCAGCTCAGCCTTGCTCCAGCGCAGCTTGGAAAGGCCGTTGTAATAGCCCAGCCAGGAGGAGTAGGCCTGTGCTCGAGTCTCGGGCGATACGCACTGCACCGCCGCAGCTGCGGCGTGGCGGTCGCTGTCCCGCACAGACGCCCGCACAGCGTCGCCGTCGTCTTGCAGGGGCAAACCCTGGAGCATGGGAAGCACATACGACTCGTAGGGGGTCAGGAGCAACAGCCCGCGTCCACGCTTGCCGGCGCGGCCGGTGCGCCCCAGGCGGTGGATGTACTGCTCCCGAGAGGACGGCGGGCCCACCTGCACCACGAGGGTGACGTCCGGGTAGTCCACGCCGCGGGCGGAGACGTCCGAGGAGCACATGACTGCGCACTTGGCTGCCCGGAAGGCGGCGGCGGTCTGCTCGCGCTTGCTCTGGCTCTTGCGGGAGTGGATCTCCAGCGCCTGCACGCCCAGCGCTTGCAGCGCCTCGGCGGCGAACTGCGTTTGTCGAGCGGTTGCGAAAAACAAAATAACCTTGTGCAGCGGGTCGCTCGCCATCTCCTGTGTCACAACCTTGTGCGTGGTTGCCATCATGTCCTTCAGCGCAACCGTCGCGTGCGCCTGATCTACCGCCGCGTGCGTGTCCGCGTCAGACTCGCCCACGCAGTCAACCACCGCGTGTTGGGGCTTCAGAGCAACCCCCAACACCGCCGCTAAGTCCGGAGGCAGCGTGGCGCTGAAACAGAGGGACTGACGGTCCTTGCTGACGTGTCGCAAGATGCGCTCGATGTCCGGCCGGAAGCCTGCGGCGAGCAACTGGTCCCCCTCATCCAGGATGAGCACTTTACATCCGCCCAGGCGTTGCGCAAATCCGGGCGTGTTTTCGCAGTGGTCCTTGAGGCGTCCGGGGGTCGCGACCAGAATGTCAACCTCGCCGGACAGGCGAGCATTGTCGCTGCTGGGCTTGTTGCCGCCCACGATGAGCGACACGCGCAGCCCCGCCAGGTGCAGCGACAGCGTCTTGGCCTCGGTGGCCGTCTGAGCCGCGAGTTCTCGCGTCGGAGACAACACCAGCGCGCGAATGGCGCCCTGGGGGCGCGGCAGCGCGGCCAGCTTCTCCAAGGTGGGCACCAGAAACGCCAAAGTCTTTCCAGTGCCAGTCTTGGCCTTTGCCAAAAGGTCCACACCAGACAGGATCACCGGCAGCGTCGCTGCCTGCACAGGCGTCATGCTTGCGTAGCCCATATCCACGGTGATGGCGCGCTTGATCTTGTCGTTGATGGAGAGCCCGGCGAAGAGGGGCGCGCCGGGCACAGCCGCGGTGGGCGCCCGCGGCGGCTGCGGCACAGCCTGCGCCGACAGAGGGCGCCCGGAAGCAGAGAGCGGACGCGACTGCTCCGTGACAGGCGCAGACGGCTTAGCGGGGGCGAGAGCGGCGCCGGAGGAGAACGGGCGAGGCTTCTTGAACGAGGAGCCGCCAACACCGCCATCGGTGCTATAAGAACGCTTCACGCCGCCGGAGCCAGCGCCGTCGCTGAAGCGCATCGTGGCCAGCAGGCGAACGGACCGGTGAAGGGGCTGCTGCAGGCGCGCTTGCAGCGCGAGGCGAAGCTGCGAATGCGGTTGCGGCGGCTGCGTGAGCGTGCGGCAGATGGACGGGCACTGCACCAGCCGCAGACGGCCACCAGCTGCGGTTGCGAAAGCAGAGGAAACAGCCCGCATCCACACTGCGAAGGCGAGGAGGCGACGAGTCGGAGGTACCCCGTGGAGCCTGCGGCCCATTGCAGCGGGGCCGCCTGCCCAGCATGGGCCTCCTGCTGCGATGCTTTCTTCTCCTCCGCTGGCTCCGCTGCGCCATGGCGTGTGCTCGCAGTGCAGTGCTCGCAGTGCAGTGCTCGCAGTGCAGCGCACAGCGCGTGCAGCGCAGCGCGTGGACGGTACGGCCCCAGCTCTCCACGCATGTACGCTCACTCGCTCGCTGACAGACACTCTGTGTCACCGTCTCACGCTGCAGGCACCACACGCGCCCATGGTGCCGCCGCCGCCCAGCAGTGCGGCCGCGCGTGTGCGGTCAAGCAGACGCTCGCTCTTCCTGCGAGGCTATGCTGCTCACCTTGTTGCTGCTGTCTCCCTCCCGCCCGAGGAGCAGGCGCGTGGCGCTTGCCCACATCTGCACGATACGCGCGACGATACGCGGGTCTGCTCGCTCTGCTCTGCCTCCTCGAAGATGCTGACACGCACCTCGCCCGTCAGGATGCGTTGCTCCGTCGCCGCTCCGCTGCTGCGCCGCCGCTGCCGCTCTCGCCGGGCGGGGCTTCCCTCGGTGAGCAGTCTGCGGCCGCTCTGCCGTCCGCATCGGAGCTTTTTCCCTCGCAGCACGCCGCTCTGACTGCGCAGCTGCTGCTGTGGTGGCCTTTGGGCAGCGTGCTTGCGCCCCTCCGCATAGCCGTGTGGCTCTTCTGCGCTGCGCTGGATAGCCCCGGTTTGACAAACTCGGACGCGGCTTTGGACGTGATCATCACCAAACTTCTAGGCGTGACCACCGAGTGGAAAGGCCTGGAGAATGTACCCCCGGGCATGCACGTCATGGTATCCAACCACACGTGCGTTGGTGACTTTCTGTTGCTGTACCGACAACCGAGACGCTACACGCACCTCATCCACGCGGCTGTGCCCACCGGCGGGCGGGTGACTCAGCACCGCGTGTCCTTTATGCACTCCACGCCCAGCACGTTCAAGAGCCTGCGCCGCCAGGCTGCTTTGGATTCCAGCAACTCAATCCACATGTTCCCGGAGTCGTGCATGTCCTCCGGCAAAGCCGTGCTGCAGTTCAGCCGCGGATTTGCGTTGCTCCAAGCGCCCGTGCTGCCGGTTGCGTTTCGGGCGACGCACGCGCTGGGCATCAGCACCCACACGCTCACATCTTCCTTTGCCGCCAACCTGTGGTGGCTCTGCTTCGCACCGTGGACGCGCTTGCAGGCCACTGTGTTGCCTGCGATGCGCCAGGGCGCGGATGAGGAGACGGAGGCGTTTGTAGAGCGGGTGCGGGGCGCAATCGCGGACGAGCTGCGCGTGCCAAAGGTGCAGCTTGGCGTCAAGGAGAAGTACGGCCTCAAGGAGGCGTTGCGGGCGGTGCCACATGCAAGGCTATGAAGCGGAACGCTGCCAGCGGCTGGTGAGCGTGCGAGCGTGCGTCTGCATCTGCACACCGTTGTAAAGTGTACCGCTGCGCGCATAACAGTTGTTCGACGTAGCGCCACAGCGGCCCCACGGCGGGACTCACCGAACACACGTCGGTCCCTTCGCCGTCCTCGTGGCGCCTCGCGACACTGTGCGAGACGAGACGGTGCGGCGCGCGGGCGGAGTGCCCGAAGAATGAAGTTTGGCAAGAGGTTCAACAGCACGCTGCCGGAGCACCTGGTGCATTGCGCACTGCCCTACACGGTGCGCCAGCTGCTCGCTCGCCAGGGGAGCTGGCTGGGCCAGCGGAGTGGTGGCGGTGCTATCCGGGAACTCTGCATGTGCCCTGCCCAGCGCTGGCCGTGCGCACCTTGTCGCCTGGGCCGCTCCGCCGCGCTCGGCTCCGTGTCAGTGCAGCGCCACGGGCGGCTGATTGCGTGCTGGCTGCGCGCGCGTTGGCTGTGCGGAAAAAGAGGAGGGCCAGTGCTTGCCCTAAGTGGTTTGCCCCGGGCCAGCCTGTCTCTCCGTCCTGGCCCGTGTGCGCTCCGCGCGCCTCTGCGCGCGCCTCGCGCAGCCCGTGCGTGCGCGCGGGCGGCGAGAGACGGACGCGTGCGCCCTCTGAACACGTCCGTCTTACTCGTTCCCCTTGGCCTCAGCCTTTAAAGAAGCACCTCAAAGCGCTGGTGCAGGCTGCTGACGGCTCCTGCGACCCGGCCGAGGGCGACGACAGCGGCGAAACCAGCAGCGCCACGGAAGGAAGCACCGGGCTGGGTGGAAGCACGCCGGTTGAGGTGTCGCCCCTTCGGGACGCTCCCCGTCGCTTCCTCCCGACCTCCGCGCAAGTGGCAGACTTCCAGCAGCGCCTCAAGGGTGCGTAGCACGCGCGCGCCCGCGCCGCATTGGACGCAGCCCCGCCCCTCAGCCACACCAGGCGCTCACTCGCACGTGTCGCTGTCAACTGCCAACAGACGCGCTGGAAACACCCGCTGCAAACGCGGAACGCATAGCCGCAGACATCACCACGGAGCTCACAGCGCTGCAGCCGGCGCGGGATGGCGTTGAAGACGAGCGACTGGCGGTGCGTGGCGGCATCACAAGGAGCTTGCGTTCTGCACTCTGCTTTTTGCTCTCATCTCTCCGTTCTCACGCACATTGCTGTCGCTCGCCTGTCAGGGGCTGTTGACGCAGGTGGAGAGCCTGCACTGTTTCGTGGTGTTGCATTACATCGGTGCGTGCCCACAAGAAGGGGCTTTTCCAGGCACCCCCGTGCCCCCCGTGTACCCGGGTGCCTGATTCTTGGCACCCGTCGCCCATGCAGCGCTCTTCAAGCTGGTGAAGAAGTGGAACAAGGCGTGCAGCGGCTCTCCTGGGTCGCGCCTGGCTGGGCTGCCCCTGCTTCTGCCGTCGCCCCTGTTTTCCTCCCGCCCGCTGCAGCTGCTGTTCCAGCGCGCCGCCAAGTGGCGCCACGAGGGCAGCACCCACGGCGGGGGGTACTTCAGCCCTTCCTCGGTGGCCAGCGGCGGCGGCGGCGGCGGCGGCGCGGGACTCTTTTCCAGCCCGCTCAAGGGCGGTCCGCCGAGCAGCCCCCTGCGCGGGGCGCGCGGGGTTGACGACGCGGGGCTGCCCGGCTCGCCCCGGGGCGGACTGGGGCGCTACGCCAGCGCAACCACCTCGCTGCCCCTTGAGCTCAACGCCACCGCGGATGGGCTCTCCTCCGGCTCCGGCGGCGACGCCGGGGGGTGCGGCTCAGCAGCCAGCACCTGCGCGCCGGTGCGCTGCGAGGGGTGCGTGAAGCTGCAGACGCGCTTCGTGGTGCTTGGCTGCGCGCACACCTTCTGCTGGGGATGCCTGGCCGCGTCGCTCGTGCACCATCGGCGGCGCCTGGAGCGGGCGGCAGGCAACCGGGGCAGCACAGGCAGCCTGGCTGGCGAGTCCGGGGGTTCCGCCTCCGCCTCTGGCTCGGGACCTCCACCCCCGTCACCTCGCGCGCTGCCCCCCACCGCCGGCGGACTCTCTCGCCGCTTTTCCGCAAACAACTGCTCCGTCAGCGCGCCATGGCCCATGCCGCTGCCCGCGGACGCCGCCCTGCTGGGCCTGGACCGACCGATGCTGGAGTGCCCCGTCTGCGACTCGCTGCAAGACCTAGACCGTGGCCATCTGGAGGTGAATGCGCTCCTGGCGGACGACAGCTACGTCTGGATCCTCAGCCAGGACGGGGAGGGCAACCGGCGCAACAGTAGCCGCTCCCGCCTCGCCGGCATCGACTTTGCCACGCTCTCAGTCTACGGCAGCTTGGGCAGCAGTCCCAAGGGACCATTGGCGTTCATGGGCAGCGCGCCGCAGGGGAGCAAGGTGGGGGGTGGGGGTGCCGCGCCGGGGTGGGGCCGCCTGGCGCGCGTACCCTCCTGGGGTAGCCTTGGGCTGCCGCGACCCTACTGAGGGCGCACGCGCCCCTATACATACGCGCAACTGTATGCTTTAATGTGCTTTCTTTCCTTGTAACAACAAGAGCGTGGTCAAACCGTACAAGCGAGGGTGACACAGCGCAGAGTACGCGCGGGTGGACGGCTCAGCAGTCGTAGCAGACTGAGAAGAGAGGATGACAGCGCGCGGATATGCGCTGCGTGCAACGAGCGACGGGGGCATGCAAGCGAGCGAGCAACCGACGTTAACACTAACGAGCAGGAGCGCCGGCAAAGACATTACGCACGCACCGTCCACGGTGGTGTGCCAGTGGTTGCCGTTCATCCAGGTGCCGCTCTCGTTGCTGCTGCGCGGCGTGCGGTTCTGCAGGCCGGGGCGGCCGACAACGATGACCTGCGGCCAGGCCGCTATGTGAGAACGCCTGGCAGCGCGGGATATAGAGCCAGTCTCACCGTTATCATCGTGTCGTTGACCGTCGGGGCCGGGGCCTGCGCGTATCGCGGATTCAGAGCGTGGGTCCGCATCCGAGCGAGCGCTCACGCTGCCTCGGGATGAAGTGCAATCTCACCGGCGCTGGTACGGCAGCCGGCGTCACCTCCTGGCACTGGGTCTTCTTGGAGAACAGCGCCACGAGGATCAGGGCCAGCACTACGCCGCGAGACATCTTCGTTATCTTCATCGTTCGGCGCCGCTGGATAGAGGAAGCTGGAGCGGTTAGGAACTGCAGCGCAGGACGCCCGTGCAAGCGCACCTGATCGGCACTCGAACAGGGCAGAGGGAGCGCGTCAGAATGATGTTGTCAAGTGGAGGTCGTTCAGACGACTGCCAGCACAGATTCTACCCCTCACTGTGCTAACTTCACTGGTCCTGTGGCGTCTCTCACGCATGCCCAGCATGATGCGTGCGGTTGCTCCCACCCTTGCAGTCCCCCTCTCACGCCTTGCGGCTGGTGTTGTAGAGCCCCTCGTCCAGCGCTGGCTCCAGCTCCTCCACATCGATGGCAGGCGCGGGTGCAAAGGCTGGCGCGGGCGCAAGGTCGGAGCCATCGGTGTCCACGTCCTCATCCATCTGCAGAACCTGCACACAACCACGCCAGCGTCAAACTTCGACGCAGCCACGCCAGAGTGACGCACCTTGCGGCTGGTGTCAAAGCCCCCTTCGCCCTCGTCCAGAGCTGGCTCCAGCTCCTCCACGTCGATGGCAGGCGCGGGTGCAAAGGCTGGCGCGGGCGCAAGGTCGGAGCCATCGTTGCCCACGTCCTCATCCATCTGCAGAACCTGCACGCACACACAACCGCGCCAGCGTCGGGCTTCGATGCACGCACTTGCTCAAGTTTTGTCTCACCTTGCGGCCGGGAGTGATCACGATGACGTTGATGCCGAGAACGATGCCCTCCAGCTCGTCCACGTCGAATGCCGGCGCCGGGGCAAAGGCGTCTGGCGCAGGGGCGAGGTCAGATGAGTCGTCGTCATCGTCACCATCGTCCGCGTCGTCATCGTCCATCTGCAGCAGCTTGCGCGCAGGAGGGGCTCCCTGCGTAGGCGGCGCCGTCTCCTCGGGTTGCTCCGGCGCGGGTTGCTCCGGCGCGGGCTGCTGCTGCGCGGGCTGCTGCTCGGGCTGCGGCGGCGCCTGCTCCTCCTTCTTCTCCTCCTTCTTCTCCTCCTTCCTCTCGTTCTCTTCCTTCTTCTCTTCCTTCTTCTCCTCCTTCTTCTCCTCCTTCTTCTCCTCCTTGGGCGGCTTAGGCGGCGCGTCCGTGACATTGGAGGGCTTGAGCTGGCGCAGGTCCGCGGGGATGGGCTGCCCGCGACCCGCAGCGATGGCCGCCGCACGCCGGTCTCGAGCCACAGCCTCCAAAACCGTCGCGTTGGCACCAGGCGTGCCGTTCAGGAAGCGCTGGATCTCGTCGAAGGCGGCGCGGTGACCCCAGTGCTTCTCCGCAAGCAGCTTTCGGCCGCCCGTGCCAGCCTGCAAGTTGAGTCCAAACGAAGTGAGAAAAGAGATCGACATCATCGCGCCGAGTGGGGCACCGCACGCTCGTGCACTCGCGCTGCGCGTATGCGCGCGCGCTCGCACCTCCGGCTCAGCGCTGGTCAGCTGGAAGCACACAACGGCGAGCAGCGCGACAAGGAGGACGGCGGCAGATGAATGCGAACGCCCCATCGCTGTGACCTCTGTTCTGCTCTGTGAGTGAGCTAGCGCGCGCGCGTGCCGGCTCGCAGCGGCAGCGTGCGAGGTTGGGAGCGCAAAGCAGCGCGTCAATGACAGCGGCGCGAGTACAAGAGAACCACCGCTTGCATTGAGCGCCAACCGCCCAAGGCCAAGGTTTGCCGCCAGCCTGGCAAGCAGCGCATCGACTCACGGCCACACACACGCCAGAGAATCCTGCAATACCACCTAAGAAGAAAAGCAAACGATGTTGCGTCCAGAGCCGGATGCGGAGCAGGCAGGCCGCCACAGCCGCAGCCTGGCCTGCTCAGCGCGCGCAGCCCCCTTGATCCCGCACCCAGCATCTTACTCCGCGTTGGGGCGGCCCACCAGACCACCGGCACGGCCGCGCGCGGGCGCGGGCGCGGGCGCGGGGCCCATCTTGCGCGCGGCGCGTCGTTTGGGAGTGACCTTCATGCCGGCTGGCGTCTTGGCGCGCCCCGTCACCATCTGCTTGCTGCGCTTGGGCACCACAGGCATCTCCATGGTGTCTCCCATCATGTCAGCGGGGGTGGGAGCAGGGGCCATGGCAATGGCCGAGGGCGCGGGCGCACGGGCACGCAGCACAGGCTTCGCCTGTGCGCAGGGCACGCGCGTGAGAGCCGGCGTTGAGGAGGCGAGGAGCGCGCGCAGACGCGGGGAGCTATGCGCGTGGCGCAGGCAGCGAGGGAGGGTGCGACCCAGTCTCCTAGGCACCAGGTAGAAGGCACCACAGCATCTGAACGCGCCCGCGCTGCGCGCGCACCTGCGCCTCCGCGCTGCCCATCAGCATGGAGAAGAGGAGCAGGCAGAAGGCGAGGAGAGAGGAGAAGCGCGCCATGGAAGAGAGAGCGTGTGGAAAGACGGAGGAGGGGGTATGCGGTGAAGAGTGGGCGTAGAGGGCGACCCGGAGCGAGGGGAACTAGCTGCACGCGAGGTGACGGTGCGTGCAGAGCGGCGCGGGAGCAGAGTGGAGCTATGGCCACCGCTCGTCTGGAGCTCCCAAGTGAGCTTTTGCTCCCTTGGTGCCCTCCAAGACTCCCCAGTCTGGGAACTGTCCGCAAAAGATACGCTGCCGCGTACGTCACGCGATGGATTGAACGCTCCAAACGCGGCTATGAGGGAGGAGACACAGACAGCCAGTCGCCGAGCAAGAGCCGCCTGCGCCTCTCAGACGTCGTCGCCTGCCACCCCGCAGTATTTTCCAGCGCCACCCTTCAGAGTCTGCGCGACTCGTTGGCGCAGCACGCACGGCGCTGGCGGAGGCAGCTTGTGCAGCGCTACACTTGTCGAACACCTCTAGAACGTTCGGCTCTTTTCTCTCTCCGCTCGCAGCGAATTTGGCGAGCTCGGTGCGCCCACCTTCGCCTGGGCTATGACTCAGTGACCAGCAGAGTGAAAGTGTGAAGCGCAGAGTGAACTGCAGCAGGTAAAGCTGCCTAGGCGCAGCAGCAATGCAGCGTAACTCCTCTGCAGCGCGCAAGAAACAGCGCAACCGGCCAACCTTGGTGAAGCTAGATGAGCCCATCGTGGTGGGCGTATGCGCCATGGACAAGAAGGTGCGCAGTCGTGGTCACTAACAGCTCCTGCACAACACGACCGCCGGGGTATTTCGCGCACTCGCGCACCAGGCTGCCTGCATTCTCCCGCTTTCGGCGTGCTTCTGCTCGTGTTGGGCGAGGGCGCGCGCGCGAGAGCCGCCAGCTGCAGAGCGCTGTGCACTCTCGGCGTTGCGCTCTCCCTCCATGCCAGCCCTCGCTGAGCCGTCTTTCCACCGCCACAGACAAGCTCCAAGGCTATGGAGGCCATCCTGTCGCGCCTCACCAGCTTCGCGCCCGGCGAGTTCAAGGCATGCGGCCTTCTGAATCCGCTCTTTCCAAGCGAAGGACGTGTGCACTGATGCATGCACTGACGTCTGACGCCTTCCACCCCGCTGTGGCGCAGCTGGTCATCTTCGGCGACGAGGTGATTCTGAACCAGCCCATCGAGCGCTGGCCGGTGGTTGAGTGCCTGATAAGCTTCTTCAGCGACGGCTTCCCCCTCAAAAAAGCCGAGGCGTATGTGGAGTTGGTCAAGCCCAGCTTCGTGGTCAACGATCTGACCATGCAACACTTGCTTCTTGACCGGCGGCGGGTGTACAACACGCTGCTGGAGCACGGCATACCTGTGCCGAGGCACGTGGTGGTTGACCGCGACAGCGGCGTGCGTGCCTATGCGCCCACCGCGGCTGCGGAGGATGCGTTCGAAGAGACGGAGGAGTATGTGCGTGTGGGCAGCACACGCCTGGACAAGCCCTTTGTGGAGAAGCCTGTGAACGCAGAAGACCACAACGTGTGCATCTACTACGGCCACACGCTGGGAGGCGGCATGAAGCGCCTCTTCCGCAAGGTTGGCAACCAGGCCAGCGCATACGTGGAGCCGCCAGTGGACGAGCCATACGTGAGAGTGCGGCGCCACGGCTCCTTCCTGTACGAGGACTTCATGTCCACCGGCGGCACCGACGTCAAGGTGTACACCGTAGGCCCCGACTACGCGCACGCGGAAGCGCGCAAGTCTCCCGTGGTGGATGGGCGCGTCATGCGCGACGAGAACGGCAAGGAGGTTCGCTATCCTGTGGTGCTCACGCCCGAGGAGAAGGAGATTGCCCGCAGAGTGGTGCTCGCCTTTGGCCAGGCCGTGTGCGGCTTCGACCTGCTGCGCTGCAAGGGACGCAGCTACGTGTGCGACGTCAACGGCTGGTCCTTTGTCAAAGGTAGCGCCAAGTACTACGACGACGCGGCGGTGGTGCTGCGCGCCATGATCCTCGCAGCCGTGGCTCCGCACCACACCAGCACCAAGCCCGCAGAGGCGGCCGCCGCCGCAACCACCGACGGCGCAGCTGCCACGCCCAGCTACCGGCGCAGCGAGTCGGAGCGCACTCTGCTGGGTGACGCCGCCACGGAGGAGGGGCCGGCGGGCGAGAGCTGCCCCACCCCACCGCCGCTGGCGCGCCGCGGCAGCGGCATCAGCCTCGGCGCAGGCGCCTGCCAGCAGGAGCCCCAGGAGGAGCTGCGCTGTGTGCTTGCTGTCATCCGCCACGGTGCGCGCTGGCACGCGCTGCGTGTACTGTGCTTACAGAGCGCTCACCCCCTCCCCGCCTTTGTGCAGGAGACCGCACTCCGAAGCAGAAGATGAAGCTCAAGGTCACAGACGCGCGTCTGCTGGACCTCATCTGCCAGCACAACGGCGGCCGACCGCGCAAGCAGGTGAAGCTCAAGCGCCCCGCGCAGCTGCAGGAACTCCTGGACGTTGCGCGAGCGATGGTGAACGACAAGCAAGCCTCTGGGCGCAGCGCGGCTGGCCCGCCTGCGCCCGGCAGCAGCGGCGGCGGCGACGACTGGGAGGAGGAGCTGGAGAAGCTGCGTCAAGTGGTGGCCGTGTTGGAGGAGGGGGGGCACTTCAGCGGCATTAACCGTAAGGCGCAGCTGAAGCCCCTGGCCTGGGCTCCAGCTGGCGACAACGAGGAGACCTCCGCTGCTGCGCCGTTTGCGCCCAGCAGCCCCGCGCCGGGCGTGGCCGACGGCGACGACGGTGGCGACCCTGTTTGCGCATCCGCGGCGCCTGAGGGCCGCGAGCAAGTCACTCAGGCGCTGCTGATCCTCAAGTTCGGCGGAGTGCTCACTCCGCTGGGCCGCGCGCAAGCCGAGGCGCTGGGTCGCAACTTCAGGGAGCAGATGTATCCACCAGGCGAGGATGAAGACGGCTCCATCCTCCCGGGCTTGCTGCGCCTGCACAGCACGTACCGACACGACCTGAAGATCTACAGCTCCGACGAGGGCCGGGTGCAGATGAGCGCCGCCGCCTTTGCCAAGGGGCTGCTTGACTTGGAGACGCCCAAAGTGAGAGACGGAGGCGCCGCCCTGGCGCCCATCCTCGCCTCGCTGGTGATCAAAGACGCCAAGATGCTCGACTTCATCACCAACGAGGTGGCTGACGACATCGCGTGCGCCAAGGACAAGCTGTACACGCTGATGACTGAGGGGGCGCGCGTCTTCAGAGGCACCAAAGCCATGGACAGCTCCTCGGGTGGATCAGAGCCAGAAGACATTGTGCTGCGATCACGCCACAAAAGCGCGCGCGTGGCCGCTGCCGTCATGCTGGCCGGCACGAGCGCGCCGATCGCCATCGCGGCGCGAAGCGTGGCAGAGGACGGCAGCGGAGCCGCGCTGTCGGCGCAGCTGGCGGCATGGACGGGCATGGGCAACGACACCAGCATCCGCAACAGCCGCACCGACCTGAGCAGCCTGTCGGGGCCGACGACGCAACATGAGGACGAGGTTGGCGGTGCTGGAACGCAGACGGTGACCACTGTGAACCCGCCTGTGGCTGCCTGCAGCGTCTCCCCTGGCCGTACGGGTCTGTACCCTCTAGCGGAGGAGGCTGCGCAGGGCGGGAGCGGCGACAGCGTGCTTGGCGAAGGGGGCCCCCCTGACGGTGACTGGCTGGACCCGCCGTCGCCGGAAGGGGCACCTCTGCCCCACAGCCTGCTCTCTTCTGGCTACGCGGAGGCGGTCACGGATCCCTTCCTTAACGAATCCGCCGTGCGCAACCGCCCTAAGGGCAGCAGCGTGGAAAGCGCGGTGCTGTGCCGCCCCCCAGGCGTGCCTCTCGACCCGCTGCGCTCGCTGCACCGCATGCTGGCGCTCTTGAAGGCCCTGACGCGCCAGCTGTCGGGCTACTGCCGCAACGCCAGCGCGCTGAGCGAGGCTGAGGGCTGGGCGGAGCGACTAGGTCCGCTGGCCCCCGGCACTGAGTCCTCCTCGCCCAGCCTGGTGTCGCCGCCAGCCTCCTCCAGCCTGGTACCCGCCGGCGGCGAGTCCTTCCTGCTCCTCCACGCGCGCTGGAAGAAGCTGGAGCGCGACTGCTTCAGCCACAAGAAGCGTCGCTTCGACATCTCCAAGGTGCCGGACGTCTATGACTCCGCAAAGTACGACGCCATCCACAACGCCCACCTGCGCCTGGAGGCGCTCCCCGAGCTGCTGCCCCTGGCCAAGCTGCTGGCGGACGGCGTGGTGCCCAACGAGTACGGCACCCACCCGCACAGCAAGCTTCGCATCGGGGGCACCATCGCGCGCGACCTGGTCAAGAAGCTGCTCGTTGACCTGGGAAACACTCGCGAGGAGACCTTTCGCACTACCGCCAGCGCGGGCCTGGTGGCCACCGACGCGCCAGGCAGCGAGCCGGAGGCGTGCAACATCAGCGGATGGCAGCGTCAGGTGATGGCGGAGCGGGGCGTGCGGGTGCGCGGCGCGGCGGAGCACGCCATGTCGTCGCCCGTCAAAGCCCTGCGCCCCGCCCGCTCAGAGCCCGCCGCCGCCGCCGCCGCCGCCGCCGCGGCGGCGCCCAGCGAGGGCGCCGCAGATGATGCGGAGGGCGACGGGGTGGAGGCATACAGCGAAGACGAGGAGGAGGAGCTGTCAAGCACGCGCCTGCACCCGGGCTGGGGGGCGACGGACGTCAACTCCCCCCATCGCCACGTGCGCACGCGCGTCTACTTCACCTCGGAGAGCCACATCCACAGCCTGATGAGCGTGCTGCGCTACTGCCACCTGGAGCCGCCGCCCGAGAGCACCGGCACGGCCGAGCCTGACGCCCCGCAGCAGCCGCCGCCGCCCGTTGCGCACAGAGCGCCCGCCCCGCCGCCGGCCGCCTTCTTCATGCCCAGCGGCATCCCGGTCGCCCAGGGCGGTGGAGCGCCCACCGAGGCGTGCCTGGGGGATCCTTACGTGGACAAGTGGTGGTACGACACCGCGGGCGCTGCTGCCGCCGCAGCCACCGCCGCCGCGGCTGCCGCCTTCGTGCGCCGCCAACAGCCGCTGCTCAGTCCGCAGGCGGAGGCTCTGTTGCTGGCCACCAGCGAGTGCGACTACCTGACGCACATCGTCATCCGGATGTACGAGCGACTGGACCTGGCTGCCACCGATCCCCGCCGCTTCCGCTTGGAGGTCGCCTTCTCTCGCGGCGCGGCGGTGGACTGGAGCGTGGCCCGCGCCACGCCGGGGGGTCCGCTGCCAGAGTCTGCGTACACTCCCTGCCTGATGCACCGTGAGGCCCTGCAGAACGACGGCGGCGCGGACGAGGAGCTGCGCCTGGCGCTGCAGGAGAGCCCGCTGACGTTGGATGCTGCGGAGCAGCTGCTGTGGCGCTTCACGAAGGTGCGTTTGAGCGGCAGCGCGCACGAATCGGGCGGCACGTCAGGCACGCTGGGCGCCACGCCTTCAAACCAGCAGCTTTCAGCCTCCGGGAGCTTCACAACCGGGCAAGAGGGGCCACTGCCGCCCACGCCCACGCCCACGCCAAAGTCAGCTGCCGCGGTGAGCCTACTGGGTCGGCTGGGCAGCTTCACGGACGCGTGACATGCAACAAACGGCTCCAAAAGAGAGAGGGGCTGACCATTACACGTGTAACCATGGAACTATAAGGAAAACCAAAGAAACAACTTTACACGAGAACCGCCAAAATGTCGTCCCCGCCGCGCACCGCGGCTGCCAGGTATGCCTCTCGGCTGGTGTGCTCGTCTTCCTCCCCGTCCTCCGCGTTCGCCCGCGGGCCAACCTTGGCCTTGCAGAGCGGGCAGGACGCGTTGACGCGCAGCCAGGTGTCGATGCAGGGCTGGTCAAAGTGATGCGTGCAGGGAAGCTGGCGCACGCGCGTGCCGTGGGTGTAGCTGCCCAGGCACACCACGCACTGCGCATCCTCAGCCTCGATGCGGCGCTTGCCCAGCCAGCCGCCGCAGCCGGGCGAGGAGCCTGCTGAATGCACGGAATCGCTGTCGTTGCACTCCTCAGCCTGGCCTTGTTCCGACGCGCTCGCCTGCTCGTCCTCGTCGGCGGCGCGCACGAATTCGTGGCATGGGAGGTCTGAGATCCATGCGAAGGCGTCAGGCTCGCCCGCAGCTGGCGCCAGGTGGCGGCTGAGGAGTGGCAAGATGCATGGGAGGCATCCGCAAAGCGCCCCGAAAAAGAAGATTGGCACGAAGAGGCTCACGAACCCAAGCAACAGGTAACTCAACACCAGCTGGGTGAGCGTGGGCGCCGCCGCCGCACAGTCCACGCTGCCGAAAAGCCACAGACTGCCCAGCACGAACCAAACGGTGCCCAAGCTGTCCAGGCGGGCCTTCAGGTGCTCTGCGCGAACGCGAGCGCGGTACAGCTGCGCCACGCCGCCCGCTCGTCTTGTCGCGCCGCGCGCATACAGACGGTGTCTGCTGTAAAGCAGGTGGGCCAGCGCACAGCAGCGCGCCGCGTACACCAGGAGCCAGATGCGGAGCAGGTCAGCGTTGTCGCATGTCTCAGTACTGGACTTTGCAAGGATGACCGCCGCCAGCAGCGCCTGGAGCAGGCGCACCACCGCGCTCCCGCCCACAGCCGCGCTGCTGGTGAGCGCAGCGCGCACGATGACGCGTGCGACGTAGCGTCTGTCCAGCTCGGGGCGGGGCGGAGGGGAGGTGTGGGGACCAGCGCGAGGCACTTGGGAAGTCGGGGTGGGAGCTGGCACGAGCAGTTGCTGCTGCGTCGTCTGCTCCTCCTCGTTGCGCGGCTCGCTCTGGTCGCTCTGCACGGGCTCCAGCTCCGTGACCAGCTGCGCAGTGGCGTCAGCGCGTCCCAAGGCGTTGAAAAAACCTAACAAAGCTGAACAGGGCAGGCGGTGCGCCGTGCGTGCTCGCACCTCCGAGCGGGAGCGGCTCGACAGGAGCGGCTCGTTCATGGCGCGCTGACAGGTGGCCCAGGGCACGCTGACAAGACGGGAGGTTTGCTCACAGTCACAGACCCGAGAGCGCCTGAGAGCTGCAAGCGCCGCGCGTCGAGGCAGTCGCAAGGCGCGAGTGGCCGGATACGCTGTCTTGGAGGTTCGTCTTATGCCACATGCCACGTCACCTGGTCGGACAACATCAGCGCAACAATGTCCTCGACAGAATCTGAAAGCTGCCCACCGCCTCCGCACGCCCAATGCTGCACGGCGTCTCAGTGGCCGCTTTTTGTGGCGAGGCTTGCGGGTACGTGGCATTGAGCAGTCTGTTGCAGAGGCGCTGGTATTTCATGCGAAGTCGTTCAGCCGCATCGTGGCGTTGTCAGGCGAGCGTGACCCCGCACGCGCCGGACGGGGAAGAGCATGGGAGCGTTGGGCGCGCGTGGGTCTGCGGCTTGCCTGCGCTGGAGTGGGTGAGAGGCAAAGCTCATGAAGGTGCTGTCTCGACGCAGCGACGAAGGCACCGGCTCCACGCTCGCTTTGCTACTTGCAACCTGCTCCTGTCAGCCTCCTTTGCGGCCGCCGTGACTGAGCTCACGGTTCGTGGCCGAAGCAGCCTGACACGCCATTGCGGTGACAGCCGCGCCGCCTGTTCTGTGCACTTTCTCTCTGGCCTCCTCGCCTCGCTCATCTGGCAGAGTGTGCTTGAATATTACTGGCACGCAGCCATGCACACGTCTGTGCTCTACCAAAGGTTCCACCGCTTCCACCACACGTACAAGAGCCCTCAGCCGTTTGACGACCTGTTCATCCACCCGCTCGAGGCGTGTGGCTACTACGCCATCCTATTTAGCCCGGCGGTTGCTTTTCCAGAGCTGCACTTGGCCTCCTTTCTGGCTTACATGGCTCTGTGCGGAGTATTCGGCGTGCTGGACCATAGCGGCATTAAACTCCGCCTGGGTAGCTATTATGACACGCGAGCGCACGATGCGCATCACGAGAAAGGTTGGGGCGCGGGGTTCTACTTGAACTTGGCATTCCCTTTCACGGTCATGGACAGACTGCACGGCACTTATGCTGCCCCGGACGCGCCCCGGCCGGCGAGCAGACGGCGCGGAACAAGCAGACGATTGAGTTGATTGATAGAGTTCCCACGTTTGCGGCATTGAATTGATTGATGAGAAAGCGCTTCACTTGGTATCCTCAGCCTGCTGCTCGCGGCCGTAGACGTCGATGCTCATGTCTTGCTTCACGTTGTCGCTGTCAGACACTGCGTTCTCGAAGTTGAGCACGCGCTTGTGCTGGATGTTGAAGTTCCACTCGCCACGGCTGGTACCCATTGGAACCAGGCCCAACAGCGACGCCTGCGCGTGAGGGCGCAACCAGGTGCGCGCAGCAGACAGAGCTCGCTCGCGCCAATCTTCGCAGAAGGCGACGTTGGCAAACGCCTCCGGCAGCTTGCTCCCGTCTCCCGCCAAAACCTCGCCCAAGCTGGCGCCAAACACAGTCACGTACGACGTGGGCGCGTCTGTAGCCGCGTAAGTGACAGCGCAGGCGTGAGCGTTCACAGTTGCCGCGACGGTTGCACGAGTAACTGTAACCTAGCGCTGCTCGCTGCCGCCACGCACTTGCATGCATGCTCTCCAGGCTCGCGGCGGTGATGGGCTCAATCACGAAGCGCTCCACCAGCTTGCCGTCAACCTTCTCAAAGCAGTTGGCTTTACCCTGATAAAGCACGCACGTGCAGCCGTGTCACGTCAGCGCGCACGAGCCAGGCCGGCAGCAACCACCACGCACCACAGGCAGGTAAGAGTCCACAGTGAGGCCGCCCGGGGGGGCGGCGGCGGCGGCGCGAGCGGGCACGAATCTGGCGCGAGTGCCGCCGCGCGGAGCAGTCACACTCACCCTGGGCGCGAAGCGCAACGGCACGGAGCTCGTCGCTAGGAGGCTGGCCATGCTGCTGCTTACAGTGGCGCGCTGATGCAGGAACTGACACGGGGAGAGGGAGCACGCACACACAGTTGG
>Ga0208951_1000071_pt1 | contig 39576 bp, 50 predicted proteins | sample GreLakmeMI27MSRF_FD_187702 | JGI IMG/M metagenome (GOLD analysis project Ga0208951, IMG submission 187702) | Freshwater lentic microbial communities from great Laurentian Lakes, MI, USA - Great Lakes metaG MI27MSRF (SPAdes) | ecosystem: Environmental > Aquatic > Freshwater > Lake | place: Great...
AATTTTAGGACATCAAAAAAGAGAAATTTATTATGGACCATGGACTATTATGAGTTTAAATGAAGCATTAGAACGTTATAAAATAATTTGTGCTAAGGGACAAACTAATGTCTTTGATATTGGATATGAATATGACGGTATGGGATATATTAATGTTTTGAGTTGTGATTTGACTAATCATCTATTATTTTATAGATTAGATGGTGGTTCTAATGACTATGATAGGCAATATAATTTCAATGAATTAATTAAGAACGGATCACATCCTTATAAGAAGTTTTATTTTAGTGAGTGGTTTTATAATGTATTATAAACAAACGTTATTGTTTATGTGTGTGTTTTTCTTGTTTTTTGTCGAAAAATGCGTCTTTTCTTAAATGATTTTTTGTTCTTCTTGTTCTTTTTATTATGGCGTTTTTTTTTGATGGTTTTTCTTTTCTTTAGATTACGAAAACGACTACGAACCCCATAAGCAAGTGTTGGATCTACAGGTACAGTTTCAATAACTAATTGATTTATATATATATTGGGATTTGTTTTTTTTTGCTCGTCTAGTTCATCTGGTGTAAGATAAGCATAATGAACATAAATTTTATCACCGTAATATTTATAAGGTTTGAAATTTCCATATTGATTAATCAATACATCATAAGAAAATTCTGCACAACATGACAATGGTGCACGACCTTCATATTTATAAATAACTTTTTCATACTCTAGTTCTCTCATTCTATCAATTGTTTCTGGATTAATTCTTCGATCAGAATCGCCTGATTTAATGTAATCTGGATTATCATTATATAAACCTGAGTCGTTTGTGTCTCCTCCTATAACAACTAACTCTGGAGTAAAGACAAATACTTCTCTTGCTGCCTCCATATAATCTCTAATCGCCGGTTTAAGCAATGTATCTGTTGATTCAGGCTCATTTGGTCCGTGTAAGTTAATTAATACTACTCCTGTATTATATGTTTTAACACAAGAAAAATTTCTACCAAGATGAGTACGATTAGATATATAGTCTGAATGTAATCCTAAATCATTACCGTAAAAGTCATCGAACGCTCCCAGAGCATCGGTGTTCCATATTGTAAGTACTGTTGGATAAAGTGAATTTCCACCTTTGATTACTTCTATCGAATAAGCTACAAAACCGTAGTTTTGACCATTCTTACCTATATATGTACCTGTTGTATAATATGAACCTTGTGGTAAGCAAGATTTTCTTTCATTAATGTATAAAACTGTACCTGATGCAAGAAGTTCTAATAATGCTTGATAACCTCCGTTAAATGGGGGGTCTCTTTCAATCATATCTCTGTCGTTCATTTCTTGAAAGTACATTATAGTTGGATTTCTTAGATTAACAAAATAGTCCACTAAGTTTGCTGCATTTTTCCAATATGCTCTTCGATCTGGGTTTTTATTTTGTGCTACAAAGTATGCTTCACTGCCTGTCGCAATACCCAAATCACTAGCAAAACTCATATTATAAGTTAATGCTGTTAAAGGTTGTTCTATTTCTTTTAGAAAAAACTCCATAAACACCGGTTTGTGGTCAGATGTTTTTGAAAATCTAGGGGGTATGTAAACTTCTGACGGTGATTCTGAAACTTCCGATGATTGGGACATTAGTTTATAATATTTAATATATTATTTTATTAAAATATTATTTTATTAAAATATTATACATTATTATAATATGGCAAAAACAAGAAAAGTTGGAAAACGGAGAAATTTAAGAAAAAAACAGAAATCTAGAAGGCAAGCCAAAGGTTATGAGCAAATGGCTCCAGCTTATCTCTCTAAAATGTTAAATAAAGTTAGTTTAGATACATATAATAGGGAATTTGTTGATAATGGAAAGCCATCAGTCGTGTCAAGAATACTTTCACATTTACCTAAAAGAGATGTAAAAGGAGCAATATATAGAGCAGATAAAGCAGATTATGAACGTCGTTTGAGAGAAGCACTTATACTCAATAAAAAAATATTAAGTGATCAAGAAGCGTTAATAAAACAATTAAAAATGTCAGGTACAGATGGTCCTTCGCGCAGAACACGTAGTAGTGGTAGACATGCGACAGATCCAGTACTTGAAGATTTAGAATTAGAAGCGTATCATACTAGGTGGTCTATTATACAAATTGAAGGTTTATTAAGAAGCATAGAAAGAAATGAATTAAATGATCTACCGCGTGGTTTTACTAATTATAGTGAATTTCGTAGAGAAGCACCTGGATGGGATATGCCAAGAATGACATATACAACAAGATTTAGACCACCCGGATATCCAAATTGGAGATAGTTTAATAATTTAATTATATATAAGTTTAGTTATTTTTGTTTTTATTTTTGTTTTCTATGTTTTCTCGAATTAGCTCTAACTAATGGTCTTCTATGTGTTGCTTTTATGTTTCTTCTTCTTTTTACTTTTGTTTTGCGATATTTTTTTCCAGAAGCATTTGCTGCTGCGGCAGCCAGAATATCAAGTCCGGATAAAGGATGAGCTATGTCTTCTAGATTCAGTGATCTAACACTTTGACGTTGAAGAGGAGGTGGCATATGATGATTGGATGGAAATGGAGGCAGAGGTTGACTATGATAGCGAGGACTAGAAAGTGAACTACTAGAACTAGAACCACTGCTAGAAGTAGAAGTAGAACTAGAGCTACTAGAACGCGAAAGATTGAATGCTCTGGGATTATCTCTTCGTTCAATACTTTGCGCTAAATTATCAATACCCCTACCTGTAAGAGTATATACATCACTCAGTGTAGCTATATTTTTTAAACTAGTTATTATAGTGTCAACATCGGTAGGTTTAATAGGTTCTCTATCAATCCATGCAAATTTTTCTCTTTGTGAAAATATATGAAAACTATACATACTCATTTCTACTAGAGCTGTTGTAATTCTGTCTGTAGTGTTGCCTTGTAGCAGGTGTCCAATTATAGTAAAAGTATCTCTAATATCATTTAAATTTTTATTTATTTGTTTAACAAATATTCTCAAAGAAATTAAACTTGGATGTGCTAAATATCCTGAAACAGTTCCATTTGCTGAGTCTCGAATAGCAAGTAATTTTTGTTTCAAACTTAGAACTAGTCTATATTCTTCTGATATAGGCGACATTTTATATAATATAATATTAAATATTAAATGTTATAATAAATTATAGTAAATATTATAATATTTTATTTTGATTTTACATTAGTGTTTACGTTTTTTGCCTCTTTTATGACTTGTGCGACGTTGTCTTTTACCGCGTGCTTGATTTAACGCTCTATCACGTTTAAGTGCTTGTTCAAGTTTACGCTCAAGGTTGCTTATGACCCCTATTATATATTGTTGTCCTTGATATAAACTATGATGATGTTCACTTGCTGTCCTATAAATTTCGCGTGCTAGTGCTTTTTGTTCTATAATCGGAGCAAGACCTGTATCCATTAGTTCATCAAAAAGAGCACTAACTTGATCAAATCTTGCTTTACGATTATCATAATAATTTGCGTCTGGCGTGTTTTCATCTTCATTATTTACGTGCTCATACCACCATCTCTTAAGTTCCTTATATTCCATTCCTAAGTCGGACTGATTAAAATTTGTAAGAAGTGTGTATCTTAAATTATCACGTTCTGTTCTCAACCTTTCATAGCGGTCGCCCTCGTCATCTCTGCGTCTTAGTGCTTGGTCAACTTCAATAGTTAGTGTGTCCAGTGCTCGTCGTTGCTGTCTTAAATCCGTTTCTAATTCTCTAATTGTATTTGCTAAATTGGTTCTTCGCGTTTCTAAAATGCGTGTTTGTCGCGCTAGCACACTTGGCAAATTACGTCTCCTTTCTTGTCTTTGACTAGCAGATCTTAAATGCATTCTTGAGGTTCTATGCTCATTAGTATTAATACTAGACATGTTATATTATATTAGACTAATATAATATTTTTGGTTTTATTTTTATAGTTTTTATAGTCTTCTATTTCTTGTGTTTTTACCTTTTCTGTCTCTTTTATATGTAGTGCGACGTTGTTTTTTTCTACCGCGTCCGCTATTTAATCTTGCTTCTTCATCCACTACAGCACTAAGAGCAGTTTCTAATTCTCTTAGCGTTGATGTTAAATCAAAACGTTGTCTATGTATTGAAGCGTGCGCAGCCCTAGAAGCACTGCACGCGTTTTCAGCTCTTTGTGCTTGTTCTTCTAAAGCATTAAATGCTTGACTACGTCTTCTATCTAGTCTTTCATGAAGTTTTGCGACTCTTGCTTCGGAACGTCTACACGCTTCACTATTAGTAGTATTATTGGCATAATGTTGTTTTATTTTATACACTTCCTCTCTAAGCGCAAGTGCTAAATTAGATTGGTTCAAATTTCTATTTGTGGCAGAAGTAAGTCATCGGTCATCTGCTGCATCTCTAGCGAGTCGAAGTCGACGACTATCTTCAGTTACACGATTACGCACTAACTCTTCTTGATTAGTAAGGTCAGTTAGTTGTAATCTTAAAGGTATCAAACGTTCTTCTAATTCTCTTCTTTGCGTTTCTAACTCTCCTCTTCTTATATTTATACTATTAGGACTAAGTCTTTGTGTTCCTGCCATATTATTATATTATAATAATAATATAAACTTTAATTTTTAGTTCTTTAACTCTCTCTTATAATTACAAATCTTCCAAATCTTCGAGTTGAGTTTTTAAATTATAAACTATTAGTGTTAGTCTATCTTCTTCCTCATATGCTGTAATATCGTCTTCGTTTGCTTTAGTATAAATTTGGTCTAATTTTTCTATTTTATCTATAAGAGCATAAAGTTTACCAATAGGACCAAAACGCAGTGTTTCAAGTTTTATTCTCATTAAAGAAGCGCTCGAGCGTTTCAACATGCTTTGACTTCTATTAAGTTCATCATATTTATTTTTTAAATCATCATATTTATCTAATTTGGATTGCCCAATAACTTTTTCGAGTTCATCGCGTTCGCCTTCTAGATCACCAAGTTTGTTGAACAGCTCTTCCTTGTGATCATGAATTGGTTGACTAGTTACTATATAAGCATCTAACGCGGCTTGTGCTATTTTTAGTTGATTTATTAAAGTTTGTTTTTTTCTCCCAATTGTTATATGTCTTGTTGGAACTGCACTGACTATTTTACTAGCAATAGCACGTGATTTAGCACTTTGTTTAAACTTTTGACTAAGTAAGCGCGCTACTTCTTTTTTATAAGGCGCATTTTCTATTGCTTCTGTTACGTATGCTCTAGGTACGTCTTGAAGTATTTGCGATACAAGCATTGGTTCAACAAAATTTTGATTATGACTACGTAAACTGATAGCATCTAACATTTCTTTAAGTAAAAAAGGCACTTCATCTTCTAGACCTCGCCCAAGTCTTTTTGGTCCAAATCTTTTTGGTCCAAATCTTTTTGATTTATGTTTTCTTTTAACTTGTTTACCAAGTTTTCTTGTTTTACGCATATATATTATACAAATATATTAAGAAAATATTATTTATGAAAAATGTCGTGATTAATTCATTAATTGGTCTCCGCACCCAGATAACGCACCTCTTTTTTTTAACATTTCAACTTCCTTAGCAGAATAGCTGTCAACAAATCCATTATATAATTTTTTGCTAAACTTTTCTTTAAAGTTTTTTTGTAGGTTTTCTTTAACAGTACCAGAAAACAAATCAAAATCAAATCCTTCAGCACACTCTTCATTGCAAAAGTTTTCTCTGCACAGTCTTTCGACCATTTCTTCGAAAGATTTTCTCATTTCTGCAAATTTTTTTTTATCTTTTTCTGATTTAACTTTTTTTACAGTGATTGGGTTCTTTTTATAGAATTTCTCTGCCAAATAATCATTTTTACAAAAGTTATGACATTTTTTCATTGTATTATCTTTTCTAACCATGTATTTGAATTTATTTATTTTTTCTTGCTCTTGCTTCAATAATTTTGTTAACTTTTTATCAGACATAACTTTTTTCTTTTTTGTTTTTGTGTTACGCATATATATATATATATATATTAAGAAAATATTATTTAGCTATTTTGCTAATTCGCACTATTAATTTATATAAATGATAAATGATAATAAATAGTCCAATAAACCCTAATGTAATATATGTTTCTTTAGTTAATTTTTGTTGCAATCCAAAATAGGCTAATGCTAAAAATCCTGGAATAAATAGTATATAATGAGCAATGTAAAGTAAATTTCTCATATTTGTAAAGTCAAAACTAGGAAATGGAACAAATAATAGTATTGCTAAACCCAATAATCCTAATAAATAATATATTGGTTTTGCTGACTTATTTTGAAAATAACCAATATAAACTAATGATGCACCTATAACTAAAATATGTAGTATATTGACGTATTTCATTTGCAAATTTATTATTCCCATTTTATATTTTATATTTTATATAAAAACTATATTATTTTTAAGATTTCCTATATAATATTTTGGTAAAATATATGATTTTTTTTATTTTTTTGTGTATTAGTCATGTGTATATATTATTATGTTATAGATACATAATAATATAAAAAATAGTTTATAAAAAATAATTAGTAATCTCTCATTTTCTAATTGGCCAAACTACTAATAATTCTCATAGAATTAGTAACGCGTTCTCGTGCTCGTGTTAATTCTTCACTTGCTTCTTCTTCGGTTCTAAGTAATCTAATATAAGTTGGTGAATTTACACCTCTTAGTCTTCGAGTTCTATTAGATCGTTCATAGTTATTTGTGCGCGACTGAGCATTAGTTAATGCTTGTGTTGCTAAGCGACGTTCTTCTAATGCCTGATTTCTATTACTTAATGCTTGTTCATATGTTATAGTTGGATTAGCTAAATGTGCATGGGCATTGTTAGGTATAATTGTTCTACATAATGGGCAACTAGCATGACCACTGCGTAAACTACGTTGTAAACATTCAGCATGGAATCGGTGAGTACATCCTAATCTTGTAATAGCTTCATCTTTTGTCATTGGGTCATGACAAATTGCACATTCATTAGTTTTTTCTAAATTAGCATAAATTTGTTTAATTGAGCGCGAATGGCGTTTTCTAGTTTGTTTGCCTCTAACGCGTTTTTGAATTCGCGTAGCTGCTGATCTTTTTCTCGATGATGAACTACGCGTTGGCGAAGGCATATTATATCTTATTATATATATATAAATATAAAATATAATATATATATAAAATATAATATATATATAAAATATAATATAATAAAATAAAATATAATATATATATAAAATATAATATAATAAAATAAAATATAACACTGTAAAACTATTGAAATATTACATATATTCCGCAAACTCTATATCTGCAATATGACTGCAAATTCTATTAGCGTTACGCGAATTGTCTCGTGCGCGTGTTAATAATTCAGAAGTTATAAAAAACATATTACTAACATCTTGTTCCAGTGTTTCATCATTTATGTTTAAACTTCTATAGTTATTATAATTATAAGAAGCTTCATTATAGAGTCTACGTAGATAATATTCGGTTTGGTCTGCGCTATATTTATTACTTAATGAATCAAGAAAATGTATATTTGGAATTTCTGGAGGGTCGGGTACTTGTGGTCTTAGTTCTTCAATTTCGCGTTGCCGTAATTCTATTTCTCGCATACGTTCTAATATATATTGCATTCGTTGTATTGGATCTAATATTAAGTCTATAGATAGTGGTTCATATTCTTCTTCTTCTTCTAATTCTTGTTCTTCTTCTTCTAATTCTTGTTCTTCTGTAGAAAAATATTCTTCTTCTTCTTCTAATTCTTGTTCTTCTATAGAAGGATAAGGTATATTAGTTACAACCGCCCTACACTTAGGACATCTTCCACCAGTGCTTGTCAATGAACGCCTTATACAATCTTTATGAAATCTATGTCCACAAGGTAACGCAATACGAGCATCTGTAGTCAAAGGTTCAAGACATATTGGACAATCATTAATTGTTAACACAGTATTTTTTTCTCTATTTATTACTTTTCTAGTTTGTTTTCCTCGAACTGTTGACTGAATTTTACGACTTGCTCTTAGTTTATTTACTTGTTTTCTAGTTTGTGTATCCCTAATTCGTTTTTGAATTTTTTTTAGCAGCCGATCTTTCTCTTGAAGATAATCTACGTGTTTGTGAAGGCATATATATTATATTATAATATAATATAATATAATATAATATAAAAATAAAAATAGTAAGATTAAGCACCGCGCGCTAGTTCACCAAGACGATTTGAAATTCGTAGAGCATTAATCGCATCATAGTTTGCAACTTCTAATAAATTAGAAGTTCTATTAAAAACAGCATCAATGTGTTGTTCCGCTATTTCATCGTTAGTACTTGGTCTATCTTGTGTGTTAAAACTTTCATAGTTAGTATAAAGAGTATATGCTTCATAATAAAGATTTCTTAAAGTAGTCTCAGTATCATTTGCTGTTACTTCATTAACTACTGCCTGTTCATAAGTTATATTTGGAATTTCTGGCGCATCAGGCAGTAGTTCTCTCTGTTGTTCTATACTTTCTTCTATAACATCTAGTTCTTGACTGCGTACTATTAGGTGTTGTATTAGTTGTAGTGGTTCTAAATCTAATAGTTGTCTTCGTTGTATTGGATCTAATATATATTGTGGTGGTGGTGGCGGTGGTGGTTGTATTTGTCGTTCTTGTTCTTCATTAGAAGAATAAGGTATATTAGTTATACGTTGCTTACAATTAGGACATTTTCCTTGACTTCTAACTAACCAATTTACTATACAATCTTTATGGAATCTATGTCCACAAGGTAATGCTGTAGCAACATTTTCAGTCAAAGGTTCTAAACATATTGAACAATTATTGTCTGTTAACATATTAGTTATTACTCTTTTCATTACTTTTCTAGTTTGTTTTCCTCTAACTCTTGACTGAATTTTACGACTTGCTTTTGACCTTAGTCTTTTCCTACTTTTAAAGCGTTTTTGAATTTTTTTAGCTGCAGAACTTCTTAGTCGAGATGAACTACGTCTTTGCGAAGGCATATTATTTATATATATTATATATATATTATATATATTATATATAAAATTATATTTGAAATTTGTGGTAAATCAATTAAGTATACTAGTTACATTTACTCTACAAACAGGACATTTTCTTTCAGTTCCAGTTAATGCTGGCCTTATACATGCTCGATGGAATCTATGTCTGCACGGAAATAATGTCACAACATTTTCAATCATAGGTTCTAGACATATTGGACATTCAATATCTGTTGGTATGGTAGTTTTTATCCTACTTAGCAGTTTTCTAGTTTTTTGTCCTCGAAATCTTGACTGAATTTTTCGTGGTGCTGCTCTTTTATTTTCAACTAAATGTGAAACTATTTGTGATACAAGTGATGGATCTCCGGGGTCATCAAATTCTTGACCATATGTTCTTAAATGAACATCATTTAACTTTCTAGAAAGCAAAGCAGAAACTGCTTCCTCATAATCTTTCTCCTTTTCCTCATAAGCTTTCACATATGCTTTATCATAACCTTTTGCATACCTTCTTGATTTATGTTTTTTTACTAAATTTCTCTTTTTTCCAACTTTTCTTGTTTTTGCCATATTATATTATTATATTATATATAATATACTATTATAATATAATATATTAAAATATAAAGTTATAAAAATAGTAATACATTACATATGGTCTGGTGGTTCATCATCACCAAGTTCATCTACAATTTGCGTAGCATTATTCCTAAGTACTTGCGCGTGATTTAATAAATCAGACGTTATATAATACATATTAGTAACATCTTGGTCAACTGGGTTACCATCTATTCTAACATTTCTATAGTTCTGATAATTTACAGAAGCTTCATAAAATAGTGTTCGTATTTCAGTTACAAGTTGGCGTGCGTTATGTTGAATATGTAATGCTTGATTTAAAGTTATATTTGGCATTTCTCTTGGGTCGTCTAGTTGTGCCATGCGTTGTCGTAACATTTCAATTTCTCGCAACCGTTGTAATGTATATTGTCTTCGTTGTGTCGGGTCTAATATTGCTGGTGGTGCTGGGGGTGCTAGTGGTTGCTGTTGCAAAAGCGGAACATTACCAAATGTTCGATTTGCTCTTCCTTCTGGTACATATGGTATATTAGTTACAACACTCCTACAAAGAGAACATTTTCCTTGACTTCTAGATAACCATTTTTGTATACAACCTTTATGGAATCTATGTCCGCAAGGTAATGCTGTAGCAACATTTTCAATCATTGGTTCAAAACATATTGAGCAATTATTATCTGTTGCCATAGTAGTTTTTACTCTTTTCATTACTTTTCTAGTTTGTTTTCCTCTAACTCTTGATTGAATTTTACGACTTGCTTTTGACCTTAGTCTTTTCCTACTTCTAAAGTGTTTCTGAATTTTTTTAGCAGCTGAACTTCTTAAACGCGATGAGCTACGTCTTTGCGAAGGCATATATTATAATATATTATAATATAAATAATATAAATAATATAAATAATATAATATATAATATAATATAATATAATATGTTAAGACTATAATACATAGAATTACATTATATTACGAGTTATATCACGAGGATGCATTGAAACACGAATACTCCCTACAATTTGTTCAGCGCGACGTTTATTGTTTAGTGCGAGTTGTAATAATTCATCAGTTTTATCTTTCATTACAATAACTTTTTCATTAATTCTGCTTAGGTAGTCGTGTGCCTCAATTTTAAATTTAGCAATATAAAAATTTGCACTAGCATTAGTATTTATAAAATTATAATAATAATGAGCTTCCACACGAAACTTTCTCATTTTCTTTACAATATCGTCCATACGTTCTTCATCCGCTAGTGCTTGTTTTAAAGATATATTTGGAATTTGTGGTGGAGGAGGTTCCTTTTGTATTTGCAGTGTATATTGTCTTAATTCGTCTTCTAATAATTATATTTGTCGCAAATAATCTACTATGCTTATTAGTAGATGTTCTGGTGTCCCATCTCGTGCCGTCCCATTTACTATTTCATTTATTAAAATCCTTGGTAATATGGCAGTTTGTGCAATTTGTGCAAGTGGAGGTTTTATAGGGATTTCAGATTTCCAATATGCTTCACGTTCTTTTCTCCATTTTTCATCACGTTCTTCTCGTCGTTTTGCTTGTTTTTCAGTTCGTATTCGTCGTTTATCTAGTATTGATTCTATTTTCTCATCAGTCATAGGCATTCTACATATAAAACAAGCAGTATCACCCCTTTCTATTTGATTTTTTAGACATTTAGCATGAAATTTATGAGTGCAACTCAACGTTACAACAGACTGAGTATCTATTATCATAGATTTTAAACATATTTCACAAATTGTATCACTTGTATCGTGTAATTGTGAAGTTATTGTTGATACAATTGATGGATCTCCTGGTTTTCCAAGTTCAACAAATTCTTGACCATATGTTGCTAAATGAACATCATTTAACTTTTTAGAGAGAGCAAAGCAGAAACTGCTTTCTCATAAGCTTTTCCTTTTGCTTTCCTTCTGGATTTATGTTTTTTTACTAAATTTCTACGTTTTCCAAATTTTCTTGTTTTTGTCATAATATAATATTATAAAATATTTTATAATATTATAAAATAATATATGAATTCAACCAGGTCAAATTTAGCAGTCAAAAATAAAAAACCAATTTTTAAAAATAATAATTTGACGCAATTATTTAAGTTAATAAGCGAAAAAAGAGGATTTTTTGCTTTAATTTTAGCAACTTTAGTATCTCAACTTTATATTACTTATTATGTAAGTGAAAATATTAAAATAGAAGATGAAGATGAGAAAAATAAAGATACTAAAAAATTCAACAGCAAACTTATTGGAGCATATGTAGCAATTTTTGTCATAATTCTAATTTTGGCATTCATTACTATGCCTCCTTGGTTAAAATTTATATTATTTTCTCTCTTTTCTTGTGCATTTGGTGTAATTTTAGGATATAGAAAATCAGGATTAAATCCTGGTATTGTTAAAAGTGCTTTATTCGGAACAGCTAGTATTTTTGTTACTATGTTTGCTTTTGGACTAGCATTAATAGCAAGCGGTATTAAATTAGGTTTAACATTTGGACTTGGTTTATTTTTCGCTCTATTATTTTTAATAATTATAAGCATTGTCCAATTTTTTATTACTGAATCTTCATTTTTAAAAAAAATAATAGTGATTGCTTCATTAATGATATTTTCGTTATATATTATGTATGATACTAATAGTATATTACAACGCAATTATAATGGAGACTTTATAACAGCATCGTTAGATTATTATTTAGATATAATCTATATTTTTAACGGGTTATTAACAGGACTTGAGTTAGGGGATTAAATTAATTGAATAATTTATTTTATGTTTAAAATCTCATGTTTAATATAAATTTATGGTATAGGAATAAATTTCCACCCTAAATCTTCACATATTTTCTTCCATATTTGGTCTTGTTCTATGCGTTTTTCACGATCTTTTAACATAGGAAAATATGGCAAAAAACTGCGTTCATTTAACAATTCACATAATTTATATAATGTATAATAATAGTTTAAAAAATTAACCCTATCTTTAGGACAATATTTAGAATAAGGTTTTTGTAATTCCATAAATAAATTACACAATGTTTCTTCGAGTTCTGCACTCATTATTGGTGGTCTTATTCCTAACTTATCTTTTATAAATGGAATATGTTCATAATATTTATTGTAACCCAAGTTTTTCAATATTTCTTTGGTTTTCTTATTTGTTAAGTCATTAAGACTTATACGTTCTTTTTTGATTTGATTTTTAATATTTTCAAATACTTCATCAGGTATATTTGTGCTTTCTTTTGCTTGAAACTGTGCTAATATTTCTTTTAGATGATTTATTCTTTTATAAGCATAAAAGCATACCTCTTTTGGTGGTTCTTTATAAGAAGGTTTATCTATTTCAATTAAATATTTAATACTATTAGAGCAATTACTACATATAGACATTCCTTCACTTTCTACGTATACCATTTCTCCTCTTTTACATACATTACATATATCTGATGGATAAATAAATTTATCATAATTTAAATATTTAGAATCAATATTGTTGAAATATTTATCAATAAAATTATTATTGCTTGTTTTAATATAATTTTCATCTGTTATTTTAGCATTATTTGTTTCATTATTTATAGTATTGTTTGATTCATCTGAAATATTTAATGAAAAAAATTGTTTTACTATATTATTTTTGTCTGAATTCTCAAATGTATCATTAGTAGAAATATTCTTTTTATTTTCAAAATAATCAAATATGTATCTAGAATTATTTAGATAATAATTCTTTTCTTTATTCTTGAGAGATTTTATTAAATTTTTATACTTATTAATATTATCTACTATTTCCAATTTATTTTTTGATTTATTTAACATAACTTCAAGTTTATCAATTTGTTTTAGATATTTAGGAATAACTACTTCTTCATTATGTTTGAAAGATTTTATTATTTCATTATGTTTGCTATCCAATGTAGTTTTAATAGCATTAAATTTTTTCATTTACTAGAGATTATATTTTTAATGTAGTAAAAATTTATATGATAATATTTTTAATTAATTAATTTAATTTAATTAAATTAATTAATTAATTAAATTAATTTACAAAAAATTTTTTTCTTTAGGAATATTATAAAAAAATGGCTGGTGGATTAATGCAATTAGTTGCCTATGGCGCTCAAGATGTTTATTTAACAGGTAATCCTCAAATTACCTTTTGGAAAGTAACTTACCGTCGTCATACCAACTTTGCGATGGAATCAATTGAACAAACTTTTAATGGTCAAGCGGATTTTGGTCGCCGCGTTACATGCACCATTTCACGTAATGGTGATTTAGCTTACCGCACTTACTTACAGATTACTCTTCCTGAAATTGGCCAATCTTTAGGTAATACTTCCGCAACAAGAGGCGAAGATGTATATGCCAGATGGTTAGATTTCCCAGGCGAGCAATTAATTTCACAAGTAGAAGTTGAAATCGGTGGTCAAAGAATTGACCGTCAATACGGTGATTGGATGCATATCTGGTGCCAATTAACTTTATCAAAAGAACAAGAACGCGGATACTATAAAATGATTGGTAATACTACTCAATTAACCTATATTTGTGATCCAGATTTTGCCGAAGTTGATGGTCCTTGCTCTGCTGATGGCATTCGTCAAGTTTGTGCTCCACGCAGAGCGCTTCCAGAGACAACCCTATATGTTCCATTACAGTTCTGGTATTGCCGTAATCCTGGTTTAGCTCTACCTTTAATTGCTTTACAATACCACGAAGTAAAAATTAATTTAGACATTCGCAACATTGAAGAATGCTTATGGGCTGTAGATAGACTTGATGGAACTGGTGAAAAAGTTATTAGCGCATACAAACAATCTTTAGCTGCGGCATCTTTATTCGTTGATTACATTTTCTTAGATACTGACGAACGCAGACGTATGGCACAAAACCCACACGAATACTTAATTGAACAATTACAGTTCACAGGCGATGAATCGGTCGGTTCGTCATCAAATAAAATTAAATTAAATTTAAATCATCCTTGCAAAGAATTAATCTGGGTCGTTCAACCAGATTCGAATGTTGATTATTGTTCTTCAATAACAACTGGTACCGAACTAAATAAACTATTGGGTGCTCAACCGTTCAACTACACCGATGCATATGATGCCTTACCAAACGCGGTTCATGCTTTTGGCGGTAAAAATGCAATTTCTACATCTGGAACCGGCGCTACTAGCAATGCTTTTATTAATGCTAGTGGAATGTTCCAAGATCCATTTGCTAATGATGTTTTGGCAAGCGGTACAACTGGATGGGGTGGTGCTAATAATTCTTCAGAGTCGGGTGTTTCGGATGCTGGCACTTTCGTTTTAGCCGAAACTGCGTTAGATATGCACTGCTGGGGTGAAAATCCAGTTGTTGTTGCCAAATTACAATTAAATGGTCAAGACAGATTCTCTGAGCGTGAAGGCACATATTTTGACTTAGTTCAACCTTTCCAGCACCACACTCGTGCGCCAGACACCGGTATTAATGTTTACTCGTTTGCTTTAAGACCTGAAGAACATCAGCCATCTGGCACATGCAATTTCTCACGAATTGACAATGCTACTTTACAGTTAGTTTTATCTAATGCTACTGTATCCGGTGTAAGCACTGCTAAAGTAAGAGTTTATGCTGTGAACTACAACGTTCTCCGCATTATGTCGGGTATGGGTGGTCTTGCTTACTCGAATTAAATAACATGTTTATTTCAATTTCAATTAAAGTTTTATTTTTTTTATAAAATAATAAAACTTTGGTGCTTATAAATATATATTTTAAAATATATAAGCAGAACTTATGAAAACATCCTTAGTGGTTAATAGTTTTTATATTACATATATTTTTTTAATTACTACATCAGTAATTACATTTATTGAAGCATTACGAAGTCCTATTCCACAAGTCCGTCATATTTTGAATTTAGAAACATGTATTTCGATTATTGCTAGTTATTTTTATGGATTATTTATTGTCGAAATAGATAAAACAAAAAAAGACGAATCTATAAAAGATGATAATAACGATTCTATTGATAATCTTCCTTTAGAAAAAATTAATAATATGCGTTATTCGGATTGGGTAATTACCACTCCTTTTATGTTATTGGCGCTTTCCATGTTATTAGGTTACGAAAATAAAATACCAGTTAGAATTAAACCATTTTTATTAGTCATATTTTTTAATTTTTTAATGTTGGGTTTTGGATATAGCGGAGAAATAGGTTTGCTTAATAGAAATTTAGCAAACTTTATAGGTTTTATATTCTTTTTTTTTACATTTGGCACCCTATGGAAACTTTTTATGACATGTTCAAAAGCAACATATCAATCTAAATTAATATTTTGGTTATACATAGGATTATGGTCTTTATATGGTGTATTTTATCAGTTAAATGAAGCAACTAAAATGATAGGATATAATATATTAGACTTAATAACAAAAGCATTTGTTGGAATTTTCTTCTGGTTATATTTAACAAAATCTGTAGTATTTTAATGTATTAATTTAATATAAATGACTGATTTATCAAATATAATGATAAAAAAAGAAGATAGTAAGAGAGAAAGAAAGCACAACGCTATAAAATTGCCGGAAAATATACAGCAATATGATTTACCCATTTATGTTAATTATTATAAAGAATGCTATGACCAAAAAAATAAATGCTATAGAGAATATTTTAAAATAGAAAAACATCCTCACAATATAGAGAATAAATTATATGTATCATCTAAATCAAATAAAATAAATATATTAGAAAAATTAGAAGAAATAAAAAAAATGTTATTAATTATCGAAGAAGAATATGAAATATGTAATAAAAAAAATGAAATAGAACAAGTTATAGAAGGCGAGGAAAAAGTTAATAATTCACAAAATAAAAAAAATCCAATAGTTTTGCCCAAATATATTAGTATTAGAAAACATGAAACACATGCTAGTAAATATTATTTAATATATGATAAAAAGTCAGGAACTAAAAGAAATACATTAAAAGCATTATGTTCAAATTTAACATTGTTAAGCACAAACTTGGAACTATTTATAAAAAAAATAGAGGAAAAATTCACAAGATAATACATTATATAAATTATATAAATTATATAAATTATATAAATATATTATTACTATTATTTTTGTAATGTTTTTAAAATTAAAAAATTATAAATTCAAAATATTACTTTTAAATGATGACATAATATATTTAGTTAATAATTTAACAAATATAAAGTGTCATGTGTGCAATAAAAAATATAAACTACAAGACGATTTTTATAAAAAACAAAGTAAATTTTATTATTGCTCTAAAAATTGTTATAGTTTTATTTAATTAAAATGGATTTTTAGCTTCTATTATCCATTGAATACTTTTTTTATCTAAAATTCTTGTATTATTAAAATGTTTTTTTAATAATTCAAGAATATTTACACTTTTTGGGCCTGGCAGGTCGCATTTATAGACTTCATCAGCAATACCTATATACACTAAACCGTCTATATTTAAGAGTTCTTTAATTTTATTCATTACATTATTGTATTGTAAATAAGGCATATTCCATAAAAAGCATGTAATTACATCAAATTTATTAGAATTGTCAATTGTTAATAAATCTTGTTTTAAAAGTATAATTTTTTTAGTAACCCACATTTCATGAAAATGTGAAGAATCTATATCAATACCTAATACACTTGATGCGCCAACTTTTACTAAGTTTACACAATTTGCTCCATTTCTTGTTCCAATATCTAAGCAACTTTTATTAATAAAATTACAACTATTTTTCAATAATTGTTTGTAAACATCGTCAGCATAATAATTATTAATCATTTTTTAATAAAAAATATATTAAAATTTATAATATCAATTTTTTTTAGTATTTTGAGTTATACTTTATGATTACCACAACGTATTATAATAAATTTCACTTATTACTTCTATTAATTCATTTGCTAATTTGTCCTCATTAATATCAAAGAAGCATTGTATTTTGTCAAGAATTAACGATGCTTTATCGTCTGGCCATAACTCCCTATCTCCTGGTTCGCGTAATAAAGTATTATATACATAAGTTATTACAGGAATGTCTTCACAAGTTATGCTAACTTTCTTTATATATTCAATATAATCTTGAACAAATGGTAAATCTATAGTAAATGTTACATCAGTAAATGTTTGAGAATCTAATGCCATCCTATATTTCAAATATTCAATTATTAAATTTTCATTAGCATAAGCATCACAAATAGTTTGCGCACATATGTTTTTAAATTTATTTTCTATAAATGCTCCTGTCAATAATTCAATATTAAGATGCGGTTCATAATTAGTTTTTTCAATTAGCATTTGTTGCTTTAGCATTTTATAGTAAATATTGATTAGCAATTAAAATAAATATGTAATCAATTTTTTTTAACAAAAATATTAAAACAAACAAAAAAAAATTGATTTAAAATTAGTTTAACATTAACAGTAATATTATAATTATATTATGGCGTTATTTATTCAAGAGGTTGTTGCTATTATTGATCGTTCTGGTTCTATGTGTGGTAAGGAAGAAGATACTATAGGCGGAGTAAACTCTTCGCTTGAAATTATTAAGCAAGATATTAAACCTAATGAACGTGTAAATGTATCTATTAAAGTATTTGATCATGAAGAAAAATTGTTAATTAGATCATTAAATATTACACAAGTTAGACCAATTGAACTAAGACAATTTGTTCCGCGAGGGCAAACAGCATTATATGATGCTATTGGTTCGACGCTTACTTATTTTATGGAGAAAAAACTTCATACTCCAAATTGTTATGACAAGTGTTTAATTTATGTTGCTACAGATGGGTGTGAAAATTGCAGTAAAAAATTTAATGCGAAGTCTCTTAAAAAACTTATTGCAACTGCACAAGCATCATATAACATTGAACTCCTTTATTTAGGTGCTAATCAAGATGCTATTTTAGAAGCATCCAAAATTGGTATTTTACCAACTCATGCTATTAATTATAGTGAAACACAAGAAGAATGTAGTGCAGCATATAGATCTGTTGGAAATGTTGTAAATAGGCAAAAAAGTAGTATTGAAACTGCATTTACACAAGTAGAACGCGAAGAATCATATAATGTTTCCACACCACCACCAACTCCTCGTAGTTCTCATCTTGAACCACCGCGTTTAAGGCGTCAAACAAGTATTAGACCCGATGACTATAAATAAATTCTAAGTTGTCTTGATTTATATCAAAAATAAAATAAAATAAAATAAAATAAAATAAATTTTTTTTATATAATATTTCATAAAAATATTTTATAAAAATAAAATGAAAGAAGTTTGTATTTACATTGGGTGGGGTTCGAACCCACGAGGCTTGCGCCATGCGAACTTGAGTCGCACCCCTTAGACCGCTCGGGCACCAATGCTTAAAAATGAATAGATTGTATTAACCTATTAATTTAACTTGTAAAATAATCTTTATATTATTTTTTTAATATTAATACAACAACTAACAACTAACAACTAATATACAAAATTATTTCTTATATTTTTATTAATATAATAAATGAAGGGGGCATAAAATATTGAACTAATATTTATTATATATAACTTGACTTGTTGTTGTTTTTTCATATATACATAAACATGCTTAATATCAAATGTTCCAAATGTTGCCCAATAACACCATAATAAATTAGTGAAACATGCTATTAATGCTTGATAAAATGTTACATTTTTAGGTATATAAATATTTACATATAAGAATGGCAAATCATGTAAAATAATATTTCCAATGTGAAAAATAGGCATTGGCAATTTTTTTCTAATAGCCATTCTCTTAAAACTAGTGTTATCCATAAAATATGCACCATTAAATGTAAAAAAAATTATATAATTCCAACAATAACATATACTATATAAATAATCATAATTTATATAATTGCTATATGGTTCAAAATAACATAAAGTAAATAATGCCAAGTTTATATTTGTAAAAGGAATAATATTCTCTCTAATAATAAACTCCATTATTAAAATAATAATTAATAATTAAGAGTAATAAATATTTAAATTCTATTAATTATTAATTATTTGCTATGCGATATTTCTGTAAATTTATTTTTTCTATATTTTATATAATATATTATATATTATATAAAATGCCAACTAGACAGGCACCATCAGAAAGTGCTAATGACTTTGTTTTAGGGACTAAGAAACGCGGTAATGATGGCAATATGTGGATCATAATACAAACAAAAAATAGTAAGCGGTGGTATAAACTAAATGAAAACAAATTACAGAAAACAAAGAAAAAAAACATAATATACAAAATAATTAAAGGAAACAATAAAACAAAAAAATATACAATTCATAAAAGCAAAAAATATGACATTTCACTAGATAAATTAAGACAACTACTAAAAAAATATAATGTAACAACAAGTGGTTCAAAAGAAAAGATGGCGCAAGGTTTATTTAGATTGAGCAGTTCAACAATCGAAAGTAATGATTTAGAATTAATTTATAATTTATTAGATAAAGGTCAAAAAAAAAAAGCAACAAAACTCATACAAGATAGAATTAGTAAACCAATTACTAATTATAAGGGAATGTATGAAATAAATAAAAAACCAATAAGTTCCATGACACGAGATGAGTTAATAAAGAATTTACAAAAATTTAGAGACAGTTGGGAAAAAATTACTACACGAGATACAGATTTATCAGATGAACGTTTATATAGTGAACCAACACAGAGACTACGTAAATTAATTAAATTTTATTATAGTGACAATGCCAAATTCTTAGCCGAAAATTGGTTACGTAATTATGTATAATATTTTAGTTTTCAACAAATTAAAATTGATTACATTATAAATTTTATTTTAAACAAATATATATAAAAACATTATATACATTTTAATGGCACCTATTATTATATCATTTGATGGAAATATTGGTTCTGGAAAATCAAGCATTGTACGTTATTTTGAGAAAAATTTCGCAAAATATTGTGCGTCAAAAGATTATACTTGTAAAATATGCTTTTTACAAGAACCAGTTTCAATTTGGGAATCAATTGGAGATGCTAATGGAAAAAGTATTATTACGCACTTTTATGAAAATAATGAGCGCTACAGTTTTGCATTTCAAGTAATGGCATATACTAGTCGGTTATCTTTATTGAAGGAAGCACTAAAAGAAGATTATGATGTTATTATTAGTGAGCGCTCTGTTTATACAGACAAATTTGTATTTGCAAAAAGTCTATATGATTCTAAAAAAATGAGCCTTATTGAATATTTAATTTATTTAAATTTGTTTAAAGAGTTTCAAACTATTTTTCAAGATTTGAAAATAGTTTATATTAGAACTAAACCAGAAATTTGTGATTTGCGTGTAAAACAGCGGGGTCGCCTGGGGGAAACTATTCCGCTTGAATATTTGAAAGATTGTCATCATTATCATGATATATGGTTAAATAACCAAGAAGCAATTGAACAAGGGTTAGTATTAGTCATTGATGGAAATGAAGAAACAAATACAAGCTTATTTATTGACAATAATTTTTACGATGAAGTAACACGAAAAGTGTATGATTTTGTATTTACTTTATAATTATATTTAGGATTTAGAATTTAGGATTTATTATTTATTATTTAGAATTTAAGACTTAAAATTTAGCATTTTGATTTTTTTTATAATATTTTACTATATTATATGCCATCGCCATTAAGTTTATCAAATTTTACTAACAGATTATCTAGAAGTCTATCTACATTACAAATTTTACCGCGGCGCTCTATAAGTAATAAAAGTTTAAAAAATAAAAAAGCTACTAAGATTCAGAGAACCTATAGAGCACATGCTACGCGGCGAAAATTAGAAACAAAAAAACTCGAAACACAGGCCGAGCATCTTTTTTGTAAAAGTAGAGCTGCTAGAGCAAAGGCTGCAAAAAGACTCGATGACATGGCTCGCGATGTTGATGAAGATAATATTGATACTATGGTCTATCATTTATGGCGCGACCTAAGCAAGAAGGAACATGCAAAGTGGATTGCCAAGGCAAAACAAAAATCTATGCAACGAGACAAAAGTGCAACAATTAAACCTGTGCCTGAATAATTAGTGGATTAATATTTTTATTTAGCATAAAATAAATAAATAAAAATATTTTACTATATTATAAATGCCATCACCACAATCATTGAGTAATAAAAGTAAAAAAAATAGAAATGCTATTAAGATTCAGGCAATTTTTAGAGGACGCAAAACGCGACGAAAATTACAAAAAGCTAAAATAAAAACCGAAGCAACACGCCTCTTTGGTAAAGTCAATAAATCAAAGGTAAAACAAGCGATTATAGACATGGGGCGCGATGTAGATAAAGAAAGAATGGAATATATGACTTATGAATTGTTTACTGATCTAGAGAAAGATGATCCCGAAAAATATGCATGGTGGATAGAAAAAGCAAAACAAAACTTATTAAAACCGGGTAAAACTAATGCTTATAAAAAAGAAAATGAAACATCAAAGCAAAAAGTAAATTATAAACGATGCCCTAATGGCACACGAAGAAATAAAATAACTGGACTATGTGAAAAAAGCAATTAAGCATAAATTAATATATTTAATTATAATATATTTTAATATATTATAATGTCATCGCGTAAAAAAGCATCTGTTTTATTAAATAAAACTAAAAGTAAAACTAAAAAAATGTCACGCTATATATTATATGATGGAATTGGAGCAAAAAAATCTGGAAAACATACTGAGCAAGAATTTTTAAATATGATTCATAAAACCAGGATGGACGAATTTTGTCCGTCTTGGTTGGGTAAAAAAAATTATAAACCATGTGCTACTTATGAAGGTATGGATAGTAAAATGGAGAAGTATGCTGTAAAATATAACACTCATAACTACAATAATAGGTCATGTAAATCACATAACAAATATAAAAGAGAACAGAAGAAATGTATAAAATACCTCAAAAATAACAAAAACAAATGTAAACTTGATGACTATATTGAGTATGTAGGTGCTGTTTATAAATAAAATATTATGTATTATTATGTATACTAATAATACGTATAGTAATAGTATAATACATAATAGCGTAAAAAAACACAAATATACTTTTATAATGCTACATCCTATGTTCTCGGATTCTACATATTTTAATGACTATATTGAGTATTTTAAAAATACTTGTGCAATTACTAATAATATTAAATTTATTTTGCCAGAGTCTCCAGTCATGGACATAGATTATCCAAATAATAAACAATATAATGTTAAATCATGGTATAATTATTATACTTGTTATAATAATTTGAGTAAATTGGATAAAATAAATAGTGATGATTATAATTTACAAACACAAAGAATTGTGTCTATTATAAATAATGAAGCCGCTATTTTAAAAAGTTATAAAAATATATTTATACTAGGTGTTTCGCAAGGAGGAACATTATTATTTAATATATTAAAGTTTTTACCAGAAACATTAGGAGGATTATTTTGTATTAAATCGCTTTACATGTATAAGTATGTAAATTTAAAAACAAACAATAGTACACCACTGTTTTTTTTTAGTGGAAACAAAGATGATGTGTATAATTTAACATTTCAAATAAAATGCTCAAAATTATTAAAACCTAATTATAATATTAGTTGGACTATTATTGATGGACTAGATCATTATAATAAAATTGAAGATGAATATGAATTTGTATTGAAATATTTTTTACTAAATATATAATGTTATTATTTAATTAATAGGTATTATTGAATAGGCGTTATTGAATTATTAGCGTTATTAGCGTTATTAGCGTTATTAGCGTTATTAGCGTTTTCTATTTCATTAATAAAATTGTATGTATTAGTTGTAAAATTTTTTAAATTTTTAGACAAAGTTCTCAACTTATTAATAATTAAAATAATTCGCGCTACTATTATTGAATCGCTAATATATGTAATTCTTAATTTTTCTAATCCAATTAATGCGCCGTCAATTGCCTCTCTTAATGTTTCTCCTTCTTCGTTGTGTTGTCCAGAAATTATAAAATCACTTATTTTTTCTATATTATTTGTTAGTTGTTCTATATAACCTATACTGGTTTCTCTATTGTAATTATTATACCAACGCGTTATTGAACTTCTATAACCAAAACTATCAACACATAATTTAGTTGAACCAGGTAAAGTTAGCACTCCTAATTTGTCATTATCATTTAATTGTTTAATAACTTCTAAATCTAATAATATATGATTAATGGCCATTTTATTATTATAAATTATAAATTTATAAAATTATAAAATTATAAATTTATAATATTATAAAATTATAAAATTATAAAATTATAAAATTATAAAATTATAAATTCTATATTATGTGTTTTTTTTTATACTAAAATAACTAGTATTACTAGTTCCCTTATATTTTAAAATATCTATAATTTTCGATGAAGTAGGAAATTCTTCATCTCCATATATGTCTTGTAATAATAACCATTCAAATAAACCACCAATATATACATATAAATTGACAAAACCTAATTTATACAATTGATTATACTTAACGATTACCTTATTGTCGGTGCAATTTTCTCCATATATTACAATTTTAATAACTCTATTATTTTTTAAACAATTATTTAGTATTTCTTCTTCTTTTGAAGCATGAATAGAATTTTTTATCAAACAATCTTGTTTGCTATAATCCATTGTATTAATTAATAGCACTTTTTCGCTCCCATAATTTATACATTTTTGAATATACTCAAAGTTTACTTTATTTATACTATTGTTATTACCCATAACTAATATAAATTGTTTCTTTATAATATTATATATAACGAAATGTTATACATTTAATTAAATTCAACAGTTGTAATAATAAATTCTTTTTTTATAGATTTAGATGCATTGCTTGAAAGTTCTTCTCGTTTTTTACGTGTTTTATTAGCATTAATAGAATTATTTGAATTATTTGAATTGTTTGAATTATTTGAATTGTTTGATGAATAAGAATCACTACTTTCCAATGATGTTGTTGATGTATTTGAGTTTAATGACGAATTTTTTACTTTCGCCGAAGTATTTCTTAAATTCATGTCATTTTCAATAATTTTATAGTTTTCTTGGATATAATCTAATATTTTATTTTCAATGCACCATTTAAAAAAATTCAGTTGTCCTAATGTTGTTTGAATACATGTTTCGTTTTTATATGGAACATTTATTCTCTCCCACCTACAAAAAGGGTCAAACTTTTTTTTACTATATGCTTTTAATTTAAGTTTATAATCATTATAAACTTTAACTCTTTCATTTTTATTATTATCTAATTCATATACAACATAATTTTTTTTTGAATAATTTGTAACAAACCAATCAACAATTCTTAGTGATATTTTAGATGTTCCATTTATAATAGTTATCATTTTATCAAAATTATTATCGCTATTATAAAATTGTAATAATTTATCTAATAACAACTCGCTTTGTGTGTCAAAAGTTGTAGACATATTAATATTATTTGTTTATTAATTAGTAATTAATACTATTTAAATTATAATTTTACTAATATAATTTAAATATAATGATGGAAACCACTAAAAGTAATATTATAGCAATTAAAAATATTATAATTAGTAATAAAAATTGCAATCAACTCATTGAGCTATATAACTATTTTGGAGAAAATAAAGATTTAAATTATGAAACTTGTAATAATATTCTACAAAACATATTGCAAAATAATAATCACAATATTTTTCTATATATAGATAATTCTGATAATATTTTAGGTGCTATAACACTACTAACAGAACAAAAATTTATTCATAATGGTAAATGTGTTGCTCATATTGAAGATTTTGTTGTAAAAAAAGAGTATCGTTCACAAAATATAGGTAAAGATCTTATGAACTATGCTATAAATTATGCTAAACAAAATAATTGTTATAAAATAATATTGGATACTAATAATAAATTAGTAAATTATTATAGTAACTATGGTTTTATTAATAAAGGAACATATATGGGATATTATTTTTAAAATATACATTGACAAACTAACAAAAAAAGTTGTCAGCAACTTTTTGAATTGATAAATAAGTATTACAATTTTCTAAGTTATTGTTTATTTAGGTAATTTCGTTAATACTTTTAATAATACATAAACCATTGATGAAAACATTACACTATTAAATATAAAACCATACAAATTTGGATTGCCATCATCTTTAAATAAATACGGAAACATATTTTTACTATGTTTTTTTACTGCCGGTAATTGAAATAAAAAATATAATAATGCTATTACTATAGGTAATTGCATTTCATAAAATAAAGTATCATATAAATTTGCTATATTCATTTTTTTATTGTTTTCTTCTATTATTTGTTGTGGTGTTTCGTGGTTTTTAATATAATTTTCTTGAACTTGTGGAGGCGGTATATAATTTGGTTGTATTTGAGTATCGTTTGCTACTTTTATGGGGTCAATTGGTATATCACGTGATGGTAAAGCAGTTGTTCCATTTGCCGCTGCTTTCTGAATTTGACTTATTAATTCGTTATAGTTCGGTGCTTGTTGTTGTTGAACATTATTTCCCATAATTCCTGGATTATTTTGATTTTGTAACATAGGATTTTGCATAGAATATCCACCATTTGGTATTAAATTTTCCATTGTAGACATTTGATTATTTGATGCAGATATTATTTCATTTTTATTTAAAACGATATTTTGTGGTTGTTGCTGCATCATATATTCTTGATGAACATTATTATTTTGTATATTAGAACGAGGAAGTTCATTTATTGATGTTATTCCAGAAGAAGACAATGAAGCCATTTATATAGTTTCCTAAATATTTAATATATTAAAAACGCAATATATAGTATTGTTATGAAATAGTACTATATATCTAATTATTTTAATCAACTTCTTCCATTTGTGATTTTTCATCTTTATTTACATCTACATCATTATCAATATCTTTGTCTTCTTCCACTTCTGGTTTCTCATCTTCATCTAATGAAAGACCTAATTTAATCATATTATTAATGCGATTTACAAATATTGCTGGTTCTTCAATATTAAAACCACTAGCAATAAGAGAAGACTCAAAAATTAAATTGACAAGATCTTTTAATGTTTTGCTATTTTCATCTCCTGAATATCTCTCCATAAGTGTTTTAATAATAATATGATGTGGATTAATTTCCATTGTTTTCTTGGACATCATATATGAACTCATATTAGAATCGCGTAATGCTTGTGCTTTCATAATTCTTTCCATATTTGCAGACCAACCAAACTCTCCGGTTACTAATACACACGGAGAATCTACAACACGTTCGCTTAATACGACCTTATCAACTTTATCTCCTAAAATTGCCTTAATTTTACTAGTTAATGGTTTAAATTCTTCAATTAGTTGCTCCCAATTATTTTTATCTTCTTCACTTTCATCGAATTTTAATCCTTCTTTTGTAACACAAATTAAAGATTTGCCATCAAAGTCTTTTAATTGTTGAACACAATATTCATCGATTGGATCAGTCATAAATAACACTTCATATTTTCGCTTTTTGCACTTTTCAATAAATGGAGAATTTTCTACCGCTTTTTGCGATTCTCCGGTAATATAATAAATATGCTTTTGTGATTCAGGCATATTATTTACATACTCTTTAAATGAAACCATTTTTTTACTAGATTTTGTAGTATGAAACATTAATAAATCAGCTAATTTTTCACGATTAGCACTATCTTCATGAATACCAAGTTTAATATTTTTACTAAATTGCTCGTAAAATTTTAGAAAATCTTCTTCGTTTTCTCTAATTTCGGCAAATAGTTCTAAACATTTTTTAACAATATTTTTCCTAATTACTTTCATAATCTTATTTTGCTGTAACATTTCGCGAGAAATATTAAGGGGTAAATCTTCGGAATCTACCACTCCCTTTACAAACCCTAACCAATCAGGAATTAAGTCTTCACAATCTGTAATAAACACTCGACGAACATACAATTTAATATTTCCTTGTTTTTTTGATTTTGATTCAAAAATATCAACAGGAGCACGTTTTGGAACAAATAAAAGAGAAGTAAATTCAAGTTGACCTTCTACAGAAAAATGTTTTACAGCAAGATGTTCTTCCCAGTCATTACTTAATGATTTATAAAATGAACAATACTCTTCTCTTGTAATTTCATCTGACTTTCTTGACCAAATAGGTTTTTGCTTATTTAATAATTCAAATTCATGGACTAGTTGTGTTACCATTTTTTTTGCTTTGCCTTCTTTTTCTTTAGTTTCTTCTACTTCTTCAATACATGGTTCATCCTCTTTTTTCTCTTCTTCCTCTTCCTCTTCCTCTTCCTCTTCCTCCTCTTCTTTTGAGACACTTTTTTCTACGTAAAGACTAATTGGATAGTTAATAAACTCAGAATGTTTCTTGATTAAATCTTTAATACATTGCTCCTCTAAATATTCTAATTGATCCTCTTTTAAATAACATGTAATCTTCGTTCCGCGTCTAAGGAGCTCTCCTGTGTCATCTTTTGATATCGTAAACGAACCGCCAGCATTAGATTCCCAGACATACTGCTCATCATCGTTATTTTTAGACGTAACAACAACACGTTCAGCAACTAAATATGCAGAATAAAACCCAACGCCAAACTGACCAATCATAGCAATATCTCCCTGTGTTTTCATTGCCTCCATAAATCCTTTTGTTCCTGATTGAGCAATTGTTCCTAGATTTGTAATCATGTCTGATTTAGTCATACCAATTCCGGTGTCTAAAATCGTTAATGTTTTATTTAATTTGTCTGGAATAATTTGAATAGTTAGGTCAGAACACGTATCTAAAACGCTCTTATCGGATAAAGATTGATGCCTAATTTTATCCAGAGCATCGGACGAATTAGAAATTAATTCACGAAGAAAAATTTCTTTATTAGAATAAAATGTATTAATAATAAGAGACATTAACTGATTAATTTCAGCCTGAAAAGCAAATGTTTCTACTTGTGTAACCATTATATATAATTTATATATATATATTGGTTTTAAATAGTTTAAATAATATATTTATTTTTTATAGTATATTTATTTCTATACAGTATTATTCATCTTCTTTACGTTCTTTAAAATAATTTAAAATTTCATCCTTGAATTCTTGAGAAAAACTGCTTGCTGGAATTATTAATCCATTAGAATCATAGATTATATGTGTTAGAGGACTAAAATTATATTTCATTAAAATTTTCCATCGTTCTGTATATTTACGATTTATTTTAGAACCGTGATAATAATGTCGTATAATTCCAGGAGTATATCCTAATCTTAATTTACATGCTAATTTTTGATATTCTAGCATGCTATTGTTATAATCTGTGCTATAGTTTATATTAGTTATTGAATTGCATTTATTAATTAAAGACATGGCAATTATACTATCACCTGATCCCAATATTCCTTTATCATATAGTCCATTTATTTTTTCATATGCTTTTCTTGTTATTGCCCAAGCATAACCAGGATGCCAATAATCTGTTCCTTTTGTTGTATAGTTTTTTTGTTTTTCAAAACAATAACCAAAACTATTAAATATATTTAAGTTATTTTTTTCTTTATCCATATCAATACAATGACTAAATAGTTGAACAATATCTTTATGTCCATTCAAAATTTTTAATGTATCTAATACCCAAGAACAACTATCAAATTCAACATCTGCATCTATCCAAGCAAATGCCTTATAATCTTTGGGTAATAAATATTTTACTCCTAAATTTATCATATTTTCTTTATGCCATAATGGAACTTCTGTCTTTAATTGTAGATGATGCTTATTATTTTTACTAGTAATTATAAATTTTTGGTCGCTATATACAAGTTCTACAATAAATAACTTAACATGCTCTTCTTCTTCTTCAATTCGTTTAACAAATTCTTTCAATAATATATATCTTTTTGCATACAAGCAAGGATTTGATATAACAATAATTACGTTTAATTTTTCTTCTATTGGATTATTATTAGCAATTGCCATTTTTGTAGAATTTATTGTAAACTCAATATTATCAATTTCTATATTATTTATAATTGTCATTATATATAATTGGTGGTCAAATATTTAAATATATTTAACTAATTAGTATATTAATATATTAATATGTTAAACAAAATTTGTTGAATATGCTAATGTTTTACTTTTTGAACCGCAAGGTATATTTTCCTCTACTAAAGTATAGCACTTTGTTTTTTCTGTATCACTAGCAAATATTTTGTCTCGTAAGTCATTATGTTTTGGACCAATAAATTTATAACAATCTTTGGAATTACATACTTGTCTAAAAATTGTAGATAAACCCAAACCCAATAATACAGATAATATAATTTTTCCTATATTTGTGTGTAATAAATTCTTTAACATATTCTTAATCATATTATTGTATTATATATAATATGATTAATAAAATTTAGAATAATATTTAGAAAAAAATATATTCTATATAATAAAAAAATATATTTTATATAATAAAAAAATATATTTTATATAATAAAAAAATATATATTATATATATAAATGACTGTTTCAAAAAGTATTCGAAAAAAAAGAAGACAATCAAAAAAACGGAATATGAGGGGAGGGGGGTTACCTACTAGCATAGCAATTCTTTCATATAACACATCATTCGTATTATCAATGGCTGCTTTATTTCCCTTTCCGGCAAGTGAAAATACTTCTATATATATACGTTTAATGAAATTAAAGACTTTAATGAATAATCAAGATACAGTACAAAACTTTATAGCAACTAACTACGGAGCACTTTTTTCAATGTCTTGTAGAATAATAGGAACTTTTTTTCTTCAATATGGATTAAAAGACTATTGTGTAGCAGCATTACAAGAAATGAATCTTACTCAGCATTATTTAACAACTATGGGAACAAATTTTACTTCACAAAGTTTAACTATTTTAGCATGCGGTGTTCAAGCAAATACTACTGGATTAGCATATATAATACCTAGCGATAAAATAACTTATTTTAAAGATAAAGTAGATAATAATGAGTGGTTTTCAACTAATCAATTATATGGTAATTTTAACGCACAAAAAGTTGCCATTGTTGATTTAGGAGAACATCAATTATACAGGACTAACAATTTTTATAAAATATTTAAAGACGGTGTTGGAACACCTGATAATGGACGACCTATGACATTAATTGTTAGAAATGAATCTGATAATTGCTATACTTTGCATTTTAATTGCCATATACCCAATCCTTCTGCTCTTAAATCTCCTCCATACACAAAATCAATTTTAGAAAATCATTTTGGTGCAAATTCTGCTGATTTAGATACTTGGGCAAGAATAACATATGAAATAATAAATGAAGAGGCTAGGGCTTTATTACTAAGATTTTTTAATTCTCAAGAAATTAGTGAGTTGACGCCAGATAAATGTAGAATTATATTTTCTGGTGATTTTAATGACGGAACTGGCAAGTTAATGACCTTAATGAAAACCCAAGGTCTAAATATTGCAGGTAGTGGTTTGGTAAATATTCGAATCTTGTTTTCTGACTCTATGCCTAGAAGTTGTTGTTCAAATTTTAATAGCGTAGCGCGTTCTGGAAGTCCTAATTCACCTCCATCATTGAAATTGGCTGGAATAGACCAGCAAAAAAGCGGTCCACCAACAGATCCAATATTACTAGGACTCTTAAACTCACCGGACCCAAACTTAAGTCAATATAATGACATTGTAGATGCAACAAATTATGCTTTCATCGGTGACGGAACAGGAAGTAATATTGCTTTGGTATCACAAATATATAATCCAACTATTGCTTCAGGTATTCCTAATATTGATTATTTAACTCTAACAAGAAACAATATTCGAGCATCTGATCATATGCCCGTTATTAGTTATACTTCTCGCTCAGGAACAAGTAGTTATGAAAGAATAAAACCAAGACGAAATTCAGATAATACTGAACGAGCCAGACGAGATGATAGAGATGAGAGAGATGAGAGAGATGAGAGAGATAGAGACAGAGAGGACGAAGACGACGAAGACGATAATAAAGATAGTGAAGAGATTGATCTTGACGGAGGATATAGAAAAAAACATAAGAAACGTAAATCGCAAAGAAAATTATCGCAAAGAAAATTAAAAAGACATACAAAAAAAAGAAAGTATAAAAAAAATAAAAACTAATTAATCTAATGCTAAATTATATTGGCAAAAGCTTTATTTTATTTTTGTCGCTAGGACATTTAACGTCTTTTATTTTATAATTAAAACAATTTTCCGCCTCATCTTTATACTCTATTTTATCTATATTATGGGGTGTTGGATATACTTCTACTTTTCTATTATAATCAAAATAATAAATATATATTAAACCCAGTAAAAATGTAATTAAGAAAATGCTAATATTTATATATTTTGTTGCATTATAAAATTGTTGTTGTAATTTTGCAAAAAATTTTTTCATTTAACTTTATACTTAATAATACATTATACTTTTTATTAAACATAATAAATATATTATGTATAATAAATATATGTTTATAATTTAGTTTTGTCGTTTATTTCTATTATTAAATCTTCTAAATTATAACTATTTTGAAAAAATGTAAATTGATCAAGTTCATTTTTTTCTATAAATGATGCTTTATATTTCAATTTCATTAATTCGTTTCCTAGTACTGAGAGTCTGCTATTATGTATCTCAACCGCGCTTTTTAAGTAATTTATTTCCCCAGATGATTTAAATAATTCCATAGCATCGCTATATTGTTTTTTATTAATTTCAAAATCTTTTATTTTTTCTTGTATTAATAGTTTTAATTCTTCATTATTTGTTATTGAATTATATAAATTGACTAAATTATTATAAGTTTCTTGACTGTTATTTAATTGATGTTTCAAAGTTTCAAATAACTCTACTGCTTTTTCTTCTTCAATATAACTGAAAAGGAAATCTAATTTTGTAGTTATTATATTTTTTTTATATTTTTCTAAATTATCACGCGTTGTCATTAACTTTTGAGTGATTTGTGTAAATTTTTTTCGTTCTACTAATATATCTAGTTTGCACGGACTAAAAGAACTACCACAAGTTGCGCGCAATAATTCTGGTGTTTCCGTAAAAATTGTTCCGCCATCTTGTTTGCAATTTATACATTTTGGTTTATATTTTGCTATTATTTGTTTTTTTTGGTCATAATTTTTACCATAATCACCAGACAATTCTGTTATTTTTTTTTGCTTAACTAACATATATTTAGTTTTCAATTTATAATATTCTTCTAATTGCTCATAATAATTGGTTAATAAAGTTGATGTCATTTATATTGATAAACTTATATTTTAATAATATATTTAAATTTTAAATTTTAAAGTATATTGCATTTAAGAGAAATATATTGTTTTATGTAATAAGTTTGCTTCGACATGATCACCATAATCAGGTAAATTTGTTATCATATTATTTTTTATTTTTTGTTGATTATCAATATTTTGGCGATTATAATATATTAATTTAGACATAATATAGTCTTTATCTTTTATACTCTTTTCATAATATTCTTTACTAGAGTTATTCCCTTTATAGCGCATATATAATATCGATGCTAAAACTATTACAAATAATAAAAACATAGAAATATTATAAAAAGTATTATAATTATTTTGCTTATAATTATGGCACCCTTTTAATACTTCCTTAAAAAAATATTTAACTCCATTATCTACTAATTTTGGCTTTTCAGACATATTTTTCTCATTTGCTTTATTTAAATTTGTTAAATTATTTAATTTAAAATTGGTGTAATCTAAAATATTGAAGTTCATTATTATTATAATAATATAACTCGTGTTTTATAATTTTCATATTTTACTAAATTTAATACAATTTTAATATTAAAATAATTTATATTTATAATAATATGGCAGAATCTAGCCTACCTAATCCAATTATTTCAATAGTGTCTTTTTTGATTATAACACTTTTCTTTGTATTTTTTAATGTATTTAATATTAACCAAACAAAAACTATTATTAATGCATCAACCGCTATTAATAATGATGGTATTAATATTGTATATATATTATTAGTAGTATTAATTTCTTTTTTTATCAATGCAACTATTTCAAAAGCCATGTGTAGTCAATCTATTCAATGGGGTTATATTTTAATGATTACATTATTACCTTGGATAATTATATTTATTTCATTGCACGTTATTTTAACATATATATTTCCAGGATGGATAAGTCCATTTTCTAATACTATTGGTTATATTGTTATTGGATTTATGGGAGTTGATAAAGTTTATGATAGTATATTTAAAACAGGAGAAGAGGCTTCCGGAAATAAAGAGCTTGTTAAAGCAATCGCTAATATGAATAGTAATAGAACAAAATTTATTAATCAAATAAGCACTAATATAAACGATTTTCACACTTTTTTTAATAGTATGAAGGATGCTGTTAAAACCGATGATAAGAAATATAATGACTATTTACTCGAATTATATAAATTTTTAATTATAAAAAAATTTGTAGGTAAAATAGTATGGTACATATTAGCCGGAATATTAATTAGTTCTATTAGTTATAATTTAGTAATAAGCCGGACATGTGAAAAATCATTAGAAGAAATTAAAAAAAATTTCGCAGACGCCAAAATAGCAGTAGACGCAAAGGCAGCAGAGGCATCATTAATAAACACTGCACCTCCACCTATTGAAACTCCTGTTGGGCAATCTATAAATACTCCTTTATTCGAAAACACCACCGCATCGGTAAGTCAAGCACTAACAGGACAATAAATATTATAAAATATTATAAAATATTATAAAATATTATAAAATATTATATTATATTATATTATATAATATTATGAAAGAAACATATGAAGAAAAAGAATTACATATATTAAGAAATGCTATAGATAATGCTACGTATATTATGGGAAAAAAATTACTTCAATCAGATACTATTAAAAATATTATTGATATTTTAGAAAGTTTTATGCGATCGCATAAAGTCTTATGTTATGGTGGAACTGCTATAAATAATATACTACCTGAACAATATAGATTTTATAATAAAAATATTGAAATACCTGACTACGACTTTTTTTCTCCTTATGCGATGGAATATGCTAAAGATTTAGCAAACATATATTTTAAAGCCGGATATGAAGAAGTAGAAGCAAAATCTGGTGTTCATAGTGGAACATATAAAGTATTTGTGAATTTTATACCAATAGCAGATATTACTGTATTAGACAATAAATTATTTCAAAATATTTCAAAAAAAGCAATAAAAATTAATGGTATTAATTATTGCCCTCCTAATTTTCTTCGTATGGCAATGTATGTTGAATTATCTCGTCCTATGGGAGATGTATCTAGATGGGAAAAAATATTAAAACGTATTATATTATTAAATAAAAATTATCCATTAAAAGGTATATTCTGCGATAAACAAGATTTTCAAAGACAATATGAGGGAACATTAGATGATCAAAATAAAATATATGAAATCACTAGAATGTCATTTATTAATCAAGGTTTGGTTTTTTTTGGAGGTTACGCGTCAACATTATATAGTAAATATATGCCATATAAAGAGAGAAAACAGGTTTCTACTATTCCTGATTTTGATGTATTAAGTGAAAATCCCGAGTCTAGTGCCATTATTTTGAAAGAACAATTACAGTATGAAGGTTATAAAAATGTAAAAATTTTAAAAAAACAACCAATAGGTGAATATATTGACGTTCATTATGAAATTGTTGTAAATAATGATGTTATAGCATTTATTTATAAACCGACTGCTTGTCATAGTTATAATTTAATAAATATTAATGGACAAAAAATAAAAGTAGCATCAATAGATACTATATTAAGTTTTTATTTAATATTTATATATGCAAATAGACCATATTATGATGAAAATAGATTGTTATGTATTGCTGAATATTTATTTAAAGTTCAATTAAAAAATCGTCTTCAACAAAAAGGGTTATTGCGAAGATTTAGTGTAGTATGTTATGGTAAGCAAAAAACACTAGAAGATATTAGAGAAGAAAAAGCAAAATTATATGCCAAAATTAGAACAAAAGAATTATCGCGCGATTCAAAATTATACAATATGAATTTTTTTAGATATATACCCAAAGAAGATTATAAAGTAATTAAAAAATCAAAGAAAAATATAAAAAAAACTATTAAGCGCACAAAAAAATATAAAATTAAATAAATAGACTAACTTTTGTAAAATATGCAGTTTCTATCTTTTATTGTTGATGCTAAGTTATATTTTTTACATAAAACTTTTCTAGATTTTAATTTTATTAAATTAAGATTACCATATATTTTTTTGTCTAGGTTTTTCTTACTAAAGCTATAATTAACATAACTAATAAAAGGTAAAAATAATTTTGTGTTATCTATTTCCGGATGTCCTTGAAATCCAAAAAATGGATATTTTTTGTGTTTTACTATATCTACAAACTCTTTATTGTTTTTATCTAAACTAGTAGCAATAATTAGATAATTTTTAATTCTCTCCTTAGTATCTAATGCTAATGTATGATTATGAATTAATTTTTTTGTTTTATTAAAATTACTTCTAAATAACTTGCCTAATTTATTATTTTTAAATTTTGGTATTGTTTTATAATGTTTATATGAGTTTACATTAATAAACGCTTTTTTGATATTGTTATTTGTTAAATTATAATTTTTTTCAATTAAAATCATATTTTCATAACCATGACATATTGCTAATATTGGTATTATTTTATCATTAGCAAGCGATTTGACTTTTTTAACTATGTATTTTTGTGTTAAAAAATGTTGCTTTATATATTTATTGTTATACAAATTACCTAATTGACTTCCTGGAAATATTATACCATTTACAATAGATAATATATTGTCTAATTTAACTTTTGTAATAGTATATGGTATTATAATATAATCAATCGAGTTTTGCTTTAAAAAAATTATGAAAGTTTCTTTTAAAAATATTTCATCTGAAATATTATTTTTTATGTAAGGTGTTGCTAAAATACCTATTATAGGTTTGTTATTATTCATATTATTCATATTACTATTAATATTAGTAAATATATTTACAATACTAAATGCATTTTTACATGCAATAGATTATTTATAAGTTAACTATTAATTTAACTATTATAACGCTAAAGGATACAATTTATTGACGCAAAAAAATATATAAAATGTAATAAATTTTATATATTTTAACTTTATATATTTTAACTTTATATATTTTAACTTTATATTACTTACTAAATTATATTTATATTCTTGGGAAACCAACCAAATTAGCACCAATACCAAAACCAGCACCTGTTCTAGCACTTACACCCATAGTAGGAATAAAAGTATCCAAAATAGAGAATGTGGCAGCAGCCATTAAAGCAATAATAGCAATTTCTTCTACTTTCAATGGTTTTTGTGGTATAACAAAAGCAACTATTGCTACCATTAAACCTTCAATTAAATATTTAACAGCTCTTTTTACTAATTCACCCATACTGAAATTCATTTTGTTTTATAATAATACTTAAGAAAAAAAATATATTTATACACATTTTAAATATTTTAAATTACCTAAATATATAATTATAAAAAATTATAATTATATAATGTTTAAATAAAATACTTAAAATTATATTAGAATACTATTCTATAAAATGTTTACAAAAAAATCTTCTAAATCTAAAGATAAAGATAAAGATAAAGATAAAGATAAAGAAAAACAATCACCTAATTTAGAAAAAACAAAATATGTGGATTTATTAGATGAAGACAAACCATTAGGGGGACAAAAATATGTGTGCTTAAGTTTTATTTCTCCTGAAGACCATATTAAAAATAAAGAGTTATTTTATTTTGAAAAATTTTTAAAGAATTTTGAGTTTAAAAAAACTTTTGAAAAATATACACAATTTTTGAATTATTTAGCATACAAATATAATTTAGATTTTAATAATTTATCCAAAGATATGGAGGAATTTGTAGAAGAAGAAAAAGAGAATCTATTTTCAACCACATTGGACGATGAATATAAAACATTTATGGATGTTAAAGAAGAACAATTACAAAAAGAATATAATGAACTACATGAATTTCAAACAAATACAAGAGGTATTAAAGTGAGAGGTGTATTTGGTTCTCAAGAAGAAGCTGAAATGAGATGTAAAATGTTGAGAGAACAAGATTCCAATCATGATGTTTATGTGGGAGCAGTAGGTATGTGGATGCCTTTTCACCCAGAAGCATATAAGACAGGACGTGTTGAATATTTAGAAAAAGATTTAAATGAACTTATGAGCCATAAGAAGAAAAATGATGAAATATCAAAAGAACAATTTAAAGAACGTGTAAAAGAAAGTAAAAAGAAAGCAATTCAAGAAAATATTGCTAAAGCTCAAAAAGAAGGCAACAAATTAATGCAAACAATAGATGAAGAAGGAAATTTAATAAATGCCGATAGAATGGATGTACCTGGTAAAAATTTGCTTTTTGGCGATAAAGAAGATGATGATGTATCTACAGCAGATTTGCGTAAAGAACTATTTGAAGCACAAGATGTTATTGTCGGAAGACAGAAAGATAATGATCATGGCTTAGGAGAACTATTAGAAAGACAAAAAGAACGTGCAGAAAAAACAACGACACAAGAAGAGCCAAGCAATTTAGAACTATTGGCCGATTGTGCTACAAAAGAACTTAAGGAATAAAATTATTTAATAATTTCATATAGAAGACAACATTAATAAAAATAATAATTTATAATATTTTTCAATAAATATTATAAATAAATTTATTACCATTTTGTTTTGCGCACATTTATTTTAGGTCCTTTTTTCTTATCTCTTATATTTGGGTCATACATTTCTTCTTCATTATCAGAATCTAAATTTTTACTAATTTCCCAAAATTCTTTTGAACCTAATTTGAATGTTTTATGATGATCTGCTTTATACCAAAAAATTTGGTCTTGTAATTTATTTGATTTAGCATTATTATTTATTACTAAACACTCGTAGTTCTCTGTACATTGATCCATTACTTGGCAAAAACTTTCAAACGTTGGAAACATACCAGCATAATTTTCATAAATTCGTCGTCTATTTGCTATATATGGTTCACGTAAAATGAAAACATAATCTATATTTGTGCGAAGATTAGGCGGAATACCTAAAGGATATTGCATAGTAATAACAAGCATTATTTTCCAATGACGTCCATTCATAAAAAGAAGACGCATCATTTTATCTTTAGTCCAACTACCATCATATAAGCAATCGTCTAAAATAACAAAAGCACGAGGATCTATATTCGATTTTTTATAAACTTCTATTTCTTTTTTTACTTGCTTCAATACTGTTTTTTGCCTCTTTAAAATATTTTCAATAATAGCAGTATTGTATTCATCGTGGATAAAAAGTTTTGGGACATGTTCAGCATAAAAACCATTGCCTGCTTCGGTTCCACTAATAACAGTTCCTATTGGTATATCTTGATGATAATAAAGAAGATCTCTCACTAAATATGATTTGCCTGTATCACGACGACCTATTAAAACAATAACAGGCCCTTTATTTTCATCTGGTCTGAAACTAATTGATTTTATATCAAATTTTTTTAATTCTAATGTCATTATTGTTTACTAATAATATTTTATAATCTAAGATTTAAACTAAATAATACAAAATTACATAATTATAGAAATACAAAATTATAAAAATTATAAAAATTATAAAAATTATAAAAATTATAAAAATTATAAAAATTATAAAAATTATAAAAATTATAAAAATTATAAAAATTATA
>Ga0208951_1000072_pt1 | contig 39562 bp, 35 predicted proteins | sample GreLakmeMI27MSRF_FD_187702 | JGI IMG/M metagenome (GOLD analysis project Ga0208951, IMG submission 187702) | Freshwater lentic microbial communities from great Laurentian Lakes, MI, USA - Great Lakes metaG MI27MSRF (SPAdes) | ecosystem: Environmental > Aquatic > Freshwater > Lake | place: Great...
AATAAAACAGTCAAAACAGTCAAAACATTATAACACCCACTTTTATATTCAAATTTTTAAATACTAATATTTTTTTGTAAATTGCGCATATGTAAATTGCGCATATGTAAATTACGCATATGTAAATCGCGCATATATAAATCGCGCCTATATTCAAATTTATAAACACTAATACTATTTTGTAATTCAGCCATATTACTATGAAGCGCTAACATTTCGGCATCACTATATAAATAAGGTCTCCCGCTATGATGATAATAATGTACACATTCTTGTATATGCTTGTTTACAATATTAGTAATAATATATAACATATTGTTATAATTAGTGTCAATTATACTCATATATTTTATATATAATTTGTGTAAATGCGCAATATCTAAAACGTGTTCACCAAATTGCGTTTTATTCATTGTTAAGACGCTTGATTTATAATCTCCTAAAAACGCATTTGCATTAGACACAACAAATCCGGACATTATACTTTCAGGTCTTCCAAAAATCGTAACAAACCTTTTACAAAGTATAGCTTGTATGCTCTTATTTCTCCTAGCATTATACAACGGCTCACGTATATAAAACACTATATTCCGCTGAATGTCACAAGGCAGTCTAGCAAGCAACCGCACATATTTGCGACAAATATGCCCTTTATACATCCTTTGAATAGTTAAAACATAATTCAAATATGTATAAGCATGAATAGTACAACATTTAGTTTTATTACAAACAAAACTAAATGTTTTCTTGCACCTATTACCCTTGAGCGTAATACAAGCGCATCTATTAGCATTAGCCACCATATAAAGCTTTTATATAACTATTCTCTCACTAATAAACAATATAAGCAATATAAACAATATAAACAATAAAAAATTAACAATTCAATTTTTATTTATCAAATTATTATCAAATTATTATCAAATTATATATATATAAAATGGCTCGTAAAAAAACTAAAAATAAACGTGTTTTAAAATTCCAAATGTATAAAAAACAAAAAACAAAAAACAAAAAACAAAAAACATATAGAAGAATAAGGTTTAATAAAAACAAAACAAAATTTGTTGGAGGTGTTAACCCTGATTTAAAAGCCTTGGTTGCTGATTCTGCAATAATCGATAAACAAATTGCTACTAATCAATCAGAAAGAGGCATACAGGCTAGATTGCTCTATAAAGCAGTATTAATGTGTCAAAAAAACGAAAAAGACGCTATTGAGAACGGAGATTCAAGCGAGATAATTTCTTCTTTACACAAAGCGACTGAAGATGCATTGAATAAACATAAAACATTTACACAGACTGTAGTAACCGATATAATTGATGAAGATATCGAGAAGAATTCATTACAAACAGCAATAAGCCGAGCGGAAGCCAGGAGCCTAAAAAGAGCTACATCAGAACTTAAAAAAGATTAGCTCAAGAGGAAGATGAGAGATGAAATAAAAATCAAGAAAATTGTAAACACTATCAAAAATCTAATAAAGCCGTCGTGAATATGCGTCTAAACCCAATAAACTATGATGAGCAATTAACTTACTATAACAAAGATTTTTACAATAGTCAGCAGACCTCATAGTAACTAGCGGCGAAACTCTAAACTCCGCAAAGTTTTTAATAGTCCGCGTTCTCAATTGAATCGCCTTAACAACACAATTAACTTTTTTAGCACTAGCCAAATAAGATAACGCTAAATAGAAATTGTATTTTTGACATAACTTAAACCATATTTCAATACACGCTTTTAAATAATTATAATTAATATTATTCTTTTTTAAACTATAACTAAATGCCAATCTATTATAGTAATACATTAAAATCTGTGAAATATTGTTTAACACACACCGCCAAGCATTTCTTGAATAATTGGCTCTTGAATAATGTGAACGATACATAAGTGCTAAATTATTAAATAATTTAGTAATAACTTCATCTTTAAGATTAGCATGCACAACCAAATTATTATTGCCAGTGATTGAATATATTGAAAACGCTGAAATATATTCAACTTTATAATTTGCCAAATATACAAACACATCATAAGACCGCTTAGCTGTTTTAAAATACGCACCAATAACATTGGCGGCATTTACTTTCATAAACCCATAAATAATATCCACAATCTCATTAGGTAGTGGTAGCACCTCTAGTAAAAACGCGTACATTATAAAGCAGGACAAAGTTCTTTAACAATCTTAATAATAAAAATAAAAAAATAAAAATAAACAAATCAATTTTTTCAACTTAAAGAGAGATTTAAAGCTAAACAAAGTCATAATGGACAATATTCTTTAAATCAACTTTTAGATGTTTATATAGCCGACTTTTAATCATAGAAGCAGGATTTTTCTTTTCAAAGTTACCACCAATAACTTTCTTCATATTTTGTATATAAATCTCTCCAAAAGTCTCAGAGTCAAACAATTTTTCCGCATCAGTTTTCCACAATACAAACTGTGTCAAAATTTTCTTATCAAAATACTTTATAAACTTACGCAAATTGCTATCGTCCATAATTACCCATGCACCACCATCATATATATATAGCACATTTTCTTTAGTATTAAAACATTTAATGGGAATTATAATTTGCGAACTATTTAAGCCATCAATAGTGTCTATTAATATATTAAATATTCCATCAACATAGTCATATTTAAATATTTTATTCAAAGTTTCTTGGTTAAATATTATAGTGTCAAGAAACTCTGTTATACTAGAACAAGAACTATAATGCGTGTTTAAATAATCAACAATGTTAATTTTATTTTTAACAATTGCTATGTATTTTTTAAGCTCATTATAGTCAGACTCCATTTTTTCATATTTGTTATATAACATTAGTACAAGTGCAAACAAATTATTAATAGTCATATTTTGTTTAAGGCTATCAATAGTAACATTTTCACTATCAAAATTCTTTTCAGAACCCTTTTCAAATTTAGAACTAAAATTGGCAATCTTACACTTTAGCAAATGATTATTGTAAGCACTTTTCATAATATAGTGTTTATTACAATAAGCACAACTATAATTTAGCTTACTCATACTTCATTATTTTGCTTATTATTCATAAAATTAAATTATGTTTCAATTTTATGCAAAATAGCAAAATAGCAAAATAGCAAAATAGCAAAATAGCAAAATAGCAAAATAGCAAAATAGCAAAATAGCAAATAATAATATAAATTAATATTATATAGTATATGCCTATTCCAGATACCAAATATAATTACAAACCGTCTTATAAATTAAAACTAGACTTATGTAACAATTCTTTTGTATATGCTAATCATATATTTACTTGTGATTTAAGTGATACACAAACATTTGATAATCCACCTAAACCACTAAAAATATACTTAAATTCAAAAGCCGAATTTTTAATACATCCATTTTCAAAAGTGTCAAATTGTGTTAGTCAATTTTCAAGCACTAATAATAGTGCTTTTAAATATAAAAAACCAATACCTTGCCCGATTCAAGGTCTAACTTCTCATAATGCTATTCAAACACAAAAAGCCATTCAAAATGTATTACATACTTCGGCTTCTAATTTTACGCAAGTATTAAGCTCATTAACAACAGCAACGGACATAAGTAGTGGTAAGCCATGGCACAATGCAAGTGACAGAGCACAAAAACACGGAGCAACAAATGCTAGTTCCAACACTTCACAAAAAGTAAATTCAGGAGTAGACATTAAACATAATTCATATGCGCGATATTTAGCAAAGAAAAAAGGGATTTCATTACGCACCGAACTTTCAAGCGCACCTCGCGCATTAATGGGAAATAAAACAAAATATTATTCAATAAGCACACATGAACGTTGTTTAGCAACTTGTTAAAAGGCACGATTAAAAGGAACACTATTACAAATAAAATTTAATAAATATTAATTTTATTTATAATATATTATAAACAAGTCATGCCAATTTTAAGAATGAACTTATTTACTCAAAATCAATTAACAAATATTCAAAGTCAATATATTACACATCAACAGCAAGGTCAAGCAACTCATGTTATGAGACTAGGTGTGACACAAAATAGAAATTATGCACCTTTAGTAGTTCAAGGAAACAAATCATGTAAATCGTGCGGAGGCAAATAACAAAATAACAAAATTGTTATTATAAAAAAATTGATAATATTAGTATTTATAATTTTTAAATAAAACTATAAATACTATAAATACTATAAATAATATGACAAATAATAACACAAATAACACAAATAACACAAATAACACAGATAGTCGAGTAGAACAAATGATGAAAGTTCAAGCCGAAGGTTTAGAATTATTTAAGAAAAAAAATAAAGATTATGGAGATGCATTTGCAACTTATGGCGCAATTGGAGTATTGGTTCGTATGGGCGATAAGATTTTTCGACTTCAATCAATCACAAAGAGCTCATTAACTCTTGTAAATAACGAGTCTATTAGGGATACACTAATTGACCTACATAATTATAGTGCCATGGCCATAATGTTATTAGATGAAACAGTAGAAGACAAATATCCTAATGCACCACCACCAAGCCCTGTATCAAAACATAAGCAATAAGCACTACCATAATAAAATACCAACAAACACAAAACAAGCAAATTATAACTATAAAAATCCATAAAATCCATAAAATCCATAAAATTTAAAAACATGCGTTTATACTTATAAAAGTAATTATAAAAGTAATAATAAAAACTAACATGCATAAACCCAAAATCTTTAACCATAAAGGTATCAACTTCTTTATATCCTTTTTTTTCATAATATGTTTTAACCCCTTCGCCACTAATTACAGCAATCCCACACAGTCCATTTTCCATAGTTAAACGCTCAGCATAATTTAACAACCCTTTTCCAATACCATAATGTTGGCAACCTCGTTTACCATAAGTATTAACAGCAACAGTGTCTCCATATACATGTAACTCACGAACAATACCACGACCTTTAAGAATATTGAAAATAGTCAAATTATTGTCGCGTTCAACAATACGCAGCCGAATAAAGCCAAATAATGCGCGACCATCATCACTTTCATAAGCAATAAAATAGTCATGCCCTTCATTGCCCGTAACATAATAAACCTTAATAGAAGCAGGTTTATCATAATAAGCACAATGACGACCAATTTCACGACTACGAATATCTTTTGAAAATATCACACCATCATCATTCATTAGTTTGTCTATTAGTTGGCGCATATTACTAATATTATTACCACCTTCAACATATGTAGAACACGGAATATCACGAATTACCCGGGGTAATCTAATCCAACAAGGACACGTTATCATAGCATAGCGAATAACATCAATTAACATATTAGGATCACTATCAAAATATGGAATATAGTTTCCTTCGCGATGCCATTTTTGAATAATTGTCCATGGCACAACTTGACACGGGTATATTTTCATTTGGTCGGGACAAACTACACTATATACATAATCAAACATTGCTTTATCAATGTCAGGAGTTGAACCAGGCAAGTCGGGCATAATATGAATATCTATTTTAAAGCAATTGTCTTTTAAATAGCGAATAGCCCACATTAATTGTTCCACGCTATGTCCGCGATTTATTTTCTTTAATATGGCATTATCCACATGTTGTGCACCCAATTGAATGCGTGTAACTCCCCAACGTCTAAAACGCCACAACCAATCATCGTCCAAAGCATCGGGTCGTGTTTCAATACATATACCAATAATATGAACTCGCGCCGTTTTATTTATTTCAATTTCTTCTTCAATAGTCAAAGGAGCACGAATAGAAGTCAATAAACTAATGTTTAGCTTATCTTTTAAGCAATTACTATAATTTACAAACGTTTTGCGCAGTTCAAAATAAATATTTGCTACATAAAATATGTCACGATGAAAGCGCTCTAAATAAACAACAGGATATTCTGTATATGTTCCACCCTCAATAATAATTTCTAATTTATCAATAACATGCCCATTGCTAAAATATGTATCAAGCCGACTCAACATTTGCCCAATTGCTTCAAATTTTTGCTGATTTGCCCTCAATACAGCCGGTTCATGATATAAATAACTTCGCGGTTGTGCTTGCCAATTATTGCCCTCATGTGCCGGTTCATTGGGACAATAATAGCAATTATGCTTACAACTGAATTTTTGTCCATCGGGAAAAGGGGCAGTAATAAGTGTAATACTAGTAATACCCGAAATATTACGCATTGGCTTTTTCCGCAATAAAAGTTTTAACAGTTCAAAATGTGCAACAAGCGACTCATCAAAATCCGAAGGTTCTAACAAATTATTTAACACATTTAACAATATAGATTTTTTAATATTTACTATTCTAGATAGACGAATTTCTTTGTTAAATAATCGCTCAAATTGTTTATGTAAATCATCACTATTTGCCATTTTTAAATATTGAGGATTAGAAGCTAACCATGTTAATAAGTTTGTAAAAATAATTTTACATTTATTAATATCTATTGTGGAAATATCAACATTGTTGTGGTCATCAACACCAACATCATTTCTGTTATTTAAATAGTCCTCAATATTTGTATTCATTATTAAATTATAATGCAAAGATATAATGCAAAGATATAATGCAAAGATATAATGCAAAGATATAATGCAAAGATATAATGCAAAGATAAAGACATACGACAAAAATAAAACCAACTATCAATTTTATTAATTAGTATTAGTAAAATATTAATTAATAATAAATTATTATACTATATTAAATCTATTGCTATGAATAATGCGAATGCTATGAATAACGCTAATGCTATAAACATTAGTAGTACTATAAATTTGGATATAAATACTTATTCATTAATAGAACTTGAAAAATTATTAAAGTTACCAGCAAAATACAGTATTGAAAATATTGTTAAACAAAAAGAAGCAATAACATTAAGCATTAAAGAAAGTGCAATGGATGATGCGCAAAAAACAGAACTATATATTTTTCTTGATAACATCAGAAATAAACTAATAAATAATTTAGAAAAGGTTGATGAAGAAAAATACAATTTGGTGAATCAATATGATGGAAATCATTTTCTTATAAAAGCCAAAAATAATGATTATAAAACACTATTAGAAAATAATAAGCAAATAGATAAGTCTATTATTAAACGCACATATACTATTGATAGCATATTTAGACAAAATTATGATTTACCAGACAATGCTAGTCATAATTATATAATACAGTTACCAGAAACAATTAATAGAGCAATAACAATGTCAATAAGCTCATTAGAAATCCCACTCACGTATTATAATATTTCAACATTTAATAACAATAATGTTTTCTCTATTCAAGAATTATCAGGCAATGATATTAGTGGAACATTATATACTATTATGTTGACAAATGGATTATACCAAGCTCGTTTTAATGCAAATGAATATAACACAAAAATTATAGCATATAATATTGTAGATGAAATTACTACTTGCTTGGCAAATTGTCCTAATTCTGATATAAGCAAAAATTTAAGATTTAATTTAGATGATAGAACAGGACAAAGTTATTTTTATTTTCTCAACTCAAATTCTAATAAACGCTACAAAATAAATTTTGATATTGATAATTCTAACAGCATAACTAGTTCTAATAATTCTAATATAAAATATAATTGCATTGAAAATTATTTACATCAAAAATTAGGATGGCAATTGGGGTTTACAAGTAGAACTATAATAGTAGATTCAAGCAGTACTTATTCAGAACGAATATGTTATATAAATTATCCACGCTATATTTATATAGCGTTAGATGATTTTCAAGCAAGTTCGCGCAATTATTTTTCAGTAGCCGCACAATCATTAATAGCACCAAATATTATAGGACGTATAAATATACTTTCACTATTAGAAGAAAAAACAGTATTTAAACAAGCAGCTAGTGCTGGTGATTTTTTATTTACACAAAAACATATACGAGAATATTTTGGTCCTACAGATATTACTAAATTGAGAATTCAATTATTAGATGAATATGGTAGACCATTTAGTTTAAACAATGCAGATTGGAGTTTTGTAGTAACTTTTGAATGTTTTTATAATTAAAATAGCAATTTACAAAATTTCATCAGCAAAACCGAGCTTTGTATATTTTTTAGAATTCCAACACCAAATAGTTTGTTCATTATCATTTAAATAATGATTTAGCTTTTCAGGTGTTAAGTTAGACTCAACTTTCACACATAGTACATCATATAATAAATTTTTAAAGTCTTCACTATTTTCTTGACTACATTGCTTAAAATAATTCCAATAAATATTATTTTGCACATCACACTGTATTTTGCTTAAATAGACTTTAGCATTTTTAGTAATAATTCTATAACTACATAAAGCAGCTAATACAAATCCACTATCATAACATTCTTTATCAATGATTGAAACAATTTCATAAATACACTGATTTCTATAATTTACAAAATTCATTAATTCATAAAATAAACCACCTTTGCTATTAATATGAATATAAATTTTGAAATCATTTGCTGAAAATAAATATTTAACTTTAATAATACTATTTATGAAGTTAATTAAACAAGTAATACTTTCATTGTTAATTAAACTATCAAAATAAATATGATTATCAAGCAATACTATTTTATCACAATTAAGAACATTATAATATTTATCATGTAATTTACTAGCACTAGTCACAATTGTTTTGCAATTATAATTAAGGTCACAATGTTTTCTTTTATTAGTAATATCATATGCCATTACTGATGCCGAAGTCATTATTTATTTAATATTATAATATTTAATATCAATTTTAATATTTTAATTTTTTATTTAAATTAAATAAAAACAATACAATACAAAACAATACAAAACAATACAATTTTGTTATAGTTAAAAAAAATTGAATACACTTTTTAATTTTATACAGATAAGTCTCGGAACAAAATAACATTAACACAACAAAGCAATGAACCATTCTCTTTACATTCCAACTATCGCAACAAGCGTTAGCGAGGCCTATATCAAGACTATGTTTGCCAAGCACAATATTGGCAAGGTGTCTCGCGTTGATTTTGTGCAAAATGTGATTAAGGGTCGGCGCGAAGCCTTCGTTCATTTCGAAGAGTGGTTTACCACTCCAGAAGCGACGAAGCTTCAAGCAGATATTTTGAACCCAGCTATTCAGGCGCAGTTTAAGTATTGTGAGTCAGGAAAGTTTTGGTGGGTGATGGTGAACACTAACTCGAATCAAAGAGTACACAATCCGGACTACAAGAATCTTACAAGGAAGGAGGTGAAGACGGGATACACGGCATCGTTGATGCATTACTGTTCTAACTATGTGAGTGCAAGCACAGTTGGAAACAAGAAACAAAACATTCTCGGAACTCAGCCGAAATGTGTGGTAAGTATTTGAATGTTTGACTGGAAACTAACCATGTGATAAAAATCCAAAAAAAACATTTTTTTTCTTTTTTCTTTTTTCTGTAATTGCAAAAATTATTATAAAAAAATTGATAGTCTTATATTATTATTTATTATTTAAATTAAAGTAATAATATAAGATTATATAATGGGTGCAGGAATATTACCATTAGCACTATATAAAGGAACACTATTTTTATTATTGGGACAAGAACGACATAATAATTTATGGAGCGATTTTGGTGGAAGCACAATTAAAGGCGAAAAACCATTTAAAACAGCAATAAGAGAAGGTTGTGAAGAACTAAATGGCTTTTTAGGAGATGAGCATGAATTAGAAGAGCAAGTAACTAATAACCTAATTGCTTCAATTAGTTTTGATAGGTATACAAGTTATATTTTTAAAATTACTTACGATAAAAAGCTGCCAATTTATTTTGCAAATGTAAATAGATTTGCTGAAATCCAGTTAAAAGATGCTATTAATAATAATGACAATGGACTATTTGAAAAAAAACAGATTCAGTGGATTCCATTAAGCCATTTAAAAAGTGAAACATCAAATATTCAATTACGAGAACATTACAAACCAATTTTTAAGTCAATCTTAAAAAATGAAGAATTTATTATGAGATTAATGAGCCAAAATTAAATTCAAATTTAAGTTAACTCTTATACAAAATGTTTTTTTATGTTAGTTGAAACTATTTTCAATATTTTTACTATATTATAATCACTAATAATGGAACTTAGTAATGAGATTAAAAATAAATATGGCATTGTTTATACACCCAATCCATTAGTTACTAAAATATTGGATTTAATACCACAACATTATTATCAAAATCCAAACTTAAAATGGTTAGATAGCGGTGCAGGAAATGGTGCTTTTGTTTTAAATCTATATAATCGCTTAATAAATGATTTAAGCGCCATAATACCAAATAGTGAAACCCGCAAAACACATATACTAGAAAATATGATAACTATGTGTGAAATATATCCACCACATATTGAAAAGCTGCGCACATTATTTTCTAATAAAGCAAAAATAATAGCGCAAGATTTTTTAACACTACAATCGCAACAATCTCTACAATTTGATATCATAATTGGTAACCCCCCATACAATATAAATGGAAAAATAAAAACACCAACAAATAATAATATAGCAAAAAATAATGACGGAAAACAAAGTTACGTTGATTTTGTAAATAAAAGTTTAACTCTGTTAAAACCACAAGGGCTATTAGCAGTAATAATACCAACATTATGGATGAAACCAGATAAAGCCGGACTATATAATACATTAACAACAAAAGATTTTACTATTAAAAAATTAGTGTGTTTATCAACATCACAAACACAAAAAGAATTTGAGTATCAAGCCCAAACACCATGTTGTTATTTTTATGGAATATTAAATAATATGCAACAAACGCAACAAACGCAACAAACGCAACAAACGCAACAAACGCAACAACAAACTATTAGCGTGTACACTAGTTGTTATAAAAATTATATAGATTATTTAATACGACCAAACTATCCAATTCCAACACATGGAATTAGTATAATAAATAAATTATTAGACTATGTAGATTTAGTAGGACATTTAAAAGTATATAAAACAAACAGCCCTCATAAAAATTCTTTATTTTCTAATGAAACAACACAAACCAATACATTTCAAAATATAGTAACCACAAAATTAGTTAAAAAAACACCACTATTAATAAAAAATTATTCAAATTGTCCTCAAGCATTTTCAAATGTACCAAAATTAATAATGGCACATAAAATGCATGGATTTCCATATTTAGATAGTTCAGGATGTTATGGTATATCAGCACGTGATAATTATATTATAAGTATCAAAGATTATAGTCTAAATGAATTGCAACAAATCCAAGCATTTCTCTCAACTAACACAGCCCTATTTATATTTTCAACAACAAACTATAGGATGCGCTATTTAGAACGTTATGCATTTCAATTTATACCGGCTATTACTAAATTAAAAACATTTCCAAATTTATTACATTTATCCCTTATTGAACGAGAGAATTTAATATGTAATTTCTTTAAATTCTCTCATTTAGAAAAAGAGTCAATAAGTAATTTTTCTAAAAATGTTTCTAAGTATAATCATTTTATAGACAATTAAAATTAAAATTAAAATTAAAGTATTACCAATTTAGTTAATAATTAATAATTAATAATTAATAATTAATAATTAATACTTAATACTTAATACTTAATAGATTAGTAGCCTATTGTTTATTTTTCTTCATTATTTTTCTTGTTTTTGAAATAGCTCTTATTTTTGTTTTTGATTCCGTTTTTGTTTTGAATTCTGATTTTAATTCTGATTTTAATTCTGATTTTAATTCTGATTTTATTTCTGATTTTAATTCTGATTTTAATTTTGATTTTAATTCTTTATTTTTTTTTGTTTTTGATTTATTGCCAGAAACAGTTTTTTTCCGTGTTGTAGAGCCACCTGTTAAACCAAGTCGCTTACGCGCCGCAGTGGCAGCTCTACTGATGTAGCCCGGTTTCTTTGGTTTCACCATCTCCTTCGCCTCTTTCGTCGATTGTAAAGTGTTGAATCTCTCATTTGATATACCGTCAAGTAAAGTTTCAAAATTATTATAATATATATTATAATAAGCATCGGTCAATGTCCCTATAAAAGCCTTTGCTAGATAAAACTCTATTTTATTATTAAACATTTCAAGTTTGTTAGAGCTTATCTCTCTCTGAGCATTATTTATTCTTGCCGCTGTCTTCGCGTGGAAGCGTTTTTGTCCTCTTTGTTTTTGCAGGGCACTAGACAAATCAAGATTGCTGTTACAAAGGTCTACATGTAATGTATTAAAACTTGCTTCAATATTAGGTATTACGTTATTTGACAAGTCAAGAATAACTGCATTTTTATTAGTGTCAAATAATGAGTAACTACCATCAAAAATTGCATTATGCATTGTCTTAAGTCTAGGTTCATACAACCTAGAACTAGTAAAGACTCTATTTTTATCACTATCATTTACAGGAAAAATTATTGGAGTACCAGATAATTTAGAAAAAATAGTTCTCCAATCATAAGTATTAAAAGACAATTCAATATTAGATAACTCAAGAATAGCTTTTGTAATGTTGAGGTTTTTAGACATATCTTCTTTACTTATTGTCTTTGATTTAATGACATTCATAAAAGAAGGTTCACAAGCATCATATGATGGTGTAAGAGTGATTTTATTCGGTTCAGCGAAACCAGCCTCATTAGTTGCCTTTATACTAAAAGTATAAGATATATCATTTTTCAGGCCAAGAATATAAGTATATGAAAAATCGCTAGACACTATTGTTGGCTCTTGCAAAGAGCCGGCTAGTGAAGATACTGCATTCATCGATATTGTATAGTTTTGTATTTCTCTACCATTATTAGATGGAGGTTTCCAATTTAATTTAACAAAGCTGCAATATGCAGTTCCACCGAAATCGCTATCTGGTGTAGTAAAAATTGGTATACCATATGGTGTGATAGGTAGACTTTCAGAGGAAACGGATGTACCTATTGTATTAGTTGCTCTCACAATAAAATTATAAGTTGTTCCGTTTGTTAAGTCTGTAATTTCTACCCTTGATGCATCCTTTTCATTAATGGTTTTTGCTATACTTTTATTTGAAATATCTGATACCATATAACTTGTTATAGGTGGATTAGCACTATGCGGCTTCCAAAATATTGTAGCACTTCTATCTCCAGCCACTCCTGATACATCAGTTATTGTATCAGGTTCTCCGTATTTTCCTATTGGAACTCCTAATCCCGATTGAGGAGTACATTTTATGGTATCTGAATCTGTAGAGTTACCAGCTTTATTAATTGCTACTAAACTAAATTTATAGTCATATGCATTTGTTAAATCATCAACAATGTATGTTGTTTCTCCGGATGACACATCATAATCCTTTGGACTTGTACCAAAAAAAAAGGATTGCTTCAATTTATAACCTGTTATAGCGGAGCCATTATAATTTGGCGCTGTCCAAGTTATTCTAACTGCTTTATCAAAAGGCTTACATGAGACACCCGTTGGTCTATCTGGTAAATCATATGGTGTAATATCTACTTTACTAGAGGGAACGGACGTACCTTCTTCATTAGTTGCTGTCACATAATAGGTATAATTACTTCCGGGGGTTAAGTTAATAATTGTTGCATGTGATATATCCTCTCCACTAATGGTTTTTGCTATTCTATTTGTTGAATTATCAAATACATCATACTTTATTATAGGTGGATTAGCACTATGCGGATTCCAAGATATTTTAGCACTTTTATTACCAGGCTCTCCTGACACACCAGTTATTATATCAGGTTTTTTGACTGGTGCTATAAGATGTGGTAAACTATTTCGGGGAGTACATTTCACACTATCTGAATCTCTAGAGTTACCAGCTTTATTAATTGCTACTAAACTAAAAGTATAGTGTGTTGTATTTGTCAAACCCGTAACAATGTGTTGTTTTTTTCCGAATGACACATCATAAGATTTTTGAGTCACCAGGAAGCCGCTCATACCACCATTCTTTTGATTCAATGTATAACCTGTTATATCGGAGCCATTATTACTTGGCTCTATCCAAATTATTTTAACTGCTTCATCATAAGACTCACATGATACACCTGTTGGTTTATTTGGTAAATCATATGGTTTAATATCTACTTTACTAGAGGGAACGGACGTACCTTCTTCATTAGTTGCTGTCACATAATAGGTATAATTACTTCCGGGGGTTAAGTTAATAATTGTTGCATGTGATATATCCTCTCCACTAATGGTTTTTGCTATTCTATTTGTTGAATTATCAAATACATCATAATGTGTTATAGGCGGAATAATCCGCGCCGACGGAATCCAAGATATTGTAGCACGTTTATAACCAGGCTCTCCTGACACACCAGTTATTATATCAGGTTTTTTGACTGGTGCTATAAGATGTGGTAAACTATTTCGGGGAGTACATTTCACACTATCTGACTCTGCAGAGTTACCAGCTTTATTAATTGCTACTAATTTAAAAGTATATTCTGTTGAATTTGTCAAATCTTTAACAATGTGTTCTTTTGCATCGCATGACACATCATAGGACGGTGTACCACTAAACCAACCACCATCTTGATACAATTTATACTGTGTTATATCGGAGCCATTATTACTTGGCTCTATCCACTTTATTTTAACTGTTGCATTAAAAGACTCACATGATACACCTGTTGGTCTATCTGGTTTATCATATGGTTTAATAGTTACAGTTTTAGAGGGAACGGACGTACCTTCTTTATTAGTTGCTGTCACATAATAGGTATAAGTTCCGTATGATAATTCTGTAATTGTTGCACTTGATATATCCTCTCCACTAATGGTTTTTGCTATTCTATTTGTTGAATTATCAAATACATCATACTTTATTATAGGTGGATTAGCACTATGCGGATTCCAAGATATTATAGCACGTTTATAACCAGGCTCTCCTGACACACCAGTTATTATATCAGGTTTTTTGACTGGTGCTATAAGATGTGGAAAACTATTTTGGGGAGTACATTTCACACTATCTGAATCTTGAGATTTACCAGCTTTATTAATTGCTACTAAACTAAAAGTATATTGTGTTCCATTTGTCAAACCCGTAACAATGTGTTGTTTTTTTCCGAATGACACATCATAAGATTTTTGAGTCACCAGGAAGCCGCTCATACCACCATTCTTTTGATTCAATGTATAACCTGTTATATCGGAGCCATTATTACTTGGCTCTATCCAAATTATTTTAACTGCTTCATCATAAGACTCACATGATACACCTGTTGGTTTATTTGGTAAATCATATGGTTTAATATCTACTTTACTAGAGGGAACGGACGTACCTTCTTCATTAGTTGCTGTCACATAATAGGTATAATTACTTCCGGGGGTTAAGTTAATAATTGTTGCATGTGATATATCCTCTCCACTAATGGTTTTTGCTATTCTATTTGTTGAATTATCAAATACATCATAATGTGTTATAGGCGGAATAATCCGCGCCGACGGAATCCAAGATATTGTAGCACGTTTATAACCAGGCTCTCCTGACACACCAGTTATTATATCAGGTTTTTTGACTGGTGCTATAAGATGTGGTAAACTATTTCGGGGAGTACATTTCACACTATCTGACTCTGCAGAGTTACCAGCTTTATTAATTGCTACTAATTTAAAAGTATATTCTGTTGAATTTGTCAAATCTTTAACAATGTGTTCTTTTGCATCGTATGACACATCATAGGACGGTGTACCACTAAACCAACCACCATCTTGATACAATTTATAACCTGTTATAGCGGAGCCATTATCACTTGGCTTTATCCACTTTATTTTAACTGTTGCATTAAAAGACTCACATGATACACCTGTTGGTCTATCTGGTTTACCAAATGGTGTAACTGATACTGGCGATGCCGAATACATTATATCAATATTAGTATCATAAACAATAGATACTGTGAAATTATAAGGGTTTCCATTACTTAAATCTTTAATAGTTATATTTGATATATCTCTGCCAATCTCAGCACTGCTACTATCAATACTAGCTTTCAGCATCGCCCCCGGTTCCCCACTTTCTGTATAATAACCCCCACCTTCTCCACCACTTACTGTATAATAAGCTATAGTATTACCACATGTATCTTTTGGTGCCTTCCAACTAATTGTAACACGTTTATCAAAACCAACTCCTGATACATCTGTAGGAGGGGGATATTTAAGTGTATTATTATACTTTATATAATAATCATAAAGACTCCAAGCTGCCCAATACTTACTTTCTATTTTTATAATATTTGGCAGAGCGTCTGGATTGTAGGTGCCTCCAGCCCAAAGGTTAGTAGTAATGGCATTACTTAAATCAGTTCTGCACTGAACCTTGTAATTTGATAAATTAGAAAGAGCGGCGTTCCTGGCATTATCAAATTGCGCAGAGTTTTTGTCTAAATCTGCCTCTTGCATATCCATATGATTTTTTGAAATGTCTTTCCATACGTCATTTATAGCATCTGTAATAATTATTGGAGATTCTATCTTGTAACGTAAAGATTGTGTGGTATACATTTTATCATTAAACCATGGATGTCTATTGTAAAATGTTGAAAATTCTTCATAAGTTTTAAATCGTGTAGGATTTTCATATGGTGCAAGGATAGTTTCTAATTTTTTTAAGCTATTTGTTGTATCTGTATTCATAGTGGCTTTAGCTTGTTTTGTAAAAGAACAATCATCGGAGTTTGGTGTAATATTAAACAACAGCGACCCGCTAGATTCTTGTCCAGCTTTATTAATTGCATATACTTGAAAAGCATATGTTTTGTTATTTGATAAGTCACCAATTGTAGCACTAGTTGGCGATGCCTTCTCTGTCTTTATGTCTCTAGCTTGTCCAGTGTTTTCTTTTACTATATAATTTGCTACGGGAGTATTACCATCAGCTGGGGATTCCCACCTTACAGTTACCTGACGGCAACCAGGTATTCCTGTAACATTTATTGGAGTGCCCACATTAGGTATTGAATCCGTTATGCTACCAACCCCAGCCAGCGGGAATGACAAATCATAGTTATAAAGAGCAGTTGCTACTGTTCTATTAATTTCAGCTGTAAATATTTTGTATTTATAATCTTCTAATGTTTTTTCGGCAACACCGCCGTCGCCGGTCCAGCTCTTTGCAGCAGCCGTTTTGGCATTTAGTATACCAGACGAAGACAGGTCTATTAAATAGGCTGATACTTGCATTTTAAAATCTAACTTATATTTATCTACCTTAGTTTCAGCGGCACGCTTGGCATCGACAAATGCTTTTCCTAAAGCATCTTTTTTTGCTATAAGGTCGTTTTTAGTTTCTGGCTTGGACTTTGATCCTAAGGAGCTTATCTTGGCGAGCTTACTTGTTGGTTTAAAATCAGTAACCATTTTAGATGCATCATTAAAAATTTTAGCTGCATTAGTCAATGCTAGTTGTGTATCAGAAGTATCACTCCATATTTTGTTTAATGCTGAAACTTTTAAACTTTCAAAAGATGGACCAATAGTAGCGGTCAACGTAGCATTAATAAAATTATCCCATTTAGTCACGTTTAAAATCAAATTATAAGAAGTTTCAAGTGTGTTATTATCTGATATTGCTTGTAGCTTCCCTATTTTGATATTTATAGGTGGTATTATTGCATTTGATAAATCTTCGGGCATAGTAATAACATTAGTAGAAACAACAGGACTAGAAGGACCAGAAACACCAAGAGCAGCAGAAACACCAGAAGCAGAAACACCAGAAGCAGAAACACCAGAAGCAGAAACACCAGAAGCAGAAACACCAGAAGCAGAACCAGCAGCAACACTAGCAGCAACACTAGCAGCACTAGCACCAGCACCAGAAGCAAGAGTGGCAGGTAAACTATCTACTGTTTTTTTAACTTCTTCAATCTTAGTAGTTACACTTTGAATGTTTTGAGTAAGTGTCTCTATCTTGCCGGTCTGTGAATCAAATATATCATGCAATTTAGTTAGTTTATCAATCATTTCACTTGATATTGTAATAGCATCAACTTTTGTAGCTTTATATTGTGAATTAACCACATATGTAAATGTAGTATCCTTTACTTTAACATTAAACGTTACAGTATCATTGGGTATAAATGAGGGTTCTAATTTTGACAATATATAAGAAAATTTAATAAGTAAAATCTCAATTGTTTTTATTGTAGACCGAGGAAACGCTATATTTTTAATTTCTTCAGCGCTTGTAATATATTTTTTATATTTTTCAAGTGCTTCAATACAGTCAAGTAAAAATAAATTATTTGAAGTATAAGAAGTTTTAAACATTTTTTCATAAATTCCTTTTTCTGTAGGATGCTTTAACATATTAAGTATTAAAATAGTTAGTTTACCATTTACATAATCCCATAATGAGTCAATTTGACCAACATGAAATAATTCTAAAGTTTCTTTTTCTAAATTTATATTATTTGGTATAATAGGTGTTATCGAATCTGTATTAATAAATATAGATTCATTAGTGGATGGTACATATTGTTGTATAGCAAACGTGTGTTCTTTATTAAATTTTGAGTAATATATATCTTTAATGGCGTATTTAGTAATTTTAAAATTATAACCAGCATAATAAATAAGCAATGTAAAAAAAGTTGGCTTCATATTCTTAAATTGTGCAAGAGTGCTAATGTCATCAACAGAAATTTTATGAGAAGTAGAAGTAGTAGAAGAACCCGTAGTAGAAGAACCCGTACTATTAATATCAAAACTTGCATCAAATAAATGGTATCCAAGATTATTATAATAATAAATGTCAAATGTTAATAAAATTGGTTTATGAAACAAAGAAAGCATATCTTTACGGTTTTCCCAAACATATTTGGAGTTTTCGCCGGTTTTATATGTAAATAGTTGTTTTATGTTAGAAGTTATATCATTACTAACAGTGTAAATATAGTGCAAATCACTAATACTTGGATTTGGACTGTTAGATGTATCATATTTAAATATATTACACAATGATGTATCCAAATATGTTGGTGCAGCAGCATCTTTATATGAAAATGTATCGGTTATTATTATATTACGTGAATAAGTTAGTGTTCCAATTGGAAATGATTTTCCCGGAATGTCACTAATATTTTTATAATTTTTGGTATGTATAGATGTAATATCCTTAATTAATGTAAATGTATCACAAGGAGAGATTTTATAGTTTTTTTTACTAAACTCGGTTATTTTATTATTCATATCACTTCCATTTGTTGAATTGTTATCCCTAAAGAGTTTTACATCGGCAACAAAATTAATTTTGTTATAAAATTCCAAGAAATGAGTTTCGGCGAGACTTTGTGCCATTTATATACTATTATTCTATTATATAAAGACTATTATTTTATATATAAAAAATTTGTAATTATTTTTATATAAAATAATTAGAATTATTACGAATTTATATATCAATATCAATATAACATTCACAACTATTAATTTTATTATTAGGTAAATTAGGTAAATTATCAAAATAATTATTATTATAATTAATTGTATTTATAAAAAACGGGTTATTTATATATTGTTTAGTAATATAATTTTTTACATTATCAAAAACACCATATTTATCACATACACTAACATAATATAAATTTACATTATATATATATTTGTAATAATTTTCTTGAATAAACTTATTGGTGTCTTGAATAAAAATAGAGAAAATATATTTTTTAAAGTATTTATGCAGTAACATAGTGCAAATAAATAAATCTAATATATTATTATTTAATTTATAACCATTGTTATGACAAAAATTATATGCAGCAATATAATTGCTATCTGTATATGGATATGATTGGTCATTGTATTTTATAAACTCAGTAATAAAGTTAGTTCGACATAGTTCTACTTCTTGATTATTTGAATAATCAATATTTAAATTTTTAACTTCTGTAAATAATAAATTACCCAATTCGTAAGTATTATTAATATCTAAATAATAAATAAGTTTTTTAAAGTTTTCGTTTAAATTATTTTCTATTACATAGCCAAAATCATAAATAATAATTTTATATACAATATTATTTTCAGTGTCTTCACCAGTATTAATACCAGTACAAGTAGCAGTACCAGTACCACTACAACTACCACTAGTATTATTATTAGTTTGTTGTCTAAATATTTTCCAATTAGCATCATGTAAATCTGAATGTACATATTTTCCAAACATATAAGTATCTTTAATAAAGAGAGCAATTAAGCATACAATAATTTGTTTTTTATAATTACTAATATCTAATGTGTCAAATGCTTCTCCTTCAATATATTCCATAATTAAAAAGTGCGTGCTTTTCATTAATGGTTTTGGAATCATAACAATATTATGGTTATAATATTTATTATAAAAATATTCATTGTTAGCATATTCAGCAAACATATTAATTTGTTTTTTTAAATTAATAAAAAATGAGTCAAAATTAAAAATAGTATCATATTTTTTAAAGCACTTACAATAGGTTACAAAAAAAGTGTATATTTTAAAAAAGTATATAGGATAAATTAGTTGATATTTAATTTCTGGATGAACTACTTTAATAGCAACATAACCAGTGTGTAAATTATTATAAGGTTTTTTTATAATGCCCTTGTAAACTTGTGCAATTGAACCTGATTTAATAGTGTAGTTATTATCTAATTCAACAAAATCATCAAATATGATTCCAAACTCTTGATAAAACAGCGATTTTGTATAGCCAATATTATGTACATAACAATTTTCATAATATTGTGAAAAAACTTTACTTATAAATTTGTTATTATTATTGTTTTTTAAAAATAATAATTGGTTGTTAATCCATTGAATTAGTTTAATAATAATACAACCATTTAAATTAATAGTACTACTTAAAACAACAATTAAGTTAATGCTAAGTCTATTAAAACATTTGTAATATAAATAATTAATTAAAATGCTGTTTAAAAAGAGAATGAAAAAAAGAAAATATTTAGTTTTACAATATACATCATTAAATAAAGTTTTAAGAAATTTAATTTTAACAACTATAAATGTATAACAATTACAACTTATTTTATTAGTCATCAATAATTTATATATATTAATTACTTCTTATTTATTATTAAATAAGAATAAACTTAAATAATAATATATAATTATTATTAACAAATATGACAACAGTGTCAACAGCAACAACACTGACAACAGATAATGGAATTATCTTAGAAACTATTAAAACTTCAATTTATACTATAATCGAAGATGAATATAAAAATTATTTAGAAACTCATAAATTATTATTAATAGAAAAAAAAGAACTAGAAAAAGTTGTAAGTGATTATTATAGTACAAATTCAAAAGCAATTAAAAGTAAAATAAGAGAGCTATTAAAAGAAAAGTTTGCACATGATTATAATTCATCATTAGTTGAAAATATTTTATTAGATATTTTTCAAGAAAAAGACATTAATATTATAAAAATTGTAAATGAATTAGAAGCGTTACAAAACAAAAATTTAAAAGAGTTTGTTTTACCATTAATAAACAAGAGCTTGAATTTAAATATATCATTAATAGATAATTATGTAATTATAAATTCAACAAATCCAAAAGCTATAACAGAGCATACTAGCTTATATGAAAATATAAGCAACTATAAGTTTATATATTCAATAAATAATGACTTGTTACACAACTATGAAAATAATGAAAAAATAAACATTATTAAAAAGCACTTAGAGGAAAATACAACAAATACAGTTACTATACAGTGCTATTATTTGAAATAACAACGAACTTAAAGAAAAAGAACCACTAAAAATAATATACTATAGTAATATAGTAATATGAAAAATAGAACATTAGCAAAAAAACGAAGAAGAAGTGTAATTAAAACAAAAACCCACAAAAAAGGAGGTGGATATTTTTTTAAAACAAAAGAAGAAAAAGAAGAAAAAAAATATTTGGCTGAAATTGCCAAATATAATAGAAATGCTCGCAAAATAGCAGAAGAGCAGCGTAAAGAAGAAGAAAAAGAAAGAAAAGCTCGCCTCAAAATAGTAGAAGAGCAGCGTAAAGAAATTGATTTTTGGAATAGACAAAGACTAGAAAAACTACAAGAATCAATATTGTTTCAACCTTCTACACAGGAAACTATAAGCAGAGCACCTATAAATCCACCTATAAATCCACCTATAAATCCACCTATAAATCCACCTATAAATCCACCTATAAATCAACCTATAAATCAACTACCTAAGACTAAGTTTTGGTGGCAATATGATGAAGTATGGGGAAACTATGGTCAAGGTAATTAAAAATATATATATGAAAAATAGAACATTAGGTAAAATTAAAGAAAAAATTGATAACTACTATTAAATAACAATAGCTATTAATTATAATTTATGGAAATATGTGTCACTCGTTTTACAGACACAACCTTTAACGAAAATAGGAGTTGGCTAATTAAAAATAACCAGAAAAATAACCAGGAAAATAACCATATAAAAGGTTGTATTTATGGCACACCAGTTAAAATTAAAACTTCTATTTTACCAGATACAACACTATTAGTAATAGAAATGAACAATACTAAAAATAAGATAGAAGGAATTGGAATTATAAAAAACAATTTAATGCCAGAAAATAGAAAATATTATAAAATTTACAGTGATAATAACTACAATCGATTTATATACAAATCAAATTTTAGAATCGACAAAAACGATTTTACAGCCAACGAAAAAGAAGTACTAACTTTATTAGAGCATTTCTTATTTAAAACTCCATATCACTGTAAAAGAGGACAAGGTATACAAAAAATTCCGCTTAAAATAGTAAACAACGAAGAACCAAATTTTGTAAGATTCTTAATAAATATGTATGTTTCAAGAAAAGAATACAACGCAACATAATTTAATAGTTTAAATAGTTTAATATTTTAATGTTTTATTATTAGTTAAATAATAAACCTAAATAATAAAACTTAGTAATATATTATGACATCTAATACAAAGTTAACGAATCTCAATACAAATATTGATGACTATAGTATTGAAGAATTATATAATTTACTTGAATTAGAAGAATTCACACGTGAACAAATAATCATAAATGTTAATTATTTAACAACAAATGTATTTAATAACAATGAAACAATTAAAGACTTTTTTTTTAACATACAAGACAAATTGTTAAATTATTTAACACTCAATAATAGTTCTTTTGATACATTGCTACATAGTAATGCAAATAGTAATATAGAAACAAATAACGATGACATAAGTGAAAACAATGATGTAAGCGATGCTAATGATGTAAGCGATGCTAATGATGTAAGCGAAGCCAATGATGTAAGCGATGCCAATGATGACCTTAAAGAAGGGTTTACTGGGTTAAATATGGAAACAAGTACATTAACAAATGACACCATACAACCATTAAGTAATTTTGTAGTTAAAACTGTATTACGAAAAAAGAAGTTTTATTTTGATACTACGCAAAAATTATATGCAAATGAAGAGCCTACAAACTGTAAAATGTATGTTCAACGCACAATTAATGTTACTAAAGCAAAACTTATATCATTAACTTGTAAAGTCCCATTATTAATACATAGTTCAAAAGTAAACAATTTTTTTACTATACAAAAATTTGTAGGAACAGTTTGCGATTTTTCAGCACAAATAATAATAGACGATGGTTATTATGAAGAAAGTGTATTAATGGCCGAAACCATAAATATTAATATACAAAAAAAAGCGAACAGCTTGCTAAGCGAAGATAGTTCTGGTTCAAAATTCTTGAAAGATTTAACTTTTTCTTTTAATTATCTTAATAAGAGTGTTTTTGAATTGAGCTATAATAACGTTACTGACTTATCTTATACGATAAGTTCTTATACTATAGATTTTACATCAACAGCAAATGGTTATTATGCATTATCTAAAATTTTAGGTTTTACTACTACTATTATAAATTCTGATATTATAATTAATAATACACCAAGACCATTAACGCTAACATCATCTAAACCTTATAATACTATTAGTAATAAATTACCATTTTTCTTTTGTTTTGAAGACAATAATAATTCAATAGTTAGCAACTATATATGTCAAAAAACAAATTTTATACAATCGCGCATACTTGCTAGAATAGCCCCGCTTACTTGTCCTCAAACTTCGAATGTGTTATCAACAAAATTCAATGAATTTAATAGTAATGTGTTACTATACAATGGAAGAGTAAATATAGAAAATTTTACAGTCAAAATTATAGATATATATGGAAATGTACTATTATCAATAAATGATGATTATTGTTTTGAAATAGAGTTTGAATGTGAAGAACTTACATCTACAAATAATTCTAGTATTGTAATACCTAATATGTTATAATTTTTTGTTATTTTTTATAAAAATAAAAAATAACAAAAAATTATATTGTATTATAATAAATGGTGTGTGCTAATTCTTGTTTGTTTGCTTCCATATTTTTAATTGCCAACATTTATATGATATTTTCATGTGTTAATGATACTAATAAATCACAATTTAAGAAAACACTAACAGTCAAACAACAAGCACTTTATGAGAATATAATAAGTGAACGAAGGAATATATATTATGGTGGTTTTATTTTAGGCATAGCATTATCATTAATAGCACTATATATTGGAGAGAATTATTTGTTTTTCATTGATAAAAAAAATAAAACATCAACACTTCCAAAAGTGTGCACCGTAGCAACAATTACATTTATAACAAACTACTTTTTCTATATATTGTATCCAAAAACAGACTATATGCTATTACATTTAACAAATAAAGCTCAAATTGAGGGATGGTTAGCTATATACAAAAAAATGCAATATAAATTTCATTTTGGTTTTGTACTAGGAATAATTGCTATAACAATTTATGCTTATGGTTTTTGTAAATAAAATAGTATAATAATTATACGGTTTTAGTTAATATAAATATTTCATTACCACAAACATATTTATAATCACTTATGGTTAAACCACACAAAGTGAATAATTGATGTAGTTCATCAATTTTAAAAATATAGTAAAAACGCTCATAAATTTCCCCAAATTTATTGTATAACACAATGTTATTACCATAATTGTTAAAACTACGCCTAGTTTTTTGTGGTTGGCTAATAGACCATACAGACAACATTATTTTGCCGCCTATTTTAATTAAACGTTTCATTTCTAATAATGATTTTACTCTGTTTTCTTTATTTTCCAAATGATGAAACACAGCAATACATATAATTGCATCAGCACTATTAGATTTTAATGGAATGTCTCTCATGTCTGAATAAATAACATTTAAATTTTTAGATTTACAAAGTTTAACAAAGTTTTCACAATTGTCTATACCTGTAAAAATTAAGTTATTAGCATTATTATTTATCATATTACGTCCATTTCCGCAACCAATATCATAAACATGAGCATTTGGCTTTAAAGTATTTAAAAACTCATTAACCCACAACCATTTATAAGAACGATTATTGTCAAAATGAGTAGCAATGGCTTCATAAATATTTTTAACATGCTTATTTTCAATAAGATTAGTTTCTTTAGCACAATTTACTAGCTTTAAATTTTCTTGTTCAACCTTAACTTTAAGTTCAAGGTCATGGTCAAGTTCAAGTTCATGTTCCAGTTCCATAATTTGTAGTATTATTACTTTTAATAATAATAATAATACTAATACTAAGAGTTATCAATTTTAATTTAATAATCTTAGTACACAATTAAAGAAAACAAAACAAAACAAAACAAAACAAAACAAAACAAAACAAAAATATAGTTTATATATATATATATAAATAATGCGTTCGCAAAAAAGAAGACAACGCAAATATAGAACTTATAAACAACGTGGTGGTAATTTTTTTGATAAAGTTAGTACAACTTTAACTGAGCAAATTTATAATAATCCAAGGGTTCAAAACATATCCAGTTTTTTTTCACAACCATCATTAGTATCAAATATGAGTGAATCGCTATTTAGCAAGGCACAAGAATTTAAAACTAATGTATATACTAGAGCAAAAGAGAGAATACAAGGTTTAATATGCACTGCTGGAGGCTCAAAAAGAACACAAAAGATGTCAAAAAATAGGAGACGCCGTGCATATTAAATATTCTCTCTTTTATATAAAAGTAAACTATAAAAGTAAACTATGAATTATCCTATAAATTTAAACGCAAGCTATCTAACTAATTTAACTAATTTAACTTATAATGAAATTGAGTTACAAAAGAATTTGCAATTGGATGCTACAACTCTAGATTTATCTAATCCTGAAACATTAAAATTATATAATGCAAACCAAGAGTTACAAGCAATAAATAAGCGTGTTGATTTTTTAATATATAAATTAGTATGCTTATTTAACTTTTTACTAAGTAAAAAATGTGATATACAACTATTAATAAAATAACTATTTTACAAAAATTATTTAAAACCATAATATTGTAAATAAGTATAATATAATATTATGGTTGCTATTGGTATTGATTTAGGTACAACATATTCGTGCGTTGGTGTATGGAAAGATGGTAAATGTGAAATAATTGCAAATGACCAAGGATTAAGAACAACTCCTTCGTATGTTGCTTTTACTGATAATGAGAGATTAATTGGCATTGCCGCAAAAAATCAAGCATCGCAAAATCCGGAAAATACAATTTTTGATGCAAAACGTCTTATTGGGCGAATTTTTAGTGATCAGTCTACACAAAATGATATTAAGCATTTTCCATTTAAAGTAATTGATAAAAACAATAAACCAATTATTGAAGCAACGTACAAAGGTGAATTGAAGGAATTTCAACCAGAAGAAATATCCTCTATGATTCTAGTAAAAATGAAAGAAACCGCGGAAGCATATTTAGGTAAACCAGTAACTAGTGCAGTGATTACAGTTCCTGCATATTTTAACGATTCACAGCGCCAATCTACAAAAGATGCAGGTGCTATTGCTGGTCTAAATGTGTTGCGAATTATTAATGAGCCAACTGCTGCGGCAATTGCATATGGTCTAGAGCAAACCAAAGACGCTAAAGAAAAACACATTTTAATTTATGATTTAGGCGGTGGAACATTTGATGTAACTATTTTAAGCATTGATGATGGTGTGTTTGAAGTAAAAGCAACTGCGGGTGATACTCGTCTTGGAGGAGAAGATTTTGACACGCGGCTAGTTCAACATTTTGTACAAGACTTTAAGCGAAAACACAAAAAAGATTTAAGCGAAAACAAGCGAGCATTAAGTCGTTTAAAATCTTCGTGTGAAAATCTCAAAAAAACGCTATCATCTTCAACGCAAGCAACACTTGAAATTGATAGTTTGTTTGATGGTATTGATTATATTCACACTATTACACGAGCAAGATTTGAAGAGTTATGCAGTGATTTGTTTAGAAAAACATTTGAACCAGTAGAGCAAGTTATTAAAGATAGTGGCCTAAGTAAGTCAGTAATTGATGAGGTGATTTTAGTAGGTGGTTCAACTCGTATTCCAAAAATCCAGTCTCAGTTAAGTGATTTTTTTAATGGTAAAGCACTTAATAAATCAATTAATCCAGATGAAGCCGTTGCATATGGTGCTGCAGTTCAAGCAGCGCTGCTTTCTGGTGTAAAAGACAGCAAAATTGATGATTTATTGCTTCTTGATGTAGCACCATTATCGTTAGGGGTTGAAACAAGTGGTGGTGTTATGACAAATATTATTGAGCGTAATAGTACAATTCCGACTAAAAAGTCGCAAACCTTTAGCACATATGCTGATAATCAACCAGCAGTAACTGTTCGCGTATTTGAAGGAGAACGCCAGTTTACAAAAGATAATAATAAATTAGGCGAATTTACACTTCATGGAATTCCACCGATGCCTCGTGGAGTTCCTCAGATTGAAATTAGTTATGATTTAGATGCAAATGGTATATTAACTGTTTCTGCGTGTGAAAAATCAACAGGAAAATCAGATAGTATTAAAGTAACAAATGATAAAGGCCGGTTAAGCAAAGAAGACATTGATAAGATGTTGGCCGATGCTGAGAGATTCAAGGAAGATGATGAAAAAGCAAAACAAACAATTGAAGTGCGCAACAATTTTGAAAATCAGTTATATCAATTTAAATCTACTTTAAATAACGAAAACATTACAAGTGGTATGGAAGACAAAACAAAATTAGAATTAATACAAGTAATAGAAGAAAATATGGTATGGATTGAGAGAAATCAGCATTCAACAAAAGAAGAATATGAGACAAAATTAAAAGAACTATTAACACTAATGAAACCACTACAAGATGCACTAAAGGAAGGAAAGATGCCGTCTCAAGATGCAGTACCTAAAGAGCCAAACATTGCGGATGTTGATTAAAACCTAAATAAAATTGATGCCATTTATTATTATTATATTAGTAAGTAAATTAATATAATAAGTATAATATATACTTAATATATGAAGCGTGTAAAATCCGCACCGGCTAATATTGCCGAAATGGTTAATAGAAAAAAACCAGCCCCATTAAGCACCACTTCTAATTTAGTGTTACTTTGCAAAACACAAGAACAAGAAGAAGAACAAGAAAAAGAACAAGAAAAAGAACAAAACTATGAAACAATTTTATCAAAGCCAAAAATCTCATTAACACCTTTTAAAACTCAAAAAAATATTGAAAAAACAGTGCATAGCGTTATGTTGGATTATATTGGAGACAAACAAATAGTAGATACAAATGATGAAGGTGCACTACTAATTAGTATTTTATATTATTATGTATGTGAAAAAACATTTACAAAAAAAAATCTGAATGAGTTTATGCTATTTCTTATACAAACCTTTATAAAATATTTGTTTACACATAAACTGCATACATACTATATTGACCATAGCGAAACAATCAATAGTAAAATAGCATTATTGCACCATAGCATACATTTATTTTAAATTATTTTAAATTTTAACACAGTACACAAATCTCTCCAATTTCATTGGTATAAGACAATTTTTTTAATCTATAATTTTTGCGCCTCAAAGTAAAATTAATAGCATTTATACAATTTATACAAGGTTTTGCATTCATTAAATTTGAACCACTATTGTTGGTGCGAAATACTAATAAATTAATGGGAACAACTTTTTCAGATTTTTTAAGACGATTTATACAATCTACTTCCGCATGAATACAATCTTTATTAAGTACACTGGCTTTATTGTTCATATTATATTGATTAACGCCAAACGCATAAAACACAGTGATACTTTAACTTAGGCGAGAACGCTACGCATCCAATTTTTGCTTTGCCATTGTCCTTATTTTCAATTAGAGCACGCAATGGAACATAAGTATTCAAAATGTTGCGCAAAGCCATAATAGTATTAGAATATTATAAAGTATTATAATATTTTAAGTCATCAATTTTTTTATTGAAAAAGAGGATTTGGTATATTTCTTGTAACAAACGTATGTTGATGTGTAACACCGTTAATAACTTCTGTTATATTTTCTACACGTTGTCCATTAATAAAACACACACTTGAACTACGCATTACTCCCGGATTAAACCCCTGGCCTAAATTAATTCCAATGCCACCAAGGTTTATATGAACTTGTTGGCCTTGATGTATATTCATATCTTTAAAAATTTGATTAAATAATTCATTTGGATCAACAAAGCCATGCCCGAAACCATGACCAAAGCCAGGACCGAAACCATGACCCTCGTTCGCTTTATGTAATTTATCAGGATTCATTAATAAATCATATGCTTCGGCAAGTTCTTTAAATTTGGTTTCAGCAATCTGTTTTTCTTCAACACTAGCACTAGGGTCTTGTTTATCTGGATGATATTTCAAGGCTAACTTTTTATATGCTTTTTTAATATCTTCTTGCGAAGCACCATCTTCAATGCCTAAAATAGAGAGGCATTTACTTTTATCCATTTTTAAATATATATTATTCTAAAATAATATGTTTAACTATTATTTAAAATTATTATTTTAAAAATTGAATAGAACTTATTCTTTTTAATAATAAAAGTAAACAAATTATAATGCTTGGCTCTATGTTTAGCTCTATGGTTAACTCTTTAACTTACTATATTAGCAATATTATTATTTATATGAATGACTTATACAATAATTATAGTATTGAAAAGTATGAAAATGTGTTGGAATATATTCCACAAGAGCAAATTAGAATTAGTAGTCAATATTTTGATTTATCAAATACTTTAATTGATACACTTAGTAAATTTTGCAAAGAAAACGTAGTTAACAGTTCAAAAAAAGTCATTGTATCATTATCGGGTGGCGTAGATTCAATGGTTTTGACTACTATTCTAAAATTATTGGGATACAATGTAATTTGTTTACATATTAATTATAATAATCGAAATGAAACATATGAAGAGCAAGAATTTATTGAAAAGTGGTGTTATTATAACTCTATTAAATTGTATGTTAAAACATTAGACAATATTAAACGAGCAGCTTCAAAGCGCAATGAATATGAAGCAATTACAAAAAAAATACGGTTTGATTTTTACAAAGAAATTATGTTAAAAGAAGGCCAGACCAATATTTTATTGGGTCATCATACAGATGATGTAATTGAAAATATATTTGCAAATGTTTGCCGAGGGCGTAATATTCTTGATTTAGCAGTAATTAAGATTAATTGCTCAATTGAAGGAATAAATATTATGCGACCTATGGTAGGATTTTACAAAAATAGTATTTATGAGTTTGCAAAATTGTATCAAGTTCCATATTTTAAAGATACTACGCCACATTGGTCTGTTCGGGGTAAATATCGCAATAAAATCTATCCGCAATTAGAAGACGCATTTCCTGCGTTAAAATCTAATTTATTAGAATTAAGTAACCAATCATTAATGTGGAACACATTAGTACAAGAACATTTAGTTGAACCATTTTTAAAAACTGTTAATTATGGTGAAAATAAGTGTGTATTTAATGTTAAAAAATATAAAGACTATCCGCATTGCTTTTGGAACATTATTTTAATGAAACTATTTTACAATTATGGGCACAACTGTCCTTCAAAAAAAGCAATTCAAGTTTTTATTACAGCTATTAATTTAAATAACAATGGACTTATTTCTTTAACACATGATAGTGTGTGTAAAAATAAAAACTATGAGCTAACTATTGAATTCTTGAAATTGAAAAAATAATATTCAACTATAAACTATAAACTATAAAATATAATAATTTATAATAATTTATAATAATTTATAATAATTTATAATAATTTATAATAATTTATAATAATTTATAATAATTTATAATAATTATAAATTATAGATTATTATGCATATTATATTATAATGTAAGATGCATCATTTATCTTTAAAACGAATAACAAAAGAAGTAGCAAACATTAATGACAAAGAATATATAGAACATAGTACATATTCAAAAGAATTTAAAAACTATTTGAGTTCTTTAACAATTTTTTTAACTGAAATAAATACAGATATTAGCAGCAACCACTTAGTTATTAGAGAAAAAGACAAGTTACTTTTAGAATTAAATATACCACAAACATATCCATTTAAATCATATAACGTAGTAAATTATAACAATAATAATAATAATAATGGACTAAGCTATTATAAATATATGAATAATGTGTATGCCAAAATAGCTAATTATGATAAAAACGTATATAAATTTTTTTATAAATGTTTGTATAATTGTGAGCCATATTTTTTAATGCTTGAAAAATATGATTGTTATTGTTGTTCCTCAATAATGTGTTCTAATTTATGGTGTCCAGCATATACATTTGTAAATATTATTTTAGAACATTTAGAAATACGTTTTATTGAACGCTATAGTTCGTTTATTAGTTATAAATATTTAACATCCATATATAGTAATATTTTTTCAAAATTTCCCCCAGAAATTGTTGAGCTTATACTTAAATTTTTATAGTTTTTTATAGTTTTTTATAGTTTTTTACAATTTAACATACAAGTTTAGTTATTATATTAATTATTATATTAATTAATATAATAAGCTATTATATTAATGAGTAATTTAGATGAAATTACTAGAGCAAAATATGTTTCAGGAGAAATGTTTGATTTAACAGCAGCAAGTTTTAATAATACTTTTGGTGCTAAACATAACAAATACATAATACAACATGGTATAAATTTTCCATTATCAAAATTTATAGATGAATTAGAACTAATTATAGCAACCAACAATGATGACAAAACAATTAAAAGGCAGCATCGTCTTGATTTTTTACTCTCTTGTGATAAATGTAATGAGGTTCAAGAACTATTTTATTTATTTTCTAATTTTTTGAATGGTGGAGGCAATGATTCAACGCGCTCTCCAGACGTGTGGACGAGGCAACAATATTATAATAATAATTTTATTATTACTGCAGCAGGAGGCAATATAATAATACTTTTAGCACAATTACTTGCTAATATGATAGATGTATTTAAATGTAAAGTTAATGCTTTTGCTGCTACAATTACTCCTTCTGCTCTTGTTACTCTTGCTAGGGCTGCTAAAATAGATCCTGCTCCTCTAGCTGCTCTTGTCGCTGCTGCTGCTGCTCCTCCTCCTCCTCGCCCTCCTCCTCCTAGTCTTCATGATGGTAGTGCTACTAATAATTGGGATATACATAAACAAGATTTTGAGTCTCAAGATTTTGAAACTGAAAATGCTTTTAATATAGCTAAAGTAATGTTTTTAACACAATATGATGACTGGCCTAGAATTTTTTGGGACTTACTAGATGATACTTTTGCCTCGTTACTAAGAATGAATAAAATATTATTACAAGCATTAGACCAAATAAGAGACATTGATAAAGCAGTACTATGTTTTATTATGGTAAAACATTTTATTAAAGAAGACATAAAAGATAATTCCACATTGGATAAACTTTGGGGCGTAGCTCTAAGTGAGATTAGCGATTTTGATTTTAAATTGTCACCAAATGTTCATCCAATGTTTTCAGGCAAGCCTGTAACTGATCCAGTTGATGAATTAACCCGTGAGTTTGCAGGATTAGGAATGGGGTCAGATGAAGCAATTGGTTCTTTTTTACGAGAATTAGATCGTAATATTCAGCATGTCGACCGCACTGACAGTGGTGGATTTTTATTATTTAGAGTAAAAACATTTATAGATTGTTCAGAAGACTATGTAGAAAAATATACAGGAAAACAATTAAAAAAATTTCAACTTGATTGCGCGCGTAACCCACCCCGCGGGTTAGAAAACAAGGTTTGGGGTCTATATCCACAAATAATGCAACAATCTTATCTTGATGCCGCGGATCCAACTAGTAATTGTTGGAAATTTTTAAATCATCTTAATGAAAAAAAACAGGCCATTAGAAATGCTACACAAAATTCAATAGATGAAACTATGAAATTTTATCAAGCTGGATATTTTAAACCAGCAAATTCTTTAGGTGAACTATTTCCTGTTGTTGACCCAGCACAAAACTCAACAGAAGCAATTATAAACTATATATCAACCATTACATTTTATATGAATAAGTATATAGAAAACTGGGAATCAATTAGTGTAGATAGAATACATAGATTGAGTTCAAACGCTGCACCGGCACTACATCAAGGAGGTTTACCATCTGGATTTTCATATACATTAGTATGTTTAAATTTTTTATCTCTTGATTCTATAGTAAATGAACATGCTGGGTTGATTCCTCGTTTAGCAGCTGATATATTAAACTATTTTTTAAATAGTCCTTATTTTAATACAGAAATGATATTAGATAATTTAATCAAAAGTTTTAAAAATAAAAGGGAAACGTTAACCGGAACACCGTCTAATGTTTTTATGCCTCCGTCAGATTTACTTGCGGTGCCTACAAATAAAAAATTTAATGATTCATTAAGAACCATTAAAACTATTCTTGAAGAACCACAATATTCTGAGCTTGGATATCCGGATGGAATTCGTATTACTTTAAATGCTATAGAAACTAAAGATTTAATAGGAGATACAAATATAGATGCAGTGGAAGACGTCTTCCAAAAGCATGCAAAGAATAGAGACCCGTTAATAGAAACAGCATATGCTCCTTTACAGAAAAAAGTTTTAGCGAGTGGATTGAAAAGAAAAGCAAGAAAAGCAAGAAAAGCAAGAAAATCAAGAAAAGCAAGAAAATCAAGAAAATCAAGAAAATCAAGAAAAGCAAGAAAATCAAGAAAAGCAAGAAAATCAAGAAATCCAAAAAAAACACATAAAAAATAATGTATTGTTTGCTAGAACAATAAAAAAAGAAAATAATAGTTATACTATATTTATTTAATTCAAAAATAATTATAGTATAGTAAAAGTCTGGATTATGATTTTGGCTGTTTTTCATTTAAGCAAAGGGGATAAAAATGAACCAATTGTGTAAATAAATGTTTTGATTTCTTGTTCATCTTCTAAAGACATGTAATATAGTAATGCTTTAACTTCTTCAACCATTGACGCAATTATTGAACTTGCAATATGAGGTGGGATGTGTTTATAATCTGATATAGTTTCACATGCATTTGAAATAGCATAATATAAATTATCATATATAAAATAGTAAAATTTGTAAAATATATTTGCATCAATATAAACACCTTGTTGTTGAACAAATATATTACCTAAATCGTGAAAGAATTTATTAACAATGTCAGCATTAGTTAATTGTAGGAAAGATTGTGGTTGCTCATTAACTATGCGAGGGAAGTCATATGACATATTTGGATATATAGTATTAAAACTCTTCTTAGTACGTGGATTAGGTATTGTATAGCCCACAAAAAATGCACTACGTGTTATAAAATTAGGTATTAAATAATCTATGTCTGTTATTGCTTGTGTAATTTTTTTTTGTTTAACTAATTCAATCCTTATATTATTAGACAAAACTCCCCAAATATTTGCATATTCGCCACTTTTTGGTGAAGATACACTAATTATATCAATTAACCCACAGCATGACATTTTTTCTACCATATCATAGTTTGACATAGTTGGTCTTAAACTTGAAACAGAAGATTTTGTGGCTGTCTTCAATTTTTTTTCAGTATACGTTAAAGTTGGAAATACCTTTACAATACTTAACTTACCTTTTTTCCTAGTTGCCTTTATTTGGGATTTTGGTTTTGGTTTTGATTTTGTCTTTGTATTTGTATTTGTCTTTGTCTTTGTCTTTGTCTTTGTCTTTGTCTTTGTTTTACTTTTTTTAACTAAACTGTTTATAATATACCTCATATTATATTAATAAAATATTATATTTTATTAATATAATATTATATTTTATTAATATAATATTATATTTTATTAATATAATATTTTATTATTTTAATTATATATAATTAATAAAATGATGCATTTTCTTGAGCTATAAAAATCATAACTTGTGCTCGGGTTTTTGTAGCATGATTATATCCAAGATAAAATATAACATTAATATTGCAAAATGCCGCCCAACTAAATGCCATCCAATCTATTGTAACAAAAAAAGATTTTTTTAGGGTTGTATTTTTATTTTGTGCGGCGGAGGCGCAAAGCGGCTTGCGCCCAGTATAATTTTTCTCACTGCTTCCATAGCCGCCATTACGAGGACCAGCCTGGGTACACGCAAAATTATTTTTCCCGCCCTGTTGTTGTAATATATCTGCAAATTTATTTACAAACCAAATTTGGAACCCATCGCCGCTACGTTTACGTTGATAACATAGTGATTTATAATATGGACTACCCTCTTTAAAAGACTTGGGTTTAGTAAATGATGAGAAGTGTTTATTAAATGCTGAGTCTTCATATATACCAAAATATGGCTTGTTCTCACACACTGGATAATTCTTTTGGTCATTTGAAAGTATTAAATCATTTTGACATTGAGCTATGCTATTTGAGTTACTAGCATGATGAGTAAACCATATTAAATCACCATATAAGTACCAGTGTTGGTAAATAGTTTTGCTCTCAGGGTATTCCTGGCCTTCATCCGTCATAAGACAAGACAACTCACTATGAAACATGTGATTATAGGGATGCTCGTAATGTGGTACTTCAATATTTACTGTATACCACCAAGCTTGTAAAATATGAAAATACTTTGTATGCTCATATAAATCCTTTCCAGACTTAGATGCATCAGCAAAACTAGCTTGTGAAAGAATTACATGCAATGTAAGAGGAGGCGATAAACCAAGACTTTTGTCGCGTAAAAGATCCAAAAGACAGTGTCCAGTATCTACAAAAAGATATATATTATTATTCGCTTCATCTATGTTTGCATGTTTATAAATAGTGGTTAGAACATGCAATACATTGGCTTGATTATCATTATCTACATCAGGAATATTATATAAGACTCCCGTCCTAAGTGTAACTGCTGCTGGCGTATTTGGATACATGGGGGTAGAATCTTGGCTTTGATACTGTATAAATTTGCCAAGCCTGTTCGTCATGTTTCTAATTTCCGTTTTAGAATCATTTGATTTTCCGGGTGTATTAAAAATATATGCAAGAAATTTTTCGTCTGACCATGATTTGAATGGAACTCTGGTGTTGTAAAATCCGCCATGGTGTTCATTTTCACCACACATATTTTGAAAAGAATCATAAGCATGTTTGTCATCTTTAGGAAGAGCTTCGGCTATTACCTTATCTTTGTGTTTTTCCAAACTATCATGATTTAGTTCTGCTTGTATCTGACCGCAACCAATGTTACGATTGTTATCTGTATTAATACCAAACATATCATCAAAGGGATGCAAGATTTGTCCATCAGCAGCAGGCTGTGTTGGAGAGCCAGTAGCCATCTTTATATGTTATATATAATATTATATATTTATTACTAAATTATAATTTAAACTTTAATTTTAACTTTAATTTTAACTTTAATTTTATTTAAATACATGTGAGAGATTTATTTTGTATTAATAGTAAGCTCGGGCGCGGATACCTTACTTTTATTTTTCCGCATTTTAAGTGAAGATTTATCTGAAGTTTCTGATGATGTATCAGACAATTTATCTTGTTTAATTGCATAACTATTTAAATAACTTTTTTAATTTAAGTTTTTAAATAAGAACTTAAATTGCAAAAACAATTTAAAGTAAATACTATAATATATATATAATACTATGAAACCGTTTACAATTAGCAATAGCAAGATTCTCTCTTTTTTCGAGCAACGACCTGAAATGGATGTGGAAAATACATTATTAAAATTTATAGATATAATGGAAACTCTTCAAGAATCTATGAATAAAACATTGACAAATAGTAGTGTATTAGAAATTTTAGATAATTTGAAAACTATGAATACTAAATTTGAACGAAGTCAGGAAGTTAGTCAATTTAATCTCTCAAAATATATGAATGAACTAAAGCATGACATGAATCAAGAATTAAAAACTTTAATGTCAATAAATATGATGGAAAAGATGGAGCCAATATTACGAGAGAAATTGAAGGATCAACAAAGTGCAATTGTGAATAGTACATTAGATAAAATAGCTACACTATTTGATAATAAGTTATTAAATGTAAATGATATTTCAAAGGCTAATAAAGAAATTCTCTCAAGTCAAAATGATAAATTGAATAATTTATTAACACGATTTGAAAATTCGAGTAATAAAGGCAAGCTATCAGAGAACCTAGTTTTAAATAGTTTAAAAGACATGTATCCTAGTGCTGAAATTTATTCAGTAGGACAAACAAAAGAAACATGTGATATTATGTTACTTAGAAATAATAAACCAAATGTGTTAATAGAAAATAAGGATTGGAAGAGGCCAGTAATTCAAGAAGAGGTTAAGAAATTTTTGAGAGATATTGATATGCAAAAGTGTTGTGGCCTATTTCTCTCACAAAATACGACAATAACAACAAAAGAAAATTTTGAGATTAATGTCCATGATGGCAATGTGCTTGTGTATGTTCATTGTGCTAATAATGATCCAGAAAAGATTAAAATAGGGCTCGATATTATTGATGCTTTTTATAATACGCTTAAACTATTAGATGAAAATGCGTGCTCAGAAGATAATATAAATACTATTTCCAAGGAATTAACTGACCATATAAATGCTGAATATCAAAATTTTCTCTCAAAAAAGAATAAAACAATTAAGATGGCTAAGGATTTTATTCAAACATTAGTAAAACAGCTTGAAGAATTTACTATTCCTAGTCTAGAAACATATTTGGCATCAAAATATTCACTATCATCCAGCAAATTTGTATGTGAGTTTTGTGGATTTATGGGAAAAAATCAGCAATCTAAGTCGGCACATATGAGAGGTTGTAATGAGAGCAAAAAGTTAAGTACTAAAAAAAAAGAATTAGGTGATTCTAGTATGTGTATTGAAACAGAATAAACTAATCTCTCTAATTAAATAATTTAATTAATAAAATTAATTTATTTAACAATAGAATTGATTTTTTCTAAAATATCCGTCCATTCTTTACTTTTATGAAGAATAAATAAATTAGTAATTCTGTTTTTTACTTCTTCTTTGCAATTATACTCAGTTGTTTCAAAATAATTCATGCTTGTTTGTATATGTTGATTACATCTAGCCGATTGGAATGATAAATTTTCGGGGTTATTAAGACCGCCTTGATTTAATGATATGAGATGTCCTATTTCCCATTTTATATAATTTAATTTCCATCCTCCATTCATAGGTGAATTCCAAGCGCGAGGTAAAGTATCTTCATACTCATAAAGTGGTTTACTTTCTTGATTCTCAAAAACTAGATTACCTAATTTTTCAAGCAAGCCTACTACTGTTTTTTTATTTTTTCCACAACAACCATAAAATTTGTATGCTGTTTCGGCAAATTGTTTGATTGCTCTTTCTTTGTCTTGAATATATCTATTTGGATTACTCAATAAAATATTACGATGGTCTAAGAGAGATATTTGTTGTTTTGATTTTTCCATTTTTATTTAGTGTAGAAAATATTGTAATATAAATATACAATATTAACTCAATTTTATTTTTGTATACAAATAATCTCTCAAATATATATTTCAAAAAATTATTATTTGAGAGAATACTACTTATATAAATTTTTATTTGAAAGAATACTACTTATATAAATTTTTATTTGAAAGAATACTACTTATATAAATTTAATTTATAAATATTACATCATAAATGATTATTATATTTTATTTTTATATTTGAGAATAAAATATGAACTTCGTTAAATAATATTTCTAAAAATTATAAATAATATTGTATAGATATATGATGTCAATATCTAAAATAAATATTATAAGCTTACGCTGCGAAATGTGAAAAGTTATCGTGTGAAAAATATAGTCATAAAATAAAATTTGTTAGCATAAATCATAATAAAATATTTAGCTAAATAATGTATAAAATCTTTTTTCGCATTTTAAGTTCTTATTTAAGTTCTTAAAGTAAGTTTTTACTAAATATAATTTTTTATA
>Ga0208951_1000073_pt1 | contig 39553 bp, 34 predicted proteins | sample GreLakmeMI27MSRF_FD_187702 | JGI IMG/M metagenome (GOLD analysis project Ga0208951, IMG submission 187702) | Freshwater lentic microbial communities from great Laurentian Lakes, MI, USA - Great Lakes metaG MI27MSRF (SPAdes) | ecosystem: Environmental > Aquatic > Freshwater > Lake | place: Great...
TGCCATATATGGCGCACAAGCAAAAACTGTAGCAAAATCTGAAGTTTTAAATACGGAGAATATAGCCATAATACCTAAGGCTAATCCAAAATCACCAACTCGATTAACTAGCATGGCTTTTATAGAGGCTTTTGACGCTTGAAGTCGAGTAAACCAAAAGTTTATTAATAAGTATGAGGCTAAGCCCACACCTTCCCAACCGAAAAACATTTGTAAAAAATTATCCGCAGTCACCAACATCAACATAAAGAATGTAAAAATAGAAAGATAACACATGAAGCGTGGTAAGTGTGGGTCTTCTCCCATATACGATATCGAATAGATATGAACTAAAGTACTTATACTTGTAATAACTACTAACATAACAACTGTTAAGCTATCAAAATAAAATCCCCAATAAGCATCAAACATTTCTGATACAAACCAAGGCGCTAATCTAATAGAACAGGGACTTCCACAAAGAGCAACTTGATAAAAGGCAACACAACTAAGCACTCCAGAAAGAAGAACACTTGTTGTTGTTAATAATGTTGCACCTCGAAATCCTATATATCGACCAAGAAATCCTGTAAAAACACTACCAAGTAAAGGTAAGGCAATAATAAGTAAAAACATAAATTAACTTTTTTTCATTTTTTATAAAATAGCAGAGCGTATTGCACTCTGCAGGATTTGAACCTGCGACCATCAACTTAGAAGGTTGTTGCTCTTTCCAACTGAGCTAAGAATGCTCTTTTATTTAAATTTTTTTGATATAAATATTTACATCTTTCGTTACAAAATACACGCATTTTGTCCAAGCAGATTTTTAATGTGTTTAAACCAAGATGGTACAAAAAGCTAAAAGTATATGCTCACTATCGGACTTGAACCGATACCCCATAAAGGAACAGATTTTAAGTCTGTCGTGTATACCAATTTCACCAAGTGAGCTTTTTATAAAAAACATGTTTGGTGTGAAAAATCATAGTTTTTCACAAGACACATCTCTGACATATATAGACCAAGAGATAGCTAGATAAGCGTGATTATAAAAAAATTATCTTATAATCACGCTTATCTAGCTATCTCCGTGGACATAATATATTTTCAATACGTACAGATAACATATTTATATGGTTTCTGAACTAAATAAAATTTTGTGCTTACTCCTTTTTTATTGGTTTTTATTATCCACAAGAAGATGAATAGCGTGTTGTATAGTTTTTTGCGGCACAACTGGACCTGATTTTGTTTTATCACCTCTTGTTTGTTTATAAACTAAAAGTACATTTAACAAAACACTTTCAGAAAGTAATTGTTGCAATTTTTGTTGTACCATAAGTTTTGAAAAAGCAAGTGTACGCAGTTTCGTTTCAATTTGACCAACAAATACGTTTTTTAAAGCTTTTTGATTTGTTGATTTTAAGGTATTTAATTCATTACTTGTAAAAGCGTTTAATCCTTTTAAAATATTAACTATTCCATAAATTTTCTTATGTTCTGTTAATAGTTCAGTAAAAGATTGCTCTTTAATATTTAAAAAATTTTGTAACTCTTGTTGAATAAGATGACCTCGTTCATTTAAAGATTCTTTTATTGTTGTTCCAAAGTATTGCGATACAAAGAAAACAAATAAAAAAAAACTTAGTGCAACAAGTGTTTCTTCATTATAAATGATAATATTTTTTGAACTTAATACGCAAAAAGCTAAAAATCCAAAAATATATAGACGTATTTTTTCTTGGGTAAACATAACAACTTTTTTTTAGTTTTCCTTGTCAAAGACATGTTTTTGACACATCATTGAATATGTGGTAAAGAATGACAAGTTGTTATGTTGTAACAACTTGTCATAAAATTACTTTTTCAGTTTTTTTTTAGAATCTGTAATATCAACACCGTTAGATGAATTTTTTAGGCTTTTTACTTTTTCTAATAAAATTTTCATCATTAATTTTTCAGGAATATTTGGTGAAGCATGATATAATAGTATGTTTTGAGACAGAGAAGTTTCACCTAAAGAGTTTAAATAGGTTTTATTCACATTTTGGAAATGTTCTCTGTTTACTGTACTTGCAGTACTATCTACCCAGTTAGTAGCATGAGAAAAAAACTCATTAAAAGCAGTTCGAGAAAGTATAAATGCTTTTGATAATATATCATCAGAATTTTTTCGAATTGTATGATTTTCTCCGTAAACGGATTCTATACCTTCTTGTGAAACATTCATTTTTCGTTTACGAAGTGCTAATATTCGGCTAATTTTCGGTAAAAAATGTTTATATAGAACATAATAAAATCCTAGATAAATAATACATAACCAAAAAAATTGGGATAAAAAAGTGACTTTATCTAATTGCGGCATAAAATTATTTTTTTTGTTGTAAAGTATTGAGATACACATTCATTATCAAATACAAGTACAATGAATGTGTATCTCAAGTAAAAGGTGTCTAAAGAAATTATCTGTCAACCTCTCCAAACACAATGTCTTGTGTTCCGATAATCGTGACAACATCTGCCAACATATGATTACGTGACATAAAATCAAGTCCTTGTAAATGGGCAAATCCTGGCGCACGTATTTTACAGCGATAAGGTTTGTTTGTACCGTTGCTAACCAGATATACACCAAATTCACCCTTTGGAGCTTCGACAGCTGTATATGTTTCAGATGCCGGAACAACAAAACCTTCTGTATATAATTTAAAATGGTGTATTAACGATTCCATTGATTGTTTCATTTGGCTTCGAGATGGTGGTGTAATTTTGCGATCATCCACTTTAATTAAACCTTCTGGGAGCTCATTTAAACATTGCATTATAATTCGCAAACTCTGTCGCATTTCTTCAATACGGATCAAATAACGATCATAACAGTCACCACGAGTACCTACAGGAACATCAAAATTCATTTTGTTATACACATCATAAGGTTGTGTTTTTCGTAGATCCCAAGAGATACCAGAACCTCTGAGCATTACTCCAGAAAAACCCCAATCTAAAGCTTGATCCGCTGTAACTATACCTATGTCTACAAGTCTTTGTTTCCAAATTCGATTACCAGTTAACATTTCCTCCATCTCATCAATACGAGAAGCAAATTGTTGGCAAAATTTAAAGATATCTTCACAAAGCCCGATAGGTAAATCTTGTGACACGCCTCCAGGTCTAATATATGCTGCATGCATACGGGCACCGGAAACTCTTTCGTAAAATTCCATTAATTTTTCACGTTCTTCAAAAGCCCATAAAAATGGAGTTAAAGCTCCTACATCCATTGCATGACACGAAAGAGCTAAAAGATGATTTAAAATTCGTGTAATTTCGGAAAATAACACTCGAATATATTGTGCTCTTAAAGGAACTGGACAATTTAATAATTTTTCAACAGCTAAAGAATAAGCATGCTCTTGACACATCATTGAAACATAATCAAGCCTGTCAAAGTAAGGTAAAGCTTGTAAATAATTTTTATACTCGATTAATTTTTCTGTACCACGATGAAGCAATCCAATATGAGGATCTGCACGTTGTACAACCTCACCATTCATTTCTAATACTAACCTTAAAACTCCATGAGCTGCTGGGTGTTGAGGTCCAAAATTTATTGTAAAATTTTTAAGTTTTTTAGGACTTAATGCTTTTTCAATAGCCATAGTCTTTTTTCTTTTTTTTGCAAAGAGGATTTGTATTTTTGCCTCTTAGTATTAATGTTTTATAAACTCTTCTTTTATTCAATGAGACCATTGAATAAAAGAAGAGTTTATAAGGTTAACACAATAAAATTTTATTATTTTAAACTATTTGGGCCGTAAAAGGCATATCTGGTGTGAAAAATTATGATTTTTCACAAGACACATAATTGATAATATCTTAAGTACCGCCCCAATAATAAACACAGACAAATAAAAATAACCACACGACATCAACCATATGCCAATACCAAGCAGCTGCCTCAAATCCAAAATGATGGTGTTTTGTAAAATGATGCTGTACTAAACGATAAAGGCACACAGCTAAAAATAAAGTACCTATAATAACATGGAATCCATGGAACCCAGTTGCTAAATAGAATGTTGATCCGTAGACACTATCGGAAATCGTAAAAGGTGCTTCTAGGTACTCATATGCTTGAAATCCTGTAAAAATTATTGCTAAAATAACAGTAACTGCAAGCGAAATAATACCTTGTTGGCGATTACCTGCTAAAATAGCATGATGCGCCCATGTAACTGAAGCTCCTGATGTAAGTAAAATAATAGTATTTAAAAAAGGAATTTCCCAAGGGTTTAATACTTGAATTCCTTTTGGTGGCCAAACAGCTCCGATTTCTACTGTAGGTGCCAAACTTGAATGAAAGAAAGCCCAAAAAAATGCTGCAAAAAACATAATTTCAGAGACTATAAATAAAATCATTCCATAACGAAGTCCTATTTGTACAGCAGTTGTATGAAGTCCTTCATATGTTGCTTCACGAATAACATCTCTCCACCATACAAACATCGAATAAATAACCATAGATAGACCGAAAGATAAAACATAACCTCCGCCTTGGTATGAGTGCATATACATAACACCCCCTACAGTTGTCATAAAGGCTGAAAATGATGCAAATAAAGGCCATGGGCTGGGATCCACTAAATGATAAGGGTGTTTTTTCATAAAAAGTTGTTTTTATTTTTTAAAGTACTGTTAAAAATAATGTATACTATTAAATTTCATCCAATTTATTTGATACCCAAGAAATATAATTTTCTAAAGAAACCGCTTCAATGACTATAGGCATAAATCCATGATTCACACCACAAAGTTCACTACATTGTCCATAGAAAACCCCTTCACGTTTAATAAATAAAGGAATTTGATTTAATCGTCCTGGAATCGCATCACATTTGACACCTAAAGAAGGTATAGCCCAACTATGTAGAACATCAGCTGCAGTTATAATAACACGAATATGAGTATTCACAGGAAGAACTACTCGGTTATCGACTTCTAGTAACCTTAATTGGCCTAATTCGAGATCATCATCTGGAATCATATAACTATCAAAAGCAATACTTTGATCATCCGATTGACTATAATCAGAATATTCATACGACCAATACCATTGATGGCCAATCGCTTTTAAAGTAATTGCAGGATCAACGACCTCATCAAGACTATATAACAGAGCAAAGGATGGAATGGCAATTAATACAAGTATTAAACTTGGTGTTACTGTCCATGCTATTTCAATTGCTGTTCCATGAATGATTTTTTCTGGAAGTGGATTTTTTGTTGACTGAAAATGGTATAGTGTTCTTGTAATCATCCATAATACAAAAACAGAGACTACAATAAGAAAAAATGCAATATCATGATGGAGATCTATAATCCCTTGCATAATAGGCGTAGCAGGATCTTGGAATCCTAATTGCCATGGCTCTGGTGCATCATTAAAAACTACACATGGTAGGAACATGAATGATAATAAAAAATTCATAGATATTTTTTCTTTTTCGTTTAAAATAAATGGTACGCAACTCCATTATAGTGCTTGGAGTACCTCTATAAGGAAATTCTTTGTAAGTAATCTACTATCAAAAATTTTTCTGGGCAAAAAGGGACTTGAACCCCTGACTTTACGCTTATCAAGCGTATACTCTAACCAACTGAGTTACTTGCCCAAAAAACGAGAAGACACGTTCTTTATCAAGAGGTTATTTAATATGTTTGGTGTGTGACAATATGCGTAATATAGATACCAATTTTTGGATCTCTATTCTATATAAGAAACACAAAAAAATAAGTGTTCTTTATATAGAATATAAAAAAATAAATCTTGTGTAAAAAATCATGATTTTTTACAAGGCACACTGACATATAAACACGTATGTTTTTATTCTAGGGAAAGTGGCTGAGTGGTTAATAGCGACAGACTGTAAATCTGTTGAATTCTTTCTACGTAGGTTCGAATCCTACCTTTCCCATTACATTAAAAAAACTAATATAAATATATACAATAATATTGTATATTTTATATTAGTTTTTATTCTATATTTGTATAAAATAATCTTTTGAAAGCGTTTGTAATTCAACCTCAACACCCACAAATTCACAAGCCTTTAGTAATTTTATAAATAATACTCCCTTTGTAAAATTATTGGTTCGTACAATAAAACATTTTTTATATTTAGTATATTGAAATTGTTCGCGAGAAGCTTTATATTTATGTGGAGATTTGATAACTGTAAATCGTTTTATGCGGGTAGGGAGTGATATTTCTCCAGCTATTATTATATTAATTAACGTAGTGATTTTATATAAATAACTCACCGCAACAAGTATACAGGATTGATTATAAGATTTTAATTTGCAACGTATTTCTATCATAATTACTACTTTTTATAAACATACTAAATAATATATGTATATCTCATGGTCTTCATGTCCTCAAAATACATTTTGAAGAACGCCGGTTACGTTAAATATATTTAAGAAAACCGTCATTTAATAGAAATGTGTTTCTAGTAACTTGATGCTAGACCATGAGACATATACCTTTTTTTCTATGAAAGTAAAACAAGACTTACTTTATGAGTAAAAAGATGTAATGGTGAAGGATGTGCCATAAGGAATAAAATAAAAAACAGTGTAATACCTAAAGCAAGAGCATTTTCTTGAGGTACTTGTGTATAACTACACCACGTTTTAGGTACTTCAAAATACATGATTTTCACTAAACGAATATAATAAAAACAACTCAATACACTTGTAAGAACGCCTATTATAGCGAGTACGTAAAGACCAGAACTCATTGTAGCAAAAAATAAATATGCTTTACTGTAGAAACCAGCCAATGGCGGAATTCCTGCCATTGAGAACATTGTAATAGTAAAGGTCAAGGCAAGAATAGGGTTTGTTTTTGCCAAATAAGTAAGATCAGTAATATATTTAATGCGCGGGATACTATAAGAAGTATCACGTCGTACTGAACATAATAAAAAAGCAAACATATTTATATTCATTACAATATAAACTACTAAATAGATTAATAATGCTTGTATACCTTCAACAGTACCGCACGCAAATCCTGCAAGTAAATAACCAACGTGTCCTATGGAACTAAAAGCTAATAATCTCTTTATTTTTGTTTGAGATAATGCCGCAAGTGAACCAATAATTAAGGATATTATACTAGATACTATGAGAATTTTTTGCCATGGAGAAAAAAAATCATAAAAACTTTCAAGAAATATACGTAAAAAGACAGCTAATAACGCTGCTTTCGGTGTAATCATAAAAAAAGCAGTAATAGAAGTAGGTGCTCCTTCATATACATCTGGGGACCACATATGAAAAGGCGCTGCGGCTATTTTAAATAAAAAACCTACGAGCAAAAAAACCATACCTAGTTCGCACGCTGGAAGAGAAGAAGTACTCAGTAATATTTCTTGTGTACCGCCTGTAAATATTTTAGACAATTCGGCAAAATTTGTAACTCCGGTAAATCCATAAATGAGTGAACACCCAAATAAAAGAAGTCCAGAAGAAAATGCGCCTAATAAAAAATATTTTAGTCCAGCTTCAGTGGAAAATTCTGAATTTCTTTTCAAAGCGGCTAATACATAAAAACATAAACTTTGTAACTCGATAGCTAAATACATTGAAATAAAATCTGCAGAAGATACTAAAAACAGCATGCTTACAGTTGCAAATATAATTAATAACACTGATTCAAAAGCGTTAATGGATTCTTGTTGAGTATAATTAATTGCTATATATATACAAAAAAAACTACTCATTAAAATAATAATTTTTATAAATTTTGTAAAATCATCTATAAGTAATGTATTATATAATATAACTGCATTTTCAATAGAACTGTTAAACACTAATAAGAGTGTATAAAAAAGACCTAAAAGAGTTAACCAACTAATATTTATGAGAAGAATAGGGTAATTTTTTGCTTTTGATGTTGTATAAATAACACCATACATTAAAAGAAAAATAGCTGTACTCGTTAAAAAAATTTCAGGGAAAAGTGTTTGAAAGTCCACATCAAACAAGAAAGATTTATAATGAGTTGTTATCGAGTTTAGAGAAGTTGTATCTAAATTTAAAGACATAAAATAGGTTCTTTTTTTGTCAGTAACATATTTAAAACATATGTACCAAATAGGTTTTTGATAAAAAACGTAAACAGTTCTTTATTTTATTGGTGTACTCTTTAAAAAGGTTAGAGGCAGACTTGAACTGCCATTATAGGATTTGCAATCCCATACATTACCATTATGTTATCTAACCTCGTGTAAACAACACATTTTGTGATATAAAAAAAAGGAAGAGAGGTTTTACACATTAAAAATGTGTGAGCCGTTACCACCAGCGATAACGTATGTAGGCACGATTTGTTTCTGCAATACGATGAAGTTCATCCCTTTTTTGGCGAGCATATCCTTGTTTAAGAAAACTATCAAAAATTTCATCTGCTAGGCATTGTGAAAAATTTAATCGAGTTGTTTTTTTCTTTTTTCGAGCAGCTTCAATAACCCAACGAATAGCAAGAGATTCTTGTTTTCTTTTTGAGATTGTTGCTGGTACTAAATATGTATTACCAGCAACACGAACCTTACGCACTTCTAAAGCAGGCATACAATGTTCAATAGACTGTGAAACCATATCGAGCATTGAGTTTACTCCTTGTAAGGTAAGTGATTGTTTTTTATCAGGGGCTGAATTTGCTTTTTCTCGTAATATTTGAAGCATATCAAAAAATATTTTATAGGCTTTCAATTTTTTACCGTCAAGCATTAATAAATTAATAAATTTTTCAGAAAAAAGATGAGAATGTATTTGGTTTTCTTGAGGAATTCGAGTCATGAAATCTATACGTTTTTTTGTCATTTCTTACACTTTATAGAGATAACACATTACTTAGTGTCAAATACTTGTATTTGACACTGATACATATAAAAAAATATGTTTTAAATATGTATTTTGAAGACGAGAACACCAAAATGTTTATAATGCAAGATTTTTTAAACACTTCTTTTGTAAAAATTATCGTTTTTTAGTACCATATTTAGATCGAGACTGTTTTCGTTTCGCAACCCCTTGTAAATCTAAAATACCACGGACTATTTTATATTTTACTCCAGGTAAATCTTTAACACGTCCACCACGAATCAGGACTACCGAATGTTCTTGTAAATTATGGCCTTCTCCAGGAATATATGCGATAATTTCAGAAGAATTGGTTAATCGAATTTTGGCAACTTTACGCAATGCGGAATTTGGTTTCTTTGGTGTACGAGTATACACACGAAAACAGACACCCTTTCTTTGAGGAGCTTCCATTAATGCTGGTGTCTTTTTTCTTGAATTTTTTATTTTACGAGAACTTTTTTTACGTAACAATTGATTTTTAGTCGGCATATAAGATTTTTTTCATATTACTGGATACACGATCGTCGTAAAAGATCAAGATCGAGACAGAATGGATAATAGATTCGTTGTGGAGAATATAAAAAAATGATAGTATATAATTTATATGATATTTCTAAATGTAATGGCTTACGTCCAATACACTGAAGTCCAAGAAGTACATCTTGTTTCGAACGCTTCTTTAGTAAATTTGTACGAAGAATTAACATAAAAAAGTCTCTCGATGATGAAGAATTTCGCGCATCAAGCATGAGATTTAATAAAATGTTTCTATAATACTCCAGTAATTCTTTATTCATCGAATTTTTACTATCCGATATATATTGATTTCTTTCCATAGCCAAAGAACAAATAACCACTTGAGATGAATCATTTTCTTGGAAAGACTTGTTTTGTACTTTTATTTGTAATTTTTTTAGTATTAATTGTGCAAACAAATCAATATCACATGCTAAAACAGGAGATTTTATAGTATCCCATTTCTTTAAGGTTTCTAAAGGAAGCATATAAGGATTTTCTTCCATTTTAAATTTATTTTTAAGTAGATCTCCAAGTGATCTACTTATATTTTTTATATACCCAGGTGAAACAGAAATAATATCTCCAGGACAGAGCATATAGCTCGGACTTGTTATATACTTATTATTTACTAATATTTTTTTATGAGTGATCAGTTGTCTTGCGGAGACTACATTTTTTGTAAAATTACTACGAAATAACACAACATCAAGTCGTTTTTCTAAAAGGGATAATATGTTTTTTGTTACTTGACCTTTATAGGACGTAGCTTGAGTTACAATTTTAGTCAATTGTTTCTTTGTAAGACCTCCGTAAAAAATACTTATTTTTTTTTGTTCACGAAGCTGTAATTTAAAATCAGAGGATTTACTACGTTGAGGATACTTTTTCACAAATTCAGAAAAAAATTGATCTACAGAAAACAACAGGTTAATAGGTGCTCTTGACATAAAAGAAGCATTTGTGCTTGTGGTTGACAAATCTTGTAATTTTTCATACGGAATTGCTACTTCAAGGATTTTATTAAATATCTTGTTTTGATGAACAGTTAAACTTTGTTCTTGGTGTTTCATAGAAATTTTTATTTATTTTTATAATGTGTGTATAAGATAAAATATACATGTTCTTTATATAGAACTATTTTTAATATATACTTTTTTTATGAAATACTTACTCACTATCGGACTCGAACCGATATTCCATAAGTGGCACAGATTTTGAATCTGGTGTGTCTACCAATTTCACCAAGTGAGTAATATATAGGCACTTGCTTTATATAATATCTATAAGAATGTCAATTGGTAACGCATAAAAATGATGTGTAAAAAGTTCTCGTAGACTTGTTGTTTATCAAATAATACATAAATAAAATGCAATTCTTTTTTCATCACATTCTAGAAGCAAAGTATCGTTTGGTTTATATAGGCTTGGCATCTATTTTAAGTTTCTTGGTGAGTTATCTCTATCGAATAGAATTAGTATATCTTATAAGCAAACCTTTTTTAGACTTTCATCGTAAATTTATTTTTTTGGACTTAACTGAAGCTTTATATACAATGATATATATTTCAGCTGCTATTAGCTTTATAGTGGTATTACCTTTTGTCATATATCAATTTTGGGCTTTTTTTATCCCCAGTACTTATAGTGGAGAACGCGCACGTTTCAAGAAATTCCTATGGATATTTTTTGTTGTGTTTTTATTTGAATTACTTTTTATTTATTTTTTTATATTTCCATTACTCTGTGGCTTTTTTATGAGCTTTGAAATAAAATCAACGCAAGATACACTTTTAGAACATTATCCTTCTATCTGGAGCGTCGAACTTGCACCACGATTAAGTACGTATTTTCAATATACTCTTCATTTTTTCTTAATTATTCTATGTCTTTTTCAAATTCCATTTTTATTTATAATATTATATTCAAAAGGCCTCGTAGATACATACTCTTTGTGTAAAAAAAGAAAATATGTATTTTTTTCATGTCTTCTTATTGCAGCAAGTGTCTCACCTCCTGATGTTTTAAGTCAATCAATACTCTCATTATTAATATATGGTATGTATGAAATCATAATAACCCTTGGTTTATTTTTTGAGCCGGTGTCAAATAAAGAACCATATTTGACACCAAACACGTTGAAAATCTAGACACTCAGTATTGTCTCTCGAGTAGAGCATGTTGTATAATAGACACTACTCTACGTCTTCTCACTCCCGAGAAAAAAAGAAAAAAGATCTTATGAATTTTTTATTTTATTTGTTTTCAAGCCTTACACTTCTTTCCGGAATCATGGTCATTCAATCAAGAAACCCTGTACATTCAGTACTTTTTTTAATTTTAGTCTTTTTTAATGCAGCTGGACTTCTTGTCTTATTAGGCCTTGATTTTTTCGCTATGATATTTTTAGTGGTTTACGTGGGAGCAATTGCAGTCTTATTTTTATTCGTGGTCATGATGCTTAACATCAAATTAGCTGAAATTAACGAAAAAAGATTACGCTATTTACCTATTGGTGGATTATTAGGTTTATTATTCTTATTTGAAGTTTTATTAATTGTGGATAATGATTTAATCCCTCTCTTAATATATGATAATATCCAAGCTTTTACAGAATATAGCGAATTACAGTTTGTTAATTGGTCGAGTGCAATACACACAATTACAAATATTAAAGCCATAGGGAATATAATTTACACCTATTATTTTTATTTTTTTTTAATGGCAAGCATTATATTACTTGTGGCAATGATAGGAGCTATTGTGCTTACAATGCAAAAAGGTATTCGCATTAAACGCCAACAAGTGTTTCTACAAAATACTCGAGATTTTGCAAAAACTATACGAAAAATCTCTTAAAAAGAAAAAACAAGTATTTATGGATTTAGTGAAATATTTAGCAGTGGCGATGGCTCTGTTCTTACTCGGCATTTGGGGAATTTTTTTAAATAGAAAAAATATCATAATAATGCTGATGTCTATTGAACTTATGTTATTGGCCGTGAACTTAAACTTCCTTTTATTTTCGGTCTATTTAGACGATTTAATGGGTCAACTTTTTGCATTATTAATATTAACAGTAGCTGCAGCTGAATCAGCAATTGGTCTTGCGTTATTGGTTGTATATTATCGTATTCGAGGAACGATTGCTGTGGAGTTTATTAATCTTTTAAAAGGATAAATTCTTACAATATATCGAATTGTAGAATTCATGTAAAAAATTTTACATATATTTAAAAATAGACGAGGTTAAACAAAAACGTGCTTGTGGCTCAATTGGATAGAGTACCGGACTACGGATCTGGGGGTTGAGAGTTCGAATCTTTCCAAGCACGTTTGGTCTTGATGTTTTTAAAATGTATTTTGTAACCTGTACACATTCTCATACAGCGAGAAAAGCCTGTTTAACTTAATTGGTAGAGTATCGGTTTTGTAAACCGAAGGTTATCGGTTCGACTCCGATAACAGGCTTTACTTTCTAAAGAGTTTCTTGTTTTATAACGTATATAAATAAAACAAGACCGCTCATTGACTTATAAAGTTTGTTGTGTCTCTACATCTTGGCATAAACAAAAACAAGTATGTATATAGAAAAGGTCCATTCTTCGAATAGAAGGAGAATAGTTTCAACGGTAGAATAATGGTTTCCAAAACCAAAGGTTAAGGGTTCGAATCCCTTTTCTCCTGTCATAAATACTCTTTATGACACTTTATAACACATTCTTGTGAAAAATACTTATTTTTCACACACACAAACAATTTCTTTGTCTTCTCAAAAACGTGATTACATCATGGTCTTGGCTTGCAAGTATAGCGTCAAGGGTTTGAAAAATCATGATTTTTCACGAGACAAAAATCTCTTTCATTACTACTTTTGATAGAGAATATACCCTTTTAAATAAAAAGATTACATTATGGCATTATCTTTAAGCGAAATTTCAGTATTATTAGAACAAAAAATCTCAAACTCTTACTCAAAAATAAATATTGATGAGATTGGAAGAGTATTATCGGTAGGTGATGGTATTGCACGTATTTATGGACTTAATAAGATTCAAGCAGGTGAAATGGTTGAATTTCCAAATGGTGTCCGTGGTATGGCATTAAATTTAGAAAATGATAACGTTGGTGTTGTATTATTCGGAAGTGATAGTTCTATTCGTGAAGGAGACATTGTAAAACGTACAGGAACAATTGTTGATGTTCCAGTAGGTAAAGGAACTTTAGGTCGTGTATTAGATGCATTAGGGAATCCTATTGACGGAAAAGGTCCATTAAAAGACGTAACTCGTCGACGTGCTGAAGTAAAAGCACCAGGAATTATTGCCCGTCAATCAGTACATGAACCAATGCAAACTGGATTAAAAGCAGTCGATAGTCTTGTACCTATTGGTCGTGGACAACGTGAACTTATTATTGGAGATCGTCAAACAGGAAAAACTGCAATTGCTCTTGATGCAATTATTAACCAAAAAACAATAAATGCTCAAGGTGATGAATCTAAGAAACTTTATTGTATTTATGTTGCAGTTGGACAAAAACGATCAACAGTAGCTCAAATTGTTAAAATTCTTTCTGATGCTGGAGCAATGGAATATTCAATAGTTGTTGCGGCAACAGCGTCAGATCCTGCTCCTTTACAATTCTTAGCACCATATTCAGGATGTGCTATGGGTGAATATTTCCGTGATAATGGTATGCATGCACTCATTATATATGACGATTTAAGTAAACAATCTGTAGCATATCGTCAAATGTCATTACTACTACGCCGCCCACCGGGTCGTGAAGCCTTCCCAGGAGACGTTTTTTACTTACATTCTCGTTTATTAGAAAGAGCAGCTAAAATGTCTACAGAAAGTGGTAGTGGATCATTAACAGCACTTCCTGTAATTGAAACACAAGCTGGAGACGTTTCTGCGTATATCCCTACCAACGTAATTTCTATTACAGATGGTCAAATCTTTTTAGAAACTGAATTATTTTATAAAGGTATTCGACCAGCAATTAATGTAGGATTATCTGTAAGTCGTGTGGGTTCTGCAGCTCAAGTGAAAGCTATGAAACAAGTAGCAGGTACTTTAAAACTTGAACTTGCACAATATCGTGAAGTTGCAGCTTTTGCTCAATTTGGTTCAGATTTAGATGCAGCAACACAATATTTATTAAATCGTGGGGCTCGTTTAACAGAAGTATTGAAGCAAGATCAATTCGACCCTATGTCTATTGAACAACAAATAGTTGTATTATATGCAGCAACAAAAGGTTATTTAGATAAAATGAGTGTATCAGCTATTCCTCAATATGAACAAGCATTATTACGTGAAATTGATGGAACTCTGTTAACAGCTCTTCGTGAACAAAAAGCAATTTCAGAAGAGTTAAACACAAAACTAAAAACTTTTTTTGATGGGTTTACAGAAAGATTTTTAGCAACTTTATCATAAAATAGACATGTTTTTTTTGAAACTTGTTGTTTACACAAGGTGCACTACAACACCTTGTGTAAAATAAATGTATTTTACAACTGGGTAGTCTACTCAGTTTAAAGTTATTATGTATGTATGGTAGAATATCTATCATTAAACCTATGTTATTTTTTAGACATAGAAAAATAAAAGAGTAAAAATGAACGTATTAATTTTAAGCCTTATTCTGAAGATTTTAGCATTAACTATACCTCTTTTGTTAAGTGTTGCTTTTTTAACCTTAGCAGAACGAAAAGTTATGGCATCGATGCAACGACGAAAGGGCCCCAATGTAGTCGGTATTTTTGGAATATTCCAGCCCATCGCTGATGGATTGAAACTCTTAGTCAAAGAGCCAGTATTACCAAGTAATGCAAATTTGGTTATTTTTCTCTTTGCTCCTGTATTAACTTTTTTATTAAGTCAAGTTGCATGGGCTGTTATACCTTTCGGTGAAGGATTAGTTTTAGCTGATCTTGATGTTGGTCTTTTGTATGTGTTTGCGATATCTTCTTTAGGAGTGTATGGTATTATTACAGCAGGATGGTCAAGTAACTCGAAATATGCTTTTTTAGGAAGTTTACGCTCTGCGGCTCAAATGGTGTCTTATGAAGTTTCTATTGGATTAATATTGATAACAGTGTTATTATGCACAGGTTCTTCAAATCTATCAGAAATCGTTTTAGCACAAACAAAAATTTGGTATTGTATCCCACTTTTTCCTCTGTTAATCATGTTTTTTATTTCATGTTTAGCTGAAACCAATCGCGCTCCTTTTGACTTACCGGAAGCAGAAGCTGAGCTTGTTGCAGGCTATAATGTCGAATATTCATCTATGGGATTTGCACTTTTTTTCTTAGGTGAATACGCAAATATGATTGTTATGAGTGGATTATGTACGATTTTCTTTCTTGGTGGTTGGTTGCCACCTTTTAATTTTGTATTATTTTATTGGATACCGGGAGTCTTTTGGTTCGGTCTAAAAACTGTGCTTTTTCTTTTCACATTTATTTGGGTTCGTGCTGCTTTTCCAAGATATCGTTATGATCAATTAATGCGTTTGGGTTGGAAAGTATTATTACCTTTATCTCTGGCTTGGGTTATACTTGTTTCTGGTATTTTATTAAGTTTTGATTGGTTGCCATAAAATGTATGTTCGTTTAGCATACATTTTAATTGTATATACAACAATAAAACAAGCCATTGTTCTTATCTTTACCAGCTTGATTTTGTTATTCCCATAAGGAGTCCTTGGGATGCAAGTTCTCTGAATTTAATACGTGAGAGTCTACATATTCTATAGACTGCATGAGATCTTCCTGTTAAAATACATCGATTTTTTATTCGAACACGAGAACTATTACGAGGCAATTCATTAAGTTCTTGAATCATTTTAAAACGTAATTCCTTTTCTAGAGATAAATTTTGCGAAAGATTTTTATATTCTAACCTTTTAAGTTCGTGTTTTAAATGTATAGTACGTCTTTTTGCATCACGTTGGCTACGATTACTCATATTATTTATAGTTTTTTAGCGGAAAAAGGGATTCGAACCCTCGACTTTTGTCTTGGCAAGGCAATACTCTACCGCTGAGCTATTTCCGCTTTAAAATATTTATTTCTGTTGCATCAGGTACACATGATTCATGTGTTAGAGCAAGTTTTACAAGTTTTTTTAAACAATAATATATAAAATTCATAGAATACGTATTCAACGGGATTGGATATGTGATTCCTTTAATATTCGTATTTGACTCTGTAAACGCTATAACAGGTATGTGTAATTTTGAAGCTTCTCGGATGATGTTTTGATTTTCATTTGGATTCAAGAGAAAAATAGCATCAGGTTTTTCATAAAAAGCAAGTGTGGTATGTGTTGAGCGTTTTTGTATCAATCCCTCAAAACATGTTCTTATTTTTTTATAACGAGGAAATTCTATATTATTTTTAATTAAAAAATTTTCACAACGATCAGAAAATTTTGCAAATGTTAAAACTGACCTTGATATTTGTTTCCAATTTGTTAAAGTACCCCCAATCCATTTATAACAGCAATAAGATATCATACCGGTACGGAGAGATTTATATTTTTGAGACATAGAAACACTCTGGTGTGACAAATCATGATTTTTTACAAGGGACGTTTTTTTATTTTGCAGTGTTAATAAACTTAAATTTCTACTTAAACTCGAGTATTCTGGATTGGTGTTTATTATTAAAACATGACCTCCTTGTTTCATAAGTAATGCAAGCATATAAAAAGCTCGTAAAACACATTTTTTTGTTATATAAGGGTTAATTATAGCTATATCATGACGAATACCTAATAAGTATTGTGTCATAAAAGGGTGCCAAAATTTTTTTTTTGACAAATTCATTGATTTATGCCCAATAGGTACTCCATTTTTAAAATCACTTATAACGCTTGATACTAATTTTTTTGAAGAAAATATATTCATATATAATTTTTTAAATAAGAATTAAAAGAGCGGGGGCAGGATTCGAACCTACAACCTTCAGATTATGAGCCTGACGAGACAGCCATTTTCTCTTCCCCGCAAGAATTTTCTTGTACTATATACAATACGTACTTTACCTAAAAAATGCATATAGGTATGGTAGGACTTGAACCTACGGCCATCAGGTTAAAAGCCCGATGCTCTACCATCTGAGCTACACACCCATACATTTTTTATGTATATATTTACAATATGTTAGTGTATCCATCCGATAAGAGTTACTGTATTTTAAATTTTTAAATCAACTAACTCCAATCTAATGCTCCTTTTCGCCATTCATAAATAAAACCGATAGTTAATATTATTAAAAATACCATCATAGACCAAAAACCGAAAAAGTTTATCTCATGTAGAGATAATGCCCAAGGGAATAGAAAAGTGACTTCTAAATCAAAAATAATAAAAAGAATTGCTACGAGATAAAACTGAATATCAAAACGACTTCGTGCATCATCAAAAGGGTCGAACCCACACTCATACGCTGAGATTTTTTCCGGATCTGGTTTAATAGTCGAGAAAACAAAAGATAACCCGATAATTAACGTCGCTAATAAAGATGCAATAATAAAGTATACTAAAATGCCAACAAATTCTAACATATTATTTTTATTTTTTTACGAGAAATTGTAGAATAAATAGAAAACATCATGATTTCGAGGACGACGGGACTCGAACCCGCGACCTTTGACGTGACAGGCCAATACTCTAACCAACTAAGCTACGTCCTCAAATCTGTATCTACAGACTTATTAATAAGTCTGTGATAGAGACTTTTTTTTATATTTTATTAAAAAATGTTCAAATCGACCAACGAATGGAATTAAAATTAAAAAATATATAAAAAAGAATACAGATGCTAATTGACCAATAAGAATATAAGGATCTTCTACCGGTTTTTGTCCAATCCACGCTAATAAGAAACAATCAGCAACTAACAACCAAAAAAATCTTTTATGTAGTGGACGAAAATTTGAACTACGAATTGGTGAAGTGTTTAAAAAGGGAAGAGCAAGTAATGAAATAAATACTAATGCAATTGCTGCTACACCTCCTAACTTATTAGGTATACTACGGAGAATTGCATAAACCCATAAAAAGTACCACTCTGGAACAATATGTGCTGGAGTTGACATAGGGTTCGCGGGGATATAGTTATCAGGATGTCCTAAAAGATTAGGGTAAAAATAGACAAATACTGAAAAAAATATAGCAAATGCTACCCATGCTACAAGATCTTTTACGTAAAAATAAGGGTATAAACCTACCTTATCTACTGCAGAATTTGTACCTAAAGGATTATTTGATCCATATTGATGTAATGCTGCAATATGTACTACTGAAGCACCTGCAATAATAAAAGGTAATAAGTAATGTAAACTAAAAAATCTGTTTAATGTGGCGTTATCAACAGAAAAACCACCCCAAAGCCAAGTGACTATTGTATCACCTACTACTGGTATAGCGCTTGCAAGACTTGTTATCACAGTCGCTCCCCAAAAACTCATTTGACCCCAAGGGAGTACATACCCAATAAATGCGGTGATTATCATTAAAAGTAAAATAATAACTCCAATACACCATAGAAATTCACGAGGACTTGCGTAACTTCCGTAATATAATCCGCGAAAAATATGAAGGTATACAACAATAAAAAACATACTTGCACCATTTGCGTGCATATATCGCAATAACCATCCGCCTTCTACGTCACGCATAATATGTTCAACACTAAGAAAAGCAAGATCTACATGTGGTGTATAATGCATTGCAAGAAAAATACCGGTAGCAATTTGAAGGCCAAGGCAAATTCCTGCTAAACTCCCAAAGCTCCAAAAGTAGTTTATATTACTTGGTGATGGGTAATCGACAATATGGTCATTTAATACTGAAAAAATAGGTTGTTTAATTATGGAAAGTCGTTTCATAATATGTTTGATTTTTTTTATAAGTCTTTTTTTTAATTTGGCGTATTTTGTACAAACACATAAGGAATTTACATGTGGGCTTAGTAGGATTTGAACCTACAACTGCGTTGTTATGAGCAACGTGTTCTAACCAATTAAACTATAAGCCCTTTACACAATTCTAACGTAAATTAATTATTGCGTTGATAACTATTTTGTGGTACACAGTTTTACTGTGTAAAGGTATCATAGACACTTTAATAAGAGGTCTGGTGCAAATAAAACTATATCACTTTGTAAATCGTCTCAAAAATACATTTTTGACATCTCTCCCCAAGTTGGATTTGAACCAACGACCTTATGGTTAACAGCCATTTGCTCTACCACTGAGCTATTGGAGAAAGGATTATCGGTCGAGGTTTATAAATGCAAGTAATTTAGTATTGAAAAAAAATTCTTGTTTCTCTATATGATAGACACTCTATTTTACCTTTCACTAATCGGCGTCAAAAACATGTTTTTGGTAATAGGTAAAAAGTGTATTTGGTCTTCATAAAGACAGGCCTTTAATATATCATTGACACGATCGACACATTTTTAATGTGTAAAACCTTCGTCATACATTTCTAAAGTATGATACAAAATGGAATATGTTAATAAATGCTTTATGTTATATACAGTATACATAAAGCAACTCAAAATATACCTTTGAGTTTATTCCGTGGCCTTCTTTAAAATAATTTTTCAATAAGACCAAGAAGGCCCCACTTTTCAATAATTAAGAAAAAAGACTATGATCTATACTCCCTTAGAACAATTCTCAATCATTAGTATAATCCCTATTCGTTTTGGGAATATTTATTTATCATTTACAAACTCTTCTTTATACTTATTTTTTGCTACAGGATTAGTTGTATTATTATTTTATTTAGTTACACAAAAAGGAGGCTTTTTAGTACCTTCTCGTTGGCAATCACTTGTAGAAATGATTTACGAATTTGTAGTTAGTTTAGTTGATGAACAAATTGGAGAAAAAGGAAGAAAATTTTTTCCTCTAATATTCACAACATTTGTTTTTCTACTTTTTACTAATTTAATAGGAATGATTCCATATAGTTTTACAGCAACGTCACACATGGTGGTTACGTTTGGGTTATCACTTTCTCTTTTTATAGGAGTAACCATTGTAGGATTTCAAGTTCACGGATTACACTTTTTCAGTTTTTTACTTCCAAAAGGGGCTCCTCTAATATTAGCACCATTATTAGTTGTATTAGAACTTGTATCGTATTGTTTTCGTGCGATTAGTCTTGGTGTTCGTCTATTTGCTAATATGATGGCTGGTCATACACTTGTAAAAATTTTAAGTGGATTTGCGTGGACAATGCTTTCAGTAGGTGGAATTTTAGCTGTTGCATCTGTAATTCCTTTTGGGGTCGTTTTTGCTTTAACTGGGTTAGAGATAGGTGTTGCTTGTCTGCAAGCATACGTGTTTACAATTTTAACATGTATTTATTTAAACGATGCTATTAATCTTCATTAATAAAGCAAAAAAATAGGTTCTTGAAAAGTTCATATAATTTCATGATAGAGCTTATATAGGTTATTAAAATAATATTTTTTCGCTGAGGTTAAAGATAAATGGGGTGTCGCCAAGTGGTAAGGCATCGGAATTTGGATCCGACATTCAGAGGTTCGAATCCTTTCACCCCAGATATATTTTTCCTCTTTAAACACGTATTAAATACTTAAATTAACTGTGATGTTTTAAAATCGTCTAGGTAGCTCAGTTGGTTAGAGCAAAGGACTGAAAATCCTTGTGTCGACGGTTCGACCCCGTCTCTAGACATATTTATATACTCTTAAAGCCATAAAAACAACTTGTTTCACCACAGCACACAATTTGTACAAAGTGGAATTGCGTAAGGATAAGTGTCTGAGTGGTTTAAGGTATCGGTCTTGAAAACCGACATGCTCGAGAGAGTATCGGGGGTTCGAATCCTCCCTTATCCGAAAGTTAAAAAGTCTATTATGATATACATATCTTTTCGGGTATTTAGCTCAATTGGTAGAGCAACTCGCTTACAACGAGAAGGTTAGTGGTTCGAGTCCACTATTACCTAATACATTTGGTACATAAAAAAAATTTGTTATCGTTTATGTGTGTGATATGTATTTCTTATTCACTCATTGCGGTAAACAATGGGTGTCAAAATTATGCGGATGTGGTGGAATTGGTAGACACACCAGATTTAGGATCTGGAGACGTTCTGTCATGCGGGTTCAAATCCTGCCATCCGTAAATAATAGCAAAGTATTTTTGTTAAATATTGAAAATGTGTAATCGACAATGTACTCCAATTTGTTGATGCTTAGTTATGTTTAACACATTAAAACTGTGTACCAACTAGTGTCAAGACTGCCTTGATGATATATCATTACGGAGGAATGGCTGAGTGGCTTAAGGCACTGGTTTGCTAAATCAGCGTACAATATTTTTGTATCATGGGTTCAAATCCCATTTCCTCCGTTATAACACATTACAACATTATAACCGATGATTTTACAAAAGACCTGTCTAGTGTGAAAAATCATAATTTTTTACAAGACACCTCATTGAAAACGTGTATTGGTACATTTTTTTAAATTGTTTTTGATGCATTACAGGTGTGGTGGAATAAAATACTCGTATATTGTAAAGGGAGCGTAGTTCAGTTGGTAGAACGCATGCTTTGCACGCATGAAGTCATCGGTTCAAGTCCGGTCGTTTCCATTATTTAAAAACATGGTAAGTTTCCAATATCAGATGACATAATAGACTTTCGATATTCTTGTTATCACTTCAAACTTTTTTTTACACGCTTTATTTTTTCCTAGCCTTTAATTAGGTTTTGTAAAATACATCTATTTTGCACCAACATTCTAATGAAAACAAATAAACTTATGACTCAACTTTTTGTCAAATCAATTATTAAAATGGTTCCAAAATGGATTCAATATAGTGTTTCTCATAAAAAAGAAACTATTCTTTACATACATCCGGAACACTTAAAATCTTTTCTTTTTTTTTTAAGAGATCATATGAATACACAATATAAAGTTTTAGTTGATGTTACTGCAGTAGATTATCCTTCAAGAACTCTTCGTTTTGAGGTTGTATATAACTTACTAAGTGTTGAATATAATTCGAGAATACGTATAAAGACATGTATTGATGAAATTACACCATTAGATTCAAGTACATCTGTATATTCTTCTGCCGGATGGTGGGAACGCGAAGTTTGGGATATGTTTGGAGTGTTTTTTTCAGGACACCCGGATTTAAGACGTATTTTAACCGATTATGGTTTTGAAGGTCATCCACTTCGTAAAGATTTTCCTTTAACTGGATATACAGAAGTACGTTATGATGATTCTGAAAAACGAGTAATTACTGAATCTTTAGAATTGACTCAAGAATTCCGTTACTTTGATTTTGCCAGTCCATGGGAACAAATTGAAAAATCAAAATAAAATTTTAAATTATATTTGATGTTCTTGCCTTCAAAATAAGTTTTTGTGTCTTGTGAACACACCGTACTTGTACGGTGTGTTCACAAGACAATGAATGACGTGTCTTTAATACATTATTGAAAACGTGTTGTATAAAAAAAACTTGCCTTTTGCGTATCATTGAAAATTTTTCTAATGGCGAGTATAACTTAGTAGGTTAAAGTGTCAGACTGTGACTCTGAAAACACGGGTTCAAGTCCCGTTATTCGCCAGATTTTATTTTAACTTTAACCTTATATATTATTTTGTAAGGGCCTTACAAAAGACATGTCTTTTATACATCAGTTAAAATGTGTTTTGATTCAAAAATATATAAGAAACTTTTTGCGGATATGGATTAAAGGTAAATTTTCTGTCTTCCAAGCAGACGATATGGGTTCGATTCCCATTATCCGCTCAAAAAAATATTGGACTGTTTGTTATTTCTTTGACAATTTAGCTTATTGTAATACATTTTATAATGGTTACCTGTCAGGGTATAGCGCAGTCCGGTAGCGCACTTGTTTTGGGAACAAGGGGTCGCAGGTTCAAATCCTGCTACCCTGATTTTTTTTAATTGTATATATTAAAGTATAAGCAGCAAATATTCTGCTTATATTCGACGTTTTTTTTTTTGCCTACATCCATTATGCGATACAGGAGTTTGTTCTACAATTTCGGTAATTAACAATTTTGATTTGTAGAAGGCACGCACAGTACTTTCTTTACCATAACCAAGACCTTTGATTTTTACAATAACCGATAAAAAACCTAATTGTAATGCTTTGTCGGCTATTTGTTCTGCAGCGGCTTGAGCAGCATAAGTTGTAGATTTACGAGAATTTTTAAACCCTAAAGTCCCTGCAGAAGCCCATGATTTTGTATTTCCATTTAAATCTGTGAGTGTTATAATTGTATTATTTTTTGAGCTTTGTACATGAATAATACCTTTTTGCTGTATATTTTTAAAAAATTTTGACATACATGTTTTTCCTTTTTATTAAGTGATATAACAAGCTCTTAATTATTTTTTTAATATACGTGAAACAATATTTAATTTTCTACGTGTTCGGCAATTACCGTGAGTACGTTGACCCCTAACAGTTAATCCTTCAATGTGTCGAAACCCTTTATAACAACCTATTTTAATAAGTCTTTGTACGTTTTGCGTTATTGCTTTTTTAATATCTATTCCTATATCATAGTTTTGTGTTATGAGATGGGTTACTTTTTCCAACTCCTCAGCTGTCAATTGTTTCATGTATTTTTCACTATTGATCCCTAATTCATCACATATTTGAAGAGATTGGTATGCCCCAAGTCCATAAATTTTTTGGAGAGCTATAGAAATTTTCTTTTTGCTATTAAGTTGTGTATTTAGTAAAAAAGCCATACTCTAAATTTTTATTTACGTTTTCCAGATTTTAATAAAATATTTTCATTTAAGAGACGAATCCCTTTTCCTTTGTATACAGAAGGTTTACGAAGATCGCGTAATTTAGCAGCTACTTGAGAGACTTGACTTTTATCAATACCAAATAAACAGATAAGTGTGGGCTCAATCATAAAAACCTTAACAGAAGATGGAACTTTATAGAGAATATCATGACTATACCCTAATTTTAGAAAAAGTGAATTATTTTCCAAAGAAGCACGATACCCTATACCGACAATTTTTAAGTACATTAAAAACCCACGACTTATTCCTTGTATTTTATTTTTTATAAGAGATTTTAATAAACCATGATAGGATTTGGAATGAGATATTATATTTATTATCTTTAATTCTGGGTCAATCATAAAAGCAGCGGTACCTTTTGGATCAATTTTTTTTAGATTTAATATGGTCTGTCCAAGAGGACTTGAGAAAAAAAGATGTTGATCTTTTTTATAGACAGTTACATTTTCAGGGATTTTTATTGTTGTTTGATAGTATTTTTGTAAATTCATGGTATTACTTTTTTTTAACTGTTATTACAAGATCACGCACGACTTTAGTGACTTAAAGAGTTTCCTGGTAATTGAACAGCACTACATAATAAAAAAATATCTTCGCGATTTTTTGCTGTTATTGAAATATTGATATCAATTCCGCGTAAGGATTCAAAATATTCATAGTGATTCTCAAGTTCCGTAAAGACAAGTATATTATCTAATCCTAGAGAGAAGTTACCTGATGTATCAACAGATTTTCTGTTAATTCCAGAAAAGTCACGAAGTCGTGGTAGAGCAATAGTCACAAATCTATCCAGAAATCCAAATAAGGACTGATTTCTTAACGTAACTTTACAGCCCAATATTTGATCTTTTCTTAATTTGAAAGTTGCAATAGCTTTTTTTGCGTACGTTAATGTAGGTTTTTGGCCAGTGATTAACTCAAGGCTTAGTAATGCAGGGATTATGTTTTTTTTATCATTTAAATATTGTTTTGAGGTGGTATGAAGTGTTATTTTTTTTACTTTTGGTAGTTCAAAAATTGTAGTATAATTTTGTTTTAAAAGCATATCTTGAAGTATGATATGATTATAATACATTTGTAATCTGGATGTATTTCTAGAATTTATTAGTTGGATTGGTTTAAGAGAATTCATAAGACGCTATTTTTTTTATCGGCAAGTTGTTTATTATTATTTTATACAATATTTGATATAAAATAATATTGTCTCTCTATATGATAAGCAAAGAAATTTTTCTAGAGAAAATACATAAAAATATACTAAAAATGTCCCTTTCGTCTAGGGGTCTAGGACATTGCTTTTTCAAGGCAGCAACACGGGTTCAAATCCCGTAAGGGATATTTTTGACACAAGAGGATAGCAAACAAAAAAACTTATTTGAGTTTTCATAAAGTTGTTTATTCTTCGCTATATACAAAAGATTATAAAAAAAACACAATATTTTATGTTAGACGGAGCAAAATTAATTGGAGCTGGTTGTGCAACAATCGCTTTAGCTGGAGCAGGAGCTGGTATTGGAATCGTTTTTGGTTCATTAATCAATTCAGTAGCTCGTAACCCTTCATTAACAAAGCAATTATTTGGTTATGCTATTTTAGGATTCGCATTAACAGAAGCAATTGCTTTATTTGCATTAATGATGGCATTTTTAATTCTTTTCGTATTTTAAACTGTATGGTTTTGTAACCCAAAATACATTTTGTCTTGATCCTTAAATTTAAGTATGAACCACCCGAACCCTTGTTGAACTCGACATGTGAAAGTATCTATTGCTATATGTACTGCTTTATGTGGGAGACGTAGTATGGGTCAAGATATTTCTATATTTTTGATAAATATTTGTTATTGACGAGATATTATCGAGTTAATAACATAGGACGGAGCCAAGCACTTTGCGCTTGCGCACAGGGCGGAATAGTTCAGTGGTTAGAACGATGGAATCATAATCCATATGTCGTGGGTTCAAGTCCCTCTTCCGTCAACTGTATCCAAGATTGCCTCTTAATCATAATTTTTCACACTAAACATGTTTATTCTAAGATCAATATTAATTATTGGTCATAAGATAGTTAAAAAAGAATTCAGTACTATAGAACATTTAGTGGATGCCTAGACAGAAGATATAGAGGACGTTAGACGCAACGAAACGCCATAGGGAGGTGCGTAATCCCTGAGATCTATGGATTTCCTTCGAGAAAACTCGTATATTATACAAACCTAGTGAATTGAAACATCTTAGTAACTAGAGGAAAAGAAATCAACCGAGACTCCGTAAGTAGCGGTGAGCGAAAGCGGATTAGGCCTTACTTTCAAAACTTGAAACATATTTAATATATTTGGAATATTAAGCCATAGAAGGTGATAGCCCTGTTAATATGTAAGAAAAGTATATTGGTGTCAAATACAAGTATTTGACAATGAAAGTATTTGTGAGTAAAACGAAATACCAAGTTTGTTTGAAAACAGGGGGACCACCCTCTAAGCCTAAGTATAATCTTCTGATCGATAGTGAACTAGTACCGTGAGGGAAAGGTGAAAAAGACCCCTAAATAGGGAGTGAAAAAGAATCCTGAAACTGAATGTTTACAACCAGTCGAAGCTTTTAATTCATCTATTAAATTAGATTCAATTGAGAGTAACGGCGTACCTTTTGCATAATGGGTCAGCGAGTAAATATATAGAGCAAGCTTAAGCGGATACGTGGAGGCCTAGTAAAAACGAGTTGTAAAAAAGCATCAAGTGCTATATATTTGACCCGAAACCGGGTGATCTAGTCATGAGCAGGTTGAAAAGACGATAATACATCTTGAAGGACCGAACTCACGTCTGTGGCAATAGACGGAGATGACTTGTGACTAGGGGTGAAAAGCCAATCGAACCCGGAAATAGCTGGTTTTCTGCGAAATCTATTGAGGTAGAGCGTATATTAGAAAAATAGGGGGTAGAGCACTCGTTGGGTAAGGGTGGCCCAAAGCCTTACCGAATCCAAGGAAACTCCAAATACCTTTTTTTCAAAATGTATAGACAGACTTTGGGCGCTAAGGTCCAAAGTCGAGAGGGAAACAGCCCAGATCGGACGCTAAGGTTCCAAAGCAATATCTGAGTGGTAAAGGAAGTTTTTAAGCTCAGACAACCAGGAAGTAGGCTTGGAAGCAGCCATCTTATAATGAAAGCGTAATAGCTCACTGGTCTATGCTTAAAAGCGCCAAAAATGTAACGGAGCTTAAGATATTCACCGAAGCGACGACTAATATCACATTCATTTGCCTTACACATTGTGTAAGACAACCAAAGTTGATGTTAGGGTAGCAGAACGTTCTGTAACTCAACGAAGATAACGCGTGAGCGGTAATTGGAGAGATCAGAAGTGAGAATGCTGACATAAGTAACGATAAATCATGTGAAAATCATGATCGCCGAAAGTCCTCGGGTTTCTACACACTGGAATTCAATGTAGAGTAAATCGGCCCCTAAGATAGTAGCGAAAGCTTCCTATTAATGGGTAATTTTTAGTGACGACCATGACAAAAAACTTTTTAGTAAATGGATTTCTAGAAAGTCAATATCAGGTCCAGGAAATAACTAAAAATTTTTTAGGTTTTACCTAAATAAAAAACCGTACTTAAACCGACACAGGTGGACTTGTGTAAAAGCACAAAGGCGTAGAGAGAATCATGTTGAAGGAACTCGGCAAATTGCCTCCGTAACTTCGGGATAAGGAGGGCCTTTTTTAAAAAGAAAAAGGTGACACAAAATAGGGGGTAGCGACTGTTTACTAAAAACACAGGACTCTGCAAAGTGGTAACACGACGTATAGGGTCTGACACCTGCCCGGTGCTGGAAACTTAACAGGAGAGGTGCAGAAATTGTAAAATTTTTAAGCTTTGAATGGAAGGCCCAGTAAACGGCGGCCGTAACTCTGACGGTCCTAAGGTAGCGAAATTCCTTGTCGGGTAAGTTCCGACCTGCATGAATGGTGTCACGACTTCCCCGCTGTCTCCAACATGAGCTCAGTGAAATTGAATTCTCCGTGAAGATGCGGAGTTCCCAAAAGTAGACGGTAAGACCCTATGCACCTTTACTGCAATGTATAATTGAAAAAAGATATAAATTGTGTAGGATAGGTGGGAGTAAACATTTTTCGAAATACTTTACAATCTTGAAATACCATCCTTTTTATATCATTTTTCTAACCTGATTCAGAAACAGGGACAGTGTTACATGGGTAGTTTGACTGGGGCGGTCGCTTCCTAAAGAGTAACGGAAGCGTGCGAAGGTAAGCTCAAACTGGACGGAAACCAGTTGTAGAGCGTAATGGTATAAGCTTGCCTGACTGTAAGACTCACACGTCGAGCAGAGACGAAAGTCGGCCATAGTGACCCGGGAGTACTTCGTGGAAAGGCTCTCGATTAACGGATCAAAGGTACGCTAGGGATAACAGGCTGATGACTCCCAAGAGCTCTTATCGACGGAGTCGTTTGGCACCTCGATGTCGACTCATCGCATCCTCGAGCTGAAGAAGGTTCGAAGGGTTCGGCTGTTCGCCGATGAAAGCGGTACGTGAGTTGGGTTTAATACGTCGTAAGACAGTATGGATCCTATCTTTTTTGGGTGTAAAAAATTGCGAGAAACGTTCCCCTGTACGAGAGGACCGGGAATGACAAACCTCTGGTGTACCAGTTGTTATGCCAATAGCATCGCTGGGTAGCTACGTTTGGAATGTAGTACTGCTGAAAGCATCTCAAGCAGGAATTCATATCTCAAAACAAATTTTTGTTTCGTAGAAGACTACTACGTGATAGGTGGAATGTAGATACATGGTAACATGAGAGCTAATCCATACTAAAATTACTGTAATTTTTTTATAAAAATATATTTTTGTGAAATCATAACAAAATAAGAAATCGTTTTCACAAAATTATTTTAACTTTGGAAAAACTTAAAAAATAACTTATATGGGTCAAAAAAATCATCCACTTGTTTTACGAATACAATCTTCAACACGGTCTTTTGATAATAGTTGGTATAGTGATCATTTTTTTACAAAACTTGTGTCGATTGACCTTTCTATTTCACAATATCTTAATACTTTCTTAAAAACATTAAAACTTCCACTGGCGCGTTTTTCTGTTCAACATGGGCCAAAAATGACGAAATTATATACTTTTTTTTGTTATCCAAGACATTCTCGTGAAATCCGATCAAGAATGTTTCAAATACCCAGCGGATTCCCTACATTACAAAAGATAAATAAAAAACAAACAGCTTACAGCACAAAAAAATCTAATTCGTTGTTTAAAAATAGTATAAAGGATATAAACTTATGGCAACAACTGATACCCACTAATCCAATTACATCAAAATTTTATTTATATAAAAAATGGATGATGTGCGTATACACAAAAGATTGGATAGACAAATTACCTATTCAAATTTCTTCACGTATTTTGAAAAGAGGCCTACAACAAAAAAAGAATTCGTCTAAGGTAATTGTAAATCAGAGTATAAGACCTAATATCATGTTTTCGGAGTCTTTACTCAATTTTTATAAAATATCTAAAGATTTAAAGAGTATAGCAGTCAATTTACGTATGCATGCTGATTCAAATTTTTCTCATAGATACAGTAAAGGTATTGACTTGATGAAACCTCATTACGAAGATCATACGAGAAATTTTAATACTGAAAAAGGAGTTCTGAAAAAAACACAAATTTCTTCAATTTTTGATGACCTTATTTCTGTTAATTCAAAAATTAAAAAAAACAAAATTTCTTTTGATGACGCTTTACCTGATCTAAATGTTAACGGAATTTTAATAAATTATAAAACTCATTTACAAAATTCAATATCACAGCATTTTGGATTTAATACAAAACTAGCGCCTTTTAAAGTTGAAAATGAGTGGCAAGACGCCGGTTATTTTGCTGATGAAATTGTTTATTTATTGGAACGTCGAATAGGTTTTAATCGTTTAAAAAATAGAATTTTAACTCAGGTTGCAACAAATTCAAAAATTCAAGGTATACGTATTACATGTTCTGGACGTGTAGGGGGTAAATCAAAGAAAGCACAACGTGCAAAAATAGATTCTATCAAATACGGACAAACGTCACTTCATGTGTTTTCTTCAAAAATTGATTTTGCTGTAAGAACAGCTTTTACGCCTTTAGGTTCAACTGGTATTAAAGTTTGGATTTGCTATGATTAAATAATTTTTCATAAGTTACTGTAATGATGTCATATAAGATTCTTTACACATTTTTAATAATGCGTCAAAAACACGTTTTTGGCAAGATTGTTGTGTAAAATACATTTATTTTATAAGACCATCTTTCAAATTAAAAACTTGATGTATAAAAAGAGTATAATTTATGTTACAACCAAAACGTACAAAATTTCGAAAATATCAAAAAGGACGAATTTCAGGAATAAAATCTAATACAACAGGATTAGCATTTGGTGAATATGGTCTAAAATCTTTAGAATCTGGACGAATTCCTGCTAAAACTCTTGAAGCAGTCCGTCGAGTTCTTACCAGAAAATTTAAACGTATGGGACAAATTTGGATACGAATTTTTCCTGATCAAGCTATTTCTTCAAAACCTGCAGAAGCACGAATGGGAAAAGGAAAAGGCGCGCCTTCTTTTTGGGTATGCCGAGTACAACAAGGCCAAATATTATTTGAAATGGATGGTATTCCTGCTCAGTTAGCACAACAAGCAGCAGCGTTAGCTTATTATAAGTTGCCTTTAAAAACAAAATTTATTCGTAGAGATTAACTGGCCTTATTCTTTAAACCTTGTTTTAAAGTAAAAAAAATTAATAATTATGTCACGATCTTTATGGAAAGGACCTTTTTGCGAAATAAACACCATAAAAGAAAAAGTCTGGTCACGTCGCTCTGTTGTATTACCTCAGTTTATTGGCACAGAAATATCTATTCATAATGGTAAATCATTTATATCATTAAAAGTTACTGAAGATATGGTAGGCCATAAATTCGGTGAATTTGCAAGTACAAGACGTAAAGCACAACACAAAAAAAAGTAAAAACCCTTCAGATTTACTTTCAAATAATGCCTAACAAAAAATTTATTATGACAAAAAAAAGAATAGTAATTTTAAAGACAAAAACTTTTTTTGATACCTATCCGATATTATTGTTTGTGCAACATAATAATTTATCTATTAGAGAGTGGTCTCAGTTACGTCTAGCACTTAAGTCACTTAAAAACATTAATTTATACGGATTAAAGAATAGTATTGCCTCTAATTTTATCAATACTTATGACACAACAAATAAATATAGAAATACTTTTATATTTCAAGGACCCTGCGCTGTAATTGGTTGTTTACAACAATCAGATTTACAAAATGTTATCAGTATATTAAAATTAATACCAAAAATAATTATTGTTGGGGCGACACACAATGAAGAGATTTATACTCACTTAGATATTAGTAAATTATCTACACTTGATTCTTCAGTATATGTTTCTGTACTGCAAACCTTACAATTATCAAAAAATTTATCTTCTCAGCTTGAAAGTTATTTACGTTTTGCAACATTACAACAAGTAACTAAAAACCTTTTAAATTGTTTATATTCAATAAAACATACTAAAAGATAATTCTTTTGTATATACTTAAATAAAAGAGTCAATCCAACCGCAGGTTCCCCTACGGTTACCTTGTTACGACTTCACTCCAGTTATCGAATAAATCCTGGGCTTTTATTCCAAAACACTTTTTATGCCAAAGACAAAGTTTTTTTTCGAAAAACCAAAAAAGGCGTCAGTATTCGAAGACTTCCGATCTATTCAACTCCCAGAGTGTGACGGGCGGGGAGTACAAGGCTCAGGTACGTATTCACCGTGGCGTGCTGATCCACGATTACTAGTGATTCCGGCTTCATGTTTTCGAGTTGCAGAAAACAATCTGAACTGGGGTAAGATTTTCAAGATTCGCTCCGACTCTCATCATTGCATCTTTTTGTCCTTACCATTGTAACACGTGTGTAGCCCAGCCCATAAGGGTCATGAGGACTTGACGTCATCCCTACCTTCCTCCAGTCTCTCACTGGCAGTAAAATCAGCAGAAATATTTTATAAAATAAATATCTCTCAAAAGATTTAAGGGGTTTCGCTCGTTAAGGAAATTAATCCAACATTTCACAACACGAGCTGACGACAGCCATGCAACACCTGTACTACAAAAAAAGATTAGATTATAAACCTTTCTAATATAGTATGTCAAGGACTGGTAAGGTTTTGCGCGTTGTTTCGAATTAAACCACATGTTCCACCACTTGTGTGAGCCCCCGTCTATTCCTTTGAGTTTTAATCTTGCGACCGTACTCCTCAGGCGGACTATTTAACGCGTTAGCTCACTCACTGAAACAACAAATGTTCCAATAAGGAATAGTCATCGTTGACGGCGTGGACTACAGGGGTATCTAATCCCTTTTGATCCCCACGCTTTCGCACCTCAACGTCAGTAGAGTATTAGAGAACTGCCTTCGCTTTTGGTGTTCCTCCTAAAATCAACAAATTTTACCTCTCCTCTAGGAATTCCATTCTCCTCGCACTCACTCAAGTATTGTATAAACAAACAACTCTTTCTCAAAGTTAAGCTTTGAGTTTTCAAGTGGATCATACAATACCGTCTACGTGCTCTTTACGCCCAATCATTCCGAATAACGCTTGCCCCTCTCGTATTACCGCGGCTGCTGGCACGAGATTAGCCGGGACTTTTTGTTTGAACTTTGTCATAATCTCCTATTCTATGAATCATAGAATACTGTAAAATACAGGTTCAAATAAAGAGTTTTACAACCAATACAGTCGTCATCACTCACGCGATATAGCTGGATCAGGCTTTCGCCCATTGTCCAAAATTCCTCACTGCTGCCGCTCGAAAGCGTCTGGGCCGTGTCTCAGTCCCAGTGTGGCTGATCATCCTCTCAAACCAGCTAAGGATCTGTGGCTTGGTAGGCCTTTACCCTACCAACTACCTAATCCTACGCAAGCTCATCTCATAAGGGATTATACCTTTCTTTGTGAAAAATTAGTATCTTTCACACCATTCAAGATTTGCACTCGAAAGTGTTTGCTTGACCTATGAGGTAGATTCTCACGCGTTACTCACCCGTTCGCCACGCACTTTTTAAAAAAGCGCGTTCGACTTGCATGTGTTAAGCCTATCGCTAGCGTTCATTCTGAGCCAGGATCAAACTCAAAATAATTAATACTTTTTTTAGCCTGTCTATTATAAAGTCAAAGGCACGGTATCTTTGACTTTATAATAGACAACACACTACCTACTTTTATATTATTCAGGGATGACGCTATTTATTTTACTAGCTTCGTAAATCCTGTGTTGTTTTTCTCCTAATGACGTGCCTCTAAGGTCATTCTTGCTGCTTCTACTGTAGCTTCTGCTGTTACCCTAGATGCTTCTGTACTTAGCTGTGCCACTCGGATTGTAGCATCTGCCTGTCTCGCAACGTTTGCAATGTCTGCAATTATTGTGACACTATAAGTGAGTGTTAGACCAGCCAAAGTGGCTGCACTCTTTATTGCACTAGTACTTGGAGAATTATAACCTCGATCTTTCAAAACGCTTTCACCATACTTAGTTTTCATATAAGTACTGACGGTAGCTGTCATGCTTAAAATTGTATTTATAAATACGATCTCCATAAAAGCAAAAAGCGAAATAAAAAAATAGTTTAAAGATGAACTTATATTAGACCTATACAGTTCACGAAAATGGCTAATACCGTTGTGTTTTATGTCTAGAAGAAAGTCATTTATTTCTAAATGATGCCTAGCAATCAAAAACGACATGAATACATATAAGGGAATATAAACAACCCTATTAAACAAAAAAAACGAGTTATTCTCGAACTCAAATCGAAAAAAACACAAACCATATGACTATATTTCGGATATCTTTTAAAAATAATATCCAATCTCGAGATATATTTTGCTATATAAGAAGTGAACATCTGATTACCTTTTTTATTGCAAGAAAGGGGTTTGATGTCAAATATGGTTCTATATTTGACAACCACCATCTTGCACGTTGGCCTCAGAAAAAATTTTTTCGAGAGACACTAAATAGTTATGACTATTTTAAGCACAAGCTCGAATATAATATATTATATTCGAGCTTGTGCTTAAAAAAAAAGGGTCAATTTAACAAGTCAATCTTAACAAGGTACCCACTTTTAGAAAAATGAGATTTTGTTGCAGAAAAGCATATCTTTGTACCACAAAAATTTTATTTTTGTGTAGATTTAATACAAGGAATTTCTTCAAATGTATGAAAAGCTGGTGGTGATGGTAATAACCACTCTAAAGTTGGAGAAACATTTGGAGTCGTTTCCCATGGGTTACTTGGGCATTTTTCTTCACTTGTTAATGTTTGATACACCACATAGAAGAAAAATAACGCAGCTAGAACTGATAAATAACTACCATAACTCGCTACTGCATTCCATCCTGCAAAAGCATCTGGATAATCTGGAATACGTCGAGGCATTCCTGCTAAACCAAGAAAATGCATAGGAAAGAATGTAATATTCACACCGATAAAAAACATCCAAAAATGTATTTGACCTAATGTTTCAGGATATTGTAATCCTGTGATTTTTCCAATCCAATAATAGAAACCAGCAAACATTGCAAAAACAGCACCCATTGATAAAACATAATGAAAATGTGCAACCACATAATATGTATCATGAAATGCAATATCAAGTCCTGAATTTGCTAAAACAACACCAGTTAAACCACCAATAGTAAATAAAAATAAAAATCCTACTGCAAATAACATAGGAGTACGAAATTCAATACTTCCGCCCCACATAGTTGCGATCCAACTGAAAATTTTGATTCCCGTAGGTACTGCAATAATCATAGTTGCAGCTGTAAAATACGCACGTGTATCAATATCAAGACCAACAGTATACATATGATGAGCCCATACAATAAACCCTAATATACCTATACTTAACATAGCATAAACCATCCCTAAATAACCAAAAATTGGTTTTTTTGAAAATGTTGAAATCACGTGACTTACGATACCGAATCCTGGAAGTATTAAAATGTATACTTCTGGATGCCCAAAAAACCAAAATAAATGTTGATATAACACAGGATCTCCACCACCTGCCGGATCAAAAAATGTCGTATTAAAATTACGATCAGTTAATAACATTGTAATTGCACCAGCAAAAACTGGAAGTGATAATAATAATAAAAAAGCAGTAATTAAAACCGACCATACAAATAATGGAAGTCTATGCATACTCATACCAGGTGCACGCATATTAAAAATTGTAGTTATAAAATTTACAGCTCCTAAAATACTACTAATACCTGATAAATGTAAACTGAAAATTGCTAAATCCACAGAACCTCCTGAATGACTTGCAATACTCGATAAAGGAGGATAAACTGTCCAACCTGTACCAGCACCGACTTCTACTAAAGCAGAACTTAATAATAATAAAAGTGATGGCGGTAATAACCAAAAACTGATATTATTAAGTCGAGGAAATGCCATATCAGGAGCTCCTATTAATAATGGTACAAACCAATTACCAAATCCTCCTATTAAAACAGGCATTACCATAAAAAAAATCATTAAAAAAGCGTGAGCAGTAATAATGACATTATATAATTGATGATTTCCGCCAAGTATTTGATTTCCTGGCTGAGCTAATTCCATACGAATTAACAATGAAAAACATGTTCCTAATACACCAGAAAATGCACCAAAAATTAAATATAAGGTACCTATATCTTTGTGATTAGTTGAAAATAACCAACGAGTTAACATAATTATGTATTTTCCTTATAATACAGAAACAACTGGATTAATTTCTTTCGAGAAATCAATATATATATTAAAACAAGAGTTAATATATAGGTTATTTCTAAACTTATACAATGAATAAAACAATACAACACGAAAGGTCTCTTCTATATAAAGAACCAGTAAGATTTCTTGTTTTTATTAAAGATATCGATTTCACAAACTGAAAACAATTTTGTGAAACTGATACTCTATTTCATACATATATAAAATATGTTATGAACCTTGGTATAATAAATTACTTACAGAACAATGAATTGCGTCTAAAAAAGGTTCTGGATAGATTCCCATCCATAAAATACCTAAAATAAAAGGTAACAGCATAAAAAATTCGCGTCTCGAAAGATCACTAAATGTTGAAATAAAGTGAGGTTTTACGACACCATACAATAAACGATTACATAACCATAAAGCGTATGCAGCACCTAAAACCATTCCAGTAGCTGCCATAAAAGCGACAAAACTATTACTTTGATATGCTCCTGTTAATACCAGGAATTCACCAATAAAACTACTTGTACCAGGTAAGCTAATATTTGCCATAGTAAAAAAGACAAATAAGAGAGCAAAAAGAGGCATTATTCGACCACATCCAGAATAATAACGTAAAAGTCTTGTTTTGTGGCGATCATATAAAACACCAACACATAAGAAAAGCGCAGGAGAAACGAGTCCATGACTTATCATGAGAAGTATACTTCCTTCTATACCTTGTGTATTTAAACTAAAAAGACCTAATGTTACAAAATTCATATGAGCAACTGAAGAATATGCAATGATTTTTTTTAGATCGATTTGTCGTAAAGTAGTTAAACTTGTATAAACAATAGCTATGATACTCATAGTATATACTAGAGGTGTAAAATATAAAGTAGCATAAGGAAAAAGAGGGATAGAAAATCTTAAAAAACCATAAGTACCCAATTTTAAAAGAATACCTGCTAATATAACAGAACCTGCAGTTGGGGCTTCCACGTGGGCTTCTGGTAACCAAATATGTACTGGTACCATTGGAACTTTTACTGCAAAACTAGCAAAAAAAGCAAACCATAAAAGAAGTTGGCGGGATTCACTGAAATGTGTTGTATAAAGAATTTCTAAATCTGTTGTTCCAGCTTGAAAATATATAAGTAAAATTGCAAGCAACATTAAAACCGACCCAAATAAAGTATATAAAAAGAATTGGTATGCTGCGCGAATTTTTCTTTCACGCGAACCCCACACTCCAATTATAATAAACATAGGTATTAATACACTTTCAAAAAAAACATAAAATAATAACAAGTCTAAAACGCTAAAAACAGCAATCATGAGACTTTCAAGCACTAAAAATGCTATACAATATTCTTTAACAAGAGATGTTATACTCGTCCAACTTACTAAAATACAAACTGGTATTAAAAAGGTTGTAAGAATAATAAAAAAAAGCGATATACCATCAATACCAAAAATAAAATTTAATGCTGAAAATGAAACCTCATTTTGAATTCCAGAATAATTTTCAAAAAATTGAAATTTTGACGTTGAACTATCAAATTCTACCCAAAGTAAGAGAGATATCAAAAAGGTAATTAAAGAGACGTTCAAAGCAATATTGCGTATAAGTTGAGTTTTCCAATGTGGTATAAATAATAAAGTAAAAACTCCAAAGAGTGGTAAAACTAATACAAGAGAAAGAATTGACATAGAATGAATTTTTTGAAAAGTGGAGCATGCTTTTGTAAAGTTATAATTTTTCACATATATAACTTTACAAAAGCATCTCTATTTGTTGTCAAATACAAGTATTTGACACCGAGTAAGTACATTACATACTCTCTTTGTGTGTACGTAAAGAAAAATTGTAGAATAAGAAACTTAAAATATATAGAAAATATAATCTATGATCTATATACATATTAAATACGTCCCAAAGACTAATAAGAGCAATAAACCCTGTCAATCCTAGTAACATGACAACTGCGTAATGGTATATTAGTCCAGTTTGAATATTACTAAAATATTTCGCAAGATTTAAAAAAGTACTTGCAATACCAGAAGGGCCTAAAATTTCAAAACTACCTTTATCTAAAGTTTTAAAACTTATATTATAACCAAATACGAGAGCTACTTGAGAAATATAATCATTATATACTTTATCGATAAACCAACGTTTATTTAAAAAAGTATAGATATTTCTACCCCAAGCAGTCATTTTAATATTATAACTGGCAAAAACATGACTCATATTAAAAACATACGCCACAGCAGCACCTAACAAAGTAAAAATAAAAGGTAAAAATTTTTGAGTTTGTGGTATATATTCTGATTCCAATAATACATTATTTTGGGGTAATACAAAAATAGCATTTGACCAAAAATCAGTACCTAAACCAATCATCATATCTTTTGCAATATATCCTATAAAAATGCTACCTAACGCTAATACAAGCAACGGGACAGCCATAATAATAGGAGCATCGTGAACATTTTTCATTGTTGGACGAAAAGTTGCACTTGGCGCAAGAAATGTTAAATATAAAAGACGGAATGAATAATAAGAAGTTAAAAATACTACAATACACCCAAAAAAGTAGCTAAAGTTGCCGCTTATAGTATATTTAGCGTAAGCTACCTCTAAAATAACATCTTTTGAATAAAACCCTGTAAGAAAAGGAAAACCTACTAAAGCAAAACTTCCGATACACATCATTGAGTATGTAAATGGTAGTAATTGTACAAGACCTCCCATTTTTCTCATATCTTGTTCGTCAGATAATGCATGAATAACAGAACCTGCACTCAAAAAAAGAAGCGCTTTAAAAAAAGCGTGATTCATTAAGTGAAAAACTCCAACGGTATAATGAGATAATCCGCAAGCGAAAACCATATAACCTAATTGACTCGCAGTGGAATACGCAATAACACGTTTTAAATCGTTTTGTACAATACCTGTTGTTGCAGCAAAAAAACAGGTCATAGCACCTAAAAAAGCAACAACAATTAATGCATTTGGGGCGTATTCAAACAACGGAGAGCAGCGAGCTATCATAAAAACACCAGCAGTTACCATAGTTGCGGCATGAATAAGTGCGGATACAGGAGTAGGGCCTTCCATAGCATCGGGTAACCAAGTATGTAGCCCTAATTGTGCAGATTTACCTACAGCACCTATAAATAAAAGAATGCATATACACGTCAAAGCGTGAAGTTCGAAGTTACAAAATATAAATTGCATATCTGCCATATACGGCGCACAAGCAAAAACTGTAGCAAAATCTGAAGTTTTAAATACGGAGAATATAGCCATAATACCTAAGGCTAATCCAAAATCACCAACTCGATTAACTAGCATGGCTTTTATAGAGGCTTTTGAC